>Ga0208190_1000273_pt1 | contig 21070 bp, 9 predicted proteins | sample June2015DPH_13_1_FD_184708 | JGI IMG/M metagenome (GOLD analysis project Ga0208190, IMG submission 184708) | Peatland microbial communities from SPRUCE experiment site at the Marcell Experimental Forest, Minnesota, USA - June2015DPH_13_10... | ecosystem: Environmental > Terrestrial > Soil >... | reverse complement strand
GGCGCAGATCAACCTGGTGTTGCGCTCGGGCACCAACCACCTGCACGGGTCTCTATTCGAGTTCCTGCGCAATCGCCGGCTGGACGCCAAAAACTACTTTGACTTGCCCAACTGTCAGCCCAACGCGGTGCCTGGCACGTGCGGCTCAATCCCGGAGTACATTCGCAACCAGTTTGGCGGAACTTTTGGAGGCCCGATTGTCCGCAATCGAAGCTTCTTCTTTGTAAGTTACGAGGGACTCCAGCTCCGCCAGGCCGACACGCGAGAATCCACCGTGCCCTCTCAGGACGCGCGGAGCGCAATCCTTGATTCGTTGCCGCCGGCTTATCTCAACCCGGCCGGCGTAGCTGCGCTAAACCTGTATCCAGCGGCAAATGTTGGAAGCGATCTCGCCAGCTCGACGTTATACCTGGCGGCGCCGGTCATTCAAGACGCGACCCACCTGGGCACGATCAAGATCGATGACCAGCTCAGCAACCGCGACGCCCTCTCGGTGCACTACGGTATCTCCGACCAGGAGCGATATAACCCATACGATTACGGATTCAGTGTCAGCGACCTGCCGGGATATGGAGACTTCCCTTTCTACCGCGGACAGAATACGGGGCTTAATTGGCTGCATAGCTTCACGCCCCGCGTGACCAACGAATTCCGCTCGGGCTACAACCGCGATCGGCTGGGTCTTTTTCAGCAGAATGAGGGCATTAATCGTAATGGCCAGCTCGGCTTCCCTTCGCCCGCCAATCCGCGGGACTATGGCTATCCAATTCTTCAGGTCACGGGTTATGAGAACATCGGCGAACCATTTCAGGCGCCGGAAAACAACGCGATCGCGACGCTGGAGCTGAGCGATAATCTGGCATGGTCGCCGGTTTTCGCCGGCTCCCGTCATCACTTCCGGTTCGGCGGCGATTACCGGCGCATCGGCGACAACGGCTACATCGATTTCTACTCGCGCGGCGACTTCATCTTTCTCGGAGTCACGGGAAACTCGATTGAGGACCTGTTGTTGGGGCTGCCCGCCGCGACGCTGATGGGCTTCGGCGATTCATCGTCGCATCTTCGCAACAACGAGGCGGCGCTTTACGGGCTGGATGACCTTCACCTTACCTCGCGCCTCACGCTGAACCTCGGCCTGCGATGGGAATACAATTCCGCGCCGTACGACGTAAAGGGCCCGTTGAGCAGGGCCGACCTGAGCGCCAATTCACTCGCGTGCACACCCAAGCCGAATTGCCAGTTTTTACTGGCGGGGGAAGATGGCGTGCCGCGTGGGCTGTTCAACACCGGGAAGAAAGACTTTGCTCCGCGCGTCGGCTTTGCCTGGCGCCCGCTGAAGACGGAGAAGCTCGTGGCGCGCTCCGCCTACGGCGTGTTTTGGGACGCGGCTGTATTTATTCCCAGTTCGCTCACCAAAGAGAACCCGCCATCCTATGAGTTCGATTACTTTCTGAACTCCGGTACGAATGTCATCCAGACTATATTGCAATCGCCGGCGAGTTACATTATTTCTTTTCTTCCCGCCTTGAATTACCACGACACCTACATGCAACAGTGGAGCGCCGGAGTTGAATACGAGCTGACACCGCAGTTGCTGCTGGAGACCGAGTATGTGGGGTCGAAGGGAACACACCTCAAGGGCTTCCACGATGCCAACCAGTCAGAACCGGGCGGGCTTCCACCGTATCTCCAGTTCGGCAGCCTGGCGATGATCGATACCAGCCGTGCAAGCAACTATAACTCGCTCCAAGCTCGCCTTGAGCAAAGACAATGGCATGGACTGTCCTATCTATTGGCCTACACCTGGTCCAAGTCCATCGATAACGGCTCTGAACTGTTCAGCAGCGCCACCGAAGGACAATACGCACAGAATGGGAACGATCTTCGCGGCGAACGCGGTCTTTCCGGGTTCGACACGCGCCATCGCCTGGTGTGGAGCGGCGTATATGAGATTCCCCCGTTGAAGGAAGGTCGCTCCAGGAAAGCTCTGGCAATGTTGCGCTCATGGCAACTGGGTTCAATTGTGTCTCTCCAGAGCGGCCAACCGTTTACGATTTTCCGCTCCGTCTACCAGAGTGACACAACGTTGATCATAGGCGCTGACCGGCCCGATCTCATCGCGAATCCGTATCGGGCAGGGCCGGTCGACAGCAACCCGGATCCAGAGTGCCGATCTACGATCTCGGAAGGTGGCCGTGCGGCCGACCGGACGCGAACCGTGCAGACGTGGATCAACCCCTGCGCCTATTCCAATCCAAACCTGCTCGGTCAGTACCGCTTCGGTACCTCGCCGCGTAATGGAGTGATTGGCCCGGGCTTGATCGACACCGACCTGAGCGTCAGCCGGAACATCGGCTTGTCCCGAGAATCGCAGCGGCTCAACCTGCGAGGCGATTTTTTCAATCTGTTCAATCACCCCAACTTCGATCCGCCGGTGAATATCTTTGATTCTCTGAACTTCGGGAGCCTGCCCTCGGCAAATCGGTATCAAACACGACCGCCCCGCCAGATTCAGTTGTCGCTTCGATACTCGTTTTAAGCCGGTTTCAAATCGCTGTGGAACCGGTCTAATGGGATGAGCGGGAGAGTCAGACCGCTCAGACAATCGATTGGCCGCCTGCATAGCGAGTTCCGCGTTCGCGCAATCGAGGAGCTCACTATCGCCAATGCACTTTGCAGTCCATTTCAAGCCCATTTCAATGTTCCTGACCGATGACCGACTACCGTTCCAGGCTACCCTTCAGTTACAACTTGTGTACTACCCGACAGATTCGTCACAGTTTCTCCTTGGATTACTCCGCGAAGGTGTCCACTTTGCATCGGCGAAAAAATGGCTTCCTGGCCAAATGCCCCGAAACCCTCTTACAGCCTGGCAACAAAATCTGTGAATGATAAAGGACGCCAGCTCAACCTAGTGCTTCTTCGCATCAAGGTAAGTCCCGATTCTCAATCTCTCGAACTGCTTGTTCAAAGCTTTGCCATAGACGCTTTCCGTCTGGTCAACGAACTTATCGCCAAAGCTTTCCGCGTTGGACATTCTTGAGAATGCGATGATCTCGCCGGTTTTGGCATCGGCCATGGTGAGGACGAGTGTGGCGTAAGAAGTGTTGCTGCTGCCACCGACGATCATTCCCATCATTTTCTTTCCACCCGAGGTCACCTGGCCCTCGCCCTCGACAAAGACAAGCACGTCCGCTTTAGCCGAGCATGGCAATAACGCCGCATCATCGCCGATCGTATAGCGTGATTTTCCGATGTCTTTCGGCCTTTTATTCAGCGTTTTTGTAATCTCGCCATATTTCTGATCCAACTGAAGAATGACCTGTTGGATTTCATCGTCGGAGGCCCCACTCGCCAGTGGATCGGAGGCCTGAAAGATCTGGACTCCGGCGGCCTTCAGGTGCGCCTCCACCATGTTCTGAAGCGTTGTGGTCCAGGTTTCCGATTCTTTTGACATGCCCTCGCCGCCTTTCATGGTTGCCTTCGAGAGCTTGCCCTCGACAGGCATCATGCAGGCAGTACGGACGAGAAACTCGCCCGATGTGACCTTGCGATTCTCGTAGGACCACGATGGCGTAGTTGCAGAAGCGCAGGAAGAAAAGAATCCTGCGCAGATCAAGGCGGCAAGGATGCGAATTTTCAATTGCATGACACCCTCCTCATGTTTGTTGGCTGTGAAGACTTGCGGGCGCAATCGCCGCCCGTTCCGGCTATTGCGTGTGACCTAGCGATCCAGCCAACTTCTGCACCGCCGCAAGGCGGCGCTGGATGCGAAGGTGATCCATGCTAGTTCCGGATTCCATCTGCAGGTAGGTCTGGTATTCGATGGCGGCCTCGTTGTATTTGCCTTCCTGCTCGAAAAGGAAACCCAGCCCGCTGTGGGCAGCGGCGTAGCTGGGATTGCTTTGAATGACACCCTTATAGAGCTGCTCCGCGAGCGCCTCGTTATCGCGAAGCGCGGCCTGCCCTTCAGGCTTTGCGGAAAGCGCCTTCTGTTCCTCCTCCGGCGTCATGGAAAAGTACTCCTTGCGGTGTTCTGCTTGCCCGTGCCGGGTGCGCTCTTCATCCGTTGGGGCCTTGGTTTTGGCTCCCAATCCGCGGTATGAATCGGCGAGCAGTACCTGGTATTTTGGATTGCCAGGGAAGGCCGCAGACAGCTTGGTCGCCCGTTCAACTGCCGTCCGTTCGCGGCGGCTGCTCAGGTCAACTCCGATTTCGTAACAGATGGCCGCGGAAACATTGTCAAGGTACGCTTTCGAGTCTCCGGTTACGAGCGCGCCGGCCTTATGCTCAGAGGCGAACTGCGCGGCAAATTCGCGGCGTTCGCTGAGTTTGGGGTGGTCGCGGTAGAAGCCCTGGATCGGTTCGTACTCAAGACTGCTGTCCTGATCGAGCAACTCGAAGGAGCGCGCCATGGCGCTGGGGTCGTAAGAAGCGGCGGTCATCGCCGCAATGCCGTCGCTGTCGGCCTGGTGCTCCATCTCGCGGGAGTATCCGTAAATAGTGGCGACTATAATATCGCTGCCAATCATTGCGGCCAGTTGCACAGAGGCGCCGAAAATCTGGACACCCTGCGACAAATTGCCTCCCACAGGCGCAGCCGCGGCGGCAATTTCCAGGATGTTTATGGTCAGCGCTTTCTTGCGAACACTGCGGTTTTCGAGATACGTGTGACGCTCGAAGACGTGCGAGGTCTCGTGGCCCAATACGCCGGCAAGTTGTGCTTCGTTTTCAAGCAGCGCCAATAGGCCGGTGGTCACATATACGCTGCCGTTCGGCAGCGCGAAGGCGTTCACCATCGGATCGCGCACGGCTCTGAAACGAAATGTGACGTTCTCAGGGATGGGGCGATTTGCGAGAACGCGGTTACCCACCGAATCGAGAAAAGCCTGCAGAGCTGGATCGTGCATGACCAGGCCCTTTTTCTCGTACAGCGCGTCAACGGCATTGGCTTCATCGAGGAGGTCTGTGTCGATTTTCGTGAATGCAAATCCTTGCCCGGGACCGCTCGGGACCTGCACTGGGACGGCGCCGGAAAGGGCGGCAGTGCTGATTGAGGAGGCCTGTTGTGCGAAGAATGGAGGACAGCAGCCAAGAATGAGAGATGTTAAAAGGCACTTGAGCACAGGACTTCTCCTAGCGTTTCACGTCGGAATTGCAGAGCCCAGGGAAGCGGACACAATTATCCCGTCGGCCGGTAGCTTACGCAAGCAATTTACTTGACCCTGGATCTCCTCGTTTGGCTCCGCTCTCGCGGAATTCCTTCGCTCCTGAGGCAGACCGCGAGAGCAAAAGAACGTTGCCCCGAAAAAGCCAGCGCTCCTTTCCGAATTCCAATTCTCTCCAGCTGCGTTTTCGCTATTGGACCGTGAGGGTAACTACAGCTGAACTGGTTTCCTGTTGGGTCTGAGTACCACCACCGCCGCCGCCGCCCCCGCCTCCTCCACTTCCGCCACCTCCGCACCCAATGTTGAAGGCCACCGAAGCCAACAGAATCAGCCCCAAAAATGCGGCAGTCCAGATACCCCGCCGTGCCAATTTTTTCCTCAGAATCACAAGCGGAAGCAGAAGAATCGGAAGCAGAACGAACGCAGCCGCGACGGTCACCGTTTCATTGAAAACCACAGTGATCTGATACGTCCCCGCCGGCGTTGTTGCCGACGTTGCGATTGTCAGGACATTGGTTGAAGAGGAATAGCTGCACGTTGCTCCTGGGGGTAGATTCAGGCATGTTACTGAGGCACCGGTTACATCCGAGGGTAGAGTCACCGGATAAGTAGCCGAGGAGCCGGCAGTCACTGTCGCAGTCGTTGATGTAAATGTCGGTCCCGTTGTTGATCCAGACGCCGAATCGACCTCGAACTGGAAGGAACTGGACGTGCCCCCGCCTGGCGCTGGGGTCAGCACCGTAATCGCGACAGTAATTCCGCCGGTTGCGATGTCAGCTGCTGGAACTTGTGCCGTAAGTTGGGTCGCGCTTACATAAGTCGTGGCAAGAGCGGAAGTGCCCCAGTACACCGTAGATCCCGCCGTGAACCCCGATCCCTTGACCGTCAGCGTGAAGCCCGCGCCGCCCGCGTTGGTAAACGCCGGCGACATGCCACTGATAACTGGCGCGGGATTGGTGGCAAGGTTGATTGTGTAGGCAGCGGTCGCCACCGCGCTCGCGGTATACCCACTGGCGGTCGCGATCGCCTCCAGCGTTTCCGTCGACGAGACTGTAATCGCGCTGCTATATACGCTCGAGCTCGTGGTTGGTGTAGTTCCGTTGGTGGTGTAGTAGATTGTTGCGCCCGATGTGGCGTCGGAGATCGTCACTGATTGCGCGGCAGTGTAGGTCCCGGCGATGGGCGAGAAGGTTGGGGTGGCCGCCTGCGGCAGGGTGCTGTTGATAGTGTAGGTTGCAGAGGCTACCGCACTGTTGGTGTAACCGCTGGCCGCAGCGATCGCCTCAATCGTTTCGGACGAAGAAACAGAGATTGGCCCGTTGTACACCGTCGAACTCGTGGTTGGCGTGGTTCCGTCGGTGGTGTAGTAGAACGTCGCTCCGGCCGTCGCGTCGGTAATGGTGACGAACTGCGCTGAGGTGTATGCTCCGGCGACGGGTGAGAACGCCGGTGTCGCCGCCACTGATGTAGGAACGGCAGCAATACCCTGAAGATCGCCAATGCTCCCCCCTCCGACCGAAATGTTCGATGCGGTTTGAGGATTAATCTTCAGTAAGCCGTAGCTGAAGTTCGTCGCGTAAATATTTCCATCCGGGGCGAAAGTGATGTCTCCTACGTTGTAAGAGCCGAGACTTCCAATGTCGCTTACGATTGCGCCGTTTGCGGGATTGAGTGTGAGCAGTTGCTGGTTGAACGCGGCGCCGCCTTGACTATTTTCCTCCACACCGTAGAGCACCCCTGCCGGCGAGAAGGTCATCGAATCCAAGGAATACCCTGAGGCCAGCGACACTGTTCCGACGGCCGAGAACTGACCAGTCGTGGTATTGATCGTTCCGAGAGTGGTTCCAGAAAGGCCGTAAAGCGTACCTTGAGGCGAAGCGGCGATCGCCGAGACGCTTTGAGACAAGGTCACCTGGCCCGAGAGGCTTCCGGAATTTGGGTTAATGGTGTAAAGGGTGGTTTCGGAATCTGAACTTACAAGGCCGGTGCCATAGAGGACGTTGCTAACCGGATCGGCAGTCAGCCAAATCAGAGCTACGGCTTGTCCGGATTGTCCGACCAGCTGTTGCGAGCCGGTTGCTGGATTAACTGTGATGAGTGAATTGGGGTACTCGGAATAGCTGCCGACGTTACCTACCGTCGAATAAAGAACAAACCCCTGAAACCCGGTGGAATTGATGGAGTAAGCGCCGGTTGCGACGATGCTGGTAAGGTATCCGTTTGCCGTGGCGATGGCCTCGAGAGTTTCCGAGGACGAGACGGTGATGGGACCGCTGTACACAGTTGAACTCGTAGTTGGGGTCGTTCCGTTGGTGGTGTAGTAGATCGTCGCGCCGGGTGTCGTGTCAGAGATCGTCACTGACTGCGCCGAGGTGTACGTACCGGGTGCGGGTGAGAACGTCGGCGTTGCTGCCTGGGCCGGAAGGTTGATCGTGTAGGCAGCTGTCGCCACAGCACTCGTCGAATAACCGCTTGCTGTCGCGATCGCTTCGAGCGTCTCCGACGCGGACACTGTGATCGGCCCGGAGTAAACGGTCGAAAGCCCTGTCGGAGTCGTCCCATTGGTGGTGTAGTAGATCGTCGCGCCGGGTGTCGTATCGGAGATCGTAACCGATTGTGCGGCAGTGTAGGTGCCGGCGACGAGCGAGAACGTCGGTGTGGCTGCTGGAGATTGTGCCACTGCTGTCCCGTTGACGATAAATGTGGGGGCGACATACGTGATGCCGTTCATCAAGCCGCTCTCGAATGTCCAAGGTCCGGCGAGAGAACTGCTATACCAATCCCCGTTCGCGACGCTGCCCGCATTGGTGAGATACGTGCCATCCGAAACAAACCATCCGGGGACTGTCTGGGTGGATGCGGCGTCCTTACTTGCGACCAGGTAGTACGTGCCGGCCGAAAGCGTTTTATTCACGGTGATCGCTTCTGTATTCGCTCCTGAGTTAGGCGCGGTGATGACCGCCTGGGCGAAAGTCGTTATAGATCCTGTCAATGAATTCTGAAGTGAAAAATCGTAAATGCCATTCCCCAGGACTACGACATCGATCGTGGTGACATTAGCACTTGTTGAGAGCGTGAATTCCGCGGCGAAGTCCGTTCCGAACATTCCGTAGTAGGAGCCGGTGGAATTCGGCGCCCCCACCAGTGTCGCCCCGGTAGACGAAGTGATAGTGTATGCCGCCGTTGCCACCGCGCTGGTCGAATAGCCACTGGCCGTCGCGATGGCCTCGATGGTCTCAGAGGAAGATACAGTGATCGCACCGGTGTACTTGGTAGACGACGTGGCTGGCGTGGTTCCGTTGGTGGTGTAGTAGATCGTCGCGCCGGGCGTTGTGTCGGAGATCGTCACCGACTGCGCGGTGCTGTAGGTCCCAGCGATGGGTGAGAAGGTTGGGGTGGCCGCCTGAGCCGTAGGGGTGATCGTGTAGGCCGCAGTTGCCACCGCACTCGTTGAATAGCCGCTGGCCGCCGCGATGGCCTCAATCGTTTCTGACGACGAAACAGTGATTGGACCGCTATAGACCGTCGAACTTGTCGTCGGGGTCGTTCCGTTGGTTGTGTAATAGATGGTGGCTCCGGAAGTCGTATCGGAGATTGTGACCGATTGCGTAACGGCGTATGTCCCAGCGACCGGTGAGAATGTTGGTGTAGCCGCGGGGCCATTGAGCGAGACTGCCTGCGACACAGAGCTGGCATAATTGTTGTCTCCGGCATAGCTGCCGACCATCAGTTGCGGTCCGGCTCCCGGGACGGACAAACCGCTAGCGGCGGCAGTGGCCGAAGTGGTTAGTTGCGTCAGCTCGACCCAGACGCTGCTGGCACCGAGAGAGGTAGTCGACTCATTCCGCATCGTCAATGCGAAATCCGGTACGCCGTCGCCGTTAAAGTCACCCACGGCCACGCCCCATTGGAAATCGCCTGCGCTCACGTATTGGCTTAGCGTGAATGTTCCATCGCCGTTACCGAGGTAGACAAGCGCGGAGCCATTCGCACCTGCGAATACCAGGTCCACCTTGCCATCCTGATTAAAGTCCGCAGCTGCGACTCCCGCATTTTCCGGAAGTGCAACGGTTATGGACGGTGCTGCAGTAAATGTCCCATCCCCTTTACCAAGCAGAACTGTAGCGATCCCTTGATCTGAAGAAGTAACGACGTCGGGAATTCCATCCTCGTTGAAGTCCGCAATCGTAACTCCATAGGGAACTGTCCCAGTTGGATAGGTCTTTGACAGTTGCGTAAATGTGCCGTTGCCGTTGCTAAGAAGGGTGCTTACTGAATATGCAGATTGATTCACGTAAACGAGGTCCAGATTTCCATCGCCATTTAGATCGGCAACCGCGAACACAGCTTCGCCGACCAAGTCGCCCAAGCCTGTGATCGCTGGGCTGGCAGACTGCGTGAAAGTTCCATCTCCCTTCCCGGCGAGGATGGTCAGCGAACCCGCGGGCTCAGATCCTCCCATTTCAAAGGGGGTGGAGCCGGCGACGAGCAGGTCGAGAATGCCGTCTCCATTAAAATCGCCGACGGCCGCTATGTTGCCCCATGTCCCGGGAACGTTGCTCGGCATGGCGTTGAAGGTTCCATCGCCTTTGCCCAGAAAAATCGTGATTTCTCCCTGCTCATTGATGACCGCGAGGTCGGGGATACCATCTTGGTTAAAGTCGCCAACAACGAATCGGTCTGGCGCATATGCGCCGGTCGGGGTTGCGGGGCTCGCTGCGGTGGTAAACGTTCCGTCACCTTTGCCGAGGAAAATCGAAATGCTCGTATTGGAGCCGCCGTAGTCGAAGTTATAGACGGCGAGATCCGGGATCCCATCCTGATTGAAGTCCGCAACGGTGACGGCTGTGGGGTCGTAACTGGGCACCATGGATTGGGAGTTCAGCCAATTTAACCCAGTCGTTCCGTCTGTCAGCACCGCCGATCCGATCACGGCGTTCCCATCGCTGGTATCCAGGAAAGAGACTGTTCCGCTAGGCGAAGCCAGCCCTGACCGATCCACAGAACCAGTGACTGTGGCCGTTAGAGTGTAGTTGCCGACGGTGCCACTCTGAGCAATCGTTGTGGTGGTTGGATATCCAACACCAGATCCATTGGTCACCGCCAAGGGAGAAGCACTGGATGTGCTCGTGTCATCAGTCTTGGTACCGACAAAGACTGCCTTGTAGCTATGGCTTCCGATACCTGGCCTGAGCTTGATCGCCGCCGTTCCGCTGTTCGTCAGTTGCGCGGACCCGAGCAGGTGAATGTCCTCACAGTAGGTCGCAGTTGCATCGCAGAACTTCACCTGTCCTGTTGTTACCGCCGCAGAATCAGTCATCACGGTCGCAGTCAAAGTCACCACGGTTCCTGACGTGACCGACGTGACGGGAGAGCCAAGTGACGTCACCGCGAGGGCGATAGAAGTCGCAGGTTGTGGCCCCGTCGAATCATTCACCACCTGGCTCACCGTGTTCGATGTGCTGCCAGTAAAGTTTGAGTCGCCGCTATAGACCGCCGTAATCGAGTCCGTGCCAACTGGCAGAGTCGTAGTTGCCAATGAGGCCGTGTTGCTGCTCACTGTGGCGCTGCCCAGGCTTGAACTGCCATTGCTGAAAGTCACCGTGCCCGTGGCCACGCCGCTGAACTGCCCTGAGACATTGGCGGTAAGGGTTACAGACTGCCCGAATGTTGAAGGATTGAGGGACGACTTCACTGTCGTGGAAGAACTCGCTTTGTTGACCGTTTGAGTGACCGCTGCCGAGGTGCTCCCGGCAAAGGCAGAATCGCCGTCATACACCGCGGTGATGGAGTCCGTGCCTACCGGAAGTTCCGTGGTGGTCAAGCTGGCTGTCCCGCTCGTCAGTTGCGCCGTGCCGAGGGAGGTCGCGCCACTCATGAATGTCACGCTCTCGCCATTCGCAGGTGGGCCGCCGCTGGAAGTGACCGTTGCAGTTAAAGTGACGGGCTCCTGATAAATCGAGGGATTCGGCGTGGGAACCGGTGTGAGCGTCGTCGTTGTTGCGGTCAGAGCCGGCGAGTAGATATAGCCATGTAATACGGAATTGGCGTCGAGATAGCTTCCGGCGATTTCGATCCCGCTGGTGCGCGAGTTGATGGCGATTCCAAGGGTTCCGTTCAAAGAGCCGCTGGCACTTGCGTTGGGATCGTTAAAGGAGGTAAAAATCCCGGTTGCGGAGGGGCGCAGGAACCCGTGGATTGCTCCGTTAGTGTCTACGTAGCTACCCGTGAGGTCGCCCACCGCGTCCGACAAAACGAGAAACGTGCCGCAGATTTTTTCGCTGCTCCCCCCATTCGTGGTACACGGGCTTGAGTTTGCTCCAGGCACATCGAACGAAGCAATGGTTCCGCTCGCGCTGCGGATGAAGCCATGCTGTACGCAGCTCGTGTCGAGGTAAGTTCCCGCCACATCGCCCGCCACGTCGATGCCTGAAGCTGTAGCGCCGCCGAAGTTCGAGCCGTTGTTCTGGTTGATGCACGTGCCCGCACCCGTAGGGTCAATCGAGGTATAGGTGCCGCTGGCCGAGCGCACAAAACCATGTTGCACGCTATTGGAATCGATGTAGTAGCCGGCAATCACTCCGGAGGCATTCATGGCAACGGGTGTCGTACCCTGTTTCTTGCCATTTGCGTCTTCGCCGGTTCCCTCATTTGGGTCGTTAATGGTTGTGTACGTTGTTCCATCGGCGGAACGCATGAATCCGCCGTAAACGGAAGTCGTCGAATAAGTCCCAGTGGTATAGGTTCCAACGATCACACCGGAGTCGTCGATGCTCAGAACCGTAGTTCCGCGGTGCCCGACTTGGCTTGCGAGTGGAGCATCGAATTTAGTGATCGTGCCATTGACGGCGCGTACAAAGCCGTGAGAGATCTGGCTAGCGTCAACATAGGATCCCGCGACTGTGCCAGAGGTATTGATGGACGTCGGGAAGGTCCCCTCCCCGACGCTTGAGCCCGCACCCGAAACGTCGCAGTTTGCAATCGAGCCGCCGGCAGGCAGCACAAAGCAATGCAGCGCGTTGTTCGTGTCGATATAGACACCCGCGATATCGCCCGCCGCGTCGACGGCGGTGACGGCGGTTCCTTGTTGCGCCCCTGTTCCCGCGCCCGTTACATCAATGGTTGTGAAGGTGGAACTGCCGGCCTGCGCGGATGCGCCAGCCGAAGCTAGGCCGATCGCAGTTGCCACAACGAGTCCAGCTACTGGTCTGATCCGGCAGTTTGATATCTGTATTCCCTTGAACATGGTCCCCACCCTCACGACTGACGTGTTCGATCCGCAGGCTTGAAGCATCCGGTTGGTCATCTGGCCCTTTCTTCTTCACGTCGGAAGTCCTGCTTAGGCCGGTCCTCACCGCTGCCGTACCGTTGGCGCGGCCTCGCAAGCTAACCTCCACATTTAAAAAGAGTTAATTCTAGGCCCAGCTGTTTATCCGGTTGAGAACTCGGATACGAAGCATAACCGGCCGCAGACGGTTTCCAGAGGGACAAATCAGGGCGGAATGGAGGGCATCTCGGGGCGGCTCGATTCTGTTTCTTGTGTATGAAGGAATTGGCTGATCGTATAATGGCTTGACTCTCAATCTGGTCATCAGCACCCCACATTTCAGACGCGAAAGCTGTTCGTGACATGGCAACCTTCACAACCAACACAGAGCCTGATCTGGATAACGAAAGAGTGCTGGCGTCTTGGAAAGGGATCGCGGCCTACTTCGGGTGCAACGTCCGCACCGCGAAGCGTTGGGAGCAGGGGCGCGGGCTGCCGGTGCGCCGCGCGCCAGGAAAGAAGGGCAGCACAGTCTTTGCGTATGCCTCCGAGCTCGACGCCTGGCTGCGGGGTGTAGGGCAAGAGGTAAAGGCAGGCTCCGCGCTGTTTGTGAAGGAGTTCAGCGGTGATGAAACGGATGCGCACCTTCTGGAGCCGCCCTCATTCGACGCTCCGCAGGCGCAGTCGCCGGCCGCGGCCAACGTTCGCGAGGCTCTGGAAGAAAGAATTTCGGGGAGGCGCTTCCCGTTTCTTATTCCGCGGATTTGGGTGTTCGCTTGTGCCGCCATCATTCTGGCGCTTCTTTGGGTCCTCTGGAACTACGGTGGCGGCACTGATTCTGCGCGCACAAGATCTTCCGACGGCGCCCGATTGAACGTTGCGCTGCATGTGCCGTCGCCCGGCGCCGAGGAACTCTATGAGCGCGGGCGCTATTTCTGGAATCTGCGTACTCACGACAGTCTAAGCGAGGCAATCGATGCCTATACCCAGGCAATCCTGAAGGATCCATCGTATGCGGAGGCGTACGCGGGGCTGGCTGAGAGTTACGACTTGCTGCCCCAGTTTGCCCATGCGGATCTCGGAGATTCGCTTACAAAGGCAGAGAGTGCAGCCGACCGGGCCATTGTATTGAATCCGAATCTTGCCGCCGCACATCGCGCCAAGGCATTTGCCCTTTACTACTGGGACTGGGACATTGCCGGATCAGACGCCGAGTTTAAGCGGGCGCTGGCGTTGGATCCGAATTCGGCCGAAACGCACCAGTGGTATGCCGGAACCCTCGAATGCAGATCGGAAGGCGCGAAGGCCATCGTGCAGATTGACGAGGCGCTTCGACTCGATCCCACCTCGCCGGCGATCGCCACCGACGCGGCGCTCCTGCACGCAGATTTCGGCGACTTCAATTCTGGCGTCAAGGCTCTAAAGGAGATCGAGCAGACGCAGCCGACGCTTTCATCCCCCGCCGAGTTTCTCAGTGACCTGTATTTCGCTACGGGCGACTTCCCTGCTTATATTGAGGAGGCCCGTCGTTTCGCTTCCATCACCCATGCCCCTGACGCCATTGCTTTGGCCAATGCAGTTGCGCAGGGGTGGGCCCGGGCTGGCCGAACCGGTCTGCTTGAAGCCAGAGCCGAGGCGCTCAAGGCAGCATTCGACAAAGGCACAGGGTCAGGCTTTCTGCTTGGTGAAAACCTGCTGTTGCTCGGACGCCGCCAGGAGGCTCTCGTCTACTTCAGGGCCTCATTTGACCGGCATGATGACCGACTCCTCCAGCTTGTGGCTTTCAACGATTACCCGTGGGTCAGAGAAATCACAAGCGACCCCGGATACGCAGCGCTCTTCGCAAGGATCCGCCGGCGGGTGCGCGAAGTCACCCCGGCCCAACCCGAGCAGGCTCGGGTGAGCGAAGAGCTGCCGCAATAACCCACGAAGCCTGCTTACTTGCTCACATGCGAGGTGGCCGCGGCCGGCCGCGCCAGCCGCAGGCGAGTGGCCATGCTCACCAATTCAGGAAGGGACTCGGCTTTCATCTTTCGCATCACGCTGCCGCGATGCGCTTTCACGGTAATCTCGCTGATCCCCAGTTCACCGCCGACCTGCTTGTTCGGAAGGCCAGCAACAACAAGTGCCAACACTTCGCGCTCGCGCGACGTGAGTTGCACATACCGGGCTTTCAATTCCTGAATCTCAGTATCGCGGTCAAGCAGGACTTTGCTGCGTTCGATCGCTTTGCGAATCGCATTCAACAAGGCTTCGTCGCCGAAGGGCTTGGTGAGGAATTCGACGGCGCCTGCCTTCATTGCCTGCACGGTCATGGGGATGTCCCCATGGCCGGTAATGAATATGATCGGCATGTCATGGCGATCCAGCGCAATTCGCTTCTGGAGCTCGAGGCCATTCAGGTCCGGCAGAGAGACATCCAGGATTAGACAACTCGGCACAGACACCCGCGGACGAGCCAGGAATTCCTGCGCCGAAGTGAAGGTCTCCACCGCCAGGCCTTCATGACGCATCAGAAGTTCAAGCGATTCGCGGACGGAGACATCATCATCCACAACAAAGATGACGGGCGAGGCAGGCGACATGGGGAAGCACCTTACTTCATAGCAATGTGCGTTCGCAGTAGTCATTGTAAATCCGGAACGTGAACGAGGGGGCGAGCGGGAAGCTTATTTGACCGGAAAAGCAGCATTGAGCGCGTCGAGCAGCGCCGTATCGTTGAAGGGCTTGAACAAACATGCGATTGCTCCTGATTCGAGCATCTGCGTCCGCACCGTCTCGTCTTTCTGAGCGGTGATGAAGATAATTGGGCGATTCAACCGGCGACGCTTCAGTTCGCGCTGCAGATCGGGCCCGGACATTCCCGGCATAGCGATGTCAAGGATCAAACATTTGGTTTCCTGGATTCCATCGGACGCAAGGAACTCCTCCGCCGAGGAGAATGTCTGAGATGCGAAACCGAACTCTTTGAGTAAATCTGGTAACGATTCGCGGATCGATTCGTCATCGTCGACGATTGACACTAGCAAATGCGCGTTCATCGTGGATATCTCAGTCCGCACTTAAATACAGCTTTGGAAAACCTGGAGAATCGTGCGTTCGCTCCAGCGCTGCTTCAGGAAGTCGATATGCCCTTCCCGAATCGCCGCTCACAACGTTCAGGACTGCACATCGAAAACGCGGCCGAGTTCGTCTCCATGGAGTCCCTTCTTGGCAACACCCCATAACATCATCATCCGCTCAGTGGCCAGCGACGTCTATTGCACTTAGGTATTGGCTGCCTCAGGGAGAAAACGACTGCAGAATATAGTTCCTACGCGGGTTCGTCGCTGGTATCGCGTGGAATGGAGAATGCAAAGGAGGATCCTGGCCCTTTGTTGGCTGATGCCCAGATCCGGCCGCGATGAGCTTCAATAATCGAACGGCAGACAGAAAGTCCGACTCCCATGCCGTCGTCCTTGGTTGTGTAGAACGAATCGAAGAGCCGATTGGCAGCATCTGGAGCGAAACCGATACCGGTGTCCTGCACGGTTAGCTGGACGCTTTTGCTGTCGCCGCTTTCCGTTTTGATCAGCAGCTCTCTCGGCCGGTCGTCGACATCGCGCATTGCGTCTAAAGCGTTACGCGTCAGATTCAGGATGACCTGTTGAAGCTGAACGCGATCGCCTTTTACTGCCGGCAGATTCTCGGCGAAATCATGCCGGACCGTGATCCCGTGGCTCTGCAGCTCGCTCAACGAGAGCACGATCACTTCTCGCGCCGCATCATTCAGGTCGATCGACTCGGCTGTAACTTCCTTTCGCTTGAATAGGGTCCGCAGCCGCGTGACAATCTCGGAAGCGCGATTCCCATCGCGAATCGTGCGTCGCGCCGTTTCGCGCGCACCCTCGATGTTCGGCTGTTCGCCGCTCAGCATCCGCAGGCACGTGCTGGCATTCATCACGATGCCCGACAATGGTTGATTAACTTCATGTGCGATCGAGGCAGTCAACTGTCCAATCGTCATCACTCGCATCACTCTTGCAAGTTCCGCGTGAGTGTTGCGTAACTCTTCTTCAGCGCGCTTCTTTCCGGAGATATCCCGGATGAATCCGGTGAATACTTTTCGTTCATCCGTCACCATCTCCCCGAATGAGACCTCGACCGGAAACTCCTCACCGTTGGCGCGCAGTGCGGTCATCTCGGTGCCTTGCCAGTTCAGATGTTTCGCGCCGGTTTCCAGATATCGCTTCAAGCCCGCATCATGGAGTCCACGCATCGCTCCCGGCATGAGAACCGTGAGAGATTTGCCGATAAGCTCTTCGGGGTTGTATCCGAATATCCTTTTCGTTGCGGGGTTCGCAAGAACAATCACGCCGCTTTCGTCGATACTGACCACCGCGTCGTTGGCTGTTTCAACCACAACCCGGTGTCTTGCCTCGCTCCGCCTGAGCTCGTCTTCCGCACGCTTTCTATCGTCAACTTCTGTCAAGAGGAAGTACCATCGGACGATGTGCCCCTGCCGGTCACGAAGAGGAAGCCCGCGCATGTTTAACCATCGGTAGACGCCGTCGAAACGACGAATTCGTGCCGCATCATATTCAACTGGCTCTCCTGCGGCGAATGATCGCCCAAAAGCTTGAAGGTATCCAGGGCGATCGTCCGGGTGAATGGTGTCGTCTACAGCCCATTGACGACACTCTTCCAGCGACTTTCCAAGGTAGTCCAAAATTGGTTGATTGACCCTCTCTAACTCGCCGTTCTTGTCTAAAACTGCGATCAGGCCGGGGATGCCGTCCACGATTAGGCGAGATTCGTACTCGCTTTCGCGTAACGCATCTTCGGCACGCTTTCTATCGTCAATTTCGGTTAAAAGGAAGTACCATCGAACGATATTCCCATGCCGGTCACGAAGGGGAAGCCCGCGCATGTTTAACCATCGGTAGACGCCATCGAAACGACGAACTCGTACTGCTTCATATTCAACTGGATCTCCTGTGGCGAAAGCTTGCGCAAAAGCCTGAATGTACCCAGGGCGATCATCGGGGTGAACTGTGTCATCTACGGCCCACTGACGAGACTCTTCCAGCGACTTTCCAAGGTAGTCCAACATGGGTTGGTTGAGCCGCTCAACCTCGCCGCTCGCGCTTAAAACTGCAATCAGGCCGGGGATGCTGTCCACGATTAAGCGGGATTCGTGCTCGCTTTCGCGTAATGCTTCCTCGGCGCGTTTCTGATCATCGATGTCGGTGATCAGTAGGTACCAGCGAACAATATCCCCGTTTTGATCACGAAGCGGAGAACCTCTATCCTGGAGCCAGCGATAGACTCCGTCCGCTCGCCTAAAGCGCGCCGAGAACTCATATGGGCGGCCAGTGGCAATCGCTCGGGAAAAGGCATCGATAACGCCAGGCAGATCCTCAGGATGAATTGTGTCGTTCGTTCCCCACTCACTGAGCTCCTCGATAGTCTTACCGAAGAATTCCAAGGCCTGCTGGCTGACCATTTCCAGATTCCCAGTGGGCGTTGTTTGCCCGACCATGCCGGGGATGCTATCCGCAATTAAGCGGGCCTCATACTCGCTTGCCCGTAGCGCTTCTTCGGCGCGCTTCCGGTCCTCGATATCAGTCAGTAGAAAATACCAGCCCGCCACTTCACCGTCTGCACCGCGAAAGGGAAGGCTGCGCGCCTGGAACCAGCGGTGGACCCCATCGGCTCGGCGATAACGGAGTTCGCTGTCGAATGGCGTACCAGTCTCGAAAGAATGTGTGATTTCAGCTGTCGCCCGCGGGAGATCATCCGGATGAACCACATCGCTGGTTGACCAGGAGTTCATTTCTTCGGTTGTCTTTCCGAAGTACGTCAGGAGTTGTCGATTGGCAAGTTCAATCATCCCGTTCGAGTTAGCTTTCGACACAAGCCCGGGAATTGTATCGAGAGTTTGACGAAGACTGATCTCACTGGCCTGCAGCGCTTCCTCGGCGCGCTTCCGATCTTCGATATCAGTCATCAGGGCGGACCAGCCGGTGATTCTGCTGTCTGAATCTCGCATCGGGAGGTTGCGAGCCTGGAACCATCGATAAATGCCATCGGCCCGGCGAGCGCGGAACTCAAAATCGTACGGAGTTCCGGTCGTCATTGAACGAGTATGATGTTCGATCACGTGCGGCAGGTCGTCTGGATGGATCGCATCAGTCATCATCCAGGCATTGATTTCCTCGAGCGTCCTGCCGAAATACTCCAGGAGCTGCCGATTAGCAAGTTCGATCCGACCGGTCGGACTCAAGGTACATACAAGCCCGGGGATGCTGTCGAGAATTTGGCGGAGATTGGTTTCGCTCGCCACCAGCGCTTCCTGTGCGCGTTTCTGGTCGTCGATGTCGGTGGTCGTACCGACGAATTTGAGGACCTTTCCTTCAGCATCGCGCACAGCCACGGCTTGCTGGAGGTGCCAGCGATAGGTCCCGTCCTTAGCGCGGAGAGACCTGGTTTCAACCGCGAAACCCTCTCCTGAACGCACTCCGTCCCAGAAGGCCCTCGATGCTGTTTCCCGATCCTCAGGATGGACCGCAGTCATCCATGCCTCGGGATGCGACCGGACGAAATCGAGGCTTTGACCGGAGAATTCAAGCCAAACTCGATTCACGAAATCCGGTGTCCCATCGGGCTTAAGCGTCCAGGCGGATACAGGAAGATGCTGCAGCAGGCCAACCTGGAGCTGCAGAACTTCGTTGGCTTCGGCCAGCTCCCTGGTTCGTTCCGCGACCCGCCGATCAAGCTCTTCCGCAATCCGTTTCTGCTCGCTCAAGAGCCGTGCTTGCTGCAGTCCCACAGTTACTTGATTGGCGGCCACAACCAGAAGCAACCGCTCAGACTGCGTCAGGAATTCAGCCCGCTCGGATCCGGCTACAACCATTCCAATTTCGCCGTCGATTCCCAATTGCATTGATAAAAGCGAAATCTCTTGCCCGCCGGGATGGCTGCGCACCGATGCCGGCCACTTCTGCGGGTCATCTCCGAATCGCTCATTGAGGGCGTGGCGGATCGTTTCCTCATTCTGTTTCGCCGAGTAATGCGGCGCGGTCCTTAATACTTCGATCGGCTCTCCCTCGCTCTCGATCCTCGCACGCGTATAGAGAAAATCCAGATTCAGCGTGGCCATCAGAGCATCGTGGAAGGTCGTCACGATTTTGCGTGGCTCTTGCCCGCTCCAAACCGCAGGGAGTGCCAGCACGCTGACCAGATCGCTCATTGAGCGCTGAAGGTACTTCAACTCCTCTGCAGAATCGTTGAATGCCATTTCATGACTCCTGGTTGGGCAGGCTCCCGGGGTCCTTCCGCCTGGCGCGATATTCCGTGAGGAATTCCTGTGGTGGTGTGAAGAATGGATTCTGCTGCAGGAAGCCGCCAATGATGACCAGTGGATGCGTGCGGAGAATATCGATGATCGCATCGCCTCTGAATTGGGAGAGATGGTAGGTGCAGATGACGGCGTCGTCGTGCCGGCTCCAGACGTCATTAACGCGCGATTCAAATTCAATCACGTTCTCTAGCCGGGCCTTGTCGCCAACCACCCAATCCATTCGGCACACGATACGACTGAGCGGGAACCCTCCCGGCGCATTTCCGGAAGCAAGTTGCTCGAATGTCTCGAGCATCCGGTCCTGATCGAACTCGCCATCGCGAAGATAGGCTTCGGTGTTGATCTTGATTTCCAACTGCCCGGCCTGCTGAGCAGCCGCCGAGTCGATTCCAGCGGTAGCCAGCCGGCGCAGATGCTCATCCCGCTGTTGGGGATTGACGACATGAATGGCCTTGTCCCCGTGCTCAAGTCCTTCTTTAATGAACGGAAGCAACACTCGATATTCTTCGTCATCACTCGAGAAGAGCGCCCAGATATGGCGAACTGCGCCAATTTGAGAGCCTGCCAAAGAAATTGGTAACGCTGTCCCGGTCATTTCCGATCCCTCCGTAAAGCTCTGCTCGAACAAGGATCTTGATCGCGTAAAAGGCGAAATGCATTCCAGGACGCCTGCTAAGTGGGCCTCCCGCTGGCAATCCATTCACTTGGAATGAGCCGATTTCGATCATGGCGGCGGGGCGGTCTGAATTGGCCCTGGGGAGAGTTCTGGGCGCAAATCAGAAGGGAAGCGCGCCGGCCACTAATCGTCCATCCATCATACCCCCATTTACAGCCGGGGTACCCGAATAAAGCCTCGGTCGGTTAAGTGTAGGTTACAATCTGCGCGGCCAACAAACCCTCTGTACACCTTGCGCGGGGTGCGAAAGAAGCATATTCCCGTTGCGGCCACAAGCAATTCGTCTGGCTACATAATCTGGCGCACCAAGGTGACTCGACCGATTGAGACCAAAGCATCAATCGATACCTTTGTCCAATAGATTCACCCCGACTCTTCTGGCGTAATGGCAACTGTGCGGCGCATCCGAACGAATCAGGCCCGAGCACTGCAGGGTGCGTCACATGAATCTTTCGGCTGGCGCAAAAGGAGATCCGTCGTTATGTCAACCGCAACCATCCGCATTGGAAGTGTCATGGCTCGTCAGATGCGTCAGGAGCATTTCGCTCAATCGAATTCCGGAACCATCGCGCTCAAACAAACCACGGAAGGAGCACTCACTGAAAGACATGCGCATG
>Ga0208190_1000272_pt1 | contig 21076 bp, 19 predicted proteins | sample June2015DPH_13_1_FD_184708 | JGI IMG/M metagenome (GOLD analysis project Ga0208190, IMG submission 184708) | Peatland microbial communities from SPRUCE experiment site at the Marcell Experimental Forest, Minnesota, USA - June2015DPH_13_10... | ecosystem: Environmental > Terrestrial > Soil >... | reverse complement strand
GCCGATGCGAAATGCGAGCGCGCCCGCTAACTTGCCATTGAAATAGACTGGGCTGCCGCTCATGCCCGCGACTACGCCCGTGTACTCCGGTTTTGCGCCATGCAGTCGCACCAGGATGACGTCGCCCTTGGGCCCGTTCATGTTGCGCAACACTCCCAGAACTTCCACGTCCATGGATTCGGGCTTGACACCCTGAAAAACCGTCAGGGCCGTGCCCCTCATGCCCTCATGGATCTGGTCGAGCGGTATGATGTCTGGCTTATTCTGGGCGCTGGCAGGTAGAGTGGACGCCAGAGACAAAAGGGCGGCGAGAAGCGCCGTGATTCGCATGAATTTCCCCGGAGGTCAGTAACGACCCAATACTTTGTTAGACTCCGCGTGCTATCAAAATGGTTTTGCCAGGAGAGGAAACGCTTTTACGGCCAGCAAAATATCCCAACCGCAGAGTTGTTGCATCTATACTAGCATAGGTGTTTTCGAGGATTCCCCCATGTTTTTTAGCGTCCTTTCAAGGCCGGGTTCCGTGCCCGTGACCACCCGTAAGCGATTGATCTGGCCGGTGCTTATGGCTTTGTGCGTAATGATTTCCGCCCTCGCCGCGCAAGCTCAGGACACCTCCCAGCAACCCCCCGCGAACCCGAATACACAGGACAGCCCACCCGAGGCTGGCGGCCCGCAGAATGACACCGGCCCTTATGTAATTCCGAAAAAGAAGGAAGAACCGCCTCCGCCTGCGCCCGAGAAACCAAAGAAGATCGAGAACATGCCCGATTACTCAATTCGGGTTGATGTGCCGATCGTGACGCTCGATGTCTCCGTCACCACCAAAGATGGTCAGACCATCCCCAATTTGAAGGAAGGCAATTTCAAGATTCTCGAAGATGGCACGCCCCAGAAAATTGCATCCTTCAACCAGACTCAGGGACCCATCACCGCTGTCCTGTTAATCGAATTTGCGGCAGCCAGGGCCTTCTCCGGAACTCAGGCGTATCACTACATGTATGACGCGCTCAATGCCGCTTACACCTTTGCCAGCTCACTTAGAAAAGACGACTGGGTCGCGGTTGAGTCTTACGATATGAAGCCTTCCATCCTGGTCGACTTCACGCAAGACAAACGCTCGATCATGGGCGCGCTCAACACCCTTCGCGTTCCCGGTTTCAGCGAACGCAACCTCTTCGACGCTTTGTTCGATACGATCGACCGGATTGATCGCATCGAAGGCAAGAAATACATCATCCTGATTTCCTCAGGCGCCGACACGTTCAGCAAACTCAATCTCGACCAGACGCTCAAGAAGGTCAAGTCCACGCGCGACACGACCATCTATGCGGTCAGCATTGGATGGACCTATCGCGAAATGATGGATGCCGGCGGAAGGGCGGGCGGAGCCACGGAAATCGGATGGCTGCAGAACGACAATCAGATGAGCACTTTCGCAAAGCTGACTGGCGGGCGCGCTTATTTCCCGCGTTTCCAGGGCGAACTCCCCGGAATTTTTCAGCAGATCTCCGACGACATTCGCCACCAGTACACGATTTCCTACCATCCAACCAACACCAAGCTGGATGGAAGCTATCGCAAGTTGAAAGTCGAACTGCAAGCCCCGGAAGGCGGCGCTTTGAAAGTTCGTGACCAGAAGGGCAAAGAAGTGAAGACCATCGTCTACGCCCGCGATGGTTACACGGCCAAGCACCAGGTGGACTAGGATAGTCCCCTCCGATTTCGAAAGAGCCCAGTCCCCCGGCTTACTGAGGGTGGCCCATTCTAAACGTCGCGTCCTGTGCGACGCTTAGAGTGGGCGACCCATATCCCCGCTCCTGATTTACAATCCTGAGTTCCCCATTCAGGAGAGACGCCCGTGATTCCACGCTACACGCGGCCCGAGATGGCCCGCATTTGGAGCGACGAAAATCGCTTCCGCACCTGGCTCGCCGTCGAAGTCGCCGCCACCGAAACTTTGGCTGAAGCAGGAATCGTTCCCAAAGAAGCCGCCAAGGCAATTCACCAGCGCGCCGACTTCAATGTCGAACGCATCTTCGAGATCGAGGCCGAGGTCAAGCACGACGTCATCGCCTTCACCACAGCTGTCGCCGAAATCGTCGGCCCGCATGCGCGCTGGTTCCACTACGGCCTCACCTCGAACGATGTCGTCGATACCGCGCAGGCCCTGCTCATCCAGCAGGCTTCGTCGCTGATCGCCGGCGACCTTGAGCGCCTCGCCGACGTTCTCGAACGCCGTGCATGGGAGTTCAAAGACACTCCCATGATCGGACGCACTCATGGCGTGCACGCCGAGCCCATCACGTTTGGCTTCAAGATCGCCAACTGGTATTCCGAAACGCGGCGCAACATTGCCCGTTTTCGCGCTGCCACTGAAGATCTCCGCGTGGGAAAGTTCTCGGGAGCCGTCGGAACGTTTGCCCACCTCACGCCCGAGCTCGAAGAACAAATGTGCACGCGGCTGGGGTTGAAGGCGGCAGCGGTTTCATCACAAGTCATCCAGCGAGACCGCCATGCCTACTATCTGGCGACGCTGGCCGTGATCGCGTCCACGCTCGACAAGATCGCGACCGAAATCCGTCACCTGCAGCGCACCGAAGTTCGCGAAGCCGAAGAATATTTCAGCGAGAAACAAAAAGGCTCGTCGGCCATGCCGCACAAGCGCAACCCCGTAACCTGCGAACAGATCAGCGGCCTCGCGCGCGTGGTGCGCTCGAATGCGCAGGCCGGATTCGAAAATGTTCCTCTCTGGCACGAGCGCGATATCTCGCACTCCTCGGCCGAGCGCATCATCATCCCCGATTCGACAACGCTCGCCGACTACCTGCTGAACAAAACTTCGAACCTGATCGAGACCATGTTCGTCTATCCCGAGCGCATGCTGGCCAACCTGCACAGCACGCGCGGCCTCGTTTTCAGCGGACAGCTCTTGCTTGATCTGGTCGAAAGCGGCATCTCGCGCGAAGACGCCTACCGCCTCGTCCAAGGTCACGCCATGCACGCGTGGCGGGAAGGCCTCGACTTCCATGCGCTAGTACTGGACGATCCGGCGATTACCAGCCGCGTGCCGCGTGCCAAAATCGAACGTGCCTTTGACCTGAAGCGCCAACTGAAAAACATCGACAAGATTTTTGCGAGAGTGTTCCCAGAAAAGATTGATGGTGGTCAGAAGAAGGCTACGACGTCCAAAACGGTCACGGCTCGTCGGAAGAATCGGAAGAAGTAGCTGCGACGCTGTCGGATCGTACATACGGTACGTCCACCCGCCAAGCCCAGATTCTCTCGTCACACTCTGCGTCTCGGCGGTAAAATGTCAGCCGCGCACCAGCTCCAGCAATTCAATCAACTGCGCGAGCTTTTCCTGTCGCACATGCTTCAGGATCTCGCGGCCGTGATGTTCTACGGGCCCATCCATCTCGCGCAGAAGCTTCAGCCCTGCTGCCGTGATCTTTCCGTAGATCACGCGCCGATCGCTCTTCGCCCGCGACCGGGCTACCAGACCGCGTTTCTCCAGTCGATTGAGCAGCCGCGTAATGTCGGGATCGTGTGTGATCATGCGCTCTCCGATTTCGCTGCACGGCAAACCTTCCGCCCCGGCGCCTCGCAGAATCCGCAGCGCATTGTATTGCGTACCCGTCAGCCCGAATTCCTTCAGCCGAGACTCGACGCTCGACTGCAGCGCATCGGCCGTGCGCAATAAAGAAAGGTAGGCTTCCTGCTCCCGGCTGCGGAACGGCACCGTTTGTTTCAATTCCGCTTGTAATCCTCGCGCCATGACGCGACCTTAGTTGTTATCACAAGCATTGTCAAATGGTAGCCCTGATTTCATGAGATAGGTCTTTGTAAGACTTTGTAAAACCAGCGCGCGAGTGCATCTTTACTGATCGCGAAGGCATCTATTTAACTAACCGGTTAAGAAGAAGTGGAACCGGAATTCTAGTGAGGATGGCAACCATGAAGAAGCAATTACTTGCGGTGACCGTGGCTTTGCTCGTCCTGCTGAGTATTTCTGCACTGGCCGCTACGCCCCAGGGTAGCCGCTACGATCAACAGATTCAGCAGGCTGTGAGCCAGAAAATTCACGGCAAAAAGCAGCTGCAGAACGTGAGCTCCAGCGTCGAAGATGGCATGGTGGCGCTGACCGGCACAGTCAGTCTTTATCAGGACAAACTGGAAGCCGCCAAGAAAATCAAGAAAATCGACTATATCGCGGGCATTCGCAACGACATCACGGTCACGGGAGCAAACGTGCCCGACGCGCAGCTTCAGCAGAAACTGGCAAAGAAGCTGGCGTATGACCGGGTCGGATATTTCGACAACACGTTCAACTACATAACGACTTCCGTAAACGATGGGGTCGTTACGTTCGCTGGCGCCGCCTATTGGGGTGTTCCGGTGGATGACGCGATGGCAATGGCCGCGGCAATGCCCGGCGTAAAGGACGTTGTGAACGACGTGAAGGTCCTTCCGACTTCGCAGTTTGATGATTCACTGCGCATCCGTACCGCGCGTGCTATCTATCGCGACTCGGTGCTTGGACGCTATGGCAGCGACCCGGCTCACCCGATACGCATCGTCGTCGACAACGGACACGTGACGCTTTACGGATCGGTCGGGAGTTCCATGGATAAGACTCTTGCCGGAATGCGCGCAAACCAGGTGCCGGGAGTATTCAGTGTCGATAACAAACTCGTCATCGACAAAAATTTGTAACGCGACAGCAGAAGTACTTTCTCCGGGCGCGGCTTCAGCCGCGCCTGTTTTTTTCAGCTACCCTGAATGTCGGCTGCTACGCGCCCGGCTTCCACTTATTCAGAAATGCCAGAAAATCATCCGCCGACATCGCGCGCGCATTTTCGAATTCGCCGTTCTTCTGGCTGTAAACCAGCTTCCCATCGGGATCGAGCACGGCCAGGCCCGGAATGCCGCGCTTCATCGGCACTTCGTATTTTTCCATTAAATCCTGGTTCTTGAGCGCGGGATGGCTTTCCGTCTTGCCGATGTCCACGTGCACAACCCTGTAGTTGGCCGCAATGATCGCCGCCAAGTCCGCACGATGAAATGCCTCATCGAGCACATGGCAGTCAAAGCACCAGTTCGCGCCAAAGACAACAATCACGCGCTTATGCTCCACTTTCGCCTTCTCCAGCGCTTCTTTGATTTCGACATGCGCGTCGGCGGTTTCGGAATAAATCTGTTTGTGTTTCGTGTCCGTCTGGCTAAATCCTGTCCCGCCCATGGCTGCCACGGCGAGGATCAAGCTCACAATAAAAGTCCGATCGAAGAACTTCATCTCTTGTCTCCTGGGAATGCGACGATTGAAATAATTTTACCGCGAATCCCGAGTGGGGAACTCGGGTTTCTCAGCGCAGTCCTAATTCGCTTTGCGCGAATACACGAGTCGTAAGCTGTCGTTCTGCAGAATGCGCTGGATCTGATGCTTCGCATGCACCGTCCAGGGCCCCGTCGTGTCGAGTTTCACATAGGCACGCCAGTGTTGCAGCGCCTTGCGCGGCTCGCGCATCTTCTCATAGGCGAGTGCAATGTTGTAGTGCGCATCGGCGTAAGTGGGAGCAAGTTGGATCGCGCTCTTGTAGGTGTTGATCGCCTCTGCGATCCGTCCCGTCTCGTCGAGCACGTTGCCCAGATCAAAATACGCCAGAGCGTACCGCGGATCAATCTCGATGGCCGACCGGTAGTGCTTTTCGGCCAGCGAATATTCCTGCCGGTTGTAATACAGCGTTCCCAGGTTGATGTGCGCCGCGGCGTGTTGAGGATCCATGTCTAAAACCTTCATATAGACGGCGATCGCTTCGCTCTGCATCGACGGATTCTCTTCCAGCTGAATGCCGCGCGCAAACAAATCAACGACGTCGGTGACGACCAGCTCCGGCCCGGTGCGCCGCGGACTGGTCACGATTTTTGTTTCTTCGGAGGCGAAGTCGAACATGAATTGTCCGGCGATAGGTTCGAGTAACCGGCCCTCGTGCCGGAACGCCACGCGGTGTCCGGTCTGGTAGGCGCCCGCTTCCAGCAGAGGATTTTCCATCCCGGACACCTGCTTCAGCATGGCATCGAGCGACCGCCGAATCACTGCCGGGCGCACGCGCTGGCTGCAAAGATCACGGACTTTCTTGACCTGAAGCAGATCGAAGAAGGAATAGTCTTCGCTCGTCCTGATCAGGCCAGCCTTTTCCCACGTCTGCAGTTGGCGCGCAGCGAGCCGCAGAATGCGCAGCACGTCGGGGCGGCTATAGCGGTACATGGCTGTGAGAACGATCGCCTAGATTATCCGGAACTTGTCTGCGAATCGCAAGTAGCTGGGCGGGGGAACCTGTGAAAAAACGGGCAGAAATGGCACAGAAGTGGGGTCGGCCTAGCCTCCGGATCGATTCGTGACCTGGTGCGGAATTTCGAATCGGAATCGAGCACGGCTTCCTATGCGCGGCTCTTTTTCGACGCTGCTGCGGCCTTTACCTTTACCGTCTCCCAAGGTCTCTTTGGGCGATCGACTACCGGTTCGTCGCGGTCCTTGATGCGGTCGTACTGGTAGGCTTCGCTGGTCGTGCCGAGCGATTCGTTGTAGAGACTGGGCAGGGCGAGCGCTTCCTTCATTTCTTCGGAGAACTGCTGGAGCGCTTTCAGGTGGTCTGCAGTTGCCGGCACTTCGGTTTTCGCAGTCTTCAGGAACTGCTGATAGCCACGGTTGACGAGCTTGGAGATCTCGCCGCCCATCAGATATCCAGGGTAGGCAAAAATTTTCACGCCTCCATCTTCGGTCTTCTGGATCGCAGCCGAGCAGTTGTATTTCTTGAGGAACACGCGCGATTGCGTGCCCGGAGCTTCAATGAGATCAAAACCATGTTCGCGCAGCCATGCGACCGCATCTTCATAAGTGCGTTGTTCGACTTTCGTTGCCATTCTGATGAACTCGATTCTGTATACGTCAGCTTAGATGCAGGCCCGACTCTCCGAGGTCCAGTCAATCATTCCTCGTCGACCGCATTCGGAGAATCGTGGAACCCAAACTGCCCGGCGCGAATCTAAACCACGCAGCAATATCACGACGTTTGTATAGATATACCTTTTTTGCGTTACGGGCACATTACTGAGGTCACTGGCTTTCTGGCCTCGCTTGCCCGAACCTGTTACAGGAATTACTGCGAATGAGTGCAGCAAACTCCAGTTCCGCACCACGTCAGGCGCCGCTCGCGGCAAAAACCGCTGCGGGCGCGGGAGACGCCGTGCTCGCACGCATCGGCAATACTCCGCTGATTGCGCTCGACGGCCTGACGCGCGGTCTTTCCCGCGAACTATCCAGCGTGCAATTGCTTGGAAAAGCCGAGTGGTACAACCCCGGCGGATCCATCAAAGACCGTGCGGCTGCCAACATTGTGAGCGAAGCGCGCCGCGCCGGCCAACTGGCTCCAGGAAAAATTCTGCTCGATTCCACCAGCGGCAATACCGGCATTGCATATGCCATGCTCGGCGCCGCGCTGGGATTTGCGGTCACGCTGTGCGTGCCCGAAAATGTTTCTCCGGAGCGAAAAAGAATTCTACAGGCTTACGGCGCAAATATCATCTTTACGGATCCGGCGGAAGGGTCGGATGGGGCGATCAAGATCGCGCGGCAACTGGCGGAACGGCATCCCGATCTTTACTTCTATGCCGACCAGTATTCGAACGATGCCAACTGGCGCGCGCACTATTTAACAACTGGGAATGAAATCTGGCAACAGACGGAAGGACGCGTTACGCACTTTGTTTCCATGCTTGGAACGACAGGAACTTTCGTTGGAACCACGCGACGGCTGAAGGAATTGAATCCGCATATCCGCTGTATTTCGTTGCAGCCGGACTCGGCATTCCACGGCATTGAGGGAGCAAAACATCTGGCGTCGGCGATTGTGCCGAGGATTTATGATTCTTCGCTGGCGGACGAAAACATAGAAGTTGCAACCGAGGCCGCGCACGGCATGGCTCGACGATTGGCACGCGAGCGTGGATTGCTGGTGGGAGTGTCGGCGGCTGCGGCTGTAGTCGGCAGCTTGCAGGTCGCCGAGCGGCTGAAGAAAAATCAGCAAGCGACGATTGTGACCGTGCTCTGCGATTCGGGCGACAAATATTTGAGCGAGAGATTCTGGGAAGAATAGGTTGGAGGTCAGAGGTCAAATTGCAGAGGTTGAACCCGATGAATCCGGCGGCCGGGGTTGGGACCTTGAGATTTTACTTCTGCAATCTGACCTCCGACCTCTGACCTTTTGCCTCTGACCTACCACATGCTGACAATTTCCCAAGACGCCTACACTTCTCTTCGACGGCACGGAGAGGATACATATCCTCACGAGTGTTGCGGCGTGCTGCTTGGGCGCTTTGAAGAGGACGGAGCGAAGACAGTCACCCGCATTGCCCGGTGCGGTAATACGCGCGACGACTCGCCACACAACCGCTACAACATCGATCCGAAAGAATTGATCCGCATCCAGCGCGAAGGGCGCGAGCGCGGAGAAGATATCGTCGGCTTCTATCATTCGCACCCCGATCATCCCGCACAGTGGTCATCAACCGATCTGGCCGAGGCGCACTGGATTAGCTGCTCCCATGTGATCACCAGCGTGGAAAAAGGAAAGGCCACAGTGACCAATTCGTTCGAGCTCAAAGGGAGCGATGAAGCGGATAAGAGATTCGAGGACGAGTCCACGGAAGTAATCCCGGACTAATCGAGTACCTTCAACACAATCGCCGTAATGTCATCATGCGGCGGCGTGCCCTGGGAGAACGCGACCTGCCGGTCGAACACGAAGTCCACTGACTCGACTGCCGATTTCGGTCCGCATTGCATCCAGATTTCTTCCATCTCGGCGGTGCCGAATTCGTCCTCCGCCGGGTTGCGCAATTCATGAAGACCATCGCTTGCGAACAACACGCAATCCCCCGGTTCGAGTTGCACGACATGCCGCACATACGTCGATCCCGCAAAGAGGCCTGAGGGCAGTCCCCCCTCGCCCAACTGCCGGCACTCTGTTCCCGCCAGCAACGGCAATGGCATCCCCGCGTTAGAGAAAATGAGCTGACAGGTGGCCGGGTCGAACAGTGCGTATAAGGTCGAACAAAAGCGGCCTGCGATCGGCCGTTGTACCAGGCGCTCATTCAAGCGGGTGAGAACATCCGAGGTATTGGTTCCAGTCTTGTGAATACCGCGCAGCGTTCCCATCACGAGAGCTGAGTACATCGCTGCCGGCAATCCCTTTCCGACTACGTCGCCCAGATAAATACCGACCAAGCCGTTCGGCAGCGCAAAAAAATCGGCAAAGTCACCGCCGACTTCCAGGAAGGGCGTGAAGCGGAAGGCAATTTCAACCGACTCGTTGCGCAACCCCCGGCTCGGCACGAGCGACGATTGGATCAGTTTTGCTTCCTGTGCATGGTCGTCGCAGATGCGTCCACACGTCAGCCCTCTCACCGCTGAGCTCGATCCCATCACTTGATGTCCTGATAGGTATCATCGGCAGAATATTGATTGCTAATTAGTGCAGACGTCGTAAATCTCCGCGGGGCCTCGCCTGAGCTCCTAGGAATCTCGCAGGTCGAATTATCGAGTGAATCTCGGGCTAGTACCACCGCATCTTTAACATATGCCCCAGATCCAAATTCCATCTCCGCTCCGGCAATATACAGAGAAGCAAGCGACGGTCAGCGTTTCCGCGAAGACCGTGGGCGATGCTTTGACCGGCTTGGTCGCGCAGCATCCTGAGTTGAAGCGCCATCTCTATAACGACGACGGCAAACTGCGCGCATTCGTCAACATCTACATCAACGACGAAGATATGCGCTACCTTCAGAAAGAGGCTACGGCACTCAATGACGGTGATACCATTTCTATCGTGCCGTCGATCGCGGGAGGAAGCCTTTCGCTACCAGCTTCCAGCAATTCCCTTCCGTCGTTGATTGCTGCAAGTTCGTAGCTAGGAGCTGGAAGCGAATCCCCCATGGCGACCGTAACCGAAGTAAAACCCGAAGCTGTTTTAAGCAACGACGAAATCCTGCGCTACTCGCGCCACCTGATCATGCCCGAAGTCGGCATGGCAGGGCAGCAAAAGCTGAAGGCCGCGAAGGTGCTCTGCATTGGGGCCGGTGGTCTCGGCTCACCGCTTGCGCTCTATCTGACGGCCGCGGGCGTGGGCACGCTCGGCATCGTCGACTACGACGTGGTCGATTACACCAACTTGCAGCGCCAGATTCTGCACACCACGAACGATGTGGGGCGCAAGAAACTTGACTCGGCGGCCGAAAAGCTTACGGCGATCAATCCGTTCCTGAACCTGCGCACGTTCGACACAAAACTGACCAGCGCCAACGCGCTGGAATTGTTCCGCGAGTTCGACATTGTGGCCGACGGGACTGATAATTTCCCGACGCGCTATCTCGTGAACGATGCGTGCGTGCTGACCGGCAAGCCGAACGTCTACGGCTCGATCTTCCGCTTTGAAGGGCAGGCCAGTGTGTTTGCGACCGAGGACGGCCCGTGCTATCGCTGCCTGTACCCGGAGCCGCCACCTCCGGGGCTGGTGCCCTCATGCGCGGAAGGTGGAGTGCTCGGCATTCTGCCGGGGCTGGTGGGCGTGATCCAGGCAACGGAAACGATCAAGCTGATACTCGGCGCGGGCGATTCGCTCGCCGGGCGGCTGCTGCTGGTGGATGCGCTGGGCATGAAGTTCCGCGAACTCAAACTGCGTAAGAATCCGGATTGCCCGGTATGCGGCAAGAACCGCACGATCACCAAGCTGATCGACTACGAGGAATTCTGCGGAATCCGCGGGCAGGAAGAACCGGCGGGAAATGATGTGCCGGCGATTTCGGTCGAGGAATTGAAAAAGAAGATAGACGCGAAGGCTGATATCTTCATTCTCGACGTGCGCGAGCCGCATGAATATCAGATCTGTAACTTGAATGGATATCTGATTCCGGTCGGCGATCTGCCAAAGCGCGTGAACGAACTCGATTCGAGCCGCGAGATTATCGCCCATTGCAAGATGGGCGGACGCAGCGCGAAGGCTGTGAACTTTCTGCGCCGGTCCGGATTCAAGAAAGTCTATAACCTGACCGGCGGGATCACGGCGTGGGCCGAGAAGGTTAATCCGAAGATGCCGAAGTATTAAGAAAGGTTAGCTCCGGCAGCAACGTCCACTTGAGCGCTGAAATGGGGGCTTCTGCTAACCCATAAAAGTGAACCGTGAATATTCGTCTCTTACGCACACTTTGAGCCGCGAATTACCGACTCTTCCTAAGGCGAGGCCTATGCCTACGAGCACCCGTGTTTTCCTGGTTTTATTTGTCCTATTGTCTTTGTCCCTGTCCCTTCGAGCAGCCGACGCCCCCGCGCCCAATTCCGACCCCACGTATCAGCAGCTCCGCAACCTGACGCTAAGCGGCGAAACGGTCAGTGTCAGCAATTTCGTGCTGAAGCGCGAACAGGGAACCTTTCATCTGCGCTCGGGTACTGTGTGCTTTGTGGGGCCGGTGAATGGAAAGGTGACGGGGGCGGTCTTCGTCGGCGATGGCAACCTCGTGATCGATACCGACGATGCAGCGGAGCGCAGAAGCCTGAAGCTGCTCACGAAAGAAGACGAGTTTGTCGAGAACTTCAGTCAAGCGGTTTTCCGCTTCACAGACTCAACCTTCGATGAGATCAAGAGAGGCGGAGCCGGCGGCGCGGCGGGAGGGTGCGACAGCAGTTTGCTGAAAGATACCCAGAACATAACCCGCCACAAATTCAAGGACAATATGGAGACACACATTCTGGAGGATGTGCTCAGCCCGGAGCCGGGAAATCTGTTTGTGGCATTTATTCACGGCAAGAAATACAGCAGCAAAGAAATATTCGAAATCGACCCCGACCGCAACTCGGGACAAGTCAACTTCCGCACTTATGAAGACAACAAGTGGGGGCACTGGGCGTCGTTCAACATCTCGGAAAAGTACGCGAAGGGAACGATAGGCCAGCGCATCCGGATCGAGCATCAACAACTCGATGTGACCTTTGAAAAAAACGGCGGTCTGGAGGGGAAAGCCACGACGGATTGCGTCGCCCGGCGAAACGGCTTGCGAGTGGTCCCCTTTGATCTTTTTCGATCGCTGCGCGTGCAGAGCGTAACGGCCAACGGGCGGCCGCTCTCGTTTATCCAGGAGGATAAGAACGACGATGGGAATTTCGTCGTGATTCTGCCGCAGGCCCTGGCAAGGGGCGACAAGTTCAGCATCACGACTGCTTATGAAGGAAAAGATGCGGTGACGAATGAGGGCAACGGGAACTATTTTCCAGTGGCGCGGGAAAACTGGTTTCCCAATAACCCCTCGACCGGGCTTGGGGAGTATGCGCTCTACGATATGACGCTGCGCATCCCGAAAGGAATGCAGATGGCCGCGACCGGCGTCCTCGTCTCCGAAAGGAACGAGGAAGGACGCAACGTGACGGTGTGGAAGAGCGAGGGTCCGCAGACCGTAGCCGGCTTCAGTTTTGGAAAGTTTAAAGAGGAGGAAGCCAAGCTGACCAAGCCAGAGTATTTCATCCAGTCGTATGCCAACGAGGAACCGCCTGACTGGCTGCATGGATTGGCAAACGCGGGCATCATGGGCACCATGAGCACGACGGGGTTGAACAAAAAGGCACTCGCCGAAGCGGAATTGGCCGTTCAACTCTACACCGACTACTTTGGGCCCTCGATGTTCAAGCACCTGCAGCTGACACAGCAGACGGCATGTAACTTCGGCCAATCATGGCCGGAGCTGGTATGGATCCCGACGTGTTATTACTTCGACACGACGGTCCGGCACTTTCTCGGATTGGATCATTCGGACCGAGGGTATTGGAAAGTTGTCACCGCCCACGAAGTGGCGCATCAATGGTGGGGGCATACCGTGGGATTCTCCTCAGGCCGGGAGCAGTGGATGAGCGAGGGATTTGCGGAGCTGTCCGCCTCGCTGTACGTCAGCATGATCGAAAAGGATCCCAAGAAGTTTCTTGAGTTCTGGAACGATGAACGAGAGCTTTTGTTGGAGAAGAATGCCGAAGGTTTTCGCGGCATTGACGCAGGTCCGGTCACCATGGGCTATCGGGCAAACAACTCGCGCACCGGCGGAAATATCACGCGGCGGCTTATCTATCCTAAGGGAGCATACATCCTGCACATGGTGCGCATGATGATGTGGGACCGCAAGACCGGAGACCAACTGTTCCGCGACACGATGCACGATTTTGTGCAGACTTATTACGGCAAGGCAGCGACGACGGAAGATTTTAAGGCGATGGTCGAAAAACACATGACTGCCGAGATGGACCTGGATGGGAACCATCGCATGGACTGGTTCTTCAACGAATATGTTTACGGAACGGCGCTGCCCACCTACAAGATCGATTACTCGTTCGGTAAGGGCGCGGACGGCGGTGTTACTTTCACTTTCAAAGTTACGCAGTCGGGGGTGGACGACAACTTCCGCATGATTGTACCGATCTATGTGGAACTGGTGGATGGGCGCACGATTCCCCTCGGGCGGGCGCGCCTGAAGGGCAACACTTCGGTTGACCAGACTGTGCCGCTGCATGGGCTGAAGGAAGCACCCAGGCGGGCGCTGGTCAACTACAACTACGACGTGCTCGCCGAGAAATAAGAGAGGGAGCACGCCAGTGCTCCCTCGTTTGAGAGAATTGTAAGTTAACTTACCTGGTGGAACTGTCGGACATGGACGCGCGATCGCCTGTGTTGATGGCGAGCGCGGTTTTCTTGCCGGCGAAACGAACCTCAGACACGGATGCTTTGCCGCTGCTGTGATCGACGATGGCGGAGTCATACGCCGAAGCTTGATTGAGCTCGATCACCCTTGCCGACGTCTTGGCGATTTCCTTCTTGCCCTGCATGAAACTTAGCTCGACATTCGACCCGGTGCCTTCCCAGCGAAGCTGGTAATCGCCGGCGGGAATCGACTGCCCGTTGACCTGAACCGCTTCCTGTGCGTGGAAACTGCCTTTATTGCTGGCGAAAGCGCTGGTTGCGAGAAGCACGGCCAAGGCGAGCACCAAACCCTTTGCGACCGTCATTGCCTTTGCCGTTGCCAAATTGTTCAGTTTCATAAAAGCTCCTTAGTCTCTGCCGCGGCGTCTGTGCCGGGCAGAGTGGGCGGCTGGTTCAGAGTGGACACGGAAGGCTTGCCTTTTCCCAGCAAAGTCCTACAATGCGCGTGTCAGGGTGACGCAAAAAGACGCGGGCCTCAAACTCGTTCTTCTTGCAGGACTCGGCTCGCCAGGGCCGCCAAACCATGTGCGAGTTGAGTCCCGTCACCCTGCAACTACTTCGTTTCGTGCAGGTCGAGAAGTTCTTCCTGCCTCACTTCAGTTCGTTTCAGGATACGAACTCTTGCCTGAGAAAGTTCCTGACTTAGCGAAGTTATTTATTAGACGAGTGTGCGCAAATCGCGTTAGCAATGTTGCTTGCGGGCCAGCCCCACAACCGTGACCTGTCTTGTTAGCAAACGTGTTTCTTGATGCCAAAGACTGCCAGTCCGCATGCGCCACAGGCTCTTTTTGTTGAACGGGAAATAGGCGAGATTCTTGCGCGCAGTTTACAGAAGATTAACAATGCAAGTGCCCGGCATCGCAGTGTTGTGAGTTATCAGCGCTGACAAATCCGTCAAACGATTTTCAGCACGATCTTGCCGTAATTCTTGCCTTCCTGCATCAACGTGAAGGCATCTCGCGCATCTTTGAGGGGAAACACTTTCCCGATCACCGGGTTTAGTTTGCCGGCGGCGAGCCACTCCGAAAGCTGCTTCCAAGCCGATTCCATCAGCGGGCGATTCTGGCTGAGATACGTGAGCCAGAGTCCGTGCACGCTCGCGCCCTTGACGTAGAGCAAGCGAGTATCAAGCTGAGGAGTTTCTCCGGTGGCCGAGCCGTAAACGATGACGCGTCCGAAATCGCGCAGGCAGCGCACGCTTTTGCCGACGTGCTCGCCGCCCAGCATTTCAAATACGGCGTCGACACCAACACCTTGCGTCATCTCTTTGATGGCTTCGACATAATCTTTCTGTTTGTAGTTGATGCCGTGTTGCAGTCCAAGTTCGCGAACGCGTGCCAGCTTTTCTTCGGAAGAGGACGTGCCATACATCTCGAAGCCGAGAATTTTGCCGATTTGCACGGCGGCTGTGCCGACACCGCCGGCGACCGCATGAATCAGGACGCGCGCGGGCTTATCTCCCTCCGGTCTGGCCGGCTCCGGTTTGCCCAGCAGGCCAGCTTTCCAGAAGGCAAAATAAGCGGTAAAGAAATTGACGGGAAATGCGGCGCCTTGTTCGGCAGTCCACGAGGCAGGGACCGGCCAAAGCATCGCGCGGTGAGCCGTTGTCTGCTCGGCGAAGGCCGCCCATTGCGTATATCCCATGACGCGGCGGCCGCTCGGATCGAGGCCGGCAAACTCCCGCCCCGCAATCAGCGGAGGTTTGGGCGTGCCCGCATAGCCCCCGCGCGCGGTCATCAGGTCGGCGAAGTTGAGCCCACCGGCTTCGACCTTAATGAGAACCTGATCGGGCCCGGTATGCGCGTCGGGCACAGTCTGTAATTCGAGAACTTCCGGTCCGCCAAAGCGAGTGATGACGAGAGCTTTCATGCGCAGAGTTTAGCAGTTTGGTCAAAGGCCGCACTGTGATGCCGCAAGCATTTCTTGAGCAAACCTTGCGCGGCAGAAGAGAGTGTTTGGGATGGATGTCACCATTGTTCGGTCCGCAGCATCTATAATGGCGAACGAGTTTCCGACTCGCGCTGCCGCCGGGAATACCCCGGCAGCGAGAGCGAGGATTGGCCGCGTGGGGTGGCGAATCCAAGGGTGCCGGTGGAAACGCTGGCGCCTCCCGTGATTTGGAAAGGAAACGCTCGCAGAGTTAATCCTGCCCGTCGTTTTCCTGTTTGGATGATTGAATGAAATTACAGTTCAGTCGTCGGTCGTTTGTCGCTGGTCGTTCGCGATTCCGTGCAGATTGCGATCGTAGTTCTTAAATCCCAGTGCCGGACGACTCACGACCAATGACCAACGACGTGCTTCTCACCGACAAATTCGGGCGCTCCATTCGCGATCTGCGGATCTCGATCACGGACCGCTGCAACTACCGCTGCGTCTACTGCCGCACGGGAACGAACGGCGCGGCGTTCGCGGAGTTGCCGTTCGAAGATTATCTGCGCATGGCGCGCATCCTGGTTTCGCTCGGAATCAGCAGGATTCGTTTAACCGGTGGCGAGCCGTTGCTGCGCAAAGGAATTGTCGAATTTGTGCGCGATCTCGCCAAGTTGCGGACTGTGGACGGCGCCAAGCCTGAAATTGCCCTCACCACGAATGGCCATCTGCTGGCCGAGATCGCACAGCCGTTGAAAGATGCCGGACTCGACCGCGTGACCGTCAGCATGGATGCGGTCGATCCCGAGCGCTTTGCGCGCATCACGCGTGTGCCGAATGGATATGACAGCGTGCTCGGCGGCATTCGCGCCTCGCGCCGCGCAGGCCTCGATCCCGTCAAAGTCAACTGCGTGCTGCTGCGCGGCTTTAATGAAGATCAGATCATTCCTTTCGGCATGTTTGCGCGCTCCGAGGGAGTGGTTGTGCGGTTTATCGAATTCATGCCGCTCGAAGAAGACCGCGTGTGGAGGCCCGATACGGTTGTCCGGCTGGATGAAGTGGTGGCGCGCATGTCAGAATATCTGCCGCTGGTCGAGATCGAACACGAACAGAGCGAGACGGCGCGCCGTTATCGTTTCCCCGACGGCATAGGAGAGGTTGGAATCATCGCGCCGGTGTCAAATCCGTTCTGCGGGCATTGCAGCCGGATTCGAATTACCTCCGACGGCAAACTGCGGACTTGTCTGTTTTCTGTCTGGGATCACGACTTACTTGAGTTAATGCGCCGCGGAGCGACGGACGAAAAGCTGGTCGAGTTCATTCTGAAGGTCATCGAGAAAAAAGAAGAGCGGCACCACATTGGAGAGCCGGGTTTTGTGCCGGCATCGCGGACGATGGTGCATATTGGGGGATAGTGGTTAGTAGAACGAGTCGTATTTCGTGACCACCCAGCCGGTCTCTTTCTTCTCTTCCGTCACCGAGAACAGGTCTTTGTAGGTCGCATCTTGCGCGGCGGTGGAGTAGCGCTGGCCTTTGTAGTGCAGGATGATGAGTGGCGGGGCGTCTTCCCATTCCACCAGTTGCCATGAAATCAGCGGGTGCTGTGTTTCGGAATCGCAGATAAATTCGGCACGCTTCTTGCGGTAATCCTTTTCCCAACTGGCAAGCACCGTGCGGCATTTGCCGTCGCGCATCTGAGCGATGAAGGCGTTCGAGGTGCGCTCAATGGTGCGGTCGCGCAACGGATTCATCGTGATGCTGATCGGCATATTCGTCAGCGGATCCCGCTCTTCCGATCGCGCCAGCACCGGCCCCTGATTACTGAGCCAGTTCAGATAGCCGAGAAAAATCCCAACCAGCAGCACGGCAACTCCGACGGCAATGCCGATATGGGTTTTCGAGGCTTGCATGTAAGAGAAGTTTGGAGTAACCCACGCCCCACGGCAAGGTTACGATGGGAACTTTGGGTACACGGGAAATCGCGACGTCGATAGCACATTTGGGGCTTTCCGGTCGCGGAGCCCGGCTGATAGCCGCTTGAATCCTTTGCCGGTGCCGCGCAATCCTATCTGCTGCGGTTTGTTTTTTCAGTGGGGCGGGCGTATAGTTGGGGATGAAAACTGTTGTGTCGTAGTGTCAGGACTGTCGAAGCACACCAGTGGGCGAAAGCCCACTTTTTCGTTGGGCACAAATGCGGCTCGGCGGTTTTCATTTAAGTTGCTGAAAACATGGCTTTTGATCAGGTCAAGCTCCAGGAGATTGCGGAGCGCGTGGCGGGTTCAAGCGGACTCGAAGTAGTCGAAATCGAATTTCTAGGGTCCAGCAAGCACCGCATGCTGCGCGTGTTCATTGATCGTCTGGGGTCTAGCAGAGTTGGGCCAGATCCGTCGGCGAATCATCCTGACGGAGTGACGCACGAGGATTGCTCGAAGTTCAGCCGGGAATTCGGCACGATCGTCGATGTGGAAGACGCGGTGCCAGGCGGATCGTATGTGCTGGAGGTTTCGTCTCCAGGGCTCGACCGCAAGCTGACGAAGGCGGCGGATTTTGAACGCTTTCGCGGACATCGCGTCAAGCTGACGACGCGAGAACCGGTGAACAACAACCGGCATTTTGAAGGGAAGCTGGAAAGCTTCGAGAATGGAAAGCTGTCACTCGATCTGACTGCGGCGCGAAGAAAGATGCGTCCGAAAGACGGAACGGTTTCCGTCGAGATTGAGTTGGCGAACGTGGAAAAGGCGAATTTGGTACCTGAAATTTAGTTCTCAGTTCTCAGGAAGAACGATCTTCTTTTAGAGCTGGAACTTAAGAGCTTGGGAACTGAGAACTGATTCTTATGGCGAGCGAGCTCTACAACATCATCGAAGGCGTAAGCCGGGAAAAAGGCATCGACCCGCAGATCGTGGTGAGCGCGGTCGAGGATGCGATCGTCGTCGCAACGCGGAAGTATTACAAGACGCAGGAAAACCTCCGCGCAGTGCTCGATAAAGACTCCGGCAAAATCAACGCCTATGCGGTCAAATCGATTGTTGAGGGCCCGGAGCAGGTCGAAGACCCGAACCTGCAGGTGACGGTGGAGCAGGCTCGCAAACTCGATCCGAGCGCCGAAGCGGGCGGAGAGTTGTTGATCCCGAAAGTCACGGAAGGAATTCTTGGCCGCATTGCCGCCCAGCTCGCGAAGCAAGTGATTTTCCAGAAAGTGCGCGAGGCCGAGCGCGACACCGTTTACAACGAGTACGTCGGCCACGTCAATGAGATCGTCAACGCCACGGTGAAGCGGATCGAGGGTCCGGATGTGATCGTCGATATCGGCAAAGCCGAGGCGCGCATGGGCCGCAAGGAACAATCGCGGCTGGAGTCGTTTGCTGTCGGCGAGCGCATTCGCGTTGTGATCGCGCGCGTGGAAAAGGCCGTCAAAGGTCCGGGCGTGGTGGTTTCGCGCGCGGCACCGGAGCTCGTACAGCACTTGTTCCAGACCGAAGTGCCGGAAATTTACGACGGAACAGTCGTGATCCGTGCGATCGCCCGTGAAGCGGGCGAACGTACCAAGATCGCAGTCATGTCGAAAGATAAGGACGTGGATGCGGTGGGCGCATGCGTGGGGATGAAAGGCATGCGCGTGCAGTCGATCATCCGCGAACTGCGCGGCGAGAAGATTGACATCATCGAGTATCACGAGGATGCGGTGACCTTCGCCGAAAAGGCGCTCCAGCCGGCCAAAGTCAGCCGCGTGACGATCGCAGATTCGGGCGAAAAGCATCTCGAGGTCGTCGTCGACGACACGCAGCTGTCGCTGGCTATTGGCAAGAAGGGCCAGAACGTGCGCCTGGCGGCGAAACTCCTGGGCTGGAAGATTGACATCAAGAGCGAAGAAGAGAAGCGCCAGGAAGTCGAGCAACAGATGTCGGCGCTGGTCACGCAGACCGTTACTCCGCTCGAGAATGTGACGGGATTGGGTGAGGGCCTGGTCGAGAAGCTAAAAGCGGCCGGCGTGAATACGGTCGAATCGCTCGCCGATATGACGCCGGAGCAACTGGAAGCCATCGAGGGCATTGGCCCGAAAACGGTGGAAAAAATCAGTATTGCGGTCAATAATTATTTTGCCAGTCTGGATGGCGGCGAAACCGTCGCTGCTAGCGAAGCGGACAGCCCCGAGGAGCCCGCCACGGAAGCGGCCCTGAACGAGGAATCGTTGTCCGAGGGGTCGGTCGAAGCGGATTCATTAGCCGCGGAAGCCGCGCCTGCCGAAACAACCGAGCAACCGCCGGCCGAAGAAGCAGAGTCCACGGCCGAAGAAGCTCCGGCGGAAGTTGATACGGCCGAGGCGGATCCGGAAGACAAGCAGAGCTGAGCCGGGAATACGGCGAGTCCGACTTTATATTCGGACCGAAAGCGCGAGCTTCGCCAGCCGCGCAGCACAAGAGAGAAATGAATTCGTGAGGTCGATATGCGAGCGTAGGAAATTGAGCGAGTTGGTCGTGCGGGACCGGAAAAGGAAAACGAGAGCGGATGAAGATTCGAATCAATGATCTGGCCCGTGAGCTGGAAGTCAAGAGCCGCGAGATTCTTGACGTGCTGACCACGGTCGGTGTTACCGAGAAGAAGACGCACTCCAGTTCCCTGGAAGACCATGAAGCGGACCTGGTTCGCAAGCATCTTCGCTCCCGCAGCGAGTCCGGTTCGAGCGCATCAAAATCTGCCCGCAGCTCCAGTCACGGCGAAGAAGAGTTCAAGACTAAGATCGACCTGTCGCATATTTCGCGTCCCGGCGACGTCTTGCGCGCGATCACGCAGAAAAAAGAAGCCGCGGAACATCCCGCCGCGCGCCCGGTGGCAAAGCCCCCGGTGACGATGAAGCCGGCCGCTCCGGCTCCTCCGGTTGAGGCGAAAACAGAAACTTCTGCGGAACCGGCAAGGCCAGAGCCGCCAAAACCAGCCGCTGAACCGCCAGCACCGCCGAGGCTAGTAACGCCCGCGTCGGTTGCCGCAATGAGGCCGCCTGCGGTTGTTGTTATTCCGCCGAAGGCTCCTGCGGCTCCGCCTGCGATTGCTACGCCACCACCGGCACAGGCAACGCCTCCGGCAACAGCAGCGGGTTCCACGCCACCTGCGGTTGCAATTCCGCCGAAGGCTCCAACCGTGACGCCACCTGCCGGGAATGTTCCTCCGGCCGCACAGCCGCCAGCACAAGGAATTCATCTGCAGAGTTCGCAAGCACAAGCCCCAGCACCGCCGAAGCTGATATCTCCGGGACCGCCTCCGCCGCGCATGATCATGCCGCAGACGGGACCGCGTCCGGTCTACAAGGCTCCAACCCCGCCTCCAGGAGCGCCTTCACGGCCAGCTCCAGGACGGCCAGTTCCGGGGCAACCGATCTTCCAGCGCACGGCGCGGCCGCAAGGCGGTCCTCCGGG
>Ga0208190_1000267_pt1 | contig 21179 bp, 21 predicted proteins | sample June2015DPH_13_1_FD_184708 | JGI IMG/M metagenome (GOLD analysis project Ga0208190, IMG submission 184708) | Peatland microbial communities from SPRUCE experiment site at the Marcell Experimental Forest, Minnesota, USA - June2015DPH_13_10... | ecosystem: Environmental > Terrestrial > Soil >... | reverse complement strand
AAGAACTTGATCTTCTTGAAGCCGACAACCTGCGATCGCACCAACACATCCCCATGGGCCCGAGCCGCTGGTCCTGCTATTCCCTGCTCTTCCGCGACTTCAAGTACACCAACCTGGGTGTAGCGGATTGCATCCGTGAAATAGTCCACATTGACCGGCTTCACGTAGGCTTTGCGCTTCTCGAAGTCCAACTGCTCGACGTGGTACTGCTGCCCTTGGTGGATGTAGATCGCCTTTGGATGCACGGTGGTTAGTGCTGATGAAAAATCAACTTCGCCGATCACCTCCGGTTTGCCATTCTCTTCGCCAGTCGTATCGATGATGACGAAATTGTCTGAGGTTACAGATCGCAAGCTGACGGTGTCAGCAGGGTACGCTTCGTCGATCCAGTGCCAATCGCCTCCACTCTGATGCAGGAACCCTGCTTCTCCCAGCTGTTCGCAGAGTTCTGGAATATCGACGCCGCCGAAGCGTTCCTCAGGTGAAATTGGCAGTTCGAACGCCGCGCACTTCAAATGATTGACGAGAATTTCAAGATTGTCCGGATGGATATGGGCGTGCTCGGGTGACCTTCCGAAGAAGTAATCGGGATGTTGCACGATGAATTGATCGAGCGGAGCGGATGATGCGACGAACACTGCGCATGAACTTCCGGTGCGTCTGCCGGCGCGACCGGCCCTCTGCCACGTGGAGGCTATTGATCCCGGATAACCAGCCATTACGCATGCATCGAGAGAGCCGACATCGATTCCCAGTTCCAGAGCGTTGGTGGCTACAACTCCCAAGATGCGTCCGTCGCGCAGGCCGCGTTCAATCTCGCGACGTTCTCCAGGCAGATATCCTCCACGGTAGCCACGAATAGGTTCCGCTTGGCCGGGCTTCGGAAGATTCGCTTGCTGCAAATACGTGAGCAGCACCTCCGTGTGCAGCCGGCTATTGGCGAAGACGATGGTCTGCAGCTTGCGGGCAAGAATTTCATTCGCCACTCGTGTTGCCTCATTGATGTAGCTTCGCCGAATCCCGAGGTTCCGGTTCACCATCGGTGGGTTGTAGAAAACGAAAAGCTTTTCGCCAGCGGGTGCTCCGTTCTCTTCGACGACTTCAACATCTTCCTCGATGAGTTGAGAAGCCAGTTCGCCGGGATTTGCAATGGTTGCGGAGCAGCAGATGAACTGCGGATCGGAACCGTAGAATTTCGCGACACGTTTCAGTCGCCTGAGCACATTGGCGAGATGACTGCCGAACACCCCACGGTACGTGTGCAATTCGTCGAGGACGATGTAGCGCAGGTTCTCGAAGAGCCGCATCCACTTTGTGTGGTGCGGAAGGATTCCGGTGTGCAGCATGTCCGGATTGGTCAGGACGATGTGCCCGCGCTCCCGAATCGCTTTTCGTGCGTCACTCGGTGTATCGCCGTCATATGTGAATACTCCAAAACTGTCGTCGAGCCGTCTCGCAAGATCCTGCAACTCAGCCAACTGGTCCTGGGCAAGCGCCTTGGTTGGAAACAAGTACAGGGCGCGAGTGTCGGGATTCTCCAGCACCGCATTCAGAACCGGCAGGTTGAAGCAAAGCGTCTTGCCCGACGCCGTCGGCGTCACCACTACGACGTTCTTGCCATCTCGCACAAGCGCAGCGGTCAACGCCTGATGTGAGTACAACTCCCGGATTCCCTTGACTCGATATGCCTCAGCCAAGGCACTTGTCACCCAGGCTGGTATAGGACGAGACTGGGCATCTCGGGCCGGGATCTGCCGCACCGCAGTCAGCACTTCCTCTTGGCGATATCGCGCGACCAACGAGCCGAGAATGTTGTGCATGGTTTCGAGATTTGTTGGCGTTCGCGGGGCTAAAGACTGGAAAGCGGACATAAGGTACTCCGGTAGTATTCGCCTTTTATTCGCCTAGCCTAGCACTTCCCGCAACGCCTGCGCAATACCTACCTCTCACCGCGCCCCCATGCGAATTGAGGGGCACTTCCTGCGGAGGTGGGTCGTACTGCGCCAGAGTGTAATAAAAATCTACTAGGAATGAGCAACGCGAACTTTGACAGCGTAGATGTCTGCACTCGCATCATGCCGCGTAAGTCGAATTGACTTGCGCGGCGGCCTCTGTGGCTCTGTGGTTGATAAATTCGGCGGCCCGTTGTGCATGGGCGGCGGCGGTGAACACTGCTCGGTTGTCAGTAGCCAGCACTTTCAACCACGTTGCGATATAAGACGCGTGATCTTCGCGCGGTTCCAGAGCAAGCTCCAGGTCGGCGCACAGGAAAGCGGCCCCAAGTTCGGCAACCAGTTCCTCGACCGCGTAACCTTCGCTCCCGAAGCGATGCCCGCCGAAGTCACGGTCGAGCCGGGTCTTGCTGCCTGCCCAGTGAGTACATTCATGAGCAAGGGTTGCATAGTAGCTGTCCGCATCTTGGAAGCTCTCGAATGGCGGCATCTGGATCGCATCGGCGAGCGCGATCAAACTTCGACGGCTTCCCCCATGTCGAATGGTTGCTCCCAAGGCTGCGAAGTACTCTTCCGCGTGCTCGATGCGGGCCACAGGGTCGAGTGTAGGTGCGGCTTTCTCGTAATACACTTCCGGCAGGCCCTCGATCTGCTCGACGTTGAAAACGGTGTACCCCTTAACGAATGGGATTTCCCGGTCGATCTCGTCGCCCGTCTTTTCGTCGGTTTCCTTTCGGGTGATGCTGTCCGCGTAGACGACGAGCGAGCCTTTCTCACCCTTGCGAATGTGGGCGTCAAGCTCCGATGCCTGTTTGAAGGTCATCCAGATGGGAGTCGCGAAGTTCTGTGCCATCGCGCTGCCCACAGAGAGAGAACGTTGATTCCGCTGTAAGGCTTCCCGTTGTGGCGGAGTGGGCGGGTAATCCGTCCTGCTGCATGTTCGGCATTCCACGGCCGAACCCAAGGCCTCACGCCTTTTTCCAAGTGGCTGATGATCTGGTTAGTAATCCGGGTGTAGATGTCTTGCTCTTCGGTTCTCTGCATCGTTTTTCTCCTTTACAACGTTTAAAAACTTCATTCCCTCGTAGTGGAGAGGTGTTGTGCAGAGCGGCCCGAGCAGTCACAGGGCAGCCGCTTTGTGGCTGGCGACAGCTTTACCCTTGACGGCGGAAAGGGCCGTCTCTGCTATGGGTTTCGAACGAGGGAATGAGGGGGTTAAAACGCGGAGAGCACGAGGAGACTATTAATAAGGATGACCGCATTCCAGAAAGCAGAGGCGGCTGGCAACCCAGCGCTACGACCGAGACAAGCTGCTCGCAATGGTTGACGAGGTCACAACGCATTTCCGTATGCCGAACAGTTTCGAGAGGTCGAAGATGCGGGCAGTCTGTCGATACCTGGCCGATGCTCTTGATCGCTGCAGCGGATCAACTCTGCAACAGCGCTGGAACGATTTCGAGAAGAGGTTTTGGCCGAAGTGGAAGGCCTGGCGTCGATGGTCGCGGCAGGGCGTATTGGACTTGGGGTGCACACGTCCTGATTTCTGCGCGGATGGTCGTTCCGAGTCTGGACATGTTGTCTGACCTGCGCGCGAACCAGTGGATCGCGCATTTGCCCGAAGATCACCCACTGGCGAAACAGCACACGTCGCTTTTACAAGTGACTAATTCGATCACATGGACTTCAGCTCACAGCCGCCAGCTGGCGGTTTCGAATGGACTGCGGATTCCACTCGTATGTGGTTACGACAGCCTCTACCATATAAAGGATGACGATCTGAAGTTGCTGTCGGTTCGCTGGTCATTCACTGGTCAAAGGGCACCGACGCGCTCGATGCTGCACTCTGCTCACTCGGCGTGTTTTCTCGGACACCGAAGCGAGGTTCTGGCCGCCACCGCAGGAGACAGCGGATGACGGCACCAGAACTGGTGGAGAACGCTGCAGTGCCGGATCGTTTCAGGCAGATCATGATTCTCTATTTGGAAACGTACGAGGCCCGAGTCAGCGATGTCTATCGGACGCTGCGACATAAAGTCATTGCCCTCGCACATTTTTGGCGATTCATTCGGGATCATTATCCCGAAGTTAAGCGGTGCTCCCAGATTCTGCCGCGCAATGCGCAGCCCGCTCTGTACGAGCAGATCCCATCTTTCGCTGAGAATGTCGAATGTGGTCCGGACGACCGCATCTACTACTTGCTTCACATCAAACCGTCGAAGTTTGATCGTGTTCCCGTGATTCCCATTGGTGACGGGCTCGGCCGAGTCCTGGCCGCCGACCTCGGACAAATCAGCAAACATTAGTCGCGATTCCGCAGATTCTTTGGCCTGCCATTGGCCGTGTATATTTACGGATTGCGAGGTGTGGGGGCGATCTTCGGTTGTCCAAGCTTATGAGCTATCAGCGACAGATTTCTGTCACCACTAAGGGGCACGGCGACATGCACGACCTCACCGAGCAAGTGGCTTCTGTCGTGAACGCTTCGGGAATCCAAACGGGGACGGTCAACGTTTTCAACGTCGGCAGCACGGCCACCCTCGGCACCATTGAGTTCGAGCCTGGACTGCGACACGACTTGCCCGCCGTTTTGGACAAGCTCATTCCGCCCAGCCGCAACTACGGTCATGAGCAGGCGTGGCATGACGGCAACGGGCATTCACACTTACAGGCGACACTGCTCGGGCCATCGCTGACCGTGCCCATTTCTGATGGCAAACTCGCTCTGGGTACCTGGCAGCAAATCTTTCATCTGGAATGCGACGTGCGTGGGCGCGAGCGCACCATCATTGTGACCGTAATCGGTGTTTAGAGATAATCCATCCAGAACTGGAATAGAGTCGCTACTATGGTCAAGCGTGCACCAGCCCGGAGGCGTCCTCGCAAAGCGAAGCCCGGAACGAAAGGTCTGGGCCCCACCGAATGCCGACTAGAGCAGCCGGCAGGAGCTGCAGCGGAAGCTGCAGAGGCAATCGCGAAAGCCGGCGGCTGCGTTGTGGGATCGTACAAGGATCCGCTCGGCGGACATCCTCTCTCGCTTTCGATTCTGCCGATCGATTCCGTCGAGCCCACCCCTTTCCAGCGAGATCTCTCCGATGCTCATCACAGACGACTAGCTGACGTTATCAACAAAACCGGGCGTTTTCTCGACCCGATTATCGCTGTGGTCGCACCGAATGGAGGCTTCTGGACTCCCAACGGCCGGCACCGACTCGAAGCCATGCGCCGCCTTGGGGCGAAATCAATTACTGCGCTCGTTGTGGCTGACCGCGAGGTAGCTTGGCAGATCCTCGCGTTGAATACGGAGAAGGCTCACAATCTCAAGGAACGCTCCCTGGAGGTCATACGCATCTACCGTGGTCTGGTGGATGAAGATGCCGCTCGTCCCGAATCGCAGTTTTCGTTCTACCTCGACGAACCCGCCCTAGTCACTCTCGGCGTCTGCTATGAACGCTTCCCTCGCTTCGGCGGTGGTGCTTACCATCCAATCCTCCGGCGACTGGAGAGCTTTACTAATGAACCGCTCCGCGCCGCGGTCAAGGATCACGAGAAGCAGGCCACGATGGTGCTCGACCTAGAAGAGAAAGTGGCGGCAGCGGTAAAGAAGCTGAAAGAACGTGGTCTCGTCAGCCCGTACCTGCGCTCCTTCGTGGTAGCGCGCATCAACCCGCTGCGTTGGATCAAGGGCGAACCGCCTCCACTCGAAGAGGTGCTTAAGACGATGCGAGAGCGTGCGGCAAAATTCAATGTCGAGAAGATCAAGCCGCAGGATTTGGCGGGAACCGGAGGACCACCAGACGAAGAGGGCTAGGCCCAAGGTGCTACAAACTGGGGCGCTGGTCCTCGCTTCCGTGGCACCGGGCACACACCTGGCACGCAGAAGTTCCTTAGGGGTTGTCTCTTGACCATCGAACTCTTGCCTGAGGGGCTGTGGGAAGTGGTCGAACCGTTTATCTCAGTCGTCAAGGCGAAGCCCAAGGGCGGAAGACCGCGCTTAGAAGAGAGGCATGTCTCACGGGCATTGTATTCGTCCTGCGCAGTGGGATTCCTTGGGAGATGCTACCGCAAGAGTTGGGCTGTGGCTCTGGAATGAGCTGCTGGCGACGACTGCGTGACTGGCAGGAGCTTGGTATCTGGCAACTGCTCCACTTCGTTTTGCTGGACTGGCTGGCACGTTACGGACAGATCGACTGGTCACGGGCAGTCGTGGACGAAAGTTCGATCCGGGCAGTTTTTGGGGGCGCCTGACGGGGCCGAATCCGGCTCACCGGGGCCAACCGTAACGACTCGCAGCAAGCCCTCGCACTCGTTGACGCCATCCCGTTCTTACAGGGGCAACGCGGACGACCCCGCCGTCGTCCTGATTGCGTGTTGGGCGACCGCGGTTATGATGCTGAGACGATCCGGCAAGGTCTGCGTGGCAGACGCATCATCCCTTTTCTTGCGAAGCGGAAGACCGAACACGACAGCGGACTGGGCCGGTGGCGGTGGGTCGTGGAACGAACCTTCGCCTAGCTCAATCAGTTTCGCCGCCTGCGCGTTCGCTACGAAAAGCGGGCGGACATTCATGAGGCATTCTTGTCTTTGAGGTGTGCACTGATCTGCCGGCGCTTCCTGCGAGTCGATTGGGTGGCGGCTTGAAAAGTTAGCTTTGCCCGAAATGCATCGACGGGTTAGTGTATGGCGACGGCAAAAGTGCCACACCCCCATTCCATTTGTTAACAACCGTGGCGGGGAGCACGCGTGCGGTGATGTCTTTCAGGAATCATGCCAGCTTCATTTCCTCACCTTCAGCCGTTAGGTAGGCAGCTGTGCCGTATCATTCAAAATCGGTAAGAGAAGTATTGGCAATCAGCTTATGATGCCTTTTGTTCGTCCGCCCGGGCCTAGGAATCGCGGGATAATCGGAAACTTCCCGTTGGGAAGCCGAGACCCGCTCGGACTGTATACGGAGTGGGCGCGTCAATATGGCGACATCTTCTACTACCGGGCCTTTAACCGCCGCATTTATTTCCTGAACCGCCCTGATCTTATCGAACACGTTCTGGTCAATGACTACCGAAGTTTCATCAAGGGTGAGGCTCTCCAATTCAACCGCCGGATCTTTGGCAACGGACTGTTAACCAACGAAGGAGATTCGTGGTTGCGGCAGCGACACCTTATCCAACCGGCCTTTCACCGGGACAGAATCGCGTCCTACGGCAACACCATGGTGGCCTACACGGAGCGAATGATAGCGGCCTGGCAGGATGGCGAAGTGCGAGACATTCATCAGGACATGATGCGTCTCGCGCTGGAAATTGTGGCCAAGGTTCTCTTCAATGTCGAGGTCACTGCCGAGAGAGACCGAGTTGCTGAGGCACTAAACACGGTGATGGAGCTGGGCTCGGGCGGACGTATGCTCCTGCCTCCAATTCTTCGCCTCTTGCCGACGCCCGACAACCTGCGTTACCGGCGTGCAGCCCGCCAGCTGGATGACATCGTGTACGGTCTTATTCGCCAGCGGCGAGCGAGTGGCCAGATTGCCGACGACCTCCTGTCTGAATTGCTGCAGGCTCAGGACGAAGGCGGTGGGATGACGGACCAGCAGTTGCGCGATGAAGTGATGACCCTGCTTTTGGCCGGCCACGAGACCACTGCGGTTTCGTTATCGTGGATCTGGTATCTGTTGGCGCAGTATCCAGAGGTGGAGAAAAAGCTGTGGTCAGAGCTTCGCGGGGTACTGAACGGCAAAAGCCCAGGAATGCAAGATCTGTCCAAACTACCGTACACAGAGCGAGTAGTAAAAGAGGCCATGCGTCTTTACCCCCCAGCTTGGGCTGTGGTTCGAAACGCTTTGAAAGACTGTGACATTGGCGGCTATCGAGTGCCCGCCGGAGCAACTGTGGTGGTGAGCCAGTGGGTGATGCACCGCGACCCTCGATATTATGAACAGCCCGAGAGGTTCAATCCAGACCGCTGGTTGGATGAGCAAGCCAAAACTGCTCCCAAGTTTGCTTACTTTCCTTTTGGTGGGGGACCGCGCACTTGTATAGGCGCCTCCTTTGGCGCGATGGAAGCTGCTTTAGTGTTGGCGGCGATTGCGCAGAGGTTTCAGATCCGGGTCGCGCAAGATCACCCGGTCGAGCCGTTACCCACCATAACACTCCGGCCTAGGCACGGCATTCAGGTGGTACTCACCCGGCGCGCGGTTGAGAATTCAGTTGCCTAGCTTGGTTAATTGTCCGGCCCGCGGAACGCCAGAACGGCGTTGAGACCCCCGAAAGCAAACGAGTTGGAGAGAGCAAATTCCACTTGGGCCGGGCGAGCGCGATTCGGCACGACGTCCAGATTGCAATTTGGGTCAGGCACCGTAAAGTTGGCCGTGGGCGGAAGTAAGCCATTTTCTAACGCCAGGACTGTACACACTGCTTCCATTGCACCGGTAGCACCTAGAGCATGGCCGTGAAGTGACTTTGTGGAACTCACGGCCAGCCGTTCGGCATGCGCTCCGAAGAGTTCACGAATGGCACGCGTTTCTAGGGGGTCATTGACGAGCGTGCCCGAACCATGGGCGTTGATGTAACCGACTTGCTCGGGCCGAAGCCGAGCACCAAGTAATGCCGCTCGCATTGCGCGGACCGGACCATCGATGGAGAGATGTGTGAGGTGATGGGCGTCCGATGACATTCCAAAACCCACCACTTCAGCATGAATCCTCGCTTTTCGTGCCCTTGCCGCAGCGAGAGGTTCCAATATCAGCATTGCGCCGCCTTCCCCCAAAATCAAACCGCGACGATCTTTGGAGAAAGGTCGGCACGTATCCGGTGAAATAACTCGCATGGCCTCCCAGGCCTTTAATAATCCAAAGCTGAAAGGAGCCTCGCTGCCACCGGCAATGGCCAGTTCCACAATGCCATTGCGAACCATCCAGAAGGCTTGACCGATGGCATGGTTAGCGGAACAACAAGCCGTGGAGATCGTGTAGGCTGGGCCCGTGATGCCAAACTCCATTGAGATATGGCTGGCGCCGGCATTCGCCATGGCGCGAGGAATGATCAGAGGATCGACTCGACCTTGATTGCTTTGGTAAAGTTTCGCGAACCCTACGTCTTGGGTAGACTGGCCACCCATGCCCGAACCGGTCACGATCGCGGCCTTCTCGCAAAGAGCTGGGGTAAGTGTGATTCCAGAATCTTTCACGGCTTCACGGGCTGCAATGATCGCAAATTGAGAAAATGGGTCAAGCAAGCGCGCATAGTCGGCTTCAAAGTATTTGCTGGGGTCGTAGCGGCAGACTTGGGCGCCGTACCGAAACCGTAGCTTCGAAACGTCAATGGAATGAATCGGAGCGATTCCAGATCTGCCTTCGCAGACCGCATTCCAGGTTTCAGAAGTGTTGTTGCCCAGAGCACAGATCACGCCCAGGCCTGTCACTGCCACTCGCCGCGTGCTCATGGCTTACCGCTAGGCGTGGCACAGTCGAGGGATGCGTTCACTGCCAGACTCGTTGGCTCATTGTTTCTGTAGACCGGCGACCTGCCACTGTGCGAACTGGTTTGCCGCGTAGCGAGCAGCAGCTCCCGGCACGTTCTCGATCTCTTGCAGAGTCTTCGTATCGGGCTCGCCTGTCGCAGCTATATGCAGTTTGTAGTATCCGCGGCTGTGCAGGAATACGGTTCGGTCTGTCCCTGCATGTTGGGGCGGCACGTGGAAGGTGAGGTCAGCGGTGTCGCCTATATTAGGCATCGCCAGGTAGCGATCGTCGTTCGCGGCTAACTCTGGCAGCACATTTTTTCCCTGCAGATCCTTCGCCGTCGCTGGTTCGATCTTTTCAAGATTGACTGGGCGGTCTGCAGTGTAATCCACGGCAAACGAGTTCAGAGCCCAAAAGCCAGCCGGAGGTTGAATGCGAATGCGCAATTGATCCCCGTGCACGCGGCTCACGTCCAGCAGGACGATTCGGTCCTTCGAGATGAACGGACCTGTCCCCGGCAGAATCCCGCGCACCTCCCAGCCTGTAGGTTCCTCAACAGAGATCTTCAACGCGAAGAGTTCTTCGCGCACTTCCCAGGCGAACAGTGCGTCGCGGGCCGACTGACTTTCGTCCATCGAGGTATACCACGCACCGACATCGCGCCCCCGTAGTTCGACCATTTTTTTGATCATGTACGAGCCCCAAAGACCGGTCGCAGCGTTGGCCACCAACTTCACCTGGGTCGCAGCTGCCGGCTTTGGAAAAGTCATAACAATGTCACTCTGCAACTTACCGTTGGCGTCCGGCACCGCGGGCGGTTCCCAAATCACACGGTCCGTGGCACGGAGCCAGGGAAGGAGATCATGTCCGGCAGAGTCCCACGCAGACAGTGGGGCCTGCGGCGCCGCCAGAGTATGCAGTTTGCCCCGCACATCTGCGGCTACGCGGGTTCCCACAGCATGGTCCACTACCCAAAGCTCAGTTAGGTTCGTGAACTGAGTCTCATCGACTTCGTTGGTAACCTTCAGCCTGTAGAGACCATCCTGCTCGCGGAGATGTTCCAGTTGCGAAAAGTCGTCCTTCTCCAGACCACGGGAGATGGCTCCCCCGTACGGTTCGGCGTCAAACACGTATCGCGAACCGTCCCAGGAGTAAACGAATGGGCAGGATTGCTTCAGGGCTACCGCGATGCCCACGATGAGCGCCAGCGTGCCAACTGTCACTGCCGCGGCCAGGCCGATGGTTCGCCCCTTTTGAAGTTCTTTTGTCTCCACCCAAAACCGTTGTACTTGGTCCAGCGGAACTTCGTAGGGAGTCTTTTTTACGGAGGCGGAAAGCGTCCCATTCTTGATGGACGCGCCCGGCGGGTCGAAAGAGACGTCCTCACCCTTTAGGGTTGTGATCCCAACGATCCTTTCGTTCTTGGGCTGCGGCACATCTACAGTCGCCACTTTTTGAACTTTTCGTGAATAGCAGGCAGGACCGATGGAGAGCAGAACAGCGAGAACCATTGCGAGCGTTCGCTTCGGCATTGACCACCTCTGAGAGAATGCGCTGTGGCCGCCACAAGGAGGATAAAACTCATCCCGCGTCGGCGCCATTTTTTGTCCCAGGATTAATTAATCGAGGCGGAGTATACTCTCGCCTCCCTTCCGAGTCCATTCTCGGCTCGTAATACCCCAAATGCTCTGATTCTCGGTTCAGGGGCGTATCAGGATGCCCTGGCCTGGAAAGGCGCCGACCCCGATATTCCCCATGCTGAAGCCAGCCTAGGCGGAGCACGAGAAGCTGAAGTAGTGTCCCGGGGGAGTAGTTGCTCCTGAAACAGGGTTTTGTTAGAGCCTCTTAAAGAGCCAGCAGCCTTGAAGGCCGCTTGGTGTCCGACAGTCAATCGATTGGGGAATCGTGGGTTTGCTTAGACGCTGAGGAAGGCGAGTGGAACAACGCGTTCTTATTGGGTCATCTAGCGGGATTCATGGATCGGCCGAGAAACGAGCGTATTTGCGAAAACCCGGACGCTGCGGAGCTTCGCTCGGACAATCTGGAAGCAATCATGGCTTTCTACAGGCGCCTGCAGACTGCTGAAGAAAAGAGCAATCTGCAGGGCGCTGCCATGCGGTCCTGAAGGAGTGGCTCGACTGTTGGAATGTCAGTCGAGCCTTCTGGGGAGTTCTAGGCGCGAACCGTTCCTAGCGAGATGGGCAGATCACGTCGTGCGTGAATGGTAGCCTAGATCCATGGGAAAGCAGGAAGCCGGCGAGGTACTCGCGGTCGGAGGGCGGGAGGTTCGTATTACTCATCCGGACAAGCTGTACTTCTCGGAGAAGGTGCGCCTTACCAAGCGCGACCTTGTGCAGTATTACCTGTCGGTTGCTTCAGGCGCTCTGACCGGAATTCAGGATCGGCCAATCGTTTTGAAGCGATTTGTAAACGGTGGCGAGAAGCCAGCCTTTTACCAGAAACGTGCGCCCGAGCAGCGTCCGCCCTGGTTGCGAACTGTAACGCTGTCGTTTCCATCCGGCCGAACTGCGGAAGAAATAGTGATTGATGATGCGGCGGGCTTGGCATGGATCATCAACCTCGGTTGTATCGAACTCCACCCCCATCCCGTTCGCGCCAGCGATCTGGAACATCCAGACGAATTGCGGATTGATCTTGACCCGGTTCCAGGGGTTCGCTGGTCTGATGTATGTCGAGTAGCGCTTGAGGTAAAGGCATTTCTGCAGGAGGCAGGTTTGCATAGCTGGCCAAAGACCAGCGGCTCACGCGGCATGCATATTTATGTTCGAATTGACCCGCGATGGACTTCACCGAAGTGCGGCGCGCGGCGGTTGCGCTGTCTCGGGCTATCGAGCGGCGAGCTCCGGAAATTGCAAGTTCGAAATGGTGGAAAGAAGAACGTCACGGTGTGTTCCTCGATTACAACCAGAACGCAAGAGACCGCACCACGTGTTCGGCGTACTCGGTGCGTCCGGTGGCTGATGCTCGGGTCTCAGCGCCACTTCGCTGGAGCGAAGTGCCCGATTGCGACCCGGCCGAGTTCACGATTTTCACCATGCCCAAGCGGTTTACGGAAATCGGCGATCCCCACGCGGGAATGAACGGCGCACCTGGATCTCTCGAACCACTGCTGGAACTCGCCGCCCGTGATGAAGCGGAAGGCCTGGGCGACGCTCCATGGCCTCCGCATTTCCGCAAGATGGAATCAGAAGGACCGAGGGTTGCGCCTTCCCGAGCTAAATCTAAACCGAAGCCTCCGCGAATCAAAATGCCCTTGATCGTGGTTGCCAATTCGTCAGACAAGAGCGCAGCTCTTGCCGGCCTGGAGCGCTGGAAAGCGAGACATGCTGGGATAGTTGAATTGCTCGAGCCGGAAGACGTTTTGGTCGATTCCATGCGAGGCAGGTCGTCCACATGGACGCGCATTCGAGTCAATCTGCAACATGTGCCAGCAAGTCTTCGACCACCACAAGAAGAGCCCGACCCGGATGATGATCCCACGCGCGAGTGGCGAGAGTGGAGCAAAGAACAGACGCGCATGAGGAAGCGGAAAACTAAGAGCTAATGTCCGCAAGGAAAGATTGCGGCCAGCTCCTGAGGTGGGACGACCTCGAGTTGAGCATACGTGCAGTCTGAGGGCGTCTTATCAGGTCTCCAGCGGCGAAACTGTGCCGTGTGACGGAAGCGATCTCCTTGCATGTGATCATAGGCGACTTCGACTACCAGTTCGGGGCGTAACGGCTCCCAAGACAAGTCCTTCCCCTGACTCCATCGGCTCTGTCCGCCGGGCATGCGCTTGGGACCGTCGGCTAGAGCGACAGCGGCCTCGGCCCAAGCCTTCCATGGGTGATTCACCAGCGCATCTTTACGGTACGGCTTGAGAAACTCTGCCAGTTCGAGTCGTTTTGCATTGCTGAAACTGGCGCAGACTCCCACATGTTGTAGCGCGCCGGAGTTATCAAACAGTCCAAGTAACAAGGAACCAACTAGGGTGCGGTCGCCCTTTTTATGCCATCGAAAACCCGCAACCACACAGTCGCAATCCCGCTCATGCTTGATCTTGAGCATTACACGTTTATCAGGCTCGTAGATTCCGTCGGCGGGTTTCGCGATTACACCGTCAAGGCCCGCTCCCTCGAAGCGCCGAAACCAATCCTCTGCAATGTTCCGGTCCTGTGTAGCCGGAGTGAGGTGAATAGGCACCGGAGTATTCTCGAGCAGTGATTCCAGTTCCCGCCGGCGCAGTTCAAACGGTTCACTGGACAAGTTACGATCGCCACGGCAAAGCAGATCGAAAAACACAACTGATGCTGTTGTCTGCTTTGACAGAAGCTTCACTCGTGAGGCGGCGGGGTGTAGCCGGAGCTGCAGAGCATCAAAGTCCAGTTCATCGTCCTTCACAATGACCAATTCGCCGTCCAGCACACAACGCTCTGGCAAACTCTGGCTCAAAGGATCGAGCAGTTCAGGGAAATAGCGATTGAGAGGCTTTTGATCGCGGCTCTGAATCAGTATTTCATCGCCATCGCGAAACACTAAGGTGCGAAACCCATCCCACTTAGGTTCGAAAATCCAATGTCCATCAGTCGGTAAATCGTCTACACGTTTGGCGAGCATCGGCAGCACCGGCGGATTGACGGGAAGATTCACTCCTTAATGTTATAACGGGTTCGGTTCTGCAATCTTTCGGGCAATCGCATCCCCGACTGCGGAGCTCACTCTCATTGTTGATTCGACAAGAAATGCATGACTGAAGTGATCCAGACTCGCAGTGAAATACCTTGGGGGCAAAACGAAGCAGGAGAGAACGGCGAAGAGATGTAACCGCGAAATATCTAAAATTGTCAGGTGAAAAAGCAAACTGAGACAGTGTCCATCCTTTGTTCATCGGTACTGAGAACGTCCTCGTGAACCACAATCCAACGCTGCAATTTGATCGGCCGACGGCTTCGCGAACGTTTCGTTTCGCAGAAGCACGATCCCCCATCTAGTCTCCGAACGCTCCGGACTACGCTGACTGTTTGCCGTGCCCAGTCCACCTCAGACCCAAATACTCACTCGGTCGCATCCCCGTTGTGAGCGCTACCGCAAGCACTGGACCATGCGGGGTCTTAAGAAATGTCTGCGCTTGCTCCACCGTCAGCGAACGCATTTCGCCTCTGGGCTGCTGCGGGCAATACCTGCCGGATCGCAGACCTTAACACAGCATGTGTGTAACGGACGGTTCGAACGGACAGCCCTCGCTCGATCATTTTCTGATAAGTAGTTTGACCGTCCATAGGGCGCGCATTGCAGCCAATACTCTTTCACCCAGGTGAGGTCGGATGTGGCGCTGCAGCATGCCGTCATCGTCCTGGCACATCTTCTTTCGTACCCGTAGCTTTACAGCTGTCACAAGCCAGCGATCAAGGTTCATGCTCGCGCAACTTTCTTGTCAAATATGCTTGCGCTTCTCGCATGGGGCCGTGGATCGTTCGATTGTGGTATTTACGTTTTTGGTCCGGTGATCGCGGCCGAGATAGACCCGGATGAGCCATCTCCGCCGCGTGCGTTGATCTGGCCAACTTTGCGAGCCATAGAGATTTCCTCCTAGCCTGCAAAAAGAGACCCACATCCGGCACACACCCCGATCGTGATGGAGGTATTCATTAGATGATTCAAGAGAAGGTGACTAATCGGCCGTAATGCGGCTAATCACTCATGTGGTCGCAGCGGGCTTGTCGGTGCGGCGTAGTTCTCGCACACAATTGGCACACTGTAAAAAGTCATAGCCCGCGCAGCCAGAGATGTTGGATTTGGCCTTGAGCGCGGCACCGGGTTGGGAAAGACATTCGTCTTGACATGTGAATGACATGAAAGTATGCTTGTAGCATGTCCAAGATGATTCAGCTTCGTAATGTACCCGATGCCCTACATCGTGGCTTGAAAGCTCGCGCTGCCATGGCAGGTATGTCGCTTTCGGACTATCTGTTAGCTGAGATCAAGGAAATCGCGGAGAGGCCAACGCTCGCAGAATTGCGGGAGCGGCTGCATAAACGTAAGCCGGTTTCAGCGCAGATCGATACCGCTCACCTGGTACGAGAAGAGCGCGAGGCGCGATGATCGTCCTGGATGCGTCTGCCGTAGTTGACTGGCTTCTTCAGACATCTGCGGGGCAGAGCATCGAGAAGCGAATTTATTCGCGTAACGAAAGCCTACACGCGCCTCACCTCCTAGATCTTGAGGTCACGCAGGTACTGAGGCGTCTAGCACTGCAAGGAGTGGTCCCGGTACATCGTGTTGACGAGGCGGTCCGCGATCTGCTGGATCTCCGTATTACTCGGTATCCTCATCTTGTGCTCTTGCCCCGTATTTGGCGACTCCGTCACAATTTTTCTGCCTATGATGCTGCTTACATCGTGCTTGCCGAGAAACTCGGAGCCGCGTTGGTTACAAGGGATGCTCGACTCGCTTCTGCTTGGGGACATGCGGCGCCCGTCGAGCTCTTTTAATTCGACGGAACACACGCGAAGCAATCGGAGAAAATGGAATGGCGAGGCATGTTCGGTAATAGTTTGTTGCAAAACCCCCATTACGCTCACCGAGCCCAACGGCCAATCCTCAACGTGTGATGGCCTGATTTCGCCAACGGTCAACTTCCGTATTAAGATACCGGTCAAACCGCTGCGTCCGATTGGCCTGCCTGTGACGGTTTCAAAACGGGGACCAAGAAGTCTCAGCCGGTGGCTGCCCCGATATGAGAAGAACCTTCTTCAACTCCCGTGGCTTACGAGCCGGTTGGCGCCTCCTCGTTTTTGTCGCCATTTTCGTGGGACTCGGATTCCTGGCGAACTGGATCATTCCGAAGATCTTCCATCCCAAGGAGCGGCCGTTCCTTGATCCTGTGGGCACCATCGTCGACGAGTTGCAGGCGCTCATCCAGGTACTGATTGCAACTTGGATTATGGCGCGCATCGAGCGACGTCACTTCCCCAATTACGGCATTCCGGTTCGCAACGCCCTCGGAGTCGATTTCCGGGTGGGACTTGCCTGGGGCGCGGCTTCCACTTCTTTGCTCGTGGGCTTGATTGCAGCCTTCGGCGGCTATCGCATCCTCGGGCTCGCCCTCCATGGCGGCGCGGTCTGGTACTTTCTTGGCCTATGGATCATTGCCAATCTGCTCATCGGATTTTCGGAGGAGCTCCAATTCCGTGCCTATCTCCTCGCCACGCTCGCCGATGGTATCGGATTCTGGCCAGCATGCATTTTGCTCTCCATAGGCTTCGGTGCGCTGCACTATTTCCTGAAGCCACACGAGCGCTGGGAAGACTTCGTCTCCACCGGTCTGCTGGGCCTGTTCGTGTGCCTTACGCTGCGCCGCACCGGCTCGCTGGCCTTCGCCATCGGCTTCCACGCCGCCTTTGATTTAGCCAACGTGTTCGTATGGTCAGGGCAAAATGCCGGCGAGTACGCCGTTGGCCACCTTCTTGAAACCCGCTGGCAAGGCTCGCAATGGCTAACCGGGGGCCTGCTGGGTCCTGAAGCCAGCTGGATGGTCTTTGTGGTAATCGTGCTGATGTTTTGGATCTTTGATCGATGCTATCGGCACAAGAAATTTCCACGCCGAGATCTCCCGACATGTGGCGGGTTAACCGTATGACTCCTGGCCTCGGGTGGTTGGCGGTCGCGGTAGGGACGAACATCGCTGATCGCCCCCCGCGCGGATCCGCTCGCAAATGGGAGACGCCCTTCCTCCTTCTGGAGGAAGGGCATTTTCGCAAGACCAATAGGCGTGAGGGCCGACGCTTACTTCATGCTGCTCAGCTTTGACAGTTCCTTGACGGTAGCGTTGTCGTCGTTTAGAAACCCGTTTCTGGAAGCCTCGTGTTTGCCGACCAACCAAGATTTATCTGCTAACCTCGATGGATAGCATGTCAGGCAGCAGTCGTGTTCACGTATAATCCTGCGCTGATTCGAACAGCAAAGCCCATGGATGCCCCGCACCTGAGCGATCGCCGGACTTCTTCTACTGAAAGCTATTCGATCGCGATTATCACTCTGGAAGAGCAAATCTTCCGCGAAATGCGGCGAGTCTTTGCGCCCACCTTCCGGACCACACTAGCCAGCACGGAATCTCAGATCAAGCTTGTCATCGATGATACTGACCTGCAGGGGATCGTCGTCGACCTCGAGAGCATTGGAAATGAACCCGCCGACGGCATTGATGTGCTCCGGGAGATGCGCCGGTTGCGCGACGATCTCATCATGGTGGCCATCTCGGGATCGACGAACGGGGAACTTTCCCTTCAGGCAAGCCAAGCGGGAGCGGACCATTTTTTTCGCAAGCCGGTGGATTGCGAACAGCTCAGAGGCGTCCTGTTGCAGACTACCGAAAAGCGAGCGCTGCAATCCGAAGGGCAGTGGCTGCTCGAACAGGCAGCGAAACGGGCGGCATTCTGCGGATTGATCGGCGGCAGCGAGGCAATGCGAAAGGTTTATCAGGCGATCGAAGCGGTTGCCGGCAGCAACGCTAGCGTCGTAATCCGGGGCGAAAGCGGGGTGGGTAAGGAGTTGGTAGCGCAAGCCATCGTTCAAAGTGGAGAGCGCCGCGACCAGCCCTATATCTGCCTGAATTGCTCCGCTTTGCCCGATGCTCTGATGGAGTCCGAACTGTTTGGGTATGAGCGGGGAGCGTTCACCGGCGCCGAAGCAGCCAAGCCGGGAATGATCGAACTGGCGCACAAGGGCACGCTCTTTCTCGATGAGATCACGACTCTGAACCATGCATTGCAGAGTAAACTCTTGCGCGTTCTCCAAGAACATTCGATCCGGCGGTTGGGTGGAAGGACCACGAAAAAGATCGATTTCCGGCTCATCACGGCAACCAACGACGATCTGGAAGAGATGGTGAGCAGGGGGCGGTTCCGTGAGGATCTCTACTACAGAATCAATGTGGTGCCGATCTTTGTGCCACCTTTGCGCGAGCGTGGCAGTGACATCTCGCTTCTGGTGGAACATTTCGTCCGCTTATATTGCACAGCCAACCACAAACCTCAGAAACAAGTGCAGCCGGAGGTCATGGAGATCCTGGAGCATTACTCCTGGCCGGGCAATGTTCGCGAACTGGAGAATGTGGTGCAGCGTGGGGTCCTGATGAGCGACGGCTCCAGCATTACTGCCTACCAGCTTCCACAACAGCTGCTGTCCGCGACTGCGGCCAGCCAGGAGGCGATCCTGATCCCGGAAGAAGGGTTGGATTTCGATGCGGAAATGGACCGGATTCAGGTGGCCTACCTCAATGCAGCTCTACGGCGCAGCGGGGGGAAGAAATCCGCAGCTGCCAAGCTCCTGCGCATCGACCCTCAGCGCATGAAGTATCTGTGCCGCAAGCTCGACCTCTGATCATGGTTTAAAAATTAACCATAGAGGGGTTAATTATTGACCAAAGTTAAACTTTCATGGGAGACTGCTCAGCTGAGTCGCACCATTTTGGGAGTCTAAACCTTTTGCATACTTGAAGTTAGGCATTTGAGCAGGGAGCACGGTGGGTTGGCACGCTTCGTGCAACTAGGTCAGATGTCCGGAACAGGACAGAAGAAAAATCCACGAGGAGCAAACTAATGACCATCCAAAAGAAATCCTTGATCAACTCTTTGAATACCACCAAGAAGGCCCTCGTGGCCAGCGCCCCTTCGATCGGTTCAGCGACCGCCGGCACGGTAAAGCCAGCGATTGCTCGACCTGCTGTAGCCCGACCGGCTGTAGCAAGACCGGCTGTAGCAAGACCGGCAGTGGCAAGACCGGCAGTGGCAAGACCGGCAGTGGCAAGACCGGCCGTAGCGCGCCCTGGCAAGAAGATCTAGTTCTCAAGGAGTATGAAATAGGGCTGCCTTCGGGCAGCCTTTTCTTGTTACCAGATTTTGCGTCCGGCAAATTCCCAGACAGTCCGGGAAGCCAGGGTTACTAGGCTGCGGCGCGCTCCGTACACGCGGGCGGTACCTGTCATCCCCGGTTGCATCGATCCATCTTTGTTATCTCCGATCAACTCAAAAACATAAAATCTAGGCGGGCGTTCGCCCTTGTATTTGGTCAGGTCGATGAGGCCCGGTGCTATGTCTGAGGACAAGGGAGCGATGCTCAGGATGCGGGCGTCGTGTTTGCAAAGTGAGCCATCCACTTGAAAGCGCGCCGGAGAGTTCGAGGTGAACTTGTAAACGTCGAACTCGGACAAATAGACACGGGCGCGAACCTGTCTCAGGTCTGCAACCTCGGCGAGTTCGGTTCCGGCAGAGACGTAAGATCCCAGTTTGTCGGATAAGCGGGGCGTAAGAACGGTTCCAGAGATGGGGCTGCTCAACGAGAGATTTGCGATTTCCGAGGTCAGCTCGCGCGTCTGTTGGCCGAGTCGCTCACGATCCGCCAACGCAGCGCCAAAGTCGGTGTAATGGAGAAGGGCGGACTGCGCCTTCTCTTGCGCCATTTCGAAATCGGACTGGCTATGCGCCGCTTTTGAGGAAAGAACGACATTCCGCAATAGCAGAAGCGGAGCGCCCTCCTGAACCGGTTGACCTTCGTCAGCATAGACCGCTGATACCACTCCGGGAACCGACGGTCTAAGCACCGCGACTTTGGCAGGCTCCATGACGAATCGGCCGACTGCGGTTTCGTGCCAGATCGGCAAAATCGAGAAAATGATCGCCACTGCCAAAACAGCAAACTTGCGCGACGGATTGAACCAGCGCGCCAAACGGTCTTTCTTGTCGAGATAGAGGAATTTCATAAAGTTCCAGAGAGTGCGGATTCGGCCGCGGAAGATCATGAATGCCGTGGCGTATTCGAAAAGAAAGCCCCAGTCGGCGCTGAAGTTACGAGCAATGTTGCCAATGAAGCCGGCGAAAAAGTAAAGCACAGAATAGCTGTATAGTCCCGAGAGAATCGCGTAGATCACGTACCCCGGGCGGCGGCGTTGGGGTACAAAGGGAACTTCCACCGGCAGACGCCAGATGTTCCGCTTTACCCATGACGACAGATACAGTGTCGATGCTTCCTTCAGATCTGGAATCCCGATCAGATCGCAGACGATGTAATAACCGTCCAGCTTCATCAGGGGATTCCAGTTGATGAAGACCACGGCAATTCCCGTGAAGAGAATGATGGTGTAGGCAAAGTCGTGGGCCGGAGTGCTGGGCGGCGTAAGCCACCAGATGGGTGTGACCAGTGCGCAAATTACCAGTTCCGACCAGACGCCAGCCACTGCGATCATGAGCCGCTGAAAACGGTCTCCCTTCACTTCTCCAGCAGTGGTGTCGGTGTAGAAACCGGGGGTGAGATAAATGAGAAGGAATCCCATCGCTGGCACGGGTGCTTTGTAATGCTTGACGGTGAGGCCGTGCCCTATCTCGTGAATGCAAAGCAGGACCGATGCGATCACCCAGAAACTAGCGACATCGAACCAGCTTTTGTCCGCGAAGTTATAAAACTCGATGGTGTCCCGTCCCACTTCGCTCCAATGCACGACGAAGATTCCGGCGGTAAAGGCAAACGCCAGCAGCGTGAGGATCACACACCACGGCTTGTACATAAAGCTGATCTGCCGATAGAGCCATCCGAGGAAGGGATCAGGATTCACCGCTGGAAACGTAATTAGGGAGAGGTCGCCCCAGTTTGTTTTTTTCTGCAGGCGGCGCCGCTCGTCTGCAGTTTTCTGCATGAGCTTGATATTTCTTTCCTGGGGTGTTTGGTACCAGAAATTCATCGCCCCGATGTTTGCGGCGAAGTCGCGGACGATTTCCTCG
>Ga0208190_1000259_pt1 | contig 21551 bp, 15 predicted proteins | sample June2015DPH_13_1_FD_184708 | JGI IMG/M metagenome (GOLD analysis project Ga0208190, IMG submission 184708) | Peatland microbial communities from SPRUCE experiment site at the Marcell Experimental Forest, Minnesota, USA - June2015DPH_13_10... | ecosystem: Environmental > Terrestrial > Soil >... | reverse complement strand
GCCGCGCTGCGCTCGGCTTGGACGGGCGAGGGCGCCCGTCCCCACACAATCTCTTTACGGGACAGGCTCGCGGGTTGTCTCGGAGTGGCGGCTTTCGTTTCCGCGCACGTCGACGGCGGAAACTGAGTAGGTATAGGTCTTGCCGGAGGTGACCGCGTTATCGCGAAACGATGGCGATTTCACCAGCTCGGAGTTCAGCTTCACCATCGGCTCGGCGAGGACAGCGCCAGCTTCGTCGGATGGGCGTTCGGAACGAAAGACGTTGTAGCCGGCGAGATCGGCGTTCGTTACCGGCGCCCAGATGAGATCGATGAATGGCTTTTGTCCCTCGCCGGAGTATGCCGCCTGCAAACCGCTGGGCACGGACGGAGGGAAGACGTCATGGGCCACGACGCGCACGGGCGGAGTGTCGTCGCCCTCGATTTGTTCCTCGCTGTCGGGCCGCTTGAGGATGGTCACGGCAGTGACGCGGTAAAGGTAGGTCTTCTCCCATTCAAAGCCGGAGTCGGTGAAATGCGCGGGTCCAGGGTCGCCCAAGGGGACTTCGCCAGCAGCGACATCTTTGCCCGAGGTCTCATCGCGCCGATAGATTCGATAGCGGTGCTCGATGGAGGGGACGGTGCGGGATTCGCCGGCACTGGTCCAATGGAGCGTGACGCCGTCGCCAGTTAGCTGCGCGGTCAGATCGCCGGGCGGAGGCAGGGTAGCGGCGGCGGGCACGTGCACGCGATTCGACAAACCCGCGCTGCGGGCGTTCCGGTTCAGTATCTCCACGGCGTAGGTAATTTCGGCGGATGCGTCTTCGCGCAGCAGGCTTTCGGGCAGAGTGTCGACGTAGACCTGCGGGGCGGGACGCGGGGAGTTCGATTTCTCAGTGGCAGGTTTGGCGGCTGCCATTTTCTTGGCAGCGCGCGAGGGTGCGGTGACGGGCGGCGCTGGCAACGTGGCGGCGGGATTTCCGCAGGTTGCGATTTCCGGATCGAGACTGCGGCAGACCTGCGTCGGACCGAGATAACGCACGCTCTGGCGGTCGGTGGTAAGCGTGGGCTCGCTCCAGGTGAGAGTGACACGATTGCCTTTGCGGCTGGCGCGCAGATCGGCGGGAGGTTTGGGAAGTTCGAGCGACGGCGGCAGCGGCGGGCCGGTCTGGGCGCAGCCGGCGAGCAGAAGGCAGAGGGCCGACAATGCCAGGAACTTTCCAAGATGCTGTTTCATGCGGAAAGGGAAAGAGTATCAGAGAAACAGTTGCCAGTAGCCAGTTGCCAGTACCCTGTGAACCGTGTTGCGCGTTCCGATTTGGTGTCTTCGGCGGCGGCTGGGCTGCTACTGGCTACTGAGTACTGGTTACTGGGCACTGTCTTATCCGGCTAGTTCACGGAGAGCTTCACGGAAGACTTTGGTGTGGTAGTCGACATCGTCGGATGTGGTGGCGGGCGACATGAGCGCCATGTTGTGGAACGGCGTCAGCAGGATGCCGCGATTCATGGCGTAAAGGTGCATGAAGCGTTCGAGCGCGAAGTCCATGGCGTCGTGGGCTTCGGTTCCGTTCTTGGGTTCGTTGGGACTGAAGAGATATTCGGCGCGGCAGCCGAGGCGGGTGACGTGCCAGGGAAGGCGGGATTCCTCGATCGCCTTTTGTACGCCGGCGGTCCAGCGCTCGGCGAGGGGGATCATGCGGTCGAAGGCTTCCTGGGTTAACACCTTGGCGAGCGTGGCGCGCATGGCGGCGAGGGAAAGCGCGTTGCCGGCAAGGGTTCCGCCGATGCCTCCGGTGTCGCAGTCTTCGAGGCTGTGGCGTTCGAGAATCATGTCGGCGACCTTTTGCGTGAAGCCGTAGGTGGCGGCGGGGAGTCCTCCGGCGATTGGCTTGCCGATGACCAGGAAGTCGGGGTCGAGTTTTTCGGCGCGGGTGTAGCCGCCGGGACCGGCGCAGATGGTGTGCGTCTCGTCGATGATGAGCAGAGTGCCGTGCTTCCGCGTGAGTTCGCGCAGCGCCTGATGAAAACCGGGCGCGGGATGGACGATGCCGACGTTGGTCAGGGCGGGTTCCGCGAGGACGCAGGCTACGTCGCCGTGGGCGAGCGCTTGTTCGAGAGCGGGGATGTCGTTGAATTCGACGACGCGAGTGGTTACGGAGGGATCGACGGGCGGGCCGACGTTGCCGCGCCGCGGTCCGGAAGTGCCGTCGGGATGAAGAGTGATGAAAGTTTCGTCGACCGTGCCGTGGTAGCACCAGTTAAAGACGAGGATCTTTGGGCGGCCGGTGATTTGGCGCGCCAGGCGGATGGCAAAGCGGTTGGCGTCAGTGGCGGTGAGCGCGAACTGCCAGTAGGTTAAGCCGAAACGTCGCTGCAATTCCTCGGCAACGAAGACGGCGTCTTCGGACGGCAACATGAGCGTGATGCCGCGCTTCACCTGATCTTCGATGGCTTTGGCGGTGGCGAAGGGAGAGTGGCCGGTCATGGCGCCGGTGTCTCCGAGACAGAAGTCGACATAACGATGGCCGTCGATGTCGTAGAAGTGCGCTCCCTGAGCCTCGCGGACAATGGGCGGAAAAGCTCCGGCCCACTTGACCATCCAATTCATGGGGACGCCGGAGAGCAGCGACTTCTTGCCGCGTTCGTAAATCGCCTTTGATTTCGGACGGTCGTCGACGAAGCGCATTTGCTCGCGCTCGGCGAGGGACTTCAGGCGGGTGCGGTCGATGGGCATGGGTGTTGAAAATTACAGAATGTAGCGCGACAGGTCCTGGTCTTTCACGATCTCGCTCAGCATCTTCTGCACGTAGGCGGCGTCGACTTTAAACTCCGTGCCCTTTTTCTCGGGCGCCTCGAAGCTGATTTCGTCGAGCACGCGCTCCATGATGGTGTGCAGGCGGCGGGCTCCGATGTTTTCGGTGCCTTCGTTGACGCGGAAGGCGAAGCGGGCGACTTCTTCGAGCGAATCGGGAGTGAATTCGAGTTTTACGCCTTCGGTTTCCAGCAGGGCGATGTACTGCCGCGTCAGCGACGACTTCGGTTCGGTCAGGATGCGGACGAAGTCTTCCATGGTGAGCGATTGCAATTCGACGCGGATGGGGAAGCGGCCTTGCAGTTCGGGGATGAGGTCGCTCGGCTTCGAGACGTGGAATGCGCCCGCGGCGATGAACAGGATGTGATCGGTGCGGACCATGCCGTAGCGCGTGTTGACAGTGGTGCCTTCGACGATCGGAAGGATGTCGCGCTGTACGCCTTCGCGCGAAACGTCGGGGCCGTGGCCGCCTTCGCGGCCGGCGATTTTGTCGATTTCGTCTAAGAAGATGATGCCGGAGTTTTCCACGCGGTCGATGGCGGTGCGCGTGACCTGCTCCATGTCGATGAGGCGCTGCTCTTCTTCTTGAATTAAATACTCGAAGGCCTCGTTGACCTTCATCTTCCGTTTTTTGGTGCGCTGGCCGAAGATGTTGGGCAGCATGTCTTTGATGTTGATGTCCATTTCTTCGGCGCCCTGGTTGGAGATGATTTCGAAGGAGGGGAAATTGCGCTGCTGGGTTTCGATTTCGACGGTGCGGTCGTCGAGCTTGCCTTCGCGCAACTGCTGGCGGAGTTTTTCGCGGGTGCGGCTGGAGGATTCGGTCAGGGTGGTGCTGGCGTCGATAATCACTCCACCGGCTGAGGTGGTTGCGCCGGAATCCGGACGCGGAGTGGGGGGCAGAAGAATATCGAGCAGGCGTTCTTCGGCGTTGAGTTCGGCTTTATCGGCTACGTCTTCGAGACGCTCCTCGCGAATCATTTCGATGGCGATCTCGACCAGGTCGCGAATCATGGATTCGACATCGCGGCCCACGTAACCGACTTCTGTGAACTTCGAGGCTTCGACTTTGAGAAACGGCGAGTTGGCCAGCTTGGCGAGGCGGCGGGCGATTTCGGTTTTGCCGACGCCGGTGGGGCCGATCATGATGATGTTCTTGGGGATGACTTCTTCCGCCATCTCGGGCCCAAGTTTCTGGCGGCGCATGCGATTGCGCAGGGCGATGGCGACGGCGCGCTTGGCGTCTTTTTGTCCGACAACGTATTTGTCGAGCTCGGCGACGATTTCGCGCGGCGTCAGTTCGTCGAGCGTGACTTGCTCTTCTTCGGCGGTTCCGGGTAAGTAGATGGCCATAAATTCGTCGTTGGTCGTCAGTCGTTGGTCGTTTGGAAAGCTGCGATCATTCGCAAACTGCGAACGACTAGCGACCAACGACCATCGACTTCTTCTTACAGTTCCTCAATCGTAATCCTGTCATTGGTATAGATGCACATTCGGCTGGCAATCTTCATTGCTTCTTCGGCGATTTCTCGGGAGGAGAGCTGGGTGTGATCGGCGAGCGCCTGCGCGGCTGCCTGGGCAAACGGGCCGCCGGAGCCGATTGCGGCGATGCCAGTATCGGGCTCTATGACATCTCCCTGGCCGCTCAAAAGGAAGGTGGTTTCTTTGTCGGAAACCAGCAGCAAGGCTTCGAGATGGCGCAGGAATTTATCGGTGCGCCAGTCTTTGGCGAGTTCGACGGCGGCGCGGCCCAGATTGCCGTGATATTGCTCGAGTTTCGCCTCGAAACGGCTGAAGAGGGTGAAGGCGTCGGCGGTGGAACCGGCGAATCCAGCGAGAATTTTGTCTTGATAGAGGCGGCGAATTTTCTTGGCTCCGTGCTTGATTACGGATTCGCCAAGCGTGACTTGGCCGTCTCCGGCCATGACGACTTTGTCGTTGCGGCGGACGCAGAGGACGGTGGTTGAGCGGATGAGGCGGCGGGCGTGGGCTTCGACGGCGCTATTTTTTGCCGCGGATACTAGTGTGTTCTTCTTCATGGGCGCAATCGTTAATTATAGCAGCGGCGCTGCCATGCCGTTTTGCGCGCGTGCCGCAAGCAACATTGCAAACCATGGGCTGTTTGCGATGTACAAAGAACGTCGAAATATGTACATATCGTGATATACTTTTCGCAGTAAAGGGGCACATCCATGCCTACGGCAAGGAACCGGGCACACAAGCACTTTCAGTTGGACTCCGTGAAGATTAAACGGGCACAGAAGGTTCTGTGTGCAAAGACCGAGACTGAGGCCATCGAGCGAGCGCTGGACTTCACGATCACCGAACATGAGAAGAATCGTCTACTTCTCGAGGCTAATGATCGTTTCATCAAGAGCGGCGTTGAGATCAAGGACGTTTACGGCAAACTGGACGACTAGATGCAGTCGACTCTGTTGGACTCCTCCCTTTACATTGCGGCAATGCGGCGCGGAGACGATGCCGTTCTGGAACTACGGCGGTTTTCCGATGCACCGCTTTGGCTGAGCGCAGTGGTCCTTGAGGAACTTTATGCGGGTGCGTCCGAACTCGCTCGTCAACAGGTAGAGCGTCTAGAACACAACTTCGCCGTGTCGAAACGGATACTGGTTCCGAATCTCAGTGATTGGGCCCAAACAGGAAGAGTGCTTGCTCGCATTGCAGCCAAGTATCATTACGAGACAATTGGCCGAGGACGACTCACCAATGACGCGCTGATTGCGATGAGCGCGGCGCGGTCGGGCATTCAAGTGATTACTACCAACGAGAGGGACTTCGCCAGGCTTGCCGAGTTTCGCGCGTTCGAGTGGCAGGTAGCCACGCTTTGAGGCACGTCCGCCGGCCTTTCCCGCCTTTCACTAGACATCCACGGACCCGGCTTAGCCATCCTGTAAAATTCATCTAGCGCATTTCGGGAGCTATTCTCTTTTGTCGTTTCTGGACGAACTAAATCCGCAACAACGCGAGGCGGTTGAAGCTACCGAGGGGCCGGTGCTCATTTTGGCTGGCGCCGGTAGCGGAAAGACTCGCGTCATCACGTTTCGGATTGCTTATCTAATCGAAAAGATGGGCGTGATGCCCGAGTCGATCCTGGCGGTGACTTTCACTAACAAGGCCTCGTCGGAGATGGCCGAGCGGGTGGAAAAGCTGGTCGGCGGGCTCAGCATTGCCAAGCCGGTGATTTCCACGTTTCATTCTTTTTGTGTGCGCGTGCTGCGGCGGGACGTTGAGGCTTTGCGGATTCCTTCGACGGTGCCGGGGCAGCCTGCGATTGGGCTGACGAAGAATTTCGTCATCTACGACGAAAGCGATCAGCAGCAGGTGGTCAAGGGCATCATGCGGCGGTTGGGCCTGGACGACAAGCAATTGACGCCGCGCAACGTATTGTCGCGGATTTCGTGGGCCAAGAATCACATGCTCGATCCGCAGGAAATTTATCTGCAGTCGGCGGATCCGAAGACGGAAAAGATCGCCCATATTTTCGAGGAGTATCGCAAGGAACTGCGTAAGGCGAATGCGATGGACTTCGACGATCTGTTGCTCGAAGCCATGCGGTTGCTGAAGTCGGTGGCGGCGGTGCGGGAATATTACAATCGGCGATTTCGATATTTGCTGGTCGATGAGTATCAGGATACGAATCGTCCGCAGTATGAGTTGATGCGGCTGCTGGCGGGCGACGGGCACAACGTCTGCGCCGTCGGCGACGAGGATCAGTCGATCTACTCGTGGCGTGGGGCCGACATTCGTAACATTCTGGAATTTGAGCGCGACTTTCCGGAAGCGAAAATTGTGCGTCTGGAGCAGAACTACCGCTCGACGCAAAACATTTTGGAAGCGGCGTCGGTGGTGGTGGCGAATAACGTACGGCGTAAAGGGAAGAATCTTTGGACGTCGCGGCAGGGCGGGGCAAAGATCGGATACTACGAGGCTCCGGATGGGGAGAATGAGGCGCTGTTTGCGGCCGACACGATCAATAAATATGTGCGTGCGACGGGTGAGAGCGGAGGCACGGCTCGGGCGGCCGTTCTTTATCGTACAAATTCGCAGTCGCGGCTGTTTGAAGAGGCGATGCGTCGGTATGGGCTCAAGTATCACGTGGTGGGCGGGTTTTCGTTCTATGAGCGGGCAGAAATCAAGGATCTGATTTCGTATTTGAAGGTTGTCCTGAATCCGGACGATTCAGTTTCGTTGCTGCGAGTGATCAATACGCCCGTGCGCGGGATTGGCAAGACTACGATTGAAATGATTGAGCGGCTGGCGCTGGAGACCGGCCTATCAATGTGGGGCGCGGTGGGAGAAGCGATTGCGCGGCAGTTGCTGCCGGCGCGGGCATTGGCGGCGCTGAAAAGCTTTCAGGCCGTGATTGAGGATGGGCGGGCGATGCTCGCGGGGACTTTTGTGGAGCGGGTGGAGGAGACGGCCGCGGAAAATTCTGAGATCGCTACCGAGCTGCGCTCGGCTGGGCGGACGAATGCGTCCGCCCCTACGCAAGCGGAGGAGAGTGATACGGATTTTGATCCGGGGAATTTTAGTTTTGATTTTGGGGCTGGCGAATCGGAGAACGTCGACGGGACGGGCGAGAACGCCCGTCTCTCCACCGAGGCGGGTGAGGCTGTCGAAGGGTTTCGCGCGCCAGGCGCGGCGGCGAATACGGCTGAGATCCTTAAATTCCTGATCGACCGTACGGGATACATCAAGCAACTGGAGGAAGAGGACACGCCGGAAGCTTTTTCGCGGATTGAGAACCTGCGCGAACTGGTGAATGCGGCGATGGATTCGCGGGATCGCGGGGAGACGCTCGATCAGTTCCTCGATCATGCGGCGCTGGTGAGCGATGCGGATCAGTATGACGAGCACGCGCAGATCACGCTGATGACATTGCACGCGGCCAAGGGGCTGGAGTTTCCGCTGGTGGTTCTGGCGGGACTGGAAGAAGGACTGTTCCCGCATTCGCGGACCATGCTGGAGCCGGATTCGATCGAAGAAGAACGGCGGCTGTGCTATGTCGGGATGACGCGGGCGATGGACACGTTGGTATTGTCGCGCGCCGTTTATAGGCGGCGTTATGGGACGGACATGCCGGAAGCCAGCGTGCCTTCGCGATTTTTGGAGGAGGTGCCGCCGCAGTTGGTGGAAGAACTGGGCGGGGCGCGGCGACGAGAAGCTTCGGCTTCTTCGTCTACCTCCAGATTTTCCTCTGGTGCCGGCGGTTCGCGGACAGGAATGTCCACGCCACACAAGCCGCACTATTCCTATGAGGACGAGGACCAGAGCGCGGTTTGGAATCCGGCGAAACTGAAGGCGAAGACTCCGACTCCGCTGAAGAACTACAACTCGATCGACAACATTGCCGAGTTTTTTGCTTCGCGGGGGAAGAAATTCAATGTCCCGAAAATGGCGCCGGAAGAGCCTACGGGACGGCGTGGATTCCGTCCCGGCCAGAAGGTCAAACACCCGAAATATGGCGAAGGGACGGTGTATCAGCGAGAAGGGGATGGGGAAGATGCCAAGATTACGGTACAATTCCCTCGCTTCGGTTTGAAGAAATTGGTGGAGAGGTACGCGCAGCTGGAGAAGGCGTAACAACTGCGAAAGAGTCCCGCGACTGGCGAGAACTGCAGATCCCTCGCTACGCTCGGGATGACAATCCACAAAGAAGAAGTTCGAAATAACAATTCGAGAAGAGAGAGAAAAGAACCGCAATTATGGCAAACACAAAAAAGCTGACCAAAGACGAACGCAAGAAAAGCAAACGAGCCGCCCGCAAGAAGATCAAAGCGGAAAAGCCGAAGAAGCCCCGCGACTACGCGCGCGGATCGAAGAAGCCCAAGGTAAAAAAGCTGGCACGCGGCCAGGCCAAGCGGTAAAGAGCCGCTAGCTTCCGGCTACTAGCTTCCGGCTTCTAGCGATGACGGAGGCACGGGCGGGTTCGCTCGTGCCTTCGAGTCCATCTGAGGAGACAACGAACTCTTGTCACAACCATCCAGTGACCCAGCCGGCGTCATTCGTACTTCCGACAGCCAGATGTTCTGTTGCAAGTCCATCGACAAGCTGATCTCGGACTCCGAAAACCCGGAACACCGGCTCAGCAAGACGCTGGGGCCGTGGTCGCTGACGGCGCTCGGCATCGGCGCCATCATCGGCTCAGGAATTTTTGTGCTGACGGGAACGGCAGCCGCGGGAGAGTACTTTCAAGCGCCTTCGCTTCTTCACGCGCAGGCGCTGGATGTGATCATAAATTTCGTGCGCACGGGCAGCACCGCCGGAGCGCTGATGCACGGTCGTCCGCCGGCGGGGCCATCGATCGCCATTTCATTTTTGTTGGTGGCGATTGCATGCAGTTTTGCCGGATTGTGCTATGCCGAGTTGGCGTCGATGATTCCGATTGCCGGCAGCGCTTATACATATTCCTATGCGACGCTGGGCGAGATTTTTGCCTGGATCATCGGCTGGGATCTAATTCTCGAATATGTTGTCAGCAACGTCGCGGTTGCGGTTAGTTTTGCCGGTTATGTGAAAGCGCAACTGGCGGTGTTCGGTCTCAACCTGCCGGATAAGTGGGCGAGCCCGGTGTGGGCCTCGGGGCAGTGGACGGGGTCTTACTTCAATCTCCCGGGTTTCCTCATCGTCTTCATTCTGACGCTGCTGCTGGTGCGCGGCGCGAAGGAATCGGCGAAGACGAACAACATCATGGTGGCGATCAAGATCGGCGCCATCCTGACCTTCCTGGTGGTCGGAGGAATGCTGGTGAAGCCCGCGAATTGGACGCCGTTTGCGCCTTCCGGCTTTAGCGGAGTCATCACCGGCGGGGCGATCGTTTTCTTTACCTACATCGGATTCGATTCGGTTTCAACCGCGGCGGAGGAATCGCGCAATCCGCAAAAAGACTTGCCCTTCGGCATCATCATGTCGCTGATTGTCTGCACCGTGCTCTATATCGGCGTGGCCGTCGTGCTGCTGGGCATGATGAAATACACGACCTTTGTTTCCGGAGAGGCCGCCGATGCCCCCGTCGCCTACGCGATGAAGTATCTCGGAGTGCACCCGTTGTTTCAGTCGGTGATCGTGATTGGCGCGCTGATGGGGATGATTTCGTCATTGCTGGTGTTTCAATACGGGCAGGCGCGCATCTGGTATGCCATGTCGCGCGACGGCTTGTTGCCGAAGTTGTTTTCGGCTGTGCATCCGAAATACAAGACGCCGTACTGGTCCACTTGGATCGCTTGCTTTGCGGTGGGAATTCCCGCCGGGTTCGTGGATATAGGGAGCGCGGCCGATCTTGCTAACATTGGGACGCTGTTTGCCTTCGTGCTGGTTTCGGTGGGGGTCATTTTGCTGCGGCGGAATCAGCCCGATCGCAAGCGGGCGTTTCGCGTGCCGTTTGTGCCGTGGTTCCCGCTGCTCTCGGTGTTTTTCTGCGGCGGACTGATGTTTGGGCTGACGCTGATTACCTGGCTGCGCTTTGTGATCTGGTTGGCGCTGGGGCTGATAATTTACATTTTTTATAGTCGGCATCATAGCGAGTTCAGGAAAAGCAGGTCAGAAGTCAGAAGTTAGAATGCAGAAGTTAGAATCGTTCGTTGAGGGATATGAGGTCACTTCTTCAATTTGACTTCTAGCTTCTGACTTCTCTGGTTGAATCCCGGCTCCCCCATGTCATTTATCCTCTCTCTGCCCAAGGCCGAGCTCCATCTGCATCTTGAAGGCTCAATCGAGCCCTCCACGCTGCTCGAACTCCGACAGCGTCACGGGATGGAAGGCGCTTCACTTGCCGAGGTGGAGCAGCTTTTCAACTACGCAGACTTCAAGGGCTTCCTCTCGGCGTTCAAGGATGTGACCGGACACCTGCGCACTCCCGAAGACTACGAGTTGATCACGTACCGCCTGATGGAGCGGTTGAAGGCGCAGAACGTGCTTCATGCCGAAGTCATTGTTTCGGTCGGCGTCTGCCTCTGGCGCAAGCAGGATTTCGCCGCGATTTTCGAGGGTCTGGAACGTGGACGACAGCACGGAGAGAAAGATTTCGGCCTATCGCTCGTGTGGATATTCGATACCATCCGGCAGTTTGGCGCGGAGAAGGCGCAGAAGGTGCTCGACCTCGCGATTCAGTTTCACGATCGCAACGTAGTCGCCTTTGGCATTGGCGGCGATGAGAGCGCTGGGCCTCCAGAGTGGTTTGCGGAGGTGTACGCGCGCGCCGCGGAGCGTGGGCTTCATCTCACCGCGCACGCGGGTGAGAGCGCCGGGCCCGAGTCGATTTGGGGCGCGCTGAACCTGAAGGCGGAACGCATCGGGCACGGGCTTACTGCCGGGCAGGATGCGGAGTTGATGGAAGAGTTGGCGGAGCGGCAGGTGCCGATTGAAATCTGTGTGACGAGCAATCTGCGCACGGGATGCTGCGCCGAGCTCGCGCAACATCCGGTGCGGCGCTACTTCGACGAGGGACTGATGCTGACCCTCAACAGCGACGACCCGGCGATGTTTCGCACGTCGCTGATCAAGGAGTACGCGCTGGTGCAGCAGACGTTCGGTTTTACCGACGAACATCTGCGAGAGTTGGCGAGGAATTCGTTTGAGGCATCGTTTCTGCCGGCGGAGAAGAAAATTGCATTTCTGAATCTGTTGGATGCAGCGACTCCGCGGGCGTAAGTCGCTGTCCGTCGTTCGCAGCTCGCCGTTCGCTATTCGCAGCCAGGAACCGATCAGCGAAAAGCGAACGACGAACAGCGAGCAGCGTTCTCACGCGAACGACGATCTCCCATCACACGGGCCTGTGGCCCTCGTCACGCCCAGCTGTTTTTGGCCTCGCCTATAATGTCTCCCTATGAAACTCGACGAAAAAATTGCCGAACTGAAAAAACGAGACCAGATGGCCGAAGAAGGCGGCGGCGCCAAGCGGCGCGAGCGCCAGCACAAAGAGGGCAAGATGTCGGCGCGCGAGCGTGTGGAATTTCTGCTCGATGAAGGCACGTTCGAGGAAACCGACAAACTGGTCACGCACCGTTGCTACAACTTCGGCATGGCCGACCAGAAGATCTACGGCGATGGTTTCATCACCGGCTATGGGCGCGTGGAAGGGCGGCTTGTTTTTGTCTTCGCGCAGGATTTTACAGTGTTCGGCGGATCGCTCTCCGAGACCAACGCGGCCAAGATCGTCAAGATCATGGATCTGGCGGCCAAGATGGGCGCTCCCGTCATTGGGCTGAACGATTCGGGCGGCGCGCGCATTCAGGAAGGCGTGATGTCGCTGGCCGGCTACGCCGACATTTTTTTGCGCAACACGCTTTACAGCGGAGTGGTGCCGCAGATCTCGGCCATCATGGGGCCGTGCGCAGGCGGCGCGGTTTATTCTCCGGCGATCACCGATTTTATTTTGATGGTCGATCAAACTTCTTACATGTTCATCACCGGTCCCGACGTGATTAAGACGGTCACGCATGAAGAGGTCACGAAAGACCAGCTGGGCGGAGCGCACACGCACAACGAAACTTCTGGCGTGGCGCACTTCATGTGCCGCGACGATGCCGAATGTCTGTCGATGGTGCGCGAGCTGTTGAGTTTTATCCCGTCGAATAATCTGGAAGACCCGCCGCGCAAGACTTGCACCGATCCGATCGATCGAGTGGATGCGAAGCTGGACACGATCATCCCCGACCAATCGAACATGCCGTATGACATGAAAGATGTGATTCACACGGTGGTCGATGACGGATACTTTTTCGAAATTCACGAGCACTATGCCAAGAACATTGTCGTCGGGTTCGCGCGCTTCAACGGCAAGCCGGTCGGGATCGTGGCCAATCAGCCGGCGATGCTTGCGGGCACGCTCGATATCAACGCGTCGGTGAAGGGCGCGCGTTTTGTGCGCTTCTGCGATTGCTTCAATATTCCGCTGGTGACGTTTGAAGATGTGCCTGGTTTTCTGCCCGGCACGCAGCAGGAGTACGGGGGAATCATCCGGCATGGCGCGAAGTTGCTCTATGCGTTTGCGGAAGCGACCGTGCCGAAGGTGACGGTGATTACGCGCAAGGCTTACGGAGGAGCGTATTGCGTCATGGCGTCCAAGCACATTCGCACGGACGTGAATTACGCCTGGCCGAGCGCGGAGATCGCGGTGATGGGGCCGGAGGGCGCGGTGGATATCGTCTACAAGCGCGAACTGGATGGCGCCAAGAATCGCGAAGCGGCGCGGCAGGAGAAGATCGAAGAATTCCGCGACACTCTGGCCAATCCCTACGTGGCGGCTGATCGCGGATTTGTGGATGCGGTGATCCAGCCGCGCGAGACGCGCAAGAAGCTGATCCAGGCGCTGGAGATGCTGGAGACCAAGCGGGATAAGAATCCGCCGAAGAAGCATGGGAATATACCGCTGTAGGAAGCAAAACTGATACTCTAGTGGGTCAATGGTTGCGAAAGAATCACGCCCCGTCTTCCAGTTGTCGGCATCTCTCGGGTGCCAGTGGAAGAACATTGAGAGAGCACATGAACAGACTGTAACGGCGGAAGCTGATCTTCTAGCGCTTCTGCAGCGAGATGTAGGTGACAAGTTCGCATCGGAAGATGCAAATCTGGTCGTATTCGGGTCCCTGGGACGAGGTGAATGGATTGACTGGCTAAGCGATCTTGATTGGACCTTGCTGGTCGATGGACAGTGCAAGCCGGGTCATTTCCAGATTGCTCAGGACATTCGAGATGCGCTGAAGACTGTGTATCAGACGACTGCAAATGGAAACAAGGAATACCGCTTTGCTGCGCCCGGGCCTACTGGGACCTTTGGCAACATGGGTTTCAGCCACCAACTGATCCATTTAATCGGAGGCCAGGAAGACACGAACAAGAACATGACCCAGCGCATACTCTTGTTGCTGGAATCTCTGCCCGTCAGCGCTGTGAACGCCCACGAACGGGTGTTGAAATCAATTATTCAGCGATACCTCGAAGAAGAGCCCCACTTAATCAAGAGTGGCCAAATTCGCTACAAGGTCCCGAGATTCCTGCTGAATGATATTGTCAGGTTTTGGCGCACTATGGCAGTGGATTTCGCCAGCAAACAGCGTGATCGCGGAGGAGACGGCTGGGGGCTTAGGAATGCCAAGCTACGGATGTCTCGAAAACTAATCTTTGTTTCAGGCCTCCTGACGTGCTTCAGTTGTAACCTCGAGGAAAAACTGCAGGCTAAGATTTCCACGGATGAGCGTGATATAAAGACTGCACGAAGTAAGAATTTGGCTCATCTGCAAGATCATATCCTGCAGTATGTCCGCCAGACGCCTCTCGACATCGTCGCTATAGCAGTAAAGGAATACGGCATAAACGCGGCGATTGCTGAAAAGTTGTTCTCAGCGTATGACGAGTTCTTGGGATTGGTGGGCGATCCAGAGAAACGCGCGAGGTTGAAGAGTCTACGGGCTGAGGCCTCTCGAACAGATCCGATATTCAGCGAGGTCCGAGCGTTCAGCGGACGGTTCTCGGAAGCCCTTGATGAGATGTTCTTTAGTAATGGCCAACTGGGTCCGCTGACTCGAAAGTATGGGGTGTTCTGATATGCGTCCGATTGGGTTCTCCACCGGAGCTGTCGCCTACAGCCATTTTCAGGCCGCGCTCGACTTGCTTGCCCAGACCGATGCCACTGCGGTTGAACTGTCAGCCCTCCGGCCCGCGGAGCTAAAGCCTTTGGCTGAGGCCGCTCCAACGTTGCAGCTAGATCGGTATTCCCACGTCTCTGTTCATCTGCCCAGCTCATTTAACCCAGACTTTGAGGAAGAGATTTTATCTCTGGCAGCGCAGTTTCCTGCCCAGTGGCTGTTAGTTACGCATCCAGACGTTATTCGGAAATGGGATCTCTGGCGGAGATTAGGCGAGCGAATCTGCATCGAGAATATGGACAAGCGAAAGCCCGTCGGGCAGAGCCGACGCGACCTTCTCGCAATTTTCCGTCAACTCCCTGATGCGACATTGTGCTTCGATATCGGCCACGCTCATCAGGTCGACCCGACGATGGGCGAGGCGATTCTCATTCTTGAGGAGTTCACCGGAAGGCTCCGCGAGTTGCACATTAGCGAGGTTAACTCGGAAAGCAAGCACGACCTAATTTCGCTGGAAGCCGAAAGATCTTTTGAGGTGGTGGCGCAACTCATCCCGAAGAACGTTCCCGTCATACTTGAGAGCAGAGTAGCCGCGCCTGACGAACAGTTGAGCGATATCGTGTTTAAGCGCATCGAGCGGGAGATTCGCGTTGTGAGAAGCTTGCTTAATGCTTCTGTGCAAGTCGCTGCGGATTGAATTTCTTGCACGTAAACAAGAAAGAACCGAGCTGAAGTTGAGCTTAGGTGGCACATCCCAGATCGTTTTCTTTGGCCAATAACTCAAGAATCGAGTGGACCGACGCGACCTGGAACCCCGTCCGCGGCTGCGTCAAGATCAGCCCTGGGTGCAAGCATTGCTATGCCGAAACGGAAACATGGGTTGCCTCGGGTGGAGCATCTTCGACTGGCTCCGGCTAAGGTTCGTTTTCTGTCTATCGAGCCTTTGCTGGAAGACCTTGGCGAGATCGATTTGTCTGGCATTACATGGGTGATTGTTGGGGGCGAGAGTGGGCCGGGGGCGCGTCCGATGAAGCGGGAGTGGGTGATCTCGATTCGTCGGCAGTGCCGGGAGCAGCGAGTGCCGTTCTTCTTCAAGCAATGGGGTGGGGCGCGCAAGGCTAAGAACGGTCGGCTGCTTGATGGGCGCACTTATGATGAGTATCCGGAACGGGTTCTTCGACCTGTCCCTGATCGAGCGGATTGCATTGCATGGGCTGAGAAATTCGGTCGGAGCTTGCAGGCTTCGGCCCTTGCAGTGGGGTGATTCAATCTTCGCACTGGGCTGCCGAGCTTTGCACGGCCTGGACGCCCGTCGCTCCACTAGCGGGCAAAAATAGAGAGTCCCGAGGTGATGTTGGAATCATTCGTCTCGGCCAGTAGCTCGCGTTTAGACCCTTGCTGACCTTTTCCTGCAACTCCCTTGCGGGTGCATTGCAGGCCGATCTTTGCTCGGGCTCCGGGCTCACCGCCAACCGGATAAATCAGTCCAACGCCTCGGGACTCTATCTTGCCTTCAACAGAGGCTCTTGTTCTCCTCGACCAGCGCTTAGCTATAGACCCTTGCTCGCCCTCCCAGACCCACCTCGCGGTTGTCTGAGTGACTACGCTTGAGCCCCGGACGCTGCACCAACCGGAAAAACTTCAGAACGTGTCAAAGAACGACTATCGTTTTAACACTTCTATTATTTTCGTCAATCAAAAATATGCGTCTGTAAGTGGTTATTCCTCAATCGAGTGCAGGGCGTGCACAGGCGGGTGACGCGGAAATTGTGCAGACGGGCGGGCGGCAGCGCGCCATCGCCGGTATTCACGCGATTAGTTGCGGCTTCGGCGCGGCTGGGGTCCCTGGCGCACATCGGATTGTGATTGTGCAAATCGGAGTTTCAGAGGTATGAATGCTGGCGATTCCTTCCGCGCTCGGGAATCCACTACAATACGGGGTCTTAACAGTGGGAGGCATTTTCATGCGACGGCTTCGGACTTCGGCAATCGTCAGTCGGGTATGGGGTTGGGTGTGGATTGGTTGGGTGGGGATTCTGGCGCTGGCGGCAATCGCGGCGGGGCAGAGTCCGGAAGAGAAGACGGCGAAATATATGGAATCGGTGCGGCATCAGCCGGAATTGTTGCTGCCTTTTCTACAGGCGATGCCCAAGGGCGGCGACCTGCACGTCCACTTGTATGGCGCTATCTATGCAGAGAGCATGATCGACTGGGCGTCGGAGAACGCTTTGTGCGTGGATCGCAGCACTTCGAAGCTGATCCACGCGGCTTGCGATTCCTGCGAACCGTATCGGAACAAGCCGTCGGTGCGCTGCGCGTATCAGGATCATATTCTTTACGACCAATTGGTGGATGCGTGGTCGATGAGGAATTGGCATGCGGCGGAGGAATCGGGGCACGACCATTTCTTTGCCACGTTTGATAAGTTTGGTCCGGCGTTCGAGAAGCATGTCGGCGACGCGCTGGCAGAAGTGGCGTCGCGGGCAGCGGCCGATCATCTTCAATATGTTGAGCTGATGCATACGGCGGATGGCGCAGGCGCGGCCATGCTGGGCGCAAAAGTTGGGTGGGATGACGATTTCGGCAAGCTCCGCGACAAGCTGCTGGCCGGTGGCATGGCGGATGTGGTCGCGTCGGTGCGCAGCACGCTCGATTCCGATGAGGCCCGCAAGAAAGAAGTGCTGCATTGCGGGACGGCGCAGGCGGCTGCGGGATGCGAGGTTGCGATTCATTATCTGTATCAGGTGTTGCGCGGGTTGCCGCGGGAGCAGGTGTTTGCGCAGATATTGCTGGGGTTTGAGCTGACGAAGGCCGATGCGCGTTTCGTGGGATTTAATCTCGTGATGCCGGAGGATTACTACGTGCCCATGCACGACTTCGATCTGCACATGCGGATCATCAAGGCGTTGCATAAGTTCTATCCGGCGACGCATGTGTCGTTGCACGCCGACGAACTGGCGATGGGGTTGGTTCCTCCTGAGGGGCTGCGGTTTCATATTCGCGAATCGATTGAACGCGCCGGCGCGGAACGCATTGGGCATGGCGTGGCCGTGATGAGCGAAGACGATCCGATCGGGCTGCTGCAAGAGATGGCGAAGAAAAATGTGCTAGTCGAGATTTGCCTGACGTCGAACGATGTGATCCTGGGCGTGAGCGGCGACCGGCATCCGCTGCCGGTTTATATGAAATACGGAGTGCCGGTGGCGCTCGCCACCGACGACGAGGGCGTCTCGCGCAGCGACATGACGCATGAATATCTGCGGGCGGCGGAGACTTATGGCTTGTCGTATGGCGAGTTGAAACGCATGGCGCGCGCGAGCTTGGAACACAGCTTTATTCCGGGTGATAGTCTGTGGAGCGATGAGCGGGAAGTGCGGCGCGCGGCGGTTTGCGAAGCGGAGAAGGCGGCGGGCGATCGTGCTTCGGAAAAATGCGAAAAGTGGATTGAGGCGAATGAGCGGGCGCGCGTGCAGTGGGAGTTGGAGCGGGCCTTCGCGGAATTTGAGAAGAGCTACTAGCGTAGGACCTGTTGTCTATCGCACCGGCAAAAAAGCAGGTCCTTCGCTACGCTCAGGATGACAACTTGTATTTATGACAGTGTGTGCTTATGACCCCAGACCTGTTTACTCGCGCTGAATCCGCCGCGGCATTCGTGCTGTCGCAGACCAAGCTGCGCCCGCAGATTGGACTCGTGCTCGGCTCCGGGCTGGGATCGTTTGCCGACGGTCTGACCGAGGCAGTGCGCATTCCTTATGCCGATATTCCGACCTTTCCACGTTCGACGGCCGTGGGACATGCCGGGCAACTCGTCGTCGGTAAGTCGGGTGAAATTCCGGTCGCCGTGATGCAGGGACGCGTGCATCTCTACGAAGGCTATCCAGCAGCCGAGGTCGCGTTCCCCGTGCGCGTGCTCGGACGCATGGGCATCCGCGCGCTCATCCTCACCAACGCCGCTGGCGGCATCAACGTCGAGTACGGGCAGGGAGCGCTGGTCATCCTGCGCGATCACATCAATCTTCAGGGGCAGAATCCGCTGACGGGCGCGAATGACGAGCGCTTTGGGCCGCGATTCCCTGATATGAGTTATACCTACGCCAAGCGCTATCGCGAGATTGCGCTGGAAGAGGCGAAGAAGCTTGCGATTCCTCCGCGTGAGGGCGTGTATGCGGCGGTAGCGGGGCCGAGTTACGAGACTCCGGCGGAGATTCGCTACCTGCGCACCATCGGCGCCGATCTGGTGGGCATGTCGACCGTGCCGGAGGCAATCGCGGCGCGGCATATGGGGATGAACCTTCTGGCCATCTCGTGCGTGACCAATATGGCCGCGGGAATTCTCGATCGGGCGCTCGTCCACGAGGAAGTGCTTGAGGTGGGACGGCGCGTCATGGGGCAGTTCATCGCGCTGCTGCGGGCGGTGCTGCCGCGGATTGCGGAGGAGTTGCAGAAGACCGGCAGCCCACCTAGAACGTGAGTTTCAATGCCACTTGAAGCACGCGCGGACCACCTCCGCCGAGGCCAGGATTCGTCTGGGCCACGTCAGGCGTCTGGGTGAGTTCGCCGCCCGAAGTTCCTCCCGGTTCAATGACGTGGTTGGGCTGCGCGAAATTGGGATGGTTGAGGACGTTGAAGAATTCGGCCCGCAGTTGCACCCCCAGCCGTTCCGTTAATTGTGTGTTCTTGGTGAGCGAAAAGTCGAGGTTCTTGTAGCCCGGACCATAGATGGAGTTGCGTCCCAGGTCTCCAAAAGTGCCATCGGCGGGCTGAGAGAACGCGTTCAGATTCAGATAGCCGGTAGCCGGGCTCCAGTTGTGCACAATCGGATCGATTCCCGGAACTACGTTGGGGCGTTGGTTGAAATAGTAGCGCCCGCTGGTGTCGTTGGCGGTTACGATTGGAATCGGCCGTCCGCTTTGCAGGCTGGCGATCCAGTTGAGTTGCCATCCGGAGCCGAACTTGCCAGCGGCGTGCCATGAGGGCAGACCGTAATTGATCGCCGCCGTGAAGCGTTGGCGCGTATCGAAGGAGGAAGGCCCATGCTCCGCCTTGAGATTGCTGGGGTCTTGGGGGAAGGCGACGCCGGGGGCGAAATCGATGCCGTCGGAAGCGTCGTCGAGCGACTTGGAAAAGTTGTAAGTGGCGAAACCAGAGACGCGGTGCAAATTCTGAATTCTCAAGGTCGTCTGCAACGCGCTGTAGGTGGACGAACTGATCGGCGTCAGTAAATCGATCGCGTTGAAATTCGGGTTTGGCCGGTCATCGTTCGCGTCGGGTTCGTTCGCGTCCGTCAAACGCACCAACTTCGTGCCCTTGCTGCCGACGTAGCCGATTTCGAGCGACGCCTTGTCGGCCAACTTCTGTTGCACGTTCAGGTTGAAGTTCTGGGTATAGGGACTGTGAAACTGACGAGGCGTTCCGAAAATGTCGTAGGGGCCGCTGGTGGCTACGGTCAGAATTGGGTCGGTTGTGTCGGTGCCGTTGAACGCCGCCGAGTTGAAGTTCATGGGGAGCACTGCTTTCGGCCCAATCGGATTTGTGGCCACTCCGGCGGAGTTGGTGAAGTTTGCGATGAGAAGATCCTGAGGAACGTAGTCGTAAAAAATCCCGTAGCCCCCGCGAACCACGGTGTTCTTGAGCACATTCCAGGCAAAGCCCAGGCGCGGACCGAAGTCATGCAGGTCCCGCGCGTAGAGGCCATTCAGGCCGTCCGAGCCAACCATGGCCAAATTCCCGTCGGACCCCAGGTTGGAAAGCAGGTTGTTCTTCTCGCTGAGCGGGCCGAAATACTCCCAACGCAATCCCGCATTCAAAGTGAAGGTCGGCGCGAGGCGGTAGTCGTCCTGGGCGAAGAAGCTGAAGCCGTTGTTGTAAGTCGTCCGCTGCGTGTTGCCGCTGTCGACGGAAACGAAACTGCAGCAATCGTTGAGGTCGTCCGCCCCGCCGGTATAGAAGTCGGCGAGAGAATCGACGATCGGGTCTGAACTCAATCCGAGGCCCGCCGTGAACTGATAAATTCCGCGCTCCAGATTGTCATTGAAGTTGTCGACAGCTGCGTGGCGGAACTCTCCGCCGAACTTGAAGGTGTGCTTGCCGTGCAGCCAAGTGAAGTTGTCGAGGATCTGAAAAGTCTGGCTGGTGCGGCCGCGGGGAACGCTGTAACCGATCGCGCCCAGGTTCTCGATCCCGGTGAAATCGAACTCCGGGAGCCCAAGCTTGCCCGTGCCGAAGTTCAGGCCATTCGCCTCGGGGTTCCAATTCGCGTTGAGCGAACTGAACGAGGTGCGGTAACGGCTGTAGCCAAAGCGTACTTCGTTGATCTTGGAAGGAGAAAGGGTGGAAAGCCAACTGAGAGAAAGTATTTGAACACGGGTCGGCGACGTTTGCGAAAAGGCCGCCAGGCGCGATCCGGTGCCATAGCCGCCCGGAGAACCCAAAGGAAACACCTGATAATTCCGCGCAAAAGCATAGCGGCCAGTGAGAAACTGCTGATTGGAAAGGCTGTGATCCACCTTTACGATCAAATTATCGCCGCTATTCTGGTCGTTCACCGAACTGGCCAGGGTGTTCGTGTTGCTCTGTGGATAAAAAGCGAGAATGGCGTCGAGGCCGGGATTGATCACGCCACCGTTGAGAGTTTGTGCGATGGATCGCGCCTGCGAAATTTCCGATTGGGTCGGAACTAGAAGGAGGAAGTCCGATCCTACCCGCTCTCGTTCTCCTTCGTAGGCTCCAAAGAAAAAAGTCCTGTCTTTGACGATGGGTCCGCCTAGAGCGCCGCCGAAGTTGTTGTTTTGGAATACCGATTTCCGCGGTTCGAAGTTGAAAAAGTTGCGTGCGTCGAGGCCGCTGTTCCGGAGAAAATCGAATGCGGAGCCATGCAGCCGGTTGGTGCCAGAGCGAGTGACGATGTTGACCACCGAGCCGCTGTTCCTGCCGTATTCGGTGCTGAACTGCGACTGCAAGTTGAATTCCTCGATGGCCTCAACCGGCAAAAGGGCAGCGGGAGCGCCGCCGATGCCAGCCTGATTCAGCGCAGAGTTGTTGAAGTAGGGATCGTTGTCGTCGGTGCCATCCAGCGTGTAGTTGTTGGAGCGGTCGCGGTTGCCATTGATGTTGAATTGGCCAAACCCTCCCTGCGTACCTGCGACTCCCGAGGGGTCA
>Ga0208190_1000256_pt1 | contig 21673 bp, 18 predicted proteins | sample June2015DPH_13_1_FD_184708 | JGI IMG/M metagenome (GOLD analysis project Ga0208190, IMG submission 184708) | Peatland microbial communities from SPRUCE experiment site at the Marcell Experimental Forest, Minnesota, USA - June2015DPH_13_10... | ecosystem: Environmental > Terrestrial > Soil >... | reverse complement strand
ACCAGGTCCTCGAGCATACGATCGGGGGCGATGGTGGCGGGCGCGGCTCCCACCCATAGCGGCGACAGGCGGACGGCCACGGCCTGCGCGTGCTCGACTGGAATCACCGTCACTTGCTCCTGCAATCCCGCGCCGCAATTGCTGCGGCAAGTCCCGTCGATCTGGACCATGCCCTCGTAGCTTTCGCTGGAAACTTCAGCACGCGCCACGGCGATTGTGCCCCCAGTGATCTTGAGCACGTGGCCGGATTTGGCATTCATGCGCCGCAGGTCGGCTGGCGCCAGTCGCGCGATGGCATGGCCGATATCCTGAATGCGCGCTTCCGCTACGCGGAGCCGGAGAGCTGCGTGAGACGACGGCGCGACTTCCGACGCGCCTGCGGCATCGGCTTTGTGATTTGCCAGTTCGGACAATCCCCGATCCTTAGCTGACGATCCCTAATTAACGAACCCTAATTAACGAACCCCAGATTCGCAGGCACGACGGCCTACGGTTCACTTGAGGCGGACCCTACCGCCATTTATTGCCCCGCGACGCCATCCCACATAACGGCGAATCGCGAACAACCCAACCACGGAGGAGATCTCCGTCACTCAATCTCGTCGAGCACGATTTCCTCGACGTCTTCAATGTGCCGGCGCATCGCGGCCTTTGCGGCTTCCGCATCCTGACGCTTGATGGCAGCGAGAATCCTCCGGTGGCCGGCCAAAGATTTTTTGGGACGACCTTCCACTTGCAGCGAACGCTCCCGCGTATCACGCAGCAGATCCATCAGAATGTCGAGCACCTTCAGCACGACGTTGTTGCCCGAAGCCAGCGCCACGCTGTAATGGAATTCCGCGTCTTCGGCAATGGTCGTTTCTCCACGCGATAGCTTCTCTTCTTGTCTTTGCAGAATCTCTTCCATCTCGGAGATTTCTTCGGGCGAGGCGTGCGTGGCTGCACGGGCGGCCAGAGGCGGTTCCAGCATCTTGCGGAAATCCAGGAGTTCGCCGACCACCACTTGCTTCTGCTTCAGAGCGTTCGAGAAAGGATTGACTAACGAGTCCGCCGATATTTCGCGGACGATCGTGCCGGCTCCTTGCCGGGGTTCCACCAGGCCCATAAGCTCCAGACCGCGAATCGCATCTCGAATGGAACTTCGGCTCACTTGCAGCATTTCCGCCAGGTCCCGTTCCGAGGGGAGCTTGTCCCCAGGTTTCAGCTTTTTGAGAATCAGACGTTCGATCTGCCGAGCGACTTCTTCGTAGACCTTATTCTTACGAACCGCTTCGAAGTCGGATTTGACGGGAGTAGCCAACGTGGCTCCAAGTGGTCCGATAAGTGGACCAGCAGACCAAAGGAGTATACCCCGGTTGTCAAGGCCCTAGCAAGGGTGGGGGACAAAAGTCTTTTGGTCAGAGGCGGCTCGCCTCATGATACGGCAAAAAGAGGCGTCAGATTTGATTTGGCGCTCTCGTACCAGTTTCGGTTTGCTGCCGAATGGCACACTCTGCCAACAACTTCGTGCAGCTATACACAGTGCGCGTACAGGTCATGGGCAGTCCCACGCGCTCTCCCAATTCCACCACTGCACCCACCAGCGCTTCCAGTTCCATGGGCCGGCCTGCCTCCAGGTCTTGCAGCATGGAGGTTTTGTGTTCGCCAACTTTTTCCGCCCCCGCGATTCGCTGATCGATGGAAATCGGCAACTCCATGCCCAACTTGAGGGAGACCGCCTCCACCTCCTGCATGATGCTGCGAATTACGGAGCAAACTTCGGGATCACGTGCCATCTGCGCCAATGTGGCGCGCGTCAATGCGCTGACTGGATTGAACGACGAATTTCCTAGAACTTTCACCCAGATCTCATGCCGGATGCGAGTGGTAACCGGACAGCGAAACCCCGAGGCAATGAGAGCTTCGGCAATGGCGCGAATGCGGTCGGAGCGCGTGCCATCCGGTTCGCCGAGGGTAATTCGATTCCCTTCGGTATGTTGAATGACTCCGGGCTCGGTAATCTCAGTCGCGAAATAGATGATGGAGCCGACCACCTGCCGCGCCTCAATCGCCGATGAAATCAGGCCGCCGGGATCGACGCGCTGCAGCCGCAATCCTTCCCACTCGCCACCGAAGCCCTGAAAGTACCACCAGGGAATTCCATTCTGCGTGCCGACAACAGTCGTATCCGGGCCGAGAATCGGCTTCAAGTGCGGCGCAAGTTGTGGCAGGCCGTGGGCCTTCACGCCCAGAAAAACCACGTCGACCGGGCCCACCTCTTCGAGGGAAGCAGCGATCGTGGGCCGCGCCACAAAATCTCCCTCGGCACTTTTCACCTGCACGCCGTGCTCCTGCATGGCGCGAAGATGTGGCCCGCGCCCGAACAGGGTTACATCGAATCCGGCGTGCGCCATGCGCGCACCGATGTATGCTCCGATTGCGCCCGCCCCCGCGATCAGGAATCTCATTGGTGGTCATCCAAGAGCGCGGTGGCGACGGCTCGCCGCCGAATTTTTCCGGTTGCGGTGGTTGGGATACTATCCACCAGATAGATCTTTTTGGGACATTTATAATCTGCCAGGAATTCGCGGGAATGCTTGATAAGTTCCTCCTCGGTGGCTCCGTGGCGTTCGTGCAGGACCACGGCTGCGGCCACTTCTTCTCCCAGGGTGGGATGCACGTAGCCAAACGTGACGGCTGCCGCGACTGCGGGATGCCTGAGTAAAATCTCATCCACTTCATGAGGCGCGATGTTTTCGCCGCCGCGGATGATGATGTCTTTGATACGGCCCGTCAAATGCAAATAGCAGTCTGCGTCGAGGAATCCTTCGTCGCCAGTACGAAACCATCCATTCACAAAAGCGCGAGCGTTGGCCTCGGGATTACTTTCGTATCCCCGAAATACATTTGCCCCCTGGATCGCGATCTCGCCGCGCTGGTTGGTACCGAGATGATTGCCTTCCTTGTCCATGATGCTGATGCGCAGCCCCGTGCCCACGCCGACCGAACCTGCTTTGCGGTGCCGCGGGGGCAGAGGGTTGGACGTCATTTGGTGAGCCGCTTCCGTCATTCCGTAAGCTTCGACGAAGGGTACGCCAAAGACATCCTCAATCTTGTGAATGAGTTCCGGTGACAAGGGCGCGCTGCAGGAGCGGAGGAAGCGTAGCGTCGCAGCTTCTGCGGGCTTGTGGCGGCTGCGGGCCATTAGAAGCTGGTGCATCGTGGGCACTCCCGAATACCAGGTCACGCGATTTTCACGCACCGTCCGCCAGAAAGAGAGCGCGTTGAATTTAGTAGGAACCACGACGGTGCCGCCGGAAAGCAAAGTGGCCATGGTCGAGCCAATCAAACCGTGAATGTGGAACAGCGGCATGATGCAAAGCGATACGTCTGCCTGGGTCAGCGCGTACGTGTTCGCAATGTTTGCCGAGGAAACTGCCAGATTGAAATGACGCAGCGGCACGCGCTTGGGGCGTCCGGTGCTTCCACTGGTGTGCAGGACGAGAGCAATATCGTCGGGGTTAGGCGCCGTCGCGGTGACTCCACTGGGAGCGTCGACCATACGCGCGTTGCCCTGTTCGTTCATCTCCACGGAAAACACTGGAATGTTGCGATCCTTCGCCGCGGTGCGCACGAACTCGGCTCCCACCGGAGGGCACAGCAAAATGCGCGCGTTAGTGTCACCGAGGAAGAAATGAAACTCTTCGTAGGGATACGTCGGATTCAAAGGCGCTGCAGTACCGGCGATCGAGGCGGCGAGAAAACTGACAATCGCAGGCAATCCGTTGGGCAGTGCGATCGCCACAGCATCGCCACGGGATATGCCGGCGGATGCCAAAGCGTTCGCCATGGTCAACACTTGCTGGCGCAGCGAATCGTAGGTGACATTAATTCCAAGCTCGGGCACAACGATTGCCGTGTGACTATCGGCGAAGTGTAAAACGTCAAGAAGCGTGTCAGCCGACTTGAGTGTCATTCGTTCTCGCCTCTAGCGCGTTCCTTGGATGATAGGCCGACTTTATGTGTTGTCCGCCAAACGAAAGGGGAGCGGCGGCTTCAGTCCTTCGTACGCCCGGGACGGACTTTTTGATCTAGATCGAGTAGCCCTCTGAGCTCAGGGTCCTTTTGAATTCCGTCAGAAAAAATTGCACATTATCTTCGGTGGCCAACGGACCCATCACCCCGATGCGGAAGACTTTTCCCGCGAGCGGCCCGAAACCGCCAGCGATCTCGATGCCGGGTCCGTCCAACAAGCGTTTGCGAATTTTGGCCTCGTCCACCCCTTGGGGCACGCAAACCGTATTCAAGGTTGCGATTCGATGTGGTTCCGGAACGTGCATACGCAGGCCCATCGCTTCAATCCCCTTGACGAAGGCCCGGTTGCAATGGCGATGACGCTCCCAACGGTTTTCAATTCCCTCTTCGGCGATCACCAGGAGCGCCTCGCGTAACGCGTAAAACATGGAGATCGGCGCCGTGTGGTGGTAGCGGTGCGAAACCGTCGAGTAGTCATGAATCAGTTTCAGATCGAGATACCAACTGCGCGAGGGAGTGGTGCGAGCACGCAAGAAATCCATGGCACGCAGCGACATCGCCATGGGAGATAAACCGGGAGGACAGCTCAATCCTTTTTGCGTGCAACTGTAGGCGACGTCGATTCCAGTCTGGTCGAACGCCACTGGAACTCCGCCGAGCGACGTGACGCAATCCGCGATCACCAGAGCGTCAACGCCGTGAGCGGCGGCGCAGATCGCACCTGCCGATTGCAGTGCACCGGTCGAGGTCTCGGCGTGAACATAGGCGACAACTTTGGGCTTCTCACGACGGACAAATTCCTCGGCTTCATCGTCGCTGAAGATCTCTCCCCAGCCTTTTTCGAAGCGCACGACGTTCGCACCCTGGCGCTTCGCCATCTCCGTGAGGCGGTCGGAGAAATATCCATTCGCGAAGATTGCGAACTTGGCTCCGGGCTCGACGAAGTTAGCCACAGCAGCTTCCATACCCGCGCTGCCGGTACCGGAAATCACGAGCGTGGCGCCGGCACTGGCTCCGAATGTGGCTTTGAGTAATTGCTGGACATCTCCCATCACTTGGATGAAGTAAGGGTCGAGGTGTCCCACGATCGGCTTCGACAGCGCTTCATAGACCCGCGGGTGAACCATGCTGGGTCCGGGACCGAATAAGTAGCGGCGGGGCGGCTGCAAGGCTGGCAAGTGAGGGGCAACGGTCTGTTCGATGGCGCTCATATTCCTCGATTCGGTTAAACCTCAAATAAGAATATTACGGCACGGAGCGGACAATCTCCAGAACCACCGTGAGACAGTGTTTGCGGAAGCCTAAATCGGCGAGTGGTGTCCCTGCACAATCATTTCCTCGGCGATACGGCGAGCTTCGGGGAGAGTCGCCGCGGCTTTGCGATCAATCTCGGCCGGCAGATCTTTTTGAATCTTCGCCAGCTCCTCATCAAAAATTCGCGTTACCAATCCGGCAGAATGTTCGAGGGACTTGGCATCGTCGCCGTTCACTCTGACTTTGTGCTTCACGCGCTGGGCAATCATGAGGCGATAGATGCGGTCCGTCGCCAGATCTTCCATGTAGCCATCGAGCAGGCTGGCGCCCTTGCCGTTGAGCACTCCGTTGCGATACCGAATCACGGTGCGGACGGCCGCACGCGTTCCGGCAAGGGTGGTGGCGCCAACACCTTTCGGTATCGGCCGCAGGTCGGGATGCGCATTCCTCAGCTGGGGCCGTTTCGCGATCTGATTGGGATATGGAAATTGTGCGACCGCGATTTCGTTCTGGTCGGGATGGCCGGTCCAGGCCCCATCCATCAGACAATCGGCTTCGTTCTTCTTGTCCTGCTTGAGCACCCGCAACGCGCGCTCGTTCAACTCCGGGTCCGTGCGGCTGGGATAAAGGGCGGTCATTCCGCCAATCGCGTGGGCTCCGTGCTTGTGGCAGATTTCCGGCATCAGCGTGCGAAAATTTTGGAAGAAGGCCACATCGTGCGGGATGGTATTGCGATCCGGCAAAATCCAGTTAGGATCCTCGATCATGAAATGAATGAGTGAGGCCATGTAATCCCAGCGGCCGAGATTCAATCCCAGGCAATGGTCGCGAAGATTGAAAAGAAATTCCTCCATCTGATAGGCCAGCGGATGAGCCTCCACCAGCGCCATGCATTTGATGTAATCCTTCGGCAGGCCTTTGTGTTTGGCGAAGGCCTGGAAGAGATCTCGCCACCAGAACGCCTCCTCGGCCGACTCGCTCTTGGGGATATACACAGAGAAATTGTGTGGTAACCATGTGGGATCAATCTGGTACCAGATCAGTGCAAGGTCGAACAAAGAAGCGGACATGATTTCGTTCTTGATCACTCCGCCCTGGCTGATGTGCAAGCCGCGGGGGCGCACCCAGGTCACAGTCTTCGAGCGCTGCACCGCAACTTTCTTTTGCCGCTTCTTGTCGTCATAGCTGAGCTCATACTTATAGGCGGCAAGGGTGTTGTTGATCGCCAGCATGATGTGATCCCAAGTGTTGGCCGTGGAATCTTCGACGTCGATCATGACGGCAGGTGAGCCGGAGTTCAGCAATTTCACTGTCAACTCACCATCATCGGCAGGGCCGGTCATCTGGTTGCGCTGATCGGCGCACCAGTCGGGGACTTCGATTCGCCAATCACTTGTGGTCGCTTCCGAGGCCGGCAGATAATCAGGCGGATGCCCGCGATGGGACGCCTGCAATACCTCGGCGCGCTTGGCGATAAGCCTGTTTTGCCAGGGAGTGAATTGTTTGTGGAGGGGCAGCAGAAAGTCGAGAAAGCCCTTTGGCAGGTCTTTCTCGGGATTCAGATCGGCGGGCGCGAAGTTCATGCCCTGCGGGTTCATAGCTTCAGTATCCACTACCTGATGATGAATTCGAGCAACCGGCTCGCATATCAACGCGGGGATTATAACTCCCGCCACTCAGTGCGAGCATGCAAAAATGCGCTGGACACCGCAGCATCACAACGATCTGTGATCCGAATGCAAATTCGACTCTTATCGCACCGTGATGAAGAAATAGGCGCTCATCGCGACTCCGATGCCGATTACCAGAAGCCGCACCTTCCGCGGGTCGGCCTTCTGGGCGAAATGCGCACCGAACCAGCCTCCAGCGAGTGACCCCGCGATCATCACCCCACACTGTGGCCACAAAACTGCGCCGGCCGCGATAAACGTGACCACAGCCGCGGCATTAATGGCGACGGCCAACAGCGTCCTGATCGCGCCCATGGCGTGGATGTCGCGCATCCCGAGTATCGCTAACATGGCCAGAGTCATGAATCCGATGCCAGCTCCGAAGTATCCGCCGTAGACCGAGACCAGCAGTTCCATGATCGAAGTCCATAGAATCGCGCGCCATGACGTGTTCCGAAGATCATCAACAATCGCTGTCTTGCCTGCGAGTGAACGGATCGAATTGCCGAAAGCGAACAATAGCGTTCCCCCTAGCAGTAGCCAGGGGACGAGGCGCAGAAAAGTATGCTGCGGAGTGTGCAGCAAAAGGAGTGCTCCCGCCCAGCCGCCGGCGATGCTGGTCAAGATGAGGGGAACCAACACGCGCGCCGGCGCGTTCAACCGCTTTAAGTAGGCGAGGGTGCTGGCCGCCAACCCGGGCCACAACGCAACCGTGTTTGTGGCATTGGCTAAAACGGCAGGGATTCGAATGAAGAGCAACGCGGGAAAGGAGATGAAACTGCCTCCGCCGGCCAATGCGTTCAGTGTTCCCGCGATTACCGCGGCGAAAAGCAAGAAGATGGCCTGGGTGAGATGTAGGTTCATACGGGGCGGAAGAGCGCGATTCAGACATCCGCAGCTGCCCCGGACGGCGAACCAAGCTCGGCAATAAATTTATCAGGAGTTGCCCCATATCAGGAATTTGTCGCCTGGAGGTCCCTCCCATGGCGCTGGGCGTTACTTCCATTGACTCGGCCACTGTGACTTAAATCACAGTTGTAAACTACGATTAACCTTGTGCGAACTGCCGGCCGAGTCTTCCGGAAATTTCTTGACAGTAATTGCACGAATGTAGTAGTAATTCGCCCCGGTGGCAATGGTCCGCTTTTCAGACCGGCTAAAAAATTCACTTCGCACTCTTGCGATATTTATAGCCTTTCGGCCGACCAAATGAAGCGGGGCTTCGCCTGTGTGCCTGACCGCTGGAGGGCAGAGCCCTTTTAGCACATCACCTCGGAGAGGAAACACATGCGCTCGCGAACTGCGTTTTTCGTGCTTCTAGTCGCTTACCTGGCCTCAAGTGCGCTTGCCCAAGCTCAACGCACGGCACCTGCGAGCCAAGCCGGTGGATCCTCCGGGGCCGCAACCGAGGAAGAAGTCAGTCAGTTGCGCAGCGAGGTTGCGGCGCAGCGCAAGACCATCGACGAACTGAAGGCTTTGGTCGAGAAACTGGTAGACGGAAAGGCTCGGGCCGCCGACAACGGCTCAGTCCAGATTCGGCCCGTAGCGGAGTCTTCTTCGCCCAGCGCCAATCCCCAGCCAGTCGCAACTCAGAGTTCCGCTCGACTGATGAATGCGGTGCTCCTCGAAGCCGCTCCTGAACCCGCGCCGGTCCTCGGCCAAACTGCAGCCACCCCCAAGAAAGACGCTCCGCCGCTCGCCGCAGGATGGAGCGGAGAACACTTTTTCATCAGGAGCGCGGATGGACAATTCAGCATCAGCCCTTATGGATATGTAGATACCGACTACCGTGCCTACAAAGGCGACGGCGCACCCGCCGACACGTTTATTCTGCGACGCGCTCGCTTCGGCTTCCAGGGCAATTACGGTTCGCACTTCGATTTTGCGTTGCTCACCGATGCAGCAGCGACGACCGGCTCCGTGGTACGCGACGTTTACCTCAACGTACGAATTCGGCCCGAGTTCCAATTCCAGGCCGGCCAATTCAAAACGCCATTTGCTCAAGAAGCTGGAACCGGTGCTACCAACCTGGACTTCGTAGAACGCGGATTCCAGTCGATCCTGTATCCGTCGGCCGCGTCAGCGTTCCGCAGTCCCGGAATCGCCCTGCATGGAGATATTGACGGTGGCGTCATACAGTACTGGGTGGGTGCGTTTAACGGAAAAGGCTATGCGATAGCCAACACCACAAATCAACCAGAAGTCGTGGGACGGCTTCGCCTCTACCCCTTCCGCAGATCTAACAGTGGTTGGTTCAAGGATCTTGCCCTTGGCGGAGCGATTGATCGTGGTCGCTCCCGTGGTCTTTCCGGAGATCAAAGCTTCAGCGGCACGCTGCCCGATGCAGCTTACAGCTTCTTCCCGCAATTCGCCATTAACGGACCGGTCCAGCGCTACAACGGTGAGTTCACCTACCTCAAGTCGGCGTTTGCTCTGCGCGGCGAATTTGATCAACTCAACATGTCGCGCAACAATATCGGCTCCGAGCAGGCAGGTGGGCTTGGCTTCATTAGTCTTCCGTCAATCGTAGCCAAGGCATGGAACATCAGTGCGACCTATTTGCTCACGGGCGAAAAACAGCCGGAAAACGGTACACCGCGGGTGAAGCACCCGCTCTTTGGGCCGGACACTCCGGGCGGTAAAGGACGCGGATTGGGAGCGTGGGGAGTCGGTTTTCGATACATGGGCATACAAGCCAATGAACCGGGCGCGAATTTCTTGAACTACTACACGCCGGGTTACGTGCCTACGTTCAACTACCACACCGACGAGATCACCGCAGGGCTCACCTGGTATCCCAATTACTGGGTCAAGTACTCGGTCAATCTGGGTATTGATCAGCTGAAGGATCCCAGCACGATTGGCGCGATACCGCAGAATTATTACGTCGTTTTGCAGCAGCTACAGTTCAGGTTCTAATGCCGCTGGCGTGTCGATTTCGGAATGGAACGGTTAACAAAGTTCGGTAATGCCGGGGCTGGTCACGACTGGTCCTTAAGGGAAATCGCAGGAGGGAATTTGATGAGACCGAGGATTCTGCTGAGCATTCTTATCACGGCATTATTTGTGATCATGAGCGGCTGCGGCACAACGCCGAATTGTCCCACTTGCGGCACCACGATCAATGGCGCCTACGCCGTCATCAATACTATTCCCGTCCCCGAGCACAATGCTACCGGCGAGCCGGGCGGCCCATTTAACTCTTTCGACATAAGCACGATCGCGCCGAACCCCGCAGTCTCGGGCCACTACCTGGATTATATTTCCGACCGAATTGGCTTGGTCATGCAGGTGATCGACACCTCCCAGGATGTCGCAGTGTTTTCGATTCAAGGGTCCAACGCTGTCGCCGGCGCCGGCAACGGCGCCAGCGGGTGTGCACAAATTCCGGCCACCAATACCACATCGGCCTTAGACATTATTCCGCCCGTCATTGATGTGTTTGGCAACTTCACCCGATTCGGATGCAGATCGGACATGTCCACGGCTACGCCACCGGGACCGACCTTTCACCTGATCACGGGTTTTGGAGCGAATCATAACTTCGGCGGATTCCCCGGCGCGCAGTGCTGCGCCGCACGTGGCAACGGCGTGAACCCGATGTCGGGACCGGACGGGAACACGACCACTCCGGATGGCAAAATTCTCTTTGTCGGCAACGGCAGCTCCAGTGTAGTGGTTTTCGACTTGACCACGATGAACCTGGGCACCAATCCGCCCACTCCGCCGACCGTACTCGCCGTTATACCGACCGGCGTATCTGCCGACTATGATGGACCGACTGGCATTGCGGGTTGTGTTGCGTCGTGGAACGGCGAAGCTGGCTCCGCTACCGATTGCGGAGACGACCGCGCCGACGAAATGGCATACGACCCCACGCACCAGGTTCTCTCAGTGATCAACGGAGATCCGGGGTTGCCATTCGTCACCTTCATCGACATGTCGAACATCGTCAACAAGACGGGAACCTTGGCGCAGCAACATTGCCTGCCGATTGACTCGACGCTGGCTTATGGTCCCTATCCTCCGGGATACGCTGCGGGCAGTTATCTCGGCGCTCCTTATCCTCTTCAAGGGTCAGGCACCGGCCTACCCCCATCACTGCAGTTGGATCCTGGCGTCGGGGGTTCCTTTAATCCGCCAAGTTGCATTATCGGACAGATCTACTACGACGGCGTAGGAGGCCCAGGGAATCTCCTCAACCCCAGCACCCCGGTCGATACCCTTGGTGGCACGGTTCCCTGTCCGGATCCCTCCAATCCCCACGTCTTCAGCGGCGTATCGGGATCGGCGGCTGACGTTGCTGCCGGCCTACCGGGCGTCGGCACAACTCCGAGCGGCACGGCGTATACCATTCCCTGCCATCATGGACCCATTTTGGACTACACCTCGGGGGCTTTCTGCAGCCTAACCAGCCCGGCGTCCACCTGCGCCGGCGCGATATCGCCAGCGGGGCTGGGGGGAATGACGTACAATTCCAACTCCGGATTCTGGCTGCTGTCGAATGGGAATTCCACTGCCACCACCAACATTGGCAGCGTTGATGTGATCGACCTCCAGCTCGGTACAGGGAACGGCCCGGTGGTGGTAAATAGTTTCGTCATGCCGAATTGCATGCCAACCGGCATCGTTCAGGGTCCGGGTAATAACTTCCTCGTGGGTTGCGCGGACCATGACGGCGAGGCATTCCCTCCGAATGAATATGTAATTGATGGAACCGCCGGCACAATCCTCGCCACCATCAATCAAGTGGGCGGCGTGGACGAGACTTGGTATAACCCGGGCGACAACAAGTACTATCTGGCAGCGCGCGACATGCCCACTGGTCCGGTGATGGGCGTCATCGATGCGAAGACGAACCAATGGCTGGCCAATGTTACGACCAACACCAACTCACACAGCATCGCCGTCGACCCTAGCACCAATCATGCCTTTGTCCCCATGCAGGCGGGCGGTATCTGCGGGACGCAAAGCAGCAACGGCTGCGTTGGCGTCATAGCAGAACAATGAGGTGACGCGGGGGCGGTGGTATAGTGAGCGTTAGCTGACGACGCAAAACTGGCGAAGTTTCGCGTTGTTCATCTTGAAGTGATTTATGAAGGATCCTAAGGGCTCCATGCGCAAAGATGTACTCGCGTTCTCGGTTATACTGTTGCCCGCCTTGCTGGCCAGCGCAAGCGAGCAACCCGCGGCAAAACCCACGGACGTTCCGGCAACCGTGATCGCCCACTTGCCTTTGCCGCAGGCAACCGGAAGTCAGATGTTGTTGCAAAAGGAGAAGGGCAAACAGTACCTGTACGTGCAACAAGCCGGGAAGCAAGGCTTCATGATCGTGGACGTGAGCAAGCCGGAGGAGCCGAGCCTTTTGAAACGGACGGCGGAATCAAATCAGGCGACTTCGGGAAACCTGGAGATTATTAGCCCCGACGTCGCGATCGCCGAGGCTCCGGAGAAGACACCGACTACTCTGACAAGCAGTAGCCATCCTACCGAAACGGTTCGCGTGCTTGACCTGAGCGACCCGCGCAATCCAAAGACCTTGGAAACCTTCAACAAGGTCACCAGTCTTCTGCCCGACGGCGGTCACGGACTGATCTACCTCACTAACAACGACGGACTGTGGATTCTCCGCTACGATCACCCTTCGCGGTTCGAGCCCGCCAGGAAGAAGCCGCCCTGCGATTCTTCGGCGGAGATTCAGGCTATGCCCCCGGATTGCCAGTAAGCGGGATGAACCTGGGTTAACCTACTTGTCGTTAACCAGAGACCTACTTATCTTGAGACATCGCGAGCTGAGCAATTCTTTTCTAGGGTCTTGATCGACGTAACGGTCAGAGTTACCGGAGCTGCAGAGCCAATCTTATTCATCGCGTCAGAGCTGCTCGCCATTGTGGGCGACTCGGAACCGGTCACCTCGACTCGCTGTCCCAGATATTGCCGGAGTTTTATCTTGTGGGTCCCCTCTAGCTCATAGGTTACGGCCGGGTCCTGCTTCATCAATATGTAATCGCCACTCGATCTGCTGACGCAGCCTCGTATGGTGACTTCTCCTTTGGAACCCTTCCCGCCTTGTTGGTTAGTGTTGGCAGGGGCAGTGTCCTGAGCCAATAGAAGGCCGCCCGATAGCAGCAGAGCGCACAAAAGAGTTCTCATAGATTTCTCCTCTCTGTGCATGGGATGGCGCGACTATTGCAGAGGTTGTTTTTAATTTCTGGGAGCTGCAGGCTACTTGACGTGAGTCTCCTGATAGTGAACTTCCTTCCATTGGCCAGCACGCTTCACCCACAGTTCGCTGATATACACCCGTGAGTATCGTATGGCCGACTTAGGCGGGAACTGCATGGTGCTTTCGTAGATGACCAAGCCAGCATCCGGACCAAGAGCAATCAGTTTGAACCCCCACAATGTATAGTTAGCCACGTTCGTGTCTGCGAGTTCATTCAGAGCCTGAAGCTTAGTCCGCTCCCCCTTGCCGTCGACTTCGACTCCCTGGTAGTCGTCCGCCAACAACTCGCCGTAGGCTTTCTTGTCCTTGTTCTTGAGAGCTTCCCATTCCTGCTTGATCTTCGCCTGGAACATGTCCTCCAGGCTGGAGTGGGTGGAAGTGCTACTCGGTGGACGGCTATCACCAGCCTTCGGAGGGGTCGCCTGAGTTGGCGTTGTTTGGGCTGGCGTTGCTAGGGTTTGCGCCAGGGCTGGAGACGTCAACCCCACGACACATAGCAATACGAACCAATCTTTCATAATTTTCCCAATCACCAAAAACATTCGTCTCGGCTTACGTTACAGGCTTACGCCCAACGGAACTATCGCAGGTCGTTGACTTTCTTTCGCACCGCCGCCAGGAGTGGAGCGGGCAGTTCGGCGTAACCTTCCTGAACAGCATATTGCTGGCCGTCCGAATATATCCAGTTCAACAGATCCACCAGCGCGGCGGTGCGAGCGGAATCCGACGATTGACTTCGCAGATAAATCCAGGTGAAACTGGTGATAGGGAAAGAATCAGCTCCGGGCGCATCGGCCAGCGAGGCGGAGAAATTATTCCATCGCGGCGCTTCTGTCGCTTTGCACGCCGCCTCAACACTCTCAGTAGACGCCTTGATAAACCTTCCGGCGGCATTCTGGACCAAAGCTTGCGCCACGCTACCCTTCACCGCATATTGATACTCGACGAAGCCAATGGAGCCGGGGTTGCTTTTTACCTTGTCCGCCATATCGGAACTACGTTCCGCCGGCTCCCCAACCGGCCATTTAGGGGATGGACTGACGCCAACTTGAGCGCGAAATTTAGAACTCACCTTGGAGAGAAAGTCTGTAAATACATAATTGGAACCCTTCCCTGCGGGGCGATTGATGACCTGGATCGGAAGACCCGGCAGAGTGATCCCGGGATTGAGCTTCGCGATCGCCGGCGCATTCCAGGTCTTCACATCCCCAAGAAATATCGAGGCCAACACTTCCCCCGAAAGCCGAAGCTCCTGGTGGACATCGGGAAGGTTGTAGATGGGAACGATGGCAATGAGCACCGCCGGCAGCTCGATCAAGCCGCTCTCTTTGCGTTCTTTATCGGTGAGCTGAGCTTCTCCGGCGCTAAAATCGCCCGCACCGTGAGAGATTTGTTTGATCCCTTCGCTGGTTCCCACGGGCAGGTAGCGCATCTGGATGTTGCGGTTGCGCTTTCCATATTCCTGCGTCCATCGCTTGTAAATAGGAGCGGGGACGCTGGATCCAGACCCTACCAGTACAACCGCGCTCTGCGCGAAGACCGGAGAGCTATGCAGGCTGAGAATCACCAGGAGAGACAGATGCATTTGGAAGAACCAACACTGATTGGGGTGTTGTTGCCGAAGCTGTAATGCCGAAAATCTTGCCGGTAGCTCGATAGTTGCTCCTAATTGGGGCTGGTCTCCGACGACGACGCTGACCGGCCTCAGGAGTTCTTACCGCTGGCGACTGTAGTTACCATGAATATCATCATTCTGGAGGGGGTCAAACTTTTGTTTGCCAAGAGCTGTTGTCAGATTGGAGACTGCCGGCATTCGAAGCAGAGTACGCTCTGCGCAGCCGGGGAAGTGGCCTGGTGTTAGGATGCTAATTCTAGCGCCGTTCTGCGGTATTTATTCACCCACTACCCGGGGTTCGCTGGACGGGATCGCGGAAAGTCCACCCAAGCTATGCCGCAAAACGACGTAGAAACCTTGGCGCGGGAAATATTCTCCGCCTATGAGGCGGGCGACATGATCCCTGTCCCCCTCTCGGAGCGCCCTGGCTTCGACCTAAACGCAGCATACGCGGTTGAAGCGACCCTCAAGCAGTTTCGCGAAGCTCAAGGGCACCCAGCCGCAGGCCGCAAGGTGGGTTATGCCAACAAAGCCCTGTGGCGTGTGCTGAAACTTGAGACTTTGGTTTGGGCCCATATGTATGACGACAGCGTGCATTTTAGCGAAGGAAATGCTGCAACGCTGGCCCTCCCACATCCCCGTTCCCTGAAGATTGAACCCGAGATTGTTTTCGGTATGAAACAGGTCGTTTTGGGGGAGAGTCTGGATTCGGCCGCTGCGCTCGCATGCACGGATTGGCTGGCGATAGGATTCGAAATCATTGATTGTCCCTTCCCGGCGTGGAAATTTCAGCCCAGTGATTTCGTAGCATCTTTCGGACTTCATGCCGGGCTCGTGATCGGAGAAAGGGTCCAGATACGCGAGGAACAGATCCCGAAGCTGGTAGACGAGTTGCCAAGGTTCAAGCTGCGTGTGTCAAAGAATGCAGGGTTTGTGGAAGAGGGATCCGGCAGGAGTTCCTTGAAGAGTCCCGCACTGTGCCTGGCGGAACTCAGCGCGGCCATCGTACGGCGATTCCCAAATGAGCCGCTGGGCGCTGGAGAAATCGTCAGTTCGGGAACGCTCACCGCCGGGCATCCGACCGACAAAGGCGATCTTTGGACAGTTGAGGTTGAGGGCTTGCCGCTGCCGGCGCTGACGCTACGGATGTCTTGATGGTGCGAAAATAAGATAGCTTCGGGGAATCCCGAAGCCGCTCATCACTTCTGCGCGTCCCCACAGACCACCGCAGCCGGCTGACAGTCGCCAGACAGGTCTCCGGCGCTCCAGTTGAAAACCGGCTCCAGCCCTTCCGACTTTAGCTTGCTGGAGTAGACGGGAGCATCGAACGAACCGGATGTGAACTGGCATCCCCCGTGCTGCAAGGAATAACCACCCGGCGTGGTGGCACAGTTGAGTGTGAAGAGACAACCGCCTCCTCTGGCCATCTCGACACATACGTCCCAGTCTTCTCGAGTGCTCGCAAACGCCGCAGTCGTGGGCGAAAACATGTTATGAAGAGCAATCGTCGCTAGAAATTCCCGGCGCGTGGGTGTGTAAGGGGTCTCTCGAAGAACGGCTCCGGGAGCCAACTTCAGACGCGGAGTACCAAGAATAGTGGCACCCGCTCCGTATTGCTGTTTCAGGTATTCTTCATGCAGCATCAGCATGGACCAGTCCCGCCTCCAGTCCGCCAGGCCGGAGAGCACTCCGATGCCAACGTGCTCAATCCCGGCCGCGAGCATTCGTTCATAGGTATCGAGACGGTATTCAAAGTTAGCCTTCTTGGTCCTGCCGGGATGAAGCTCGGAATATCGATCCCTGTCGTAGGTTTCCTGCCAGAGTACCGACCAGCACAACCCGGCATCGACCAGGCGACGGTAATCGCTCTCTTCCAACGACTCGGCACTTATCCCGACCAAGCCTCCGCCATGACGCTCTAATACGCCGCGCAAAAGTTCAACTTGGCGGCACATCGCGTCCACTCGCATACGCGGGTCGGTTGCGTAGACTAGCTCAAGAACCCTGTGCCCCTTCCGCTCGATCAGAAAGGTCGCCTCTTGTTCGAGTTCATCCTCGGTTAATCGCCTGCGCTCAACTTCGATCCCTTTGTTTGCCCCCCGGAAATTGCAGTAGAGGCACTGCTCCTCGCAGATGCTCGTCATATAAATCGGGACGATTACAAAGACTCGCCCACCGTAAAGGGCCGCTTTGACCTCGACAGAACGGGCGAGGAGGGCTTGATCCAACTCGCCCCCTCGACCGAATTCTTCGTTCCAGAAGAAAGGTGCGTAGTCGGACGTCACCGTGGGTCGGAGTGAATCCAGGGGTCGTAGTCGGGCGTGGGGAAAATCGGAAACCCTTTCGCAGGCAGTCTTGTAGTATTCGGAAAACATGGGAGTTTGTACCTAATAACGATACGCGGGTGGCATATATGACACTGTGACCTCGCACACCAGGGCCTGTGATCGCGAATATTCTAAGAAATAGTGCCTCTTTCAGCCCACCGGGAGCATCTTACGTCCTTAGTCTGATTGCGCCAGTTGAACTTTCGTTGTAAATTCGACCACGGGACTCTGGGGTACTGTGAAGTCAATCTCGAAGCGAATCGCGTGGCTCTCACTGTTGCTGACACTCTGGTCGGCATTGGCGTTTGCTGTGCATCACCACTCGAGTCAGGATGAGTCCACCACCTGTCAGGTATGCGTTGCGGCGCACTCGGCTTCGCCAGCGAGTGTTCCGCCGTCGCCCAAGCCGGTATTCCGCCGCGTGCTTCAATGCCGGCCGCAGCCTGCTGACGCCAAACAGCCACTGGTAGCTTTTGCCTTATACGTCCGCCCGCCTCCCAGCGTCTAAAGATCATATTTCAGCCGAGTACAGGCCCGGTTCGTTTCCCGTGAACCGATTCCTTGGTCTTTATTGACGGTCTTTTCGACCGGATTTTATGGAGGAATCATGCTGGCTTCTTACCAGAAGTCGCTTGCCGCGGCTTCCGTGCTGACTTTCTTTTTGGCCTTCGGCCTCAGCCTTTTCGGACAGTCAGGAGGAAATTCCGGAACGATCAGCGGCACCGTGCTCGATCCGACCGGCGCCGTCGTTCCTAGCGCCATCGTTGAAATTCATAATCCCGTCAGCCACTTCGACCGCTCCACGACGACGGACAGTTCCGGAAGCTTCATCATTCCGAACGTGCCTTTCAATCCCTATCACATGACGGTAAACGCAGCCGGGTTCGGTTCAAGCGCGCAGGATGTGGACGTCCGGTCCGTCGTTCCAGTCAGCCTCAAGATCAATCTTCAAGTCTCCGGCTCATCGACCACTGTGACAGTGGAGGCTGGCGGAGACCTAGTCGAGAATGATTCCACTTTCCATTCCGACCTCGACAGAGACTCATTCATCAAGATGCCGCTGGAGAGTGGGACGTCTGCAGTGAGTGCGGCGGTCACGCAATCAACGCCAGGAATCGCCGCCGATTCCAACGGCCTCTTTCATGGCCTCGGAGACCACGCGGAGAATTCGTTCTCCGTGGACGGCCAGCCGATCACTGACCAGCAAAGCAAAGTCTTTTCGAATCAGATCCCCCTCGACTCGGTCCAGTCGTTGGAAGTCATCTCCGGCGCGCCGCCCGCTGAATACGGGGGGAAGACGAGCGTAGTAATCGTAGCCACTACGCGCTCGGGTCAGGGAGTAACCAGCCCTCATGGCAGCGTGACCACTTCCTATGGCTCATTCGGCAGCGCCGACCTGGCGGCCGACCTGGCTTACGGCGGTAAGAACGGGGGCAATTTCATCTCGGCAAACGGTTTGAACACGGGGCGATTCCTCGATCCACCAGAATTCACGGTGCTGCACGACAAAGGCAACGAGGAAAATCTGTTCGACCGCGTGGATTATCAACTTTCAACCGCCGACTCAATTCACTTGAACTTCGGTTACAGCCGGAGCTGGTTCCAGACTCCGAATTCTCTCGACGCCGAAAACGCGACGCCCTGGAATGGACTGGACGGGATTGTGCCGCAGATGGCAGTTTTCAACGGCACAGGCCCAAACGGAAATATGGTGGGACCGACAGACCAGCGATCCAAGATTGGAACTTTTAACATCGCTCCTTCTTGGACCCGTGTTTTGAATACGAAGGCAGTCTTCACGCTAGGCGCGTTCGTGCGCCACGATGATTACAACTACTACCCCAGCAACGATCCCTTCGCTGATCTTGGACCGCCCAGTCTTCAGAGGCAGTCGGTAGGCCAGCACCGGACCCTCACGAATAGCGGAGTTCGCTCCGATATTTCGTACGTAAGGGGCATAAACAACATTAAGGCCGGCGTCACTTACGAACAAACATTCCTGAATGAAAACGATAGGCTCGGCATCGTCGATCCGACCTATAACGCGCCCTGCGTAACTCCCGCGGCTACGAGCCCGGTGAACGTGTTCCCCTATGTCGCAGCGCCCGCGCCCGGAATCACAAATCCCTCGCAATGCACCGGCGCCTATCAGCCAAATAATGCGTCCAACCTGAACGCTCCCGGCTCCGCTCTTTATCCTTACTTCAATCCGATCTTGCTTCCATACGATTTGACCCGTGGGGGAAGTTACTACGCGTTCAACGGGGACACTGACGTGAAAGAACTTGCTCTCTACCTTCGGGACGTGATCACCAAAGGAAACTGGTCATTGAACCTGGGGTTGCGTGGCGATCTTTACAATGGAATCACCACGGCACGGCAGGCTGAACCTCGCGTTGGGATCGCTTACAATATCAAGGAAACCAATACCATTCTTCGCGTTTCCTATGCTCGCACACTGGAATCTCCGTTCAACGAAAATCTGGTACTTTCCAGTATCGGATGCAGCAATGCTGTCCTGAATCCGCTTCTGGTCTGTTCGTCGACCGCGAACAATCCACTGGGTCCCGGCTTTCGAAATGAATTCCACGCTGGGCTGGAGCAGGCCTTCGGAAAATACCTGGTGTTTTCTGGGGAGTGGATTACGAAGTACACGCACAACGGCTACGACTTCAGCGTCCTCGGCAACACCCCCATCACTTTCCCTATCGAATGGCACAACTCAAAAATCCCCGGCTACGCGGGAAGGCTGAGTGTCCCGGAAATTCATGGATTTTCCGCACTTATGGTTTTCTCCAGCGTGGCGGCAAGATTCTTTCAGCCGCAGATTGGAGGTGCGGGCGCGACCGCCGCAACCGAAGCAGGAGGCGCTGCCGGCCTTCCGTTCCGCATCGACCACGACGAAAAATTCAATCAGACAACTCACATCCAATATCAACCGTGGAAGCGCGGCCCTTGGATGGGCTTCAATTGGCGCTATGACAGTGGACTGGTGGCAGGAGCAACGCCGTGTTTCGGGCAGAACGTCCCGTACAACAATTGCCCCGGATCGGTGGTCATCGGGAACACGCCGAACGTGAGCTTGGTGGCCGCCAACGTCGGCGGGGTGCCTCTTTCCGCCGATCAGGAATCCGAGGCTGGATTTGCTTGCAACCGTGTCCGGGCAACGCCGACATCTCCACTTCCTTACAATTGTGCCGCCTCGGCGTTCAGTTCTGCGCTCATCAAGGTACCGGTGCCGAACTCCGAGAACGACGACCACAATCCGCCACGCATCGCCTCCCGGCACCTCTTCGATTTGTCAATCGGCCAGGACAATCTTTTCCATGGCGACAAATACAAATGGAGCGCGCAACTGACCGTCATCAATCTGGCGAACAACTACGCCCTCTACAACTTCCTTTCCACGTTTAGCGGCACTCACTACGTGACGCCGAGGACCCTAACTGCCGAACTTGGGTTCCACTTCTAGAAAGGTCGCTTGGATGAGGGCAGTGAGCTTCCCCGTGCTTTGAGATTGGAGTTTTTCTGGTTTACAACGGCTCCTGCGTTCGCTGGACGAATGCCTGAAGATTTGCTTCGAGAATATTCTTGTTGGCTTCGGGCATTTCGATGAACCGGAAGGGCTGCAACCATCCTTGCGTAGCCCACATGGGAAACATCATCTCCACTTTTTCGCGGATTGTGGTTTCTCCAAGATGAAAGATCAAGTCCACTTGCAGCTTTTCATCGAGCGGCGTTTCAACGTTTAGCAGTCCACCGGTGGTGGAGATCTGATGAAGCTTGCCCCTCACCTCGCGTCGGTTGGGCAGACGAATGAGCACCAGGATCGAGCCGCGGAGCTTCACCCGAAATGGGCGCGGAGTCAGGCTTGGCGCGCTGGATGGCCTGGTTTCTAGTGCCGGCGATTCTGGGGTCTGGGACATCGACTGAATTATGCCACCTCGTCATTCACCTCACGAGGTTACGAAAGAAGGAGAAGCAGTATACCCATTGGCGCAACGCGGATCTTAAGGTTTTTCGATTCCGTCAGCTTCGTAGTTCCCGGGGAAAGTGGGCTGTGAACAACTATTTTCTTCCGGGATGAGCTTCGCTGTGACCGGAGAAGAGATTGTAAGGCCAAACGTCTTTGCTCTTGGCTGGCGCATTCTTCGCCGCGGTTGCGGACGTATGGATCGGATGCGAGACACTGTTCCAATCCTCCGGCGGATTAGCAATTCCCCATACATTTCCATGGTTATAAAGCGCCACTCCGATGAGAAACTGTTTTCCGTCTTTTCCTAAGGGCAGGCAATTCGCTACCCGGCCAGACGCGCTGGCGCCTCCGGGTAGATCGCTCAACAGCAGAGGAGTTTCAAGAGGCAACGCTTGGGAAGCCTGGAATCCGCATCCCTGCGCACTTACCACCAGAGCTACGCACTTTGCGGAATACGGATGGATGCGGTCAAGACTGGTCACGGTGAGAGGAATCTGTACACGAACTCGCGTGCTGCGCCGCGTCGCATTGGGTGTAGTTATTTCCATGGTCAATCCACCAACAGACTAGTTTGACAGAATTCGGCCCCTA
>Ga0208190_1000252_pt1 | contig 21808 bp, 20 predicted proteins | sample June2015DPH_13_1_FD_184708 | JGI IMG/M metagenome (GOLD analysis project Ga0208190, IMG submission 184708) | Peatland microbial communities from SPRUCE experiment site at the Marcell Experimental Forest, Minnesota, USA - June2015DPH_13_10... | ecosystem: Environmental > Terrestrial > Soil >... | reverse complement strand
TCGTCAGTGTGCTTTCGGCTTGCCTCCTTCAGTAACCATCCGTACCCTTTCTGCACCATATCGTCTGTATCGGTTAGCAGCAGGTCGGCAATTTCAATGGACTCTTTTAAGAACTTCCCGTGTTTTGCAGGGACAATGAGAGAAACGGCTGATGCCCGGCGCATCCACCGGTTTTTCGACTGAGTCCAGCGTTTTAGCTCATCGGTATATTCTGGGTATTGCTCGATGAAGTCACCCACTGCATGATTGCAGAACCCATCGCACGACGCCCAGTTGGTCATGTAAATTTCGATCCAGCGCTGGAAGACGGCGAGATCATCGTGCTCATACCGCCCCGAAAGGGCATGAGCCCATTGAGAAACGATGAAAGATTCCTCCACGTATCCCGACCGGTAGAGTTCCTCGCAGAGAGCAAAGATCTCCGGCTTTGGGCGGTTCTTAACCTCCTTCCAGTATCTCTTTGCCATTGCAATCACAGTGGCGGTCTTCAAGCCGTAACACCGGATCTCTTCCTTGAAGAATCTCTTTGAGCTCTTCTGAATTTCAGGATCGGCCAGTGCTTCCAGCTCCTGCCGTATCTGCTCAATGATCGGGTCCATGAAAAGCGGTATGGGGGAAAGAGGGATAAGGGATGTGGCGGAAGGGAGGTGAAAGTGAATGGATCTCAATACTTTAGATCAACTTGCGACCTTCGCCTGATATAGGCGACGTTGACAATCAATTGCGGCTGCTTAGACTCTTCGCTGATATCCTCGTTGGCAGCTCACGCTAGATTAACACCAAATGATTATCGACGTGTGAAGACGGAGGATTCAGCGCTTGATGGGGCTTTTTCGCGTTTATCTGGACTGCTTTTTGAGGGCGGCGAGACAACCACGAGGAACGCAAGCGCTCCATTGTGCGCCGTCTGGTAGGCGCGCCGACATCCCTATGAGCCCCAAAAATGCGAATGGAAAGCGTATCGTCGGGTGGTCGTAGTCGGCTCTGGCGCGGTGAGTGAGGTTTTGCTGCGACGGACTTCCAACAGCTCTTGTTTAGGCAGCGCAACGGGAGTACGAAGGGCGGGGTAGTTTTCAGCGACTAACATGGTGGCGGATGCGGGCGTGTTTGGCTCTTAATCGTGCGATTATTCGCGCGCGCGACTAAGTTCAGATCAGCACTTAAAGTACCTTTACGGGGCTCCTTACAATAGGGCCTTTGGATCTGTCTTTATACTGCAGTCATACACAACTCATAGCGTGTGAATATGCAATATTACAATGAAGAAAAAATGCACAATCTCAGATTGCTAATAGAAAAAGAGGTTCTTAATTGGCCCAATGTAACGACGAAAAAAATGTATGGTTGTCCGTGTTCCAAAAATAAGGAAAAACTATTCGTATTTTTGGTTACGGACGGCGTGGTTCTCACAAAAATGAGCGAACAAGACAAAATTCGATTGTCAAAAGAATTTACGATTAAGCCCTTCCAAGCAGGAAAACGAAAAATGAATAAATGGCCACAGGTAAGCGTTGATGAGACAACCGACGTTGAGAAAATAATTCCATTTATGAAAAACAGTTATGACCAGTCACAAACATCTTCATAAAAAGAAAGTACCTGCAAGCGCCATATCGTCGCGGCTGCCTCCTACCAAAATGAATTCGCGATCCGGGGCCACAACTTTATAAATGAAAAATGGAAGTCGTTCACGGCAATTTCCATGAAGCTATGGCCGCAGAAGAAGTGGAAACAGGCATTCTTAGTCCTATTTCTTGCAGTCCTCGTGGTTGTTGCGGCTATAGGTTCGATCGGCCTGTACGCCAGTTCGGCCGTGAACAAGGACGTTGTGAGCGAAATCAGCGTTGTAAATCCAAGCGGAAGCAAGACGGCGCTCGTGGTTTACCAAGCGGGATTGACTGCTTGCCCGAAGGACACATCATATGCGTTCGCGAACGGGCTTGCAGCGAGCGGGTGGAGAGTGAAGATTACCACCGCGAGTTCGCAGGCTCCGTCTAACTTCTCGAAGTACAGTCTCCTAGTGTTGGGCTTCCCGACTTATGGTAGTGCTCCGGGGCAGACCATCGTTCGCTACCTCGACCGGCTGGGGGACCTACACGGAATTAACACGGCGATTATAGCTCTTGCATCGTCGACTCTGCAGAGAAGCGCAGATGTCATGACGCAGAAAGGGCAAGCCGCAAACGGTACGGTTGTAAAGTCACTTGCTCTGGCCAGCTTGAGTACTTTGATCGGCATAACTCAAGCGCGGGGACCAGTTCTCCAGCCGAGATCGCCCAACAAGCAGGAACACAGGGCCGCCGTTAAGCATCAGAGAATGCTGAGAAGAGCTTAGGCTGCTGAGCCGGCTTGTCGCCAGATTATTGACGTGTTGCAGCAGGTGATGTGTACACGTGATGCAGAAAAGCTTGCGATTTCTGTACTCGAAATCTGGAAAGACGGTCATCGCGAAGAGGGAAGGTCAAAGTGATGAGATTACTTGTTCCCAAGCTGATGCTGATACCTTAAGTGTTGTCATTTAGCTTTCGCTCTCCCCCACAAACGTTTATGCGTCGCCAGTAGAAAAAAAAGGTGCCGGTCTAAATTCATCGAACCGGTTGTGGTGTCTCATCTAATCTAACGCAGTCAAACCCGTTATGCGTCGCATCTGAGCGCAGCTATCAACGATAGTGGCCTCTAGCTGCAGGTGCATCGTGTCCGCTAGCTTTAAGATGCGCTTTGCCTCCCCCTTTTTCAAGCTAGCGTCGAATATGATTGCTGCGCGTTGCCCGCCGTCAAGCGATTTAATCTCTTCTTTGAGCATTTTGGCTATCTGCTCTGCGTTGCCGATTTCAGTTTTCTTGCTGGCGACGTTATTCGTACTGACAGCGACGCCGCAAATGTCGTCTTGTTCTGTTTTTGTTTTTTCTTCCATCAAAGGTACAACGGCGGGTGATAGCTTATAGCTGCGCACGTTTGATACGTCGAAAAAGGAGGGAGTTATCAAAACTACCTTGGTGTATGTGTTGCACGCCCGCACTTTGAGATAAACCCTCGCTTATGCCGTCGGTGCATCGATATACACCTCGGTGGATTTGCGCTTATTACGCGTACACTCGCGATACGCATCGTTTTCAAGCCATTAACAGTTAGAGCACGAAATTTACCTAATGCGCTTACAGTTAGTGCTAGCCATTAACGCATTAATGCGACGGCAGTTTGTCTAAGGCTCAAGGATCAAGATCTGCAGGAAGTGAGGATATACTGGCGGCGTCATCCCTTGGTTTTTTATATCGCTAATCCGAATAACGACTCATCGACCAGAAATGGAGAATTTAGGATACATGATTGAGGGATGAGGACATGGCAGAAAGCACTTCGCAGGCAGGCAGGACCAAGGTATTATTGAACACCAGCATGGGGGACATCACCGTGGAGCTTTACGATGATATGCCCATTACCGCGGGCAACTTCCGAAAGCTGGTGGAGAAGGGATTCTACGACGGCACCATCTTCCACCGGATCATCGACTCCTTCATGATCCAGGGCGGGGACCCCACGGGCACTGGCCGGGGTGGACCGGGTTACGCTATCAAGGATGAGTTCACGGATCACAACCGCAACGATCGGGGGACCATTGCCATGGCCAATGCCGGTCCGAACACGGGCGGCAGCCAGTTCTTTATCAACCTGATAAACAACAACTACCTAGACAAAGCGCATCCGGTTTTCGGCAAGGTTGTTGAGGGGACTGATGTGGTTGAGAGGATAAGCAAAGTGAAGACTGGCGCTATGGACCGGCCGGCAAAAGAGGTGAAGATAATAGGCGCGAAGATCGCAGGTTAAATTTTTTGGGCTAGAAATAGGGGTGTACTTTCTTGACTTGATGTTTATCCATCACTGCCGCTCATCATAGGTTTGGGGGCAGCGATGGATTCCAGTCTTTATGCATCGAAATCTTGGCGTAGGCAGCAAAGGAACTGCGATCGGCCCATAGGGCGTGGCAAGATATTACTACGAGAATGGTAACTCCCTTTCTGGAGGACGCACGTGAGAAAGCTCAATGAGAAGGATTTAGAGATCTTAAGGAAGCTTGCGCCGGAGGCGAGTATACCCACCCATTATCGCTCCATCCTGCCACCAGTCTCCATGCATTTTGCAGCCGACGATGAGGATTTACAGGACCGGCTGAAGAGGCTCTCAACAGAGGACCTCAAGTATCTGGCCGACCGCATCCGGGACGGCTCGGAGTGCTTGCTGTGCATCTCCCCAGAGGCTGCCGGGATGTTTCTAGACCTGCTGGAGGAGAGAGTGCCCGGCGATACTGCGAAGAGCATAAGAAAGCAGTACAATTCGGCCACAGGATATGATGTCTAAAGGACCTCTTTTCCCTGAAATCCTCTGCGGCTTCGATGCTAGCCTGGAAAGCAACTGCTTATCTAGAAGACGTTCTACTATACAGACGCCTACTCACACACGGCGTTTCTGGGGTCGATTAGCGGTTTTACAAGCATCCGCTGCACGCGCGGCTGAGTGAGCCGTGAGTTCACGGTCAGGAATGAGACTACTAAGGACTGCTGAATGTGCTGCTAGAACGGCAAGTTGTGTCTGCCCCCCTGACCGAACTCGGCAAGGAGGGGCATAAGATGACCATCGGGACGTGGTCGGCAAGTTCGCCGAACAATTTGGAGACGTTATCGGATGGGACACTACCAACCGCAAATATGTCTTGGCGCATAGGATGACTGGCGTTGATTAGGAGCACTACAAGCATCCCCCGCCCGGAAGATGTTCACAGTACGTATGCGATATTGGCGAGACATCAGTCTGTTCCTAGACGCCTGAACTACAACTGGACAGCCGTTTAGATTTTCTTGCACATGTCTAGCTGCGTGAAAAGAAATTGTGCACGAGTCGCATCGTGAAGAAAAAGTACGATTGTGCTTAATACCGGTCTTTGTTTGAAATCTCGCGCTTCGATTTTATCACAAAGATGTCGCGCCCGAAGTCATATTATCTCCCAAAATATTCCACAACGTTCTTTAGGTTATCGCGGATCGGGAGACTCTGGGGACATTTCTCTTCGCACTCCCCGCACTCCTGGCAGAAAGAAGCGTAACTTGGATTGCCGCCAAAGAACCCACCAAGGAACGCCAAATAGATCTGTCGGGTCTGTTCTTCGTCGTCGTACATGTGCCCCCGGTTATAATATTCAAAGCACTCTGGGATGCTCACGCCATGCGGACACGGCTCGCAGTACTTGCATCCGGTGCAGGGGATTATGATCCGCTTCTCCAACTCTTCTTTTACGCTCTTGAACAGGGTGAGTTCTGCCTTCTTCAAGGAGTTCGGTAACCCGTTTTTTGCGCATTCGACGTTCTGCCGGACTTGCTCGGGTGCCGACATGCCGGAGAGGACGACGGTCACTTCCGGATGGTTCCAGACCCAGCGGAGCGCCCATTCTGCGGGGGTATGTTGGACGTCTGCCTTCTTCCAGATCTCTGAGATACCAGCAAGGTCCCTGGCAAGCAGACCGCCCCGGATGGGCTCCATGACCACGATGCCGAGCCCTTTCTTCGCTGCGTATTTCAGCCCGTTCGTCCCTGCCTGGTAGTGCTCGTCCATGAAATTGTACTGGATTTGGGCAAATGTCCAGTCGTAACTTTTCACGATCTCTTTGAAAACCTTCGTGTTGTCGTGGAATGAGAATCCGGCATATCGGATTTGCTCGTCCGCGATAGCATCGTCCAGAAAGTCCGTGACGCCGAGAGCCGAGAGGTTTTCCCAGAACGGCTCGTTGAGCCCGTGTAAGAGATAAAAATCGATGGAATCGGTTCTGAGCCGCGCGAGCTGCTCATCGAGATACTTGTCCATTTCCTCCCGGGATTTTATCAGCCAGCTGGGGAGCTTGGTCGCGAGGTGCACCTTTTCGCGGTACCCCTCGGCGAGCGCACGTCCGACGACTGGTTCGCTTTCACCGTTGTGATAGGGGTACGCAGTATCGATATAGTTCACACCGTGGTCGATTGCGTACCGGATCATCCCCGTTGCTTCATCCTCATCAATCTGCCCGCTTTCGTTCAGAGGGAGCCGCATGCACCCGAACCCGAGCATAGACAGGTCAAGCGCGGCCTTTTTCATCGTCCGGTAAAGCATTGTCTGTCACCGATATTTTTTATCCAGATTGTGTGTGCGATTCTGCTTGAAGTTTTTAGTCAAGTTTTCCAGATTCTCAATCTTCATAGATACTCTACTGTTTCTGATATATCTTTTCGAATGTAATGCCTAACATTGGGTTTAGCTTTGTCTGAGGGATATCCAGTAGGGATGAGTGCTACAGGTACAATATGACTTGCTAAATCAAGTTCTTTGCTATACCCGAATGAGATGCTGCCACCCACACAGAGCTTAATCCCCGTTCCGTCGCCTCCAGCACCATATGCGTCCCAACAATCGTTGCATCTATAGATCCGAATCCATTATTCGGTCCGAACCAACTTTCCTCTTCGTATAACAAACCAAAATAAAACAAAGGGCATTATAATGAAATCGAGCAATTTTTCTACTTTTGCTCGTGCTTGTTCACTCTGAATTACATAAATTCTCTGAGGTTGAGCGTTGGTAGCAGTAGGGGCATAATTCCCTGCTTCCAGAATTTTATCAAGTTTCCCTGTTCAACTCTCTTATTGCTATAGTTTCTAACAGAATATCGATCTCTTGTAAGTTTCAAAAAATCCATAATTGTCCGCCTTTTTCTTTCTAATCTCGATGTCGATTCGCATTGTTTGTCAAACCCGAATTCGATCTTTTGGGTCCTCGAGATCTTGGGGCACTTCTATATAGCCTAGCCACACTCTTCGCAGCTTCCCTTTTTGTGCGGGGCAGACTGGAGATAGCGATCAGGTGGCTGTTCGTCGTAAACGGCGTTCTTGGAATAGGGGCATTAATAGGCTATGCTTTCAGCGTAAGCGTCGGCCTGCTCTTGGTGCGAATGCTGTCCTCTCGTCGGCTCTGGGTGGCCTGGCCAGTATACCGCTATCTGTTCAGCGTGCCGTTTGTTGAACGTGTCCCAGTCCTCGTTGTTTCACGCGTCATCCAACGTTTTCATCAATCGTTGTTTTCTTCGACGCTCATCTAAACCCTCCCATAACACAGTAATTTGTAACCTAGGTGCCTAGAAGCGATATGGGTATCCTCTGTTCTTGCAGTCCTCAGCCGAACTGAGGTTTGAGCTATATATGGTCTGGCTTATTCAATACACTACTTTTATACTCTGCTGCACTTTAATTAGAACTCACTCAACAAGAGGTGAAACAATGACAGAAGACGATAAGGACGAAATCATAAAGTGCACTGTCTCGTGCCCTGTGTGTGGTGCTGAGATGGTCTGCACGCACGAAGACCCAAAACACGAAGGGAAGCACAGGTGTGAAAAAGGCCACGAGTGGACCTGAATAAAGGTGTACTGAAAGGTAGGCCTTCTTCCTTTTTTCGCGAACAAGCTTTAATTAGGTCATAGCCCTCCTGTTGAGGCTGGAACCGACCTATTAACACTGAACGCTTTGAAGGATCAATTCGACACAGCGACCGAAGCCTAATACAGGCCCCCACCCCCACACCACAGATAACCCTATTTTGGCCCCTGCTTCTCTAATAAAGGAGCGCCCGAGTCGGGATTTGAACCCGAGTCGGAGCCTCGACAGCTTAGGGAAAGCGGATTGCGATTTCAAGGTGTACAGACTAATATTTCGGTTGCAGAATTAAAGTCCCCGCAGCAGGAAACACTTGCCACGCTGGATTTCAAGTACACAAAGAAGCACCTCAACAGCTTCCTTGCATGGAGAACGGCCGGGTTAACTCACAAGTCTAGCGTGTGGATCATCAAGGCAGCTACGGCTTCCGAAGCTGCTCAAGAGTTTTGCGTATCTGCGTCAGCGTGTAGACTCCCCAGATCAGCACAACGACTACGATGATGCTTACGGTGATCCTCAGTGCTGCCAAAAGTGGATGTGGCATTTACTATTTCCCTCCTTGATGTATCCTATTATTACAATAGGCTGCTGCGGCTGCAGCTAGCTTCCCGTTTTTGTTATTATTAGCGACTGAATAAAAGTCAACAATGAGCCCAGCATTTCAGCGCAATTTTTCAGCCTAATTTTTCGTACATCCAGTTCATAATAGTGTCAAACGTGTCACGGGTGAATCCCATGTGTCCAGCGTCATAAAATCTAGCGCATTTTGGACTGCCATGTTCAAGGAGCAAATAATAGTCTTTGATTGGAAACACTGAATCATGTATCCCATTGATAAGTAGTAGGGGTGCACTTGGCTTGTTTAAGATGCCTTGTTTAAGAAGGGAGAGCCTAGGTGCGTATTCTACCCATTCCTTATAATCGCGCAATCCGAAGGCGTAAGTGATAGTTTCGAAGAATTCAAAAGGGTATTCTCCTCTATCTTGCTTATGGATCCAGTCCAGCTCGAAAGCATAGTGGACCGGTCCACCTTGACTTACAGCGCAGGCTATTCTGTCTTTGTAAATATGGGCAACCTTGACTGCCCAATAACCGCCAGTACTATAACCCCAGACTCCAATCCGATGAGAGTCCAAAGTCTCATTCGTCCCAATCCAATCAAAGACTGCTCCGAATAGTCTTTCCGCATCCTCTGAGCCTTTGAGTGGCGAGTCACCAACTCCAGGCCCATCAATTGCAAAAGTGGCTAAGCCATGCTCCAGAGCAGGGTCATTTAGCTGTTCTTCCTTGAAACCGTCGATTCCACCCCAGCTAACAAGCACGGGAAAAGGCGCCGAGCCCTTTTTTGGTAATCGCAAATAAGCAACAATCTTGTTGCCTTCCCCCGTTTTTCCGGCGAATGGTATCTCAACACGTTTCAGTGGAACGTCAAAGAATTGCGAAGCCTTAAAGAGCGTCTCCTGTGACTTCCTGTAGGCTTGCTTTTTTCCTTCCGAATTAATGGTTGGGTACCGGGCAAGCCTATAGTATTGGTAGGCTCGGAGATAGTTTTCTTTGGCGTTTTGGGCATTGCCTGTTTTGTCGGCTTGGGCTGCTTTTTCTTCATATGGTTTGGCTATCGAGCTCCACGCGGCTGCCCACTTGTCTCTGTCATAAGACGTGAGAGTAGTCATCACCCGTTCCACATCTTCGTATACAGCATAAGAGAAGGGGTAAATCCTCATTTTTACTCTAGGGCCCCACATTGCCCATAACTCGTTTATTGGGCGAACATATCTCTTTGATTTTTCATCGCCCAATTTTTCATTGTCATCGGTAGAAGACGGAGACATATCACAAAATCACTCCTTTGCTTTACAATCTCAGCGTTGCTGTAACTAGTTCTTGTGTTCCAAGTTATTTAATCTTCCATAATGCCGTTAATCGGGGCACAGCACAAGCGCTGCAAAGGCCGCTGTAAGCAAAAATGCCAGCAAGCGTTTAATTTTGATTTCTAAGCTAGTGAACTTCGATTGCCGAAATGAGCAAAAACAACAACGCTAGAGCGTTTGTACGTTGCTTATCAAGACAGGGTCTGAGACGAAACTAGTGCACATATCGCATTCTATATCTGCTGTCTTTTCTGAGCAAAACATTCTTCGTTCTAATCAGATACATGAGTGCTGCATTAACATCGCTGGTGAGAATATGGACGAATTGTATGCGCTCGAAAGTGGAAGTTACGTTGTTCAAGACGAATACGCTCTAGTGAAAGTCCAGAAGCCGGTGAAGATTCTTGTCATCATGTTTTCGCGATATTTGCGCTGAGCGGGTGCCAGGACAAGGTAAAAAAACAACAGGTGAACAATCCTATGCAAGAAGATCAGACAAATTTGAAGGTCGCAACCCTCGCGGGTGGCTGCTTCTGGTGCTTAGCGGCCGATTTTGAAAATGTGTCCGGCGTTACAAAAGTCATATCTGGCTATACGGGTGGTCAGAAGGAAAACCCCACCTACGAGGAAGTCTCAACGGGAAAGACGGGGCACCACGAAGCCTTACAGGTGTACTACGATCCTTCAAAGGTGAGTTATGAGCAGGTCTTGGATGTCTTCTGGCGTCATATAGATCCGACGGATCCGGACGGGCAGTTTGCTGACCGGGGCCCACAGTACCGTACGGCGATTTTCTACCACGACGAGGAACAGAAGCGCATCGCGGAGAAATCGAAGGCTGATCTTGAACAATCCGGGCAGTTCAAGAAGCCTATCGTCACGCCGATTGTGAAATTCTCAAGGTTCTACGAGGCGGAGTTCTACCACCAGGATTACCATAGGAAGAGCCCCTTACGGTATAAGATCTACCGGTTGGGCTCCGGCCGGGACCGGTTCCTCGGTGAGACCTGGGGAAAAGAGAAGGAGACGGGCGCCAACCCCAGCGGCAACCCCGGGGGAACGAAGACCTATTCCAAACCTGATGACTCTACCCTGAAAAAGATGCTCACACCGCTTCAATACGAGGTAACGCAGCACGAAGGCACGGAGCCGCCCTTCCAAAATGAATACGATGATAACAAGAGGGAGGGGATTTACGTTGACATCGTATCCGGAGAGCCTCTGTTCAGCTCGCTCGACAAGTACGACTCCGGGACGGGATGGCCAAGCTTTACGAAACCCCTAGAACCGGAGAACGTTACGACGAGAAAAGACCGGAAGCTCTTCGCGGTGAGGATCGAAGTGAGAAGCAAGCACGGGGATTCCCACCTCGGCCACGTTTTTCCCGACGGGCCCGCGCCGACGGGGCAGCGTTACTGCATGAACTCGGCGGCGCTTCGGTTTATCCCGAAGGAGGCTCTGGAGAAGGGGGGCTATGGGGAGTATCTGAAGCTCTTTGCAAGAAAGAGCGAGAAATCTGTTTAGGAGCTCACGTGGGCTGCGCTCATCGGCTTTAGATTCGTGGTGCTAGCAAGCGTGTAACACCATTGAAACCTCATAAGGAAATTCCTCTACAACGCCTGGATAAGGCTTGAGATACAAGTATTGTCAGCTTAAACCTTCGCTTTTCAGTGCGTGGTTGGCGTGTCTAGAATTCAGGGCGTGCCGAATATAAAACCGAGTATGCTATAAGGCCGCAAACGCCCCCCACTGTTAAGGTGGAGCCAATAGAAGAAGATAAATCCCTATTTTACTACGCTCTCTTTTATCGTCATCGTTTACCCATCCGGGTCGGTATCTTCTTTAAACGTGCACTTCCGTAGATTAACCAATATTTCGGGGGCGATTTGGTCATATTTGGCGCATTTTAGACCTTGCTCGTGGAGCTTACAGAAATAACATTGTGGTATCATAGCCGTGATAATGCGAGCACACTAACGCGTGGCTAATGCCACGTCGTTTCCAAAACGGATACAATTATCGATACCTTTGCTATTCGGATTCCATTTCTCCATGATCCCGTCATTCAAAACCTGGAATCCGCCCTCTTTAAGCCTTTCAGATATAGCCGCTACAGCCTCGCCGCTCCATCCATAACAGCCGAATGCAGCTGCTTTTTTGTTCTGAAATCGCAAGCCTTTCATTTCTTCCAGAATAGCGGCCGCAGCTGAAAGGATCCCCTTGTTCACGGTTGGAGATCCGACCAGAACCGCCTTCGATTTGAATATTTCCGTGATCAGATCGCTTTTGTCTGATCGGGCAATGTTAAACAGTTTTACTGTTACATCTGGATCGGCCGCCACGATTCCGTGTGCGATCGCTTCAGCCATGCGCCGCGTTCCGTTCCACATGGTGTCATAGGCTATGGTGATCTGGTTTTCAGAATAGTTGTTTGCCCATTCAACGTATTTTTTCACTATCTGTAATGGGTCGTCACGCCATATCACCCCGTGACTCGGACAGATCATATCTACTGGAACGTTCAACGCTAGTACGTCCTTGATTTTCTTGTCAACCAGCTTACTAAACGGCGTCAGGATGTTCGCATAATATTTGATGGCTTCCTGAAACAGCTCTGCCTGATCCACCAGATGATTGTACATCAGTTCCGTTGCTATATGCTGACCAAACGCGTCGTTGCTGAAAAGGACGTTATCCCCCGTGAGATAACACATCATGCTGTCTGGCCAGTGGAGCATCGGGGCTTCGATGAATATTAGCTCCTTCGATCCGAGACTGAGCGTATCTCCCGTCTTTACCACCTGGAAATTCCAGTCCTGATGGTAATGGCCCTTAAGCGAGTCTACGCCTTTGGTGGTGCAGTAGATCGGGACTTCGGGGATATTGCGCATCAATTCCGGCAATGCACCACTGTGGTCAGGCTCTGCGTGATTTGCGATTACAAAATCAATCTTGTCAAGTGAGATCTCTCTTTTAAGTCTCGCAACGAATTCGTGCGAAAACGTTCCCCACACCGTATCGATCAACGCTATTTTTTTGTCCCTGACCAAGTAGGAATTATAACTTGAACCGCGATGTGTCGAGTACTCCTGCCCATGAAATGTCCTTAATTCCCAGTCAACCTTTCCAACCCACGAAATATTTTCTTTGATCGTAAATGGCATGTGCTTCTCCTTTTCTTGTGTAAACAGATCGCGATGCGTAAAGCGGCGTAAAACGATCTTGTGATCCGCTCTTATTTATAACAGTCAGCGTCTTCGATCTTCGACCGGACCACTGCTTAGACGCTTTCAACCTCTGACCTCCTGAGACTGCCTGCTCATTATATCTTTTTTCGAATTCCTTGATTTTTTTAGGCCGCTGCTTTCGACAGTGATCACATTTTTTTTGACAAAGCGATCAAAGATGATTGACGCGGTCATCAATGAACATGAGAACTCCTAGATACGGATAAGTGATGCAGGCTGGAATCACTTCAGTGAGACCGGGGCTCACGATGATCTCGTTTGTGCCCTAGGAATAGCTTGTCATTGTGGAGATCAATTTGGAACACGTGAGATCAAGATTTGGTAGCTGAGCAAGAAAGGGTTCTGTAAAACAATAAATTGAAGATATTTTTAGAAGAATATTTCTTCCTTTGGGAATCTTACTTTGGGCATTGGTTTATCTGCTGCATATCCTAGAGGTACAATTATACTAGGCACCAGATTATCTGGAAGTTCAAGGATCTCAGAGTAAGCTGCCGGATCAAAGCCCTGCATTGGGCAAGAATCAATTCCTAAAGATTTCGCAGCATAAATTGCAGTTATAGCTGGAATGAAAGTATTATGCTGTGCTTCATGAATTCCTGCCTCACCATGGAACATACTCGAGAAGTTGTTAAGAACTGATTCCAAAAACTGAATATTTTCTTCTGGAATACCAGAAGCCTTTAAATCGCTTATTAATCTATCTGCGTTTCCTTTAAGGTCTGAATTGGCGCAAAATACTAAAAGATGTGAACATGACTTAATTTGGGGCTGACCCATTGAAGCTGGGGATAATTTTTCTTTTAGATTTTCATCTGCTATTATTTTAATTTTCCAGGGCTGCAAGTTTAATGCTGAAGGTGAAAGCCTAATCATCTCCATGATCTGTTCTATTTTGTCTTCATCAATTTTCTTGCCATCAAAATTCTTTGTAGCAAACCTTTCTTCAAGTATATTTTTAAATTCCATTCTTATCATCACCATTATTTTGATCTGTTAATTGTATTCACAAGCTAATAAGCAGATCATACTGTGAGAAGTTAGAGCTAAAGCTTGTTTTCTTCGACGCTCGTCTAAACCTCCCTCCACAAAATAGTATTTGAGGAAGTTAGGTGCCTACAAGTGATATAGGTACCCTCTGTTCTTGCAGTCTGCAGCCTAACTGAGGCCGAAGCTACACGTGGTCACCTAGCTTATTCAATACACTACTTTTATACTCTGCTGCACTTTAATTAGAACTCACTCAACAAGAGGTGAAACAATGACAGAAGACGATAAGGACGAAATCATAAAGTGCACTGTCTCGTGCCCTGTGTGTGGTGCTGAGATGGTCTGCACGCACGAAGACCCAAAACACGAAGGGAAGCACAGGTGTGAAAAAGGCCACGAGTGGACCTGAATAAAGCTGTGCAGGGAGGGCAGGCCCCTTATACAATGTTGAAAAAAAAGGAAGATAGTTTTGAGATGAAGGAGGGCGCTCATCACATATTTTAGCCCAAGTTGACGTGGAGTTAGAAATTGATGCTGCGCTCAGGAACGGATTTCTAATTTTCTAAGTGATGATGTGGCTATTTTATTTCCAACACAACTTTTCCTTTCGGATGTTGTGTTTCGAAATAGGTAAATGCCTCTTTGACTTGTAAGAACGGGAAAGCCTTCTCAATCTGCACTTTTACTTTTCCACTGTCAACGTATCCCGCAAGCTTTTGGAGTTGTTCAGTGCTTACTGCAGTCATTTGACTAATAGCTGTTACTCCCTGTTTATTTGCCAAGTCTTGGTCTATTCCAGCCACCACGGAAACAAGTGTTCCTCCTTCTTTAATTATTTTGAAGAGTTCATTTACTCTATCTCCTCCAGCAGTGTCAAACACTGCATCGTAGTCACGTAACACATCAGTTACATCTTGCACCTTGTAATCTATGACTTCATCAGCTCCCAGGTTTTTTGCAAAATCCACACTGTCTGTTCCAACTGTTGTCGCCACATAGGCACCGTGCATTTTTGCAATTTGAATAGCAATTGAACCGATTCCACCTGCCCCTCCTTGAATCAGTATCTTTTGTCCTTCTTTGACTTTTATTTCCTCTTCAATGCTTTGCACTGCACTTGCCCCCACCAATGGAAGCGATGCGGATTGCGTGAAATCAACAGTTTTTGGTTTAAAAGACATTTTTGCACTATCAGAAGCTACAAATTCTGCAATTGATCCTGATCCACCGAGTAAAGCTCCAGCATTACCGTATACCTCATCACCTACTCTAAATTCAGTTAATTCTTCTCCCAAATCAGAAATAACACCAGAAAAATCTCCTCCTACTGTGAAAGGAAAAGATAAAGGCACCATTTCCTGAACATATCCATTTATGATTGTTGAGTCGATTCTATTGAGACTTGCGGCATAGACTTCAACCAGAACCTGTGTTGATTGTAATGATGGTTTTTCAGCATCTTGATTGATTTCGATAGCTTTAACATCACCATAATTTTTTATTTGAGCTGCTTTCATTATTTCATCTCCATTTATTGTTAACATTAAACTGCATAATATTTTTATTAATATTGCATTTTAATCAAATCAGTGTAATAATTATATAAAGTCTAAATTTATCATCAAGTTATAATAATATCAAGAAATTGTTATAAATCGTATGATTCAATTTCATAAAGTAAAGTTAAGGAAGATAGGGTATGATCATAGTAAAAGCCACTATAACAGCCAAACCGGGTGATAGGGATAAAATTGTTTCAAGATCTCAGGATGTAATTGGACCCACCCGTTCAGAATTAGGGTGTATCAGTTACGAGTTATTTGCCAGCACTGAAGATAAGGATGTTCTAATGATGTTTGAGCAATGGGAAAACAGAGAAGGATTAGAGTCCCACATGCAAACGGAACATTTCAAAGCATTTGGTGCAGCCATTAAAGATATTATAGCGAAAGAACTGGAAATAAGTATATATTTTGCTGAAAAAGCATAATCTTCCTCACTTTCTATGTCTGCTGGCGAGTCAGGATCAACTATGCGAAGACGGCCACGCTGTCATTCACCGCGGCGAGCAACAATTTCGAGCTCGCGATAGCGGCCGCCGCAACAAGATTGATTTTTTTTGCCCACAACATTGATCTTTTCTTTTCGGAACGCTTCACAACGGCGAAACCGGTCGCAGGCACTGAACGGTCTACCTCTTGCTTCCCCGGCGGCCGCTGGTTTCGAGCTCCTCAGCTTCGGTGGCCGCGAATGTTGTACTTGAGATGCCCGGTCACCGGGTCTTGGCCGTAGCTCTCGCAGAGCGCGATGAGGACGTCCTCGTGGGTCACGCCCACGTTCATGACCGTATCATTGCCGCCGTAGTAGATGACGATGCTGCCATCGTCGCGGCGCACCGCTCCGCAGGTGAACACGACCTGCGGCACATGAGTGTAGGCGCCCTCCTCGACGCGGCAGTCAGCCCTAGACGGGAACAGTATGGGGATGCTCGACATCTTGACCCGCGCCGGGTCCTCCAGCTCGTGTAGCGCCACGCCGAGCACGTAGGGGTTGCCGCCCATGGTGGTGCGCACCCCGTGGAACACGCTGAGCCAGCCCTTGGTGGTTCTAAAGGGCGGAGCGCCAGGACCGATCTTGTCCGAGAAGGCGCTTGGGCCCGCACCGGTCATCATGATGGGCTCCGGCTGGATCTCCCACCAATTGGACTCGACCGAGCTCGTCCAGCCGAGTTTGATCTGCGTGTAAATGCCCCCGACCTCGCCGGCCGTGGTGTCATTGGGTCGGAACAGGCCCGCGTAGCGGCCGCTGATGGGCTCAGGGAAAATTACCACGTTCCGCATGTCTCGCTCGAGCACCGGGCCGTGGCGTATGAAGTGCGAGAAATCGCGGGTCGAGGCCAGCGAGACTCGCACGCGGTTCTTCACCGTCGCGTGATAGGCACTGTAGGTGATGTAGTAGGTGTCGCCGATCTGGGTGATCCGCGGATCCTCGATGCCGCCCGACTCGTTCTCGATGAGGGCCCTGGCATCGGTGCCGGGGGCGAAGACGTTCCCCTCGGCGCCCGGCGCCATGGCCGGACGCGGCTCGACACGCCAGCCGTCGACGCCGTTGCTGCTGCGGGCGACCCCGAGCACGCTCAAGCCGCAACGAAGATGAGACCGGAACAGCATGACCGTGTCGCCACCTTGCAGTGCGATGCCGGCGTTGTGGACGGTCGTGACCTGGAGGCCCGGTTCCTGCCACACCTGGTTCACTTCCTTGGCCGTAAGCACGGGGTTATCCGGGAACCGCGCCATTGGACAGTTTAGATCGACGATCATCCGGTGGTCCTTGAGCGTCACTTCCTTGCTGATCATCGGCGCCTCCTTGCGCGATCCTCGGAGCATCACGATCACGCACGCATCGATTGTTGGAATCAATTTCGTTGCACGCGATAAAAAGCTATGCTCTTCATTGTTATGATTTGGTTTGTAACTAAGTACGTCGCAAACGATTATTTCTCCAGACAGAACTCGCTTTAGCAGAAAAGATAGTAGAAGCGTCAGACGTGCCTAACGAAATTACCTATTTTGAGGAACAACCCCACAATGACGGCGTCTCATCATATAGCTCTTTGATACCGTGCCCGGAACTCAGTCTCGGCTCATATAGCGATCCCATTCTATCTCAAATTCTCTTGGTTGTTGTTCTTCTTGACGTTCTTTTTTTTGTCGATCTTGCTCTCGCCTCAATTCGCTCTCGAGATAGTATCGGTTTGCATCTTCGGCCAAGCTTGCTACTATCTTCCAGCATGCTCCGTCCCTTTGTATCGCCACTTTGTCTTTCGGGCATTCATAGCGGACTGTATGGCCGACAATCTTTGCGTTGGCACTTGCAGGGGCTTGTTCTTCGAAGTAATCCTTCCATTCTTCGGGTGGTGTGTTAGACAAAATATACGAGACTCTTACATCATTCCTTGAGCGCAAAGACTCGTCGGCGTGAGCACAATCGACGTCTAGGATCATAATCTCCGTAAATGTCATACTCATTACCTTAGCGAGTTCATCGTTTCGACGAACTGCCCCCCATACGAGCGGCTCAGAATAGTGAGCAAAGGTCGTTCGTTCGAAAGTCTAATGGTATGGCATTTACGAACAGCTTAAAAGTTGCTGTTAATCGGTTTCTCAATTACTTAGAAGAAGAATAAGGCAAAAAGAAGCTTTGACGCCCTCCAATTCCTCAAAAGACGCCCGTATCTGCAGTCATTCACCTTCACGATCATCTTCACGATATACAGCGTACCCTGCTGCAACGAATGTCGCCGCGTCCGCGCTATCGAGTTTCAAGTCGTCGCCAGTCTTGTAGCTGCCACAACTTTTGACAAACCTTATGGATTTAGGCATTATCACTTTTCGCTCGCCTCCTTTCTTCCTGTTTGGGTTCATTTGAACGGGTTCAACGGTCGATATATCTTTCCGTCAAAGGTCTCGCGCAATCCTAGTCCGCATCGCGTGATTTTATACCCTATTTTTCAATCGTTCTCTGATCACTCTCGACAAATTTCTTTATGAAGCTGTCGATGATTTTCGCTGTTACTTTTTCATCCATGTCCATTTTCTTCTGTTTCACTTTCAGCACGTTCTTGCCGCGGGATTATTTCCTTTTACACAATACACCTTTTGTGCAAGCAATCCATCCCCAGACTGACGCAGGCGACAAGAAAAAGGCTATCTACAAGCTCGGCTACCTACATTCACACAATACCGCTGGAAGAGCTAATAGAAAGCGTTGAACGAGCCCGGCTAGACGCTAAACTAAGGTATGTGGTAATACACGGGGCGGCCTGCAGCTACTGCCTCGCCAGGGCTGAACGGCTTGAAGGGTCATATTTGCGAACGTTTGCGCTCGAGCTAAAAGAACAGCTGTCCAGACCCTCGCTGCGTTTGCCACATCGGTTCTAATAGGGCCGCGTAGGCGCCTCGACGCGGAACAGGCTGCTGATCCGCCCCCTTCGCCAGATCATTGAAGTGTTGCAGCAGGTAATGTGCGCGCACGATGCAGAAAAGCTTGCGATTTCTGTGCTTGAGATCTGGGAAGGCGGTTATCGTGAAGAGTGAAGGTTAAGTGACGAGATTCCTTGTTCGCCGCATTTAGATATTAATCGTGTAAAGATGGGGACGGAGGTAGAGCAAATGCTGTTTGACACGTGCTTCCAGAAGTTTGCAGGCGACCTTGATATGAAACAGCTTAACTCGTTGAGCGAAGAATTGATGAATTTCATCGTCAGATACAATCTGTAGGTGAGTACTGTGGAGACTGTGAAAGTGGGAGATATAGAGGTTCCTTACCATGTGAAACTTGGCAAGAGTTCCAAGTATGTTCACCTCAGATTTACGCAGGATCTTCAGCTGGAAGTCGTTATTCCCCCAGATGCTCGAGTAGATGCACAGAGCGTGCTGAAGAAGAAGCAGGCGTGGATCGAACGAAAATACGACGAATTATCGAGCAGACGGTGTGTTTTTGATGCCGGTTCTATCATGTATAAGGGGCGGTATCTTGCGATAATTACAGTCTCACCCAGCAAAGAGGGAAACGAGATCGAGATAAAGAACGATAAAATCATTATACACGTGAACGGAACGAAAGAGCCGCTCTCGTTATTGAAAGAATGGATGAGAAAAGCAACCTCAGAGCTTCTGACAAGCAAATTACCCGTTTACGCAACGCGGTTTGGTCTTAGCTTAGGGAACGTGTCCGTCAAAAATACAAAGCGATGGGGCTACTGTACAAAGGACGGCGATTTAATCTTCACTTGGCAATTGATCGCGCTACCAGACAGACTGGCGGACTATGTCATGATTCATGAGTTAACCCACCTATTCGAATTCAACCACTCGAAGAGGTTCTGGGCTAAACTGGCATCCGTGTGTCCAGATTTTAAGGAGCAGCACCGCGCCCTTAGCAACATCTGTACGACTAAGTCCGCAGATTTGAATGCGCATGAATTGCTCAATCTAGATCGCTAAACTCACGAGAGATGAAGTATGATGGTAAATAACCTCGCATAGTACCTCTATGTAGCTAATACGGAGGCGTTTTTTTTCCTGCGAGAGCCTTGTAGTCCGTGGGAGGCGGATGATGGGATACGCGTGCGAGGGCGTTGAGTTTTGTAGGCATTGCAGACGTTATAATGGGGTGGCGCACCTCTAGTCCTTTCTGCTACAAGTTTTTGTAATAGCTCACTAAAGTAACGGCCCTAGCACAACGCCTATAATATCGCTCATCACCAAGTAACCGGCAACTCATGGCAAAAAAAATCGAAGGGGATTTTGAGATTTCCCGGATTCCCCCGGCACAGCCATACCTTCTGAACCAGGAGGAGAGTAAACGGCAGGATGCATTTTTTACTGAAAGAAGCATCCCTCACGTCCTTGCGCAGAGTATTGAACAGTACATTACAAAAAAGGTAGGAAGAGAATGGAATCATCCGGTCATCATCGAAAGGCTCCGCCGGGCAATTGTGGCCCAGAAAGACGATTATTGGAAACCCGCACAGAAACGGTCATTACAGTACACCAAAGGTTATAGTGTACTCGGATATCTCGCCTACCACTTCCCTGTCTATTTTATGCAGACAGAGTACCTGCTCATGATGCTCGCACGCGATGGGCTGCTAAAAAAAAGTATGAATATCCTTGACATCGGAACCGGGCCCGGGGTTGTCCCGCTTGCCATTGCAGATTTCTACTCACGGCTTGATGACGCGCGCGCGACCGTCTGGTCTCTGGAGAGATCCGAAGAACATATCGAGGCGTTCACCTATCTGCGCAATGCATGTGTCCCCCCTGGGGGCAGGGTTTCCGTCAAGCCTCCCGTCAAAACTGACATCAGGACTATTGACCGCGTTGCACTTCCGGATACGTTCGACCTGTTAATCTTCTCCAATGTCCTCAATGAGCTCGTTGATCCTACTACCGATGTCCAAGCTGATATTGTCACACAGCTCTCTGAACGGCTCGCTCCCGATGGTTCGATCCTGATTGTCGAACCTGCGGATGAAGAGAACGCGATCCGGATGCGTAATCTTACCATTACGCTCCTGAAAAAAGGGCTCTCCATTTTTGGCCCATGTTTATTCTTCTGGGGTTCGACCTGCACCGCTCCGCGCTGCTGGAGTTTTGAGACCGCACCGGCAATTAGACTTCCCCGGCTGATGGAGACACTCGCTTATTGCGAGGATTCGTACCGGTACGTGAATACCGATATCAAGTACAGTTATGCGATCCTGCGCAGGGATACACTGAAACGGAAATCGTACCACCTGTCTGCCGGATCCAGATTCCTCCGGTTTTCCAAACTGCACCTGCATGTCGGAAAACGGATCAACGTCGCCGGCCTAAAGATGTCCGCCGAACTCGGGGACGCCCGATCCCATGTTTTCAAGCTGTGTGACGGGACTGCAAAGATACCAGTATACGCCGTCCTGCCTTCGTATCATATCTCTCCGGAAAATGACCTGATCACATCAGCACCCTATGGATCAATTCTTGAACTGCGGAATGTCTTGGTGCGGTATAACAGGCAGCGCGACGCATATAATCTGCTGGTGAACCGGAATACTCGTATCAATATAGAAAATTCCTAAAAAAAATTAAAACTTGTTGAAAAATATACACAACAAAAATCCCTATGGTGAACTCCTTATCCTGGAGTACAACTCTATCTCTTTACCATGCACACAAGGGTTTTGTGCTTTGCTCACAAAAAATAAGAACCAGGTCCCGGAGTTGTGCTCTTGCGCGATTTTGGAGCAGACACCTCTCCAAGGGTTGAGAGATCTAGACCTAACCAAACTTGCCAACGAGTGGAAGAAAAATTAGATCCTCTTCAGTTGCCGCCGGTTGCTCCCTGCTTAACGCCATTTTCGCCCACCTCCGCACTCAGTGTAGTCTGCACCTTTTTTTCATACCAGATCTTTGAGCGCATTTAAAGTTAATCTATAACTACAGGTAATTTTGCGCAAAAAAGACGCTGGTCAGTTGTCTGTCGCCGTTTTTTTTGAAACTGACGTAAACACTCTTTCTTTTGAAGGTTGTGTTGTTTGACTGGAAAGTGCGCCAGTGTTACGGATGGACGTTATCGAAGCTGACCACGCCCCAATACTGCATACACACATCAAAAACGTGCTCCGGCAGCGGATGCTTGTAAAATCGCTAGCTTACCCCTGAAACACCGCATGCCTGAAAACATAAGAGACACTAATCCGTTG
>Ga0208190_1000247_pt1 | contig 21932 bp, 10 predicted proteins | sample June2015DPH_13_1_FD_184708 | JGI IMG/M metagenome (GOLD analysis project Ga0208190, IMG submission 184708) | Peatland microbial communities from SPRUCE experiment site at the Marcell Experimental Forest, Minnesota, USA - June2015DPH_13_10... | ecosystem: Environmental > Terrestrial > Soil >... | reverse complement strand
GCTAAAACTCGGGCAGGCGCTCGGTTAGAACCGGTCGCAACGACCAACTTTGTTAGTCCGCACGCGTAGTATTCGATTGGGAACCGCCGCGCCAATCAGATCCGGCGCAGATTGGCGAACTTTTCCATCAGCTTCTTCATGCCGTGACGGACGAAGAGAACGGTGAGCTTGGCGTCTTCGCCGTCGCCTTCGCGCTGGAGCACTGTGCCGTCACCATATTTTGAGTGCATCACGCGCTGGCCTTTTCTGAGGCCGGATGCGCCGTTTATGACGGGAATGTCCATGGTAGGACGGGCTTCCGTCCCAGGTCCCCAAGTGCGGGGGACCTGGGGCACCCGACCGGATTTTCCACCGAAGAAGCGAGCGATGTTGTCGATGCTGCGCTCCGGCAGCGGCGGCGTTTGCACGCTCTTATCTCTTGGATTAGTGCCGTGGCGGGGAGAGAACGATGGCGCGGCTGCGTGAGGAATTTCCTGACTCTCATCCTCGTAGTTGAAGTGCGAGCCGTAGGAGCTCGAGGTTCTGCCATGACGGCGGCCTGCGCTGTAGGCTGGCGTCGACCAGGCCGGGGCCCGGCTGCCCAGATTCTCAATGAGCTGTGGGGGGACTTCTTCAAGGAAGCGCGAAGGAATGCTGGCCTCGGGCACATCGGCACCGTAACGGCGGCGGTAGTGTGCGCGAGTGAGGATGAGCGTATTCATAGCGCGCGTCATGCCGACGTAGCAAAGGCGGCGCTCTTCTTCGAGCTCCTCGGGGCTCGACAGGGTGCGCGAATGCGGGAAAAGGCCCTCCTCGAGGCCGGCGAGAAAGACCAGCGGGAATTCGAGGCCCTTGGCGGCATGCAGGGTCATGAGCGTGACGCGTGAGTTGGGGTCGAACTGGTCGGTGTCAGAGGCGAGAGCCGCGTGGTCGAGGAAGTCGGCGAGGGTTTCGCCACGCTCCTCGGCGTCGTGCGCAGCGTTGGCCAGTTCCTTCAGGTTCTCAATGCGGCTGAAAGCCTCGGGCGTGCCTTCGGTTTCCAATGCTTTGATGTAGCCGGAGCGATCGATGATAAAGCGGATGAGCTCGGGGAGGGTTGCGGAGTCGCCGGGAGAACGAAAGCCGGAGTTTTCGTCCGGTTTTGGTTCGTCGCCGGTTGAGGTTTCATTCCCAGTTCTCAAAGGCGAGACCTGGGGCAACCGAGCGTTCGCGGTTTCCTGATGAACGGCTTCGCCGAACTCGAAGCCGATGTTGGTGGTCTGCTTCGCCGGTTCTTCGGGCGCAGCCTCGCCGAATGCGAAACCGGTGTCGGAGGCGGCCGACTCGGCGACGTCGGCGGCGAGCTTTCCGGCGAAGTCGGGATCCATCATGGCTTGCGCGTCAAGGATGAGCTGGCGAAAGGATTCGAGGGCCGCGAGCGCGCGCGAGGGAACGAGGCGGTTGGCGATAACCGCGGCGGCCGCGTCCCAGGTGGACTGGCCGGTTTCGAGAGCGAGCCGCTCTAAAGTCTCGAGGGTCGTTTTGCCGATGCCGCGGGCAGGCGTGTTGATGACGCGCTGCAGGGCCATCGAGTCGTGAGGATTGCGCACGAGGCGGAGATAGGCGAGGAGGTCCTTGATCTCGGCGCGCTCGTAAAAGCTGAAGCCGCCGACCATGGTGTAGCCGATGTTGTAGCGGCGCAGAGCTTCTTCAACGAGACGCGACTGCGAGTTGGTGCGGTAGAGAACCGCGGCTCCGCCGTTTCGGGTTTCGGAGGAGTCTTGTGCCTGACGGAGGAACGCCTGGATTTTGTCGGCGATGAAGAGAGCCTCGTTTTCGCCGTCTGGGGCTTCGTAGTAGCCGATGAGCGAGCCGCCCTGGCGCTCGGTCCAGAGCTTCTTGCCCTTGCGGCGAATGTTGTTGGCCACGACCGCGCCGGCAGCTTCAAGAATGATCTGCGTGGAGCGGTAGTTCTGTTCGAGGCGGACGATGCGGGCGTTGGGAAAGTCTTTCTCGAACTCGAGGATGTTGCGGATGTCGGCGCCGCGCCACGAATAGATGCTCTGATCCTCGTCGCCGACCGCGCAGACGTTTTTGTGCTCGCCGGCGAGGAGCTTCATGAGCTCGTACTGAGGGCGGTTGGTGTCCTGGTACTCGTCGACCAATACATATTGATAGCGGCGCTGGTAGCGCTCGCGGACCTCGGCTGAGGATTTGAGCAGACGCACGGCTTCAAGCAGAAGGTCGTCGAAGTCCATGGCGTTGTTCTTGCGCAGTTCGTCCTGGTAGGCCTTAAAGATGTGGGCGACGCGCTCGCTGGAGGGGTCTTTGGAGCCGAGGAAGTAATCCTGCGGATCGACCATGTGGTTTTTGGCCCAGGATATGCGGCTGAGCACGTTGCGGGGGGTGAGCTGTTTGGTGTCGAGCCCCATGCGCTTCATGATCTGCTTGACCAGCGCCGATTGATCGTTCTCGTCGAAGATCGTAAACGAACGGGTGAGGCCTAGGCCGCCGACTTTCAGGGCTTCGACGTCGCGGCGAAGGATGCGCACGCAAAAGGAGTGAAAAGTGGAGATCAAGGGCTTGGCGAGCGTGGTGTGGCCCAGCAACTCATTAACGCGCTCGGCCATTTCGCCTGCGGCCTTGTTGGTGAAAGTAACGGCGAGGATGGAGTCGGGCGCGACGTTCTTTTCCTGGACGAGCCAGGCGATGCGATGGGTGATGACGCGTGTCTTGCCGGAACCGGCGCCGGCGAGGATGAGCAGCGGACCCTCCGGGGCCTCGACGGCCGCGCGTTGCTCGGGATTGAGATGGGCGAGAAAGGGGTGCAAGGCGTCGATTCCGGCGAGAAGGTTCCTGAGTCTAGTGTATCGTTCGGGCGACGCGCGGTTAACGATGCGAGATTCAAGTCGCCGAAGAGATTAAGCCGGTCGCAACTTGGAGCACGGCAGGAACAAGGCTACAGCGCGCCGGCGGGGAATAGCGGCCACGGCGTCGGGAAGAAACAAAGGATATCGAAGGTATTTTTGGGGCCATTACCAAGGGTTGTTACCAGAGGTTCGGAAGATGGGTGACCAACGGCGCGCAGATAGGCGCCGGTGGGTGAGCGAGCGTTGCAACGCGGGTTGTATTTATCTCCTTGAGGCCGCATGACAAGATGCGGCTTATGAGATCGATGCGGCTTCGCAAAGCCTCTCTTGCCTTGGTTCTCTCCGTTCTGGCGATCGGATTTTCGCCGATCGCAATCGCTGCGCAGGCATGCAGCCTGAAAGTGAAAGCGCCGACGAAAGCCCGAACTTTTGCAACGACCGGCGATCAGAGTGACTGGCAGGAGTATCAGAGCCTCGACGCGATTCCCGGACCGAGCCCCGCCCGCGGAATGTCCGCGCGATTCTGGCAACACAAGCATGGAACGCCTTCCGTGATTATCGAGGAGCCTGGACAAGATTTTCAGATCAACACAAGGTATTGCTTCGATGAAGGAGGCCAGCTGGAATCTGTCAGCTTCGAGATCCGCACCGCGCTGGGGTGGGGGCACCGCGAGGAAGGAACCGTGCTGGGAGGCGTGTTCTACGAGAGCTCATCGGAGTTCTTTCGATTGAAGGACGGTAAAACAACGCCGCAGCCCGATTTTGTGGGCGGGGTTCCGCGGTCGCTGAAGCCAAAGCTGTATTTGAGCGTGAGCGAGTTACCGTTTGCTGGGCTGCTGGAGACGTCACTTGCCTCGAATCGAAGATTGAAGTGAAGAGCCTTGAAGTAAAGTTGGGCGCTTAGAGCAATAGGGAAGCGCCTGGGGATCGCCGACCTTGGGGGAGGTTGGCGGTCCCAGTCCTCTGGGCCGTTTGCATTTCCATGGCCAATTCGCTACCATAAATGAATCCGCGTAGGGGAATCCCTGCGCAGTCAATAGCACCACGGCCTTTGGACCCCTGCGGGGTGGCAGAGTTTTGGAAGGCTGCCGCCACTGGATGAAGGGTTCCCGCCACGGGCGGGCTGGCAAAAGCGGTGGGAGACGAGGGAAGCATGTCCGCTGGAAAGAATATTGCGAAGGCGCGCGCCGCTGTGAACAAGCCGGCGTATCCGCTGCCTGAAGCAGTCAGTCTCCTGAAGCAAGTGAAGTATGCAAAGTTCGACGAGACCGTCGATCTGACGATGCGTCTGGGCGTGGATACGCGCCATGCCGACCAGATGGTTCGCGGCACTGTTGTGCTGCCGCATGGGTTGGGCAAAACCAAGACTGTGGCCGTGATCGCGACCGGCGACAGGCAAAAGGAAGCTACCGAGGCCGGCGCGGATTTTGTGGGCGGCGAGGAGATGGTGGAGAAGATCCAGAAAGAAAACTGGACCGCCTTCGATGCGCTGATTGCGACGCCGGACATGATGAAGGTTGTGGGCCGGCTGGGCAAGGTGCTGGGTCCGAAGGGGCTAATGCCGAATCCCAAGACCGGGACCGTGACCATGGACGTGGCCGCGGCGGTGAAGGAGATCAAGGCGGGCAAGGTGGAGTTTCGCGCCGACAAGACCAGCCTGGTGCACGTGCCCGTGGGCAAGCTGAGTTTTGAGCCGCAAAAGCTGATCGACAACGCGACTACGGTGATTACATCGATCGTGCGCGCGAAGCCTTCGGCGGCGAAGGGCAGATACATCAAGAGCGTTACGCTGAGCTCGACCATGGGACCGGGCGTTCCGCTGGATTCGGCTGTGGCGGATGCGGCGGTGAAGAAGTAAAGGCAGGGAGCGGGAAGATGGCGATTTCGAAAGCGAAAAAGGCGGAGAAGGTGAAGGTGCTGGCAACGGAGCTGGCTTCGTCGACTACTGCGATTGTGGGAACGTTCAGCAAGCTGACCGTGGCCAAGGATTACGAACTGCGCAAGGTGATTCGCGAAGCGGGCGGCAAGTATCGCGTGGTGAAGAACAAGCTGGCCGCGATTTCCGGCTCGGGGACGCAGGTTGAAGAGGCGCTGAAGGGCCTGAAGGGCGTGAACTCGGTGGCGTTTACCGCGGGCGATCCCGTGGCGCTGGCCAAGGTGTTTGCCAAGTGGGCTGGCGAAAATGCTGCGGAGTTCCATTTCAAGCTGGGCATCGTGGACGGCAAGCTGCTGAGCGTGGATGACGTGAAGGCGCTGGCAACCATGCCGGGCAAGGAAGAGATCTTCTCGAAGCTGCTCTTCCTGATCAATTCGCCGGCACAACGGCTGGCGACGGTCATCAATGCTACCGGCCGGGATTTGGCGGTGGTGATTGGCCAGGGAGTGGAGAAGGAAAAGTTTGCGGCGGCAGCTGAAGCTGCGGCCTAAGTTTTGGTCTCCCACCCTTTCCGCAAAAAACGCGGAAAGGGTGGGGCACCCAATAGTTCTACAGGTTTTGGCTGGGAGCAGACAGGAAAGTGCGCGGGTCTGGCGCATCGGAAACTTTCCCACTGCGTGGGGCAGCGTTTTGGACGAGAGTTTTGGCTCGGCCGCAAATTCAACGTTTGAATGGAGAGGGACATGGCGGATATTGCGCAGTTGGAAGAACAAATCGTAAGCCTGAGCTTGCTGGAAGCGGCAGCTTTGGTGAAGAAGCTGGAAGAGAGGCTTGGCGTTTCGGCGGCGGCAGCAGCTCCGGTGATGGTTGCCGGCGGCGCGGCGGCGGGCGGAGCAGCTCCGGCGGTCGAGGAGAAGACCGAATTTCAGGTCATCCTGAAGGACGCGGGCGCCAATAAAATCAACACCATCAAGGCGGTACGCGAGGTCACGTCACTGGGTCTGAAGGAAGCCAAGGACCTGGTGGACGGCGCTCCGAAGGCGATCAAAGAAAACGCGACCAAGGACGAGGCGGAGGCCATCAAGAAGAAGTTTGAGGGCGTCGCCACGGTCGAGGTCAAGTAAACGGGGCGAGTAAAACGGAAGGGGACTTGCATGCGCCGCCGGGACGCGCTAAGATAGAGGGTGCGCGTCTTGGCGGTTTCGTCCCGCGTATCTACAGGGCGAAGCGGCAGGGTGGCGCGAACTGCGGAGCGTGGCGTTCACGCAAGCGTCTTCGACTCAGGGACATCGATCTTTGAGGGCGGACGTTGGACTTAAGTTCTTTTGGGTCAATGGTCAACCCGAGTTCAGGCGGGGTGGCCGCTGACGATGGTCGGGCAGCTGGCAATTCGCGGCGGATGCGGGATTTTGCGATCGGCGAGGGCAATGGAAGAAAATTCGATAGGGAGCACAGGCGTTGAGCTGCGCTCGTGAGGCACTGCGTCCTTACGGGCTTTTCGTGTCTTCCCAGGGTGCTGTCGAAGGAATTCCTTAAACTCCGGCAGCCTTACGCGCACAACTTCCCTTTACGGTTTCTCCCGTAATTTCGGGTACAGCCGTTGTGCTCGCATCTTCCAATTGTGCGCAGTCTAGCGCACATGCCCGACGCGCGCAAGGTTCACCAAGCGTTTTTGACCGAGCTCTCACAGAACCCGCCTGATCCGGGTTCTTTTCCGGCAACGGGAATTCATTCCCGCTTGCCGCCAGCAGACGAGCGGGGAATCATGGCCCCGCTCCTACGTATTTTCGACTTCTTGCGGTAACAAGCCGGCGCCAATGAGACTCGGGCGCCGGCCCGGCGCGTGTACGGCGCCGGAGCGACGAGGCTCAGGAGTGAACATGCCCAACGAGATGCGCGCGATTCGCAGCCGGCTCGACTTTTCAAAAATTCCAACTGCCACCCAGATTCCCAACCTGATTGAAGTGCAGCGCCGCAGCTACGAGCGGTTCCTGCAGATGGACAAGCTGCCCAACGAGCGCGACGACTCGGGACTGCAGTCCGTGTTTGTGTCGGTATTCCCGATCATGGACTTTCGCGGCATCTCGCAACTGGACTTTGTCGACTTCTCCATCGGCAACTGGGAGTGCAAGTGCGGGCACCTGAAGGGGCTGCACCACCTGCGCACGGCCTGCGTGCATTGCGGCGCGATGGTGATCACCGATCCGTTCATGTCGAGCGATGTGCTTTGCCAGAAGTGCGGCACCTACAACAAGAACACCCCGGACTTCTGCAACAAGTGCGGCGACCCCGTGAGCCTGCAGTTGAAGTACGACCAGCAGGAGTGCGAAGAGCGGGGAATGACGTTCTCGGCGCCGCTGAAGGTGACGGTGCGCCTGACCATCTACGACAAGGACCCGGAGACCGGTAACAAGACCATCCGCGACATTAAGGAACAAGAAGTGTTCTTCGGCGACATTCCGCTGATGACGCCGAACGGTACGTTCATCGTGAACGGCACGGAGAGAGTGATTGTTTCGCAGCTGCACCGGTCACCCGGCGTGTTTTTCGAGACGGCCAACAATCGCACCTACTTCCTGGGCAAAATCATTCCCTATCGCGGATCGTGGGTGGAGTTCGAGTACGACCAGAAGAACACGCTCTACGTTCGCATCGACCGCAAGCGCAAGTTCCTGGGAACGATATTCCTGCGCGCGCTCGGCCTGCGATCGAACGAGGAAATTCTGAAGACCTTCTACACGGTGGACCGGCTGCATGTTGCCGACGGCAAGCTGATGTGGGAGGTGCAGCAGGACGCAACCAAGGGCACGCACCTGGTGGGGGCCAAGCCGGCGCACGCCATCAAGCACGGCAGCGAGGAAATCGCCCACGCTGGCCGCAAGATCACGCCGCATGCGCTGAAGGCGCTGCGCGCCGGAAACATCCAGAAAGTGGAAGTGGAAGCCGCCGAGCTGGATGGCGCGCTGACAGCTTCCGATGTGGTGGACACGAATACGGGCGAAGTGGTGGTGGAAGCCAACGTGGAGCTGACGGCCGACCGGCTGCACAAGGTGATGGCCTCAGGCGCGTCGACCTTCGAGGTGTTCTTCCCCGACCGCGACGACGTGGGCAACATTATTTCGAACACGCTGAAGCGCGACTCGGTGCACAAGCCGGAAGAGGCGCTGATCGAGATCTACCGCAAGCTGCGGCCGGGCGACCCGCCGACCCTGGACACGGCGACGGCGCTTTTCGAGGGCATGTTCTTCGATCCGCGCAAATACGATTTCTCGCGCGTGGGCAGGCTAAAGTTCAACATCAAGCTCTACGAGAACCAGGACGCGACGCATCTCGATCACCGGACACTGACCGCGGAAGATTTCTACGCGACCATCCGCTACCTGCTGAAGCTGCGCAAGAACATCGGCGTGGTGGACGACATCGACCATCTGGGCAACCGCCGCGTGCGCGCGGTGGGCGAGCTGATGGAAAACCAGTTCCGCATCGGACTGGTGCGCATGGAGCGCGCCATCAAGGAGAAGATGAGCGTGTATCAGGAACTGAACACGGCCATGCCGCACGACCTGATCAACGCCAAGCCGGTGATGGCGGCAATCCGCGAATTCTTCGGTTCGTCACAGCTTTCGCAGTTCATGGACCAGACCAATCCGTTGTCGGAGATCACGCACAAGCGGCGGCTTTCGGCCCTTGGTCCGGGCGGATTGAGCCGCGAGCGCGCCGGGTTCGAGGTGCGCGACGTTCACCCGACGCACTACGGGCGCATCTGCCCCATCGAAACGCCGGAAGGTCCCAATATCGGTTTAATCAGCTCGCTCAGTTGTTTCGCGCGGATCAATGAGTACGGATTCATCGAGTCGCCTTACCGCAAGGTAAAGGACTCGAAGATTCTGGATTTCGTGGAGATCGTGAACGCCGGCGAAAGCGGCTTGCGCGTGGGCGATCACATCGAAAAGGCCGAGGCGCAGCGGCTGAATGCGCAGTTGAAAAAGGCGGGCAAGCGCGCCATTGACTTCATTCCTTTCAGCTTTTACCTATCGGCGTGGGAAGAGGACAAGCACACCATCGCTCAGGCCAATATCGAATTCAACGACAAGGGCGAGATCACCGAGGACCTGGTGAATGCGCGCCGGCAGGGGAACTTTGTGCTGGTGAACCGCACCGATGTCGACTACATCGATGTAAGCCCGAAGCAGTTGGTGTCAGTGGCCGCGTCGCTGGTGCCGTTCCTGGAACACGACGACGCCAACCGCGCGCTGATGGGCGCGAATATGCAGCGGCAGTCGGTGCCGCTTCTCGCAGCCGAGGCGCCGCTGGTGGGAACCGGCATGGAAGGGGTGACGGCGCGCGACTCCGGCGCAGTGATCCTGGCCAAGCGCAACGGCATCGTGGACTCGGTGGACTCGGAGCGCATTATCGTGCGCGTCGAGGGCGAGCACCATCCCATGCAGCTTTCGCGCGAGGTGGGTTCGGACATTTATCAGCTCATCAAGTTCAAGCGGTCGAACCAGAACACTTGCATTAATCAGAAGCCGGTGGTCCTGCAGGGCGACCGCGTGCTGAAGGGTCAGGTAATCGCCGACGGGCCGTGCACGGAACAAGGGGAGCTGGCGCTGGGCCGCAATGTGCTGGTGGCCTTCATGCCGTGGCGCGGATACAACTTCGAGGACGCGATCCTGATCAGCGAGCAATTGGTGCGCGAAGACTACTACACGTCGGTGCACATCGAGGAGTTCGAGATCGAAGCGCGCGACACCAAGCTGGGTCCGGAAGAGATCACGCGCGACATTCCCAACGTGAGCGAGCACGCGCTGCGCGATCTGGACGAGAGCGGAGTGATCCGCATCGGCGCGCAGATCGGGCACGGCGACATCCTGGTAGGCAAAGTGACGCCCAAGGGCGAGACGCAGCTTACTCCGGAAGAGAAACTGCTTCGCGCGATCTTCGGCGAGAAGGCCGGCGACGTGCGCGATGCATCGCTGACCTGCCCTCCGGGAATCGAGGGCACGGTGGTAGACGTGCGCATCTTCAGCCGCAAGGGCCAGGAGAAGGACGAGCGCGCCAAGCTGATCGAAGGCGAGTACGTGGCCAAGCTGGAGAAAAACCTGGGCGACGAGATCCGCATTCTGACCGACGAGCGGTTGAAGCGGCTGGAAGCCATTCTGGGCGCCAAGGAGGTGCTGGCCGATCTGCACGACGAGCGGACCAACAAGCGTCTGCTGACCAAGGGCCTGATCCTGGACCGCGACACCATTGAGCGCATCTCGACAAAGAATCTGAAGCGCATCCGCTATGCCGATAAGGATCCGCGGGTGAACGAGCAGATCGACGAGATCGAGGAGATGACGTCGCGTCAGATTGAGGTGCTGCGCAAGATCACCAACGAGAAGGTGGCCAAGCTGCAAAAGGGCGACGAGCTGCCTCCGGGCGTGATCAAGCTGGTGAAGGTTTACGTGGCCATGAAGCGCAAACTGAGCGTGGGCGACAAGATGGCAGGCCGGCACGGGAACAAGGGCGTGATTTCGCGCATTCTTCCCGTGGAAGACATGCCGTATCTGCCCGATGGAACGCCGGTGGAGATTGTACTGAACCCACTGGGCGTGCCCTCGCGCATGAATGTGGGGCAGATTCTTGAAACGCACCTTGGCTGGGCTGCGCACGAGCTGGGCAAAAAAGTAGCCGAGCTGTTGAAGGCCAACTCCGGGGCCGAGTATGCGCGCGAGATGGCGAAGAAAGAATTCGCCGGTACCGCGGTGCTGCGGCAGCTTCTGGAGTTAGACGACGAGATGCTGATCCGGGTGATGCAGGGCATGAGCAAGGGCATCTGGTTCGGAACGGCGGTGTTTGACGGCGCGCAAGAGAGCGAAATCAAGGCGCTGCTGGCCTCGGCCGGCCTGCCTTCGTCGGGCAAGACCATGCTCTTCGATGGCCTAACAGGCGAGCAGTTCGAGCAGCCGGTGACAGTGGGCTACATTTACATGCTCAAGCTGTCGCACCTGGTCGACGACAAGATTCACGCGCGATCGATCGGGCCGTACTCACTGATCACGCAGCAGCCGCTGGGCGGCAAGGCGCAGTTTGGCGGGCAGCGGTTTGGCGAGATGGAGGTATGGGCGCTGGAAGCATACGGCGCTGCGTACATCCTGCAGGAGCTGCTAACCGCAAAGTCCGACGACGTGTATGGCCGCACCAAGCTTTACGAGGCCATCGTCAAGGGCGAAGCGGCGATCGAGCCGGGCGTGCCGGAGTCGTTCAACGTGTTAATTCGCGAGTTGCAGTCGCTGTGCCTGGACGTGGAATTGATCAAGCGCGCGGACCTGATTAAGAAGTTGCCCGCGCCGGAAGTTGCAGCGGTTGCGGACTAAGAAGCAGCCTCTCGCTGTCAGCTCTCAGCCTTCAGCTTTATCGAGGTTGAACTGACAGCCGGAGCAAAGTGGAGTCTGTTGTTAGCTGGAAGTTGTAAAGGCGACTCAGGCGCAAAAGAAGCTGAGAGCTGACGGCTGAAAGCTGATAGCTGGTTTTTCAGGGTCCTTCTTGAAAGCGGTAAACGCCGCTGCCCGGGAAGGAAGGATCCCAAAAGAATCCCGGGAGTAACCGCGGCGAGCAACAGAGAGCTCGCCAAGGAGGGTCGCCTTGTTCCGTTCGAACCCGTTTGAGCTTACCAGCCCCATTACCGACTTCGACGCCATCCGCATCATGCTGGCTAGCCCGGAGAAGATCCGCAGCTGGTCGCATGGCGAAGTTACCAAGCCGGAGACCATCAACTACCGCACCTTCAAACCGGAGCGCGACGGCCTGTTCTGCGCCCGCATTTTTGGCCCGGTAACGGACTGGGAGTGCCTGTGCGGCAAGTACAAGCGCATGAAGCACCGCGGAGTGATCTGCGACAAGTGCGGCGTTGAAGTGACGGTAAGCAAGGTGCGCCGCGAGAGGATGGGCCACATCGAACTGGCCTCTCCTTGTTCTCATGTGTGGTTTTTCAAGGGCTTGCCCTCGCGCATCGGCCACCTGCTGGACATTTCGCTGCGCGACCTGGAAGGCATTCTCTACTTCGAGTCCTATGTTGTGATCGATCCAGGCGACGCGCCGGTGCGCGAGCGCGAGATCATCAAGGACGAGACCAAGTTTCGCGAGCTCGACCAGCAGTTCCGGCCCTCCGGTTTCAAGGCCATGATGGGAGCAGAAGCCATCAAGGAATTGCTCAAGCGCGTAAACATCGACGAGCTGGGAGTGGAGCTGCGCGAGCGGATGAAGACTGAGACCTCGGCGCAGAAGAAGATCAAGTTTGCCAAGCGGCTGAAGGTGGTTGAGGCGTTCCGCAAGTCGAGTAACAAGCCGCATTGGATGATTCTGGACGTGCTGCCGGTCATTCCCCCAGAGCTGCGCCCGCTGGTTCCGCTGGACGGCGGCCGGTTCGCCACGTCGGACCTGAACGACCTCTATCGCCGCGTGATCAACCGCAATAACCGGTTGAAAAAGCTAATGGACCTGCACGCGCCCGAAGTGATTGTGCGCAACGAGAAGCGGATGCTGCAGGAAGCGGTGGACGCGCTGTTTGACAACGGTCGCCGCGGCCGCGTGCTGCGTGGCGCCAACAACCGCCCGCTCAAGTCTCTCTCTGACACTCTGAAGGGCAAGCAGGGCCGCTTCCGCCAGAACCTGCTGGGCAAGCGCGTGGATTACTCGGGCCGCTCGGTGATCGTGGTAGGTCCGGAACTGAAGCTGCACCAGTGCGGCCTACCCAAAAAGATGGCGCTCGAACTGTTCAAGCCGTTTATCTATCACCGGCTGGAGCAGACCGGGCAGTGCACCACCATCAAGCAGGCGAAAGAAATGGTTGAGATGCAGGAGCCGGTGGTCTGGGACATTCTTGAGGAAGTCATCAAGGATCATCCCGTGCTGCTGAACCGCGCTCCAACGCTTCACCGCCTGGGCATTCAGGCGTTTGAGCCGGTCCTGGTGGAAGGCAAGGCCATCAAGATTCACCCGCTGGTGTGCACGGCGTTCAACGCCGACTTTGACGGCGACCAGATGGCGGTGCACATTCCGTTGTCGCCCGAGGCGCAGATTGAAGCCAGTGTGCTGATGCTGGCCTCGCACAATATTCTGTCGCCCGCCAGCGGCCAGCCGATCACCGTGCCCACGCAGGACATGGTGCTGGGACTTTACTACCTGACCAAGGCCAAGAAGGGCGCCAAGGGCGAAGGCCGCGTCTTCTCGAACACCGACGAGATCCTGATGGCGCTCGAAGCCGGCGAAGTGGAGACGCTGTCGCCCATCCGCGTACGCTACACGGGCAAGGTTCTCGACATGGCCAACGCTTACGACGATCAGGACCTGACCCACACAGAGCCGGTGGACTTCGACAAGGAGTATCTGGTGACGACGGTGGGCCGCGTGATCCTGAACGATGCGCTCCCGCCGGGCATGCCGTTCGTGAACGGATTGATGAAGAAGAAAGGCATCGGGCAGCTGGTGAACTATTGCAACCAGAACCTCGGGCTTGAGGTGACGGTGGGCATGCTTGACCGGATCAAGTCGCTGGGCTTCCACTTTGCCACGCGCTCCGGCCTTTCCGTGGGCCTGGACGACATGGTCATCCCGGCGAGCAAGTACACCACGGTCGACGCTGCCGACAAGAAGGTCATCGAGGTCCAGAAGCAGTACATGGACGGCGCCATCACCAACGGCGAGCGGTCGAACAAGGTGATCCAGATGTGGTCGGCGGTGACGGACCAGGTTGCCGACGAGATGTTTTCGAACATGAAAAAGGCGGACGACGAAGGGGCCATGAATCCTATCTACATCATGGCCGATTCAGGCGCCCGCGGATCGAAGCAGCAGATTCGCCAGTTGAGCGGCATGCGCGGACTGATGGCCAAGCCTTCGGGCGAAGTGATCGAGACGCCGATCACCGCCAACTTCCGCGAAGGGCTGACAGTGCTCGAATACTTCATCTCGACGCACGGCGCGCGCAAGGGCTTGGCCGACACGGCGCTCAAGACTGCCGACTCGGGCTACCTGACGCGCAGGCTCGTGGACGTGGCGCAGGACGTGATCGTGACCGAGCCGGATTGCGGCACGCTCGAAGGCATCTACGTAGGCTCCATCGTTGAGTCGGGTGAAATCATCGAGCCGTTGCGCGACCGCATCATCGGCCGCGTGTCGCTGGAACGGATTAAGGACTACGACGGCAACGTCGTGGTCGAAGTGAATCAGCCTATCGACGAGGACATTGCATCGGCGATTCAGGGCGCGGGCGTCGAGCGGGTGAAGATCCGTTCAGTGCTCACCTGCGAATCGCGGCGCGGTGTTTGCGCGCTGTGCTACGGGCGTAACCTGGGTTCCGGCCGGATGGTCGAGCTGGGCGAAACCTGCGGCGTGATTGCGGCGCAGTCAATCGGCGAGCCGGGAACGCAGCTGACCATGCGTACCTTCCACGTGGGCGGCACAGCCAGCCGCGTGCAGGACAAGTCGCGCCTGGACGCCAAGAACAACGGGTTCGTGCGCTTCATCAACCTGAACACGGTGGAAAGCAAGGAAGGCGAGCTGGTGGCCATGAACCGCTCCGGCTCGGTAGCCATCGTGGATGAGCGCGGCCGTGAAAAGGAGCGCTATCAGGTGGTTTATGGCGCGCGCCTCCGCGTTCGCGAGGGCTCGGCGGTCAAGCTGGGCGAATTGCTGGCCGAGTGGGACCCTTATACCTACGCCATTCTCACTGAGATCGGCGGAACGGTGCAGTTCAAGGACCTGCAGGAAGGCATCACCCTCAACGAGGAAGTGGATGAAGTGACCGGTCTGTCTCGCTGGGTGGTTGCCGACTCGCCCGACGAAAAGCGGCAGCCGGCCATTGCCATGAAAGGCGCCAAGGGGAGCAAGCGGTATCTTCTGCCGCGCGGCGCTCACCTGATGGTGCAGGACGGCGACAACGTGGGTCCGGGCGACGTGCTGGCGAAGATTCCCAAGGAGAGCACGCGCACCAAGGACATCACCGGCGGTCTGCCGCGCGTGGTGGAGCTGTTTGAAGCGCGCAAGCCGCGCGAGACCGCGATCATTTCGGAAATTGACGGTGTGGTTCGGTTCGGCGAGGTCAGCAAGGGCCAGCGCAAGATCTACGTGACGGCGGACAACGGCGACGAGAAGGAATACTCGGTGCCGCGGGGCATTCACGTGAACGTTCAGGAAGGCGAGCGGCTACGCGCTGGCGATCCGCTGATGGATGGCCCGTTGAACCCGCACGACATTCTGGCCGTGCTCGGCGAGAAGGAGCTGCAGGCCTACCTGGTGAACGAAATCCAGGAAGTCTACCGGCTGCAGGGCGTGGCGATCAGCGACAAGCACATCGAAGTGATCGTGCGGCAAATGCTGCGCTGGGTGCGGATCGACGAAGTGGGCGACAGCAATTTCCTGCTCGAGCAACAGGTCGATCGCTTCCGGTTCCGCGAAGAGATCGAGCGGGTTCTGGCGCAGGGAGGCCGTCCGCCGATTGGACGTCCGCTGCTGCTGGGCATCACCAAGGCATCGCTCTCCACCGATAGCTTCATTTCGGCGGCAAGCTTCCAGGAAACGACACGCGTGCTTACCGAGGCCAGCATTAACGGCGCGGTGGACAACTTGCGCGGGTTGAAGGAGAACGTGATCGTGGGCCGTTTGATTCCCGCGGGCACGGGCCTGGAGTACTACCGCAATGTGCAGCTCTCACCGGAGCTCGAAGAGGCAGCGGCTCGCGTACAGGAGGAAGTGCACGCCGAGATCGAAGCCGCCGAGCGCGAGCTGGAGCTCATGCGGCAGGAAGGCGAAGCCGAGGAGATGGCGGCCGAGTAGGCGCGCAACAGCGAAACCTTTACACCAACAGGCCTGGCGCAAGCTGGGCCTTTCTTTTTATGCGCATCTTTGTGAGGCGAGCTCAGGATCTTTGGCGCCGGAGATTATTGGCTTGCTGCTGTGCCGGGATTGCTTGACAGCATACATGGCGGTGTCAGCGGTGCTAAGCAGGCTGTCGGCGGTTACGGCATCCTCGGGGTAAAGAGCGAAGCCGACGCTGGCCGAGCCGTTCACCACATGTCCGCCCACCGCGAAGGGCTCGTCGAAGCAATGTTCCAGACGGCGCGCGATTTCCTCGACGTCGGAGCGGCTGTGCACTTCCGCAACCACTACAGCAAACTCATCGCCGCCCAACCGAGCAAGCGTGTCGCCCGGCCGCAGTTGTCCCTTCAGGCGCTGTGCGGCTTTCTGCAGGTACAGGTCTCCTGTCTGATGGCCGAGCTGATCATTCACCTGCTTGAAGCGATCGAGGTCGATGAAGATGAAGCCGAAGATATCGGCAGACCTGCGGGCTTCAGAAATCATGGCGTCCAGGTGCTTCTCCAGAGAGAAGCGGTTGGGGACGTCGGTGAGCAGGTCGAACTCCGAGCGGCGGACGAGATCGGAGTAGAGGCGCGAAGTTTCAATGGCCAGCGTCGCCAGACCCGCTCCTAGAACCATAGCCTCAGACTCTTCCGCACAGGGCTTGCTGAGGCGGTGAATGGCGGCGAAGAGGTATCCCAGGTCGGCTCCCGAGCGGCCGGGAATCTGATGCTGGACGATCCTTTGTGAAGTGATTTTGGTTGGGCGTTTACCCAAACACTCTCCATCGGCGATCTCGCACCAGCAGGCCGCGCCGTGCAACCGGAACGACACCACCTCAGTGATGCACTCGATGATCTCGCCGAGGGGACGGGAGTTATTGATGTCCTCGAGGACGCGGCTTCGCCGCTGCTCAAGGTAGGCCAGTGCCGCGGCCTTCTGGCGGACTCGCCGCTCCAGGGCCCAGCCTCTGACGCCGATAGCGATCACCGCGCAAAGCAGGAGGCCGACAATCAAAATCAGGTGACGCACATTCAACCACGGCGGTCGCGCAACAACCACGATGTCGTCAGCGTTGCGCATGAGGATATTAAAGGGTACTTCGCCGTCGAAGGGGTTCGGGTCTTCCAGCATGCAGATGCCGGTGACGCGGATGCGCGTGCCGACGGGAATCTCGCGCATGGGTTCGAGCGGGACTGGGCTTGCTGTGCCTGGATGGCGGATGATGGCGGAGAGCAGGTGACCGTCGGAGTCGAGCACATACTCGTCCTGGGTGGCCTGACGCACTTCGGTTACCACCCGGCCCTCCACTGAAATGAGGTCGAAAACGTGACTATGGCCTTCGTTGCCGCCGAGGGCCAGTTGACGCCAGGTGAAGAGCGAGGGAGTGACCGGCGCCCGTGTGGATGTTTCGTGTATTTCGCCGTGGGTCAGGGTGAGGAAGCCGTTCTCGACGGTCGGGAATCCAATCGCGTCGGCCACGTCGCCCACTTGCAGAAAGTTCCGGCTGTCGGTTTTGATCCACAGGCTTCTGGGGCCGTCCTGGAGCACCAACGCGGCGCCGAACTGGTAGTAGGTGATCGTTCCCCGCACGCGCATCCGCTGCGAAAGATCCAAGACACGATAGCCCGTGATGATACGGTCCATGGGCGTAACCGGAAGCGACCATGGATCGGAGCCGGCATGTTTCAGAATCTCCACCTCGGCCAGCGACTGAACGTGGAGCTGGATGCCGGTCATCTGCATCTTGTTGTCGAAGTGCCCGGAGGCCGCGCCGGTGATCTGCACCTCGGCGTCGAGCAGGCCTTTAAGGGCACTTTCATCGTCGCTATCGACGATCACCTCCATCGGGCCGCCATCCACCAGCATGCGAAGGTAAGTGAAGCGCAACGTCGATGTTGGGTCGTCGGGCTCGAGGTCGGCGGAGCGAATCACGCCGCGCACAGTAACCAGCTTGCAATCGGTCTCGGCACGGATCATCTGCTCGAAGCTGGGCTGCAAGGGTTTGGGCAATGGACCGTGACCAACGACGGTGACGTCACTGCCAATCACGAAGGGCCGAAAACTTTCGTGCATGGCTCCGCGAACCAGGATGCGATCGCCGGGAGCAAGCTTATGGGCTCTGGGAGCAAAAACAAAGATCGCGTCGTCGCCGTCCTGCACAAAGAGGTCTCCGTCGTGCGAGTGGTAGTAGGTGACGGTGCCTTCGAAGACGACAGGCGGGTGTTTGCTGGCCTCATCGTTGGTCAGCGCGGCCGCGGCGTGCAGCGTGGTCAAAGTGGCCGACGCATCGGCCCAGGCGCCCGAAGCGCACAGACAAAGCATCGCGAACAGGGGGACCACCCTTTTCATTGGCGCGGCTCACAAGGGCTGGAAGACGGATCCTGCCCCATAAGCCCTTATCGGCAGCGGGTGGAGAAAAATGAATGACGAGTGAGGAAATCCTGCCTGGCCAAGGAGTTAGGGGAAGGGAGCGGGACGCCCTAGGAATCGGCGTTTGGCGCCAATTCAACTTGCGGGTGTTCTTCACCAGCGTGGGCGTTCGACAACCGTGTGTACTTGGCTACATACATGGCGGCATCGGCGCCGCGGAGCAGACTGTCGGCGGAGTCGGCGTCTTCAGGATAAAGCGCGATGCCAAAGCTCGCCGAGCCGCGCAGAATATATCCATCTCCTATAAACGGCTCATGGAAGCAGCTTTCGAGCCGAGACATGATCTCTTCCACTTCGGCGCGGTTGCGCACCTCAGAAACCAGGACTGCAAATTCGTCACCGCCCAGCCGCGCCAGCACATCGCCAGGTCGTAGTTGCCGTTTCATGCGCCGCGAAACTTCCTGAAGATACAGGTCGCCCACCAGGTGCCCGTGCAGGTCATTTACCTGCTTGAATTCATTGAGGTCGATGTAAATCAAGCCAAAGATTACGGCAGTTTCGCGCGCGGTTTGAATCATCGCATCCAGAGTTTTTTCCATAGCGAAGCGATTCTGCACGTCCGTCAGGAGATCGAACTCCGAGCGGTGCACGAGATCGGAGTAGAGGCGCGATGTTTCGATCGCCAGGGTAGCCAATTCCGCTGCCATGGCCAGTGCCGCGATTTCCTCCGCATTGCTTTCCTTGCGCACGTCGAAAGCTGCGAAGATCGAGCCCAGAGTCGAACCGGAACGGGCGGCGATCGGGTGTTCGACGGTGCGCAGCGACGGAGAGGGAAGCTGAAACGGGCGATTTCCCAAGGTAGCTCCGTCCACTACCTGGCACCAACAGGGCGCTCCGTTCAGCCTGACCGAAACTAACTCTGTGACCCGCTCCAGAACCTCGGCCAGCGGCTTGGAGTGGTTGATGGCCTCCAAAATCCGGGCGCGGCGCTGCTCGATATAGGCGAGCGAGCCGATGCGGCGCCGGTTCCGTCTTTCCATAACCCATGCGCAGATGCCAAGGGCGATGACCAATCCAAAGAGGATGACAACGATCACCAAAAGATTGCGCACATTCAGCCATGAAGGCTGGGCGACGACCACGATGTCGTCAGCGTTGCGCATGAGGATATTAAAGGGTACTTCGCCGTCGAAGGGGTTCGGGTCTTCCAGCATGCAGATACCAGTGACGCGGATGCGCGTGCCGACGGGAATCTCGCGCATGGGTTCGAGCGGGACTGGGCTTGCTGTGCCGGGATGGCGAATGGTGGCGGAGATCAGGTGACCGTCGGAGTCGAGCACATACTCGTCCTGGGTGGCCTGACGCACTTCGGTTACCACCCGGCCCTCCACTGAAACCAGGTCGAAGCCGTGACTAACGCCGTCGTTGCCGCCAAGGGCCAGTTGACGCCAGGTGAAGAGCGAGGGAGTGACCGGCGCCCGTGTGGATGTTTCGTGTATTTCGGCCTGGGTCAGGGTGAGGAAGCCGTTCTCGACGGTCGGGAATCCAATTGCGTCGGCCACGTCGCCCACTTGCAGAAAGTTTCGGCTGTCGGTTTTGATCCACAGGCTTCTGGGGCCGTCCTGGAGCACCAACGCGGCGCCGAACTGGTAGTAGGTGATGGTTCCCCGCACGCGCATCCGCTGCGATGAGTCGTTCGCGCGATAGCCCGCGATGATGCGGTCCATGGGCGTAACCGGAAGCGACCATGGATCGGAGCTGGCATGTTTCAGGATCTTCACGTCGGCCAGCGACTGAACGTGGAGCTGGATGCCGGTCATCTGCATCTTGTTGTCGAAGTGCCCGGAGATCGCGCCGGTGACCTGCACGTCGGCGTCGAGCAGGCCTTTGAGGGCACTTTCATCGTCGCTATCGACGATCGCCTCTACCGGCCCGCCATCCAAGAGTATGCGAAGGAGAGTGAAGCGCAACGTCGCTGTTGGGTCGTCGGGCTCGAGATCGGCGGAGCGAATCACGCCGCGCACAGTAACCAGCTTGCAATCGGCCTCGGCACGGATCATCTGCTCGAAGCTGGGCTGCAAGGGTTTGGGCAATGGGCCGTGACCTACGACGGTGATGTCACTGCCAATCACGAAGGGCCGAAAACTTTCGCGCATGGTTCCGCGCACCAGGATGCGATCGCCGGGAGCAAGCTTCGGGGCTTTGGGAGCAAAAACGAAGATCGCGTCGTCGCCGTCCTGCACAAAGAGGTCACCGTCGTGCGAGTGGTAGTAGGTGACGGTGGCTTCGAAGGCGACAGGCGGATGTTTGGTGGCCTCGTCGTTGGTGATGGTGGCTGCGGCGTGCAGCCCGATCGGAGGCGCAGGCGGGGCCGCCGACGCCACCGGAACGAATGCGAAGAGGATGGCGGCAGGGAAAACGAGTCGTCTTATCAGTACGGATTTCACTTTGCCGTCGCGTTCTTTCTGCGCTCGCGGGCTCATTTTGATGCTGTTGGCCGCCTTCTTCATCCAGCCGCGCCGGATGCTTCGGGGAGCTGCGCGAGCGGAAACATGATCGTGAAATACCTTGCACTTATCTTACTTAGACTGAAGCGGTTGGATATAACACTTTCGGTGCGTTGACCCTCCGGTTTCTTCCCCGTCGATCTGGCCACTGGATTCGATCTCCGGCAGCGAGAATGCGCACCTTAGAACAGCAATTCTGGGGGATTCAGTTAGCTGGCGCGGCGCGGGGTTCTACACTGAATGAGGCCGTTTGAACGGCAATTTGACTTGAATATGGCAAAGAAACTGCGGGTTGGCATTCTTTTTGGCGGGCGCAGCGGCGAGCATGAGGTGTCGCTGCTGTCGGCAGCATCGGTTCTGGGGGCGATCGATCGCGAAAAGTTCGAAGTTACGCCCATTGGTATTACCAAAGAGGGCCGCTGGCTTGCGGCCGGCGACGCTCGCGGCCTGCTGAACGGCGATGCCGGCGGGGTGGGGCGGCGGCTGCGCGCGGGCGATCCGGAGGCCACGCCGGGAGCGAAGCTGTTACATGAAGGCATTCCGACACTGTTGGCGCCGGAGCCGGTTCCTCAAGGTCCGGAAGGAAAGGCCATCGAAGTCGTGTTTCCGGTGCTGCATGGAACCTTCGGCGAGGACGGCACCATTCAGGGGCTGTTTGAGCTGGCGGGTATCGCCTATGTTGGTTCGGGTGTCCTGGGTTCGGCCGCGGGCATGGACAAGGACGTAATGAAGCGCCTGTTTGCCGAGGCCCGGTTGCCCATCGTCAAGCACGTCACGTTACTCCGCGCGGATTGGGAAAAAGCGCCACGCAAGGCAATCGCGCTGGTGGAGCAAACGCTCAAATACCCGGTGTTTGTGAAGCCCGCGAACCTGGGTTCTTCTGTTGGTATTTCAAAGGCACATGATCACGCGGAGCTATCCCCGGCGCTGGCGTTGGCGGCGAAGTACGACCGCAAACTCATCGTGGAGCAGGGCGTGGGCGGCATCGCGCGTCGTCGCGCACAGCCGGCGCGCGCGCGCGAGTTTGAAGTGGCCGTGCTTGGCAACGACTCGCCCAAGGCAAGCGTGGTCGGCGAGATCATTCCGGGCAAGGAGTTCTACGATTACGAGGCGAAGTACCTCTCTGAGGGCTCCGTGCCCGTGATCCCTGCGAAGATTTCGCGCGACCAGAGCCGGAGAATACGCGAGATGGCCGTTGCCGCATTCAAGGCCTGCGATCTTTCCGGGTTGGCGCGCGTCGACTTCCTCATGGAGCCGGACGGAAAGAAACGAATCTACCTGAACGAAGTGAACACCATGCCCGGCTTCACGCAAATCAGCATGTACCCCAAGCTGTGGGAGGCGTCGGGGCTCAGCTACAAGGAGCTGATCACGGAGCTGATTGAGCTGGCGCTGGAGCGGCAGGCGGAGAAGAACAAAACGACTTACAGCAGGGAAGAGTGAAGAAGCAGGGACCAGGGGACCGGGCGACCAAGGCACCAAGGGAACAGGGAACAGGCAACATGG
>Ga0208190_1000246_pt1 | contig 21990 bp, 24 predicted proteins | sample June2015DPH_13_1_FD_184708 | JGI IMG/M metagenome (GOLD analysis project Ga0208190, IMG submission 184708) | Peatland microbial communities from SPRUCE experiment site at the Marcell Experimental Forest, Minnesota, USA - June2015DPH_13_10... | ecosystem: Environmental > Terrestrial > Soil >... | reverse complement strand
CTACGGTGGCGTCAACTACGGCTTCGGCTATGGTGGCGTCGGCTATGGAGGTGGATACTGGAACAACGGAGCCTTCAACTACAACACCACCGTGAATAACGTGAACGTCACAAACATCCACAATGTTTACAACAAGACTGTAGTCAACACGACCGCGGTAAACTATGTCAGCTATAACGGCGGCGCCGGCGGAATTACCGCTCGTCCAACCGCCGCGGAAGAGACTGCGGCACACGAACAACACACGCCGCCAACCGCGATGCAAACCCAGCATGTGCACGCTGCCAGCACCAACCACGCGCTCTTGGCGTCTGTGAACCAGGGGCGGCCGGCAATCGCTGCAACGGCGAAGCCTGGCGAGTTTAGCGGTCAAGGGGTGGTAGCGGCCAAGCAAGCGGGAGCACCTTACAAGGCTTCTGCCACCGAGGACAAGGCCGCTGAGAGCAAGGCCGCGGAGAGCAAGGTCGCTGAGAGCAAGGCGACTGAAGATAAGGCCGCGGAGAGCAAGGCCACCGAGAGCAAGGCGACTGAGGATAAGGCCGCGGAGAGCAAGGCCGCCGAGAGTAAGGCGACTGAGAATAAGGCCGCTGAGAATAAGGCCGCCGAGAGTAAGGCGACTGAAGATAAGGCCGCAAAGCCTAAGGCGGCTAGTCCGGCCGCTGAGTCTAATAAGCCGACTACAGCTCGATCGCAGCCGACTCCTAAGCCGGCAGCGGCGGCTCATGCGCAGCCTGCTTCCAAGCCGGCAACGGTTGCTCATGCGCAGCCTGCCCCACATCCTGCGAAAGAAGCGCCCAAAGCTGAAGAACACCCTCCCCAGTAGCCGAATTGATTGGGACGTATTGTGTCAGGCCGCTCGGAGGTCTAAAGAAGTCGATTGACTCTTTGGTGCGGATCCACTCCTTGGATTCGCACCATTGCCGATCACACTACAACCGACATCCCACCGGTTAACTGGGGTTAACTCGTTGTGGAAGCCAAGTGGGTAGAACGATCGTAGCGAGCGCAATTCCTAGCACTATGCTGGGTCATCTTCTTCCCGAGCGATGTCATTGTGAGCGGCCGATCTTCCGAAGATCCCTGATCACTGGCGATTTGTTGGGAGTAGGCAGTCCCCCTCAGCGGCGGGCCACGTTTGGCCGTGACTCCTGCCCACGCCATCCTCAACTATTGTTCTGCCCTTCTTGAAGCTGAAACCAGATTAGCTGTCTCGGCGTTAGGTTTGGACCCAGGCTTGGGCTTAGGTTTGCATACGGACATCGCCAACCGGGACTCCCTTGCTCTTGACGTGCTCGAACCGATTCGTCCCCAGATCGAGACGTGGCTGCTCAATTGGATTGGGAACGAACCATTACGCCGATCTGATTTTTTCGAAACTGGAATTGGCAATTGTCGGCTTATGTCCCAGCTTTGTATCAAGCTGAGCGGGACGGCTGCAGTGTGGAGAAATTTGTCGCACCTTGGGCAGAATATGTTGCGCAGGCGCTAAGGAGCACGAAATCCAGACATGGAGACAACTCAGTTGTTTCGACCCGCCTTACTCAACAGCGACGCACGGAAGCAAAGGGCAAGGCCTGGACACTTAGAGTTAAATTCTCTAAAGCGGATTATCTGTGTCGCGGGTGTGGAAAACGAATGATCGGAGGAAGAACCCACTGCAGTCAATGTGCTGTCAGCAGTGCGACCGAACGTCTGATCGATGCAGCGCGCGTCGGACGCCGAACAGCTAACAGTCCTGAAGCTCAGCTGAAGCGGGCGAGCATGCAACGTCAAAATGCGCTGGCACAGCATGCCTGGAAGCCGTCGGACCTGCCGACATGGCTGACTGAAACGTTCTATGCGGAGAAGATTCAACCTCTTCCAGGAGTTGCCGTTTTGGCTCGCTTCTCCGCCAAAGGTACACGACGGGCCAGACTCCGCAGCATCGGATCTGTTTTGGAAACAACAAGTTGCGCGTCGAGGCAGAGGGCCACTTAAATGCACCAGTTAAATTGAGTGAGCATCCTTCTCCTCTTTCAGGTTTCCTGAAACTAAGTCAGCCCATCTGAAGTTCTCTCCTCTTAGCGAACTACAACCCTACAACCTTTAAGGAGGTTGATATGTTTGCACGCAATGTCTCGATCCATCTGAAAGCGAATATGCTGTCCGATTACACGCGAGCTTTTGAAAAAGACGTCCTGCCTTTGCTGCGTAAGCAGAATGGCTTTAAAGACGAAATCACTTTCGCCGGTCCCGGCGGATTTGATGTGACCGCGATCAGTCTGTGGGAAAACAAGAACGATGCCGACAACTACAACACCAATACCTATCCGCAAGTGTTGAAGACGCTGGCAAGATTTATCGAGGGAACGCCCCAGGTTCACACCTTTGACGTTGTCACCTCGACCCTCCAGCAGCACGAACTCGTGACCGCGTAAAAGACACTCTGAGTTGGTTGGGCACGAGAAGGCGGAGTTACGTCCACCCTTCTCGCGCCACCAACCAGCATGCACTCGATTCGCGCCGAGGAGGGCAGCCATGCACCTAGCACTGCAAAACGCCGAAACTATCAATCGCCTGGTAGAACAGGGCGAATTGCTTCTGAAGGCCTTCTATGTTGAGCACGAGAAAGACCCGGCGGGGGTGGAAACTGAGTTCGCACGTGGCGAAGTGATCGGCTGGCGCAGCACGTTACACACCTTGTACCGTGTTTACGCGGAGGACATCGTGAACCGCGTTGTCGCCAGGACACAGTTGACCGTTCCCGACGGCGAAGTCCCGAGCGGTGCCGCTCATGGTTTTTGAGGCCATCCTAAACGAAGTTGAGCAACTCCATGACCGTCAGCGAGCGTCTTGCGATACTAGCGGAGCAATATCCGTCTGTGTCAGAGCTGCGAAACGCAAGTTTAGGATCGTCAAACGAGAGAATAATATTCCGGTGCTTGGCGTGTGTGAATATTGCAATGCCCAGTTCGCGGCAGGTCCCGAGACTATAGGCCGACCTAAGGATGCACACGCCGACATCCAAAAACAATTCACTGCACACAAATGCAAGCGGCTGGATGCCAGTAAAAACGCGGTGCAGACGGTGGGCGAAGGCTGCCGAATCGCACTGAGCACATCGGGACGCCGTCCATAACTGTCGCAATCAGGCGTGGCTGTTGAAAAACTCCTTCCCGCGAAATTTGCAAAAATAAAGTCGCGCTAGGATGCCCTACAAACGACTTTTTCGGTTTTCCTAGACATTTTCTATCCCTCAATTTTTCGCTGTTTTGAAGAAAATGGACTTTTTCAACACCCACAGGCGAGTACACTCATTGGGAATTTGGCGAGGTCAATGAGTGGCGATTTTCGACAGCCAAAATGAAAAGCCCCAAAGCGGCGGCCTTAGGGTGAGAGAATTGCTAGGATGGCGCACCTACACAAGCATGAAGTCTCATCTGGGGAGGGGGTACGTTGGAGGTGCTCCCAATGTGGGTGGGAATCGGTGCCGATGTATTTTGGTGAGGTTTTCGAGCCTGAGCATTTGTGCCCAAATGAATACTGCGGGTGCGGTCATCGTCGGTTCGAGCACAAGGACGACACATGCTCTGGAGCCAAAATCCGAGGTGAAGAGAGGAATACTAACGAAACGCAAGAGCTGTGCAGCTGCAAGAGCTTTCAACCGAAATAAGTATTCCGCGATGCCCGCCGAAGCACGGCGGAAAATGCACATCTAGCGCATTCCGAATCGGGGTCATTCGGTCATTCTTGTCGCGATCAGCACTCCCAAAATAATGGCATTACCCTGATACGGTGATAGGGGTTACCTTCCGCTTCGTGCTGGGGTCTTCGAAGGAATTGAGCCGGTCCGATAGCTGTTGCGATCTTTGGATCAATCTCCCAGCCTCGGCGATCAAAAGGACAGTATTCTTGTTCAGCTCCTCGACCTTGCGTCGCAACAACGAAGACTCTTCTTCATGTTGCAACCTGGGGATGCGCTGCGTGCTGTTGAGCAGCATAGTGTGGCCTCCGTTGCGGAATTATCAGATTGCACAAGAGACCGACGCCACAGAACGGGGCACGGCGGAGGGATGTGTAAAGGGACTTCTAGAGTCTAACACCCCAATTCAGACGAGATGCTAGGTAACTTTTGTAAACAGGGTCGAAAATCGCGCTGCTCATGCCGGATCCCCTAGAAGTTCGACTCGGTAGCCAAGCTTCCGGAGTGTCCGGATCATTCGGGAAGTGCGGACTCGTCTGGAGTTTTCCGAAACCGCCGGGCCCCGTTCCTCATAGCGAACGCCTTTATTCAGAATCATCCAGATCAGCTGATAGATGCGATGCGCAATTGCCCCGATGGTTTTGTTGTGGCCGAGGCGCGGAACGAGACGACGGTAGACGATCTCGAAGATGCTTCCTTTATGCTTAGCTGCAGCATTGGCAGCACACTCCCGCACTCAGTTTGCGCCGCAGTGAAGAGGCTACAGAAATTGAGGCTTCGTAGACTGTTCCGTGACGAACGATTCTTTTTTCGTACAGACTCTAACGAGCGCCAGCGAACAGGTACACGAATCCTGCCAGCGAAACGAAAATCAAAACGTACGGCCACAACTCAATGATGCGCTTCGGCACATCTAAAATCCTAGGCCAATAACCTTGATTCCCATCACCAAAATGAGCCGAGAAATTACGTTGGTTTGGTTCGGAGTTGTTAGGCGTCATAGGGCGGCGCGACTTGTTCGATGGGGTGGCACTTGACGCAGATTTGGAGTGGGATTTGCCAAGTCTGCCCTTCGAAGAAAAACGGACGATTTAAATTTCCCAATTCTGTCCCGCAGCCAGGGCAACACTTGGTGGTCGAAGGAACGCTGACGGTGTTTAGAAATTCGATGAATGCCTTGGAAACCAGATTTTCGCTCATCTGACATCCTCTCCGCCTGACTTTGAGTAATCCCCGTTTCTCGTAATGTGCTTAACGTAGCAATCCTCGTGGATGGCCTTGCCTTTTTCATCAGCGCATAAATCAATCCGCAAATCTACGGATTTCCTGCAAAGTACACAGGACATTTCTTGGAAAGGAGCGGCTATCCATAAACGCCTCCTTGGGAGGGTCAGGAGTAGCGTAGCCTTTTGGCGGGTTGAGAACTGAGCAGTATTGATCAGGCAGGGGATTCTTGTGCGGTCGCGTACAGACGAACAAGACTGTTTCGTCATGCACGGTAAGACGAATAAACGGAAGTCGCCTGTACAGCCGTACTCAACGAATGTCTGCAGCGGCTTTCTTTTCGTCCCCGGTTTCCGCAAGGAACGCCAGTCGATCGCCCGAGGGCGACCACTGCGGCAAGCTCAATCCTTCTCGGATGTTGGTAACCGGAGTACACGCGGTAGCGTCCGCCGCGCTAGCGGCTTCGTTGTGTGCTGGGCATGCTCAGTAACTTGGAGGTGAAAGTCCTCTGGCCGACCCGATGGAGGTGAAGGCCTAGTAATGATGCAAGGGCTACTGCCGCAAGGCGGGGTCTGAAGGAAGCATTAAACAAACGTGCGAGTCGATGGACAAAAATCGAATAGAAGGCGCCCGTACCGGACGAGAGGGCAACGTACCGCGAAGTCCATAATCCATCAAGGTGCGAAGCGTAGATTCGGCGATTGTGCGCGGAAAGTGACTGAGCTTACCCCAGGAGATCTGCTCCGTGTCGCTTCGGCGACTGAGACGGCTGAGAGGCAGTCTGACCGCGGATCAGAAGTCAGCATAGGGCATAGTAGATCATGTCGTCGGCGAGGCTAGTGAGGCACTCCGAAAACCGAAAGGTGGAGAAACAGATAGGCCGAGTCGGGAACGGGGATCGAAGGCCCGAACGAGAAGGAGCGGTGAGTAGGCCATGAGTCTCAAAGACGATAAGCAGCAGAACATCCAGATGGAACTGGACTTCTCGTCTGCACTGACGGGTGCAGCCCGAGGTGGCGCAGGGGAAGAGACTGAATCGCTGATGGCGACGAATGAACCCGAAAACCCAGCTAGAACTAATCGATTGATGGAGGAAGTATGTGAGCGAGACAACCGGAAGGAGGCACTGCGACAGGTTAAGGGTAATAAAGGTAGCGCGGGAATGGACGGAGTCACCGTCGATCAACTCACCGACTACCTGATCCGAGAACAACTGCTGAATGGAACCTACGAACCAAAGCCGGTGAGGCGGGTGGAAATCCCCAAACCGGACGGCGGGGTGCGAAAGCTTGGTATCCCGACGGTGGCTTCGTAATGCACCTCCTCAATCGCGTTTTAGGATGCCGTATAAATTTTGCGTGAGTTGCGCACCCAGTCCCATAATTTCTGCTCATCTGTTTCACTGACTGTGATCCAATACGGCGTGCCGGAGGTAAGGCGGCGGGCCTGAATCACACCGTGCTCGATCCAGTAATAGACCACATTCGGATTGACTCCGAAACGCTCCGCCACTTGTTGGACCGTCAACTCCTCAGGATGCTTAAGCTTGGCTACGGGGATCTTGTAGCGATAGCGGATCCACTTGATCATAGAAACCGTGAAGTGTTTCCGTAAGGCGCTGACCACGCCTTCCTGATTGAGCTGATCGGCGATTTGTGCATCCGTCAAGCTGTGAGCCAAATCGCGGACTCGCTCGACCACGTTGGCAGGGTAGCGCAACCGGTCGGCGATGTTGGGTGGAAGCGGTACGGAGCGGTCGGTCGAGGCTCCGCCTTGCCAACGGATGTGAACGAAGAGCTGCTTAGGTTGGGCTACGAGCTTCTCCACCGTGATGTCTTTGATCAGCAGACGCAACATCCGCTTTCGATCCTTAGGCTGGGTGGTGGGAGCGCGCCATACACGCGGCAAGTCTCGGGCGAGAGCCAGCACCTTCTCCTTCTGCTCGGCAGTGGCGACGCGAGCTTCTTGCAGTTGAAACTCCCCAGCCTGCTTCTTGAGATCTTGCAACTGAACCAGGGCATTGTTCCAGCGATGTTCCAGAGTGCTGGCCACGAGGCGATTCGAAGGATCGACTTCTTGATATCTGCGCTCGGCGAGTGCGGCATCATACTCGGCACGTTCTAGTCGCATCTGCCATTGGCGCATGATCGCTTGATCGCGCGTCTCCAGCTCTTGCAATGCTGCCAGTGCCAGCTCCAGTTCCGCGGGCTGCAATGCCTTTAATACTTCCTCGGCAATGACGGAGTCCAGCACATCACAACGGAAGCTTAGACAGTCCTTGGTGGCGAGCCCTTCGCGATGCAACCAGTTGCACTGATACATGGGATAAATGCCGCCGTTGCCCGTGTATCGAACGGTGATAGCTCGGCCACAGTGACCGCATAGCAACAGCCCTTGCAGTAACGCCAAGCCTTCGCGCGCCGGGCCGCTCAACACCGTCTTCTCACCATGGGTGCAATTTTTCTGCAAACGTTCTAGATTTTGGCAGAACTCTTCCGCCTGAATATAACCTTCGTGGTGCGCCGGCAAACGGACGCGCCAGTCGGGCATCGCCACCGGCTGCATCTGTTTCCGCACTTCGCCCTGGGTGCTGATCTGCACCCGATACCGGTAACGGCCAAAAACATACATTCCAGCATAGGAGGGGTTCTTGAGTATCCCCAGTACACGGCTGTGGGTAAGCCGACCCCATATCAACTGGCCAGCCCAGGCTCCGCCATAGGCTCGCTTCGGAAATCGTAATCCGCTTTCGGCGAAGCGTTGCACCACGGCAAAGGCGCTGCCGGTTTCGCGAAATAGGCGAAACACGAAGGCCACCGCACCGCGCACTTCTTCATCGGGATCCAGAATGATGTGGCCTTGCTCGTCATTGCAAAACCCAACCGGCAGAGGCAAACGCAACTCTCCCTTCTTGGCTTTGTTGAGCTTACCGCCCTGGAGGCGCGTGCGCAAAAAATGCAGCTCGGCTTGGGCCATGGTCCCTTTCAACCCCAACAGAAGTCCGTCGTTGAAATCGGCTGGATCGTAGCAGCCATCCTCGTCGATCACCAGGGTTTGGGTGAGAGCACACAGCTCCAGCAGTCGATGCCAGTCCAAGTCCGAGCGTGAGAGTCGGGAGGCTTCCAGGGCAAACACGGCGCCCACTTGTCCCATGGAGACATCGGCCACCAACGTCTTGAAATCCTCCCGCCCCGCAGTCTGCGCTCCGGACTTGCCGAGGTCCCGATCGAGGGTACGGATCGCAGCTTGGCTCCAGCCGAGTTCCTCCGCCATCCCGCGCAATGCATACTGGCGTTCCGTGCTCTCCTGATGATGGAGTACTTGGCCGGGCGTCGACTGGCGCAGGTAAACATAGGCGGATCGGCTGCGGTGATGATCGGCGATCTTGGGGTTCATGGACGGCCTCCACGGTAGCTTCTCCACTGGGTTCGCCGTCGAGCCATGCGGAGAGCATATTGGCCAAGAGCAGGCCGCCTTGTTTGCGATCGAAGGGAGCGGAGGGCGAGGCAGCAGCATGGCTCATGGGAATGGCTCAGGGCACCTCGCGGCGGCGTAGCAGTTCGTGATTGATGGCGCAGATCTCGTCCAAAATCTCGCGGAGACGATGGTAGTTGGCGAGACACTCGCTGGCTTGGCTTTGATAGTCCTGGGGGATGTAATCCATTTGCGGTTGCCGGCCATAGTGACTGACCGAGAGGTAGTACTTGGGGCCATGACCGGGGCCGCGGGCACACTTGCATCCTGGCTTGCCGCAAGGTTTGTAGCGCTCGATGAGCGAGCCCCGCAACAGACGATCGAGCGGTGGCAGCTGGCGCAATAGCTGTTGGCGCCGTCGTCGTAGGGCGACAATGGAAGACCGTTTGCGCGTTTTGATGCGCATCTGTATCAGACCATGTATATAACTGGTCTGCTTGTAATGCAGCTCGATTCACTTGTCAATCTCCTTTGGGTAACTCTCTTGATGACTGCGAGCTGAGTTGCTCCAGCAAGTTCACTAAATCCAAAAGCAGATTCACATCCCACAGCCTCGGCGGCAAGCCGAGCGCGGAATAAGGATCGGGGTCGGCCCAATCGGTCCACTCGCGTGCGACACTGAAGGAGCCATGCTCTAATCCACGCAAAATCAGAGTGTCGATACCGGCTACGCGCCGTTTCTTAAGTACTGGGAAGCTTTGCCCACGAAGTGGATGAAAAGGATGCCGGATCTCAGCCCATCCTAAAGGCTCACTGGGTTCGTGTGCAGTTCGCGTTGACCGTCCCGACGGTGCTGGATCGTTTTATCCAGCAAGCGGTGATGCAGGTTCTGCAGCGGCGGTGGGATCGGACTTTCTCCGAATACAGCTATGGTTTTCGACCGGGACGGTCAGCTCATCAAGCGGTAGCTCAGGCGCAACAATATATCGCCGCGGACTACAGCTGGGTGGTCGATCTCGACTTGGAAAAGTTTTTCGATCGAGTCAATCACGACAAATTGATGGGACAGGTGGCTAAACGAGTCGAAGACAAGAGGCTGTTGAAGCTCATCCGGGCGTTCTTGAACGCCGGCGTGATGGAGAATGGACTGGTCAGCCCCAGCGTAGAAGGCACTCCCCAGGGAGGTCCACTTTCGCCCCTGTTATCCAACCTCGTGCTCGACGAACTCGACCGAGAGTTAGAGCGACGCGGACACCGCTACCTGCGATACGCGGATGATTGCAACATCTACGTGCGTAGCCAGCGGGCCGGTCAACGGGTGATGGAAAGCATAACGCGGTTCATCACACAAAAGCTCAAACTCAAAGTGAATGAGACCAAGAGCGCGGTGGCGCGACCGCAGGAACGGAAGCTCCTCGGATTTAGCTTTAGTGCCGGTCCAGAGATTAAGCGCATAATTGCGCCGAAGGCTCTGGATCGGTTTAAGCAACGAATCCGGGAGATCACGCGAAAGGCAAAGGGCGTCAGCATCGAGAAGACGATAGCGGAGCTGACCTCGTATATCCGGGGCTGGCGCGGTTATTTCGGCTTCTGCGAAACGCCTGTGGTGCTGGAGTACCTGACCCGCTGGGTCCGGCTGCGATTGCGTGCAGCGCTGTGGCGGCAATGGAAAACACCGCGCCGTCGCCGCGCGGCACTGCTGGAACTGGGAGTTCGTCCGCGACTGGCTAGCAACACGGCCGGTAGTGGACGCGGCCCCTGGTACCTCGCTCGGGCCAAAGCCCTCTCGGTTGGGCTTTCCAACGCCTACTTCAAATCGCTCGGACTTCCAACGCTGATCGATGGGTGTTAGCGTAACCAACTCGAACCGCCGTGTACGGACCCGTACGCACGGTGGTGTGGCAGGGGTCGGCGGGTGACCGCCGCCCCTATGCCGATCTGACGAGCTACTCTTACCTAATCCGGTAAGGTAAGGTTTGCCGACCATCCGTCCGGAGCGCTGGCAAGCGCGGCCATGCGTTACTTGATCCGCCGACCCGTCTCCTTGTCGAAGACGGTGTTGCGCAGGAATTGGTCGGTAGACCAAGGTGGCGCGTCTCCTCCAAGATACTGATGGAACCATTCGAGGTGCGCGGTGTAGTACAGAGCCATTTCATACCAACTGGGCCAGTGGCCGGCGTCGGAATAGACGATCAGCCGGGAAGGGACATTCATTTCCTGAAGCGAGGTGAACATCTGCAGTGACTGAGTGTAGGGCACGCGATAGTCGCGCTCGCCGGAAATGACGAGGCAAGGCGTCTTGAAATTCTTCACGTAGTAGGACGGGGAGAACTTTTCGTACTGGTCAGAGTTCCACGGCTGACCTTTGTAGTCCCACTTGGGGAACCATAGTTCTTCGGTCGCTCCGTACATGGAGCGGAGATCGAAGATACCCATCATCGAAGCGATGGCCTTGAAACGGGTGGTGTGGCCCTCGAACCAGTCCATCATGTAGCCGCCGTAGGACCAGCCCATGGCGCCCATACGGTCGGGGTCGACGTAAGGAAGCTTGCTCAGTTCGTCGGTAACCTTCATCAGGTCTTCAAAAGCCTTGCCGCCATGATCTCCGGAAATTTCAGCCGTGAAATCCTGCCCATAGCCCGTCGATCCGTGCGGATTGGCAAACGCGACGACGTAGCCAGCGCCGGGATAAATCTGCCAATCGCCGCGAAAGGAATCCTGCCACTGCTGTTGCGGCCCACCATGCACATTGAGGATGAGCGGATATTTCTTTGACGGATCGAAGTTGTGAGGCTTGACGATGAAGACTTCGATCTTCGCTCCGTCGGCTCCCTTGACCCACATGCGCTCGGCCGGACGGATATCCACCTCATTGGCGACTTCGTTGTTGAATTGAGACAGGCGTTGCGGCGCCGAGGATTTCCCGTTAGCTATGTCCGCGGCAAAAATCTCGACTGGCTCGCCAACCGAACGTCGGGTGTAGATGATACGACGGTTGTCCGGGGAGAGCTCGAAATCGTCGATGGTCCGGTCCACCAACACTTGCTGAATAGAGCTGGTGTCGAGGGTCACGCGGAAGATGGGATTGTCGCCCTCGACAGGAGCGGTGAAGTAGAGGGATCTCGAGTCTGGGGCCCACTGGAAGGCGTCTACCCAATTGTGGAAGGACTCGGTGAGCACGCGTGATGCGCCGGTGGAGCGATCGTAGATGGCCAGTCGAAAGAGATCGGATTCATAGCCGGGTTGCTTTTGCAGTTGATAGGCGATGTATTTTCCGTCCGGTGAGTACTTCGGATGGCCGTCGAAGGCGGGATTCGAAGCGGTAATGTTGCGCGGTGGCTGATTGCCAGAGAGCGGGACGATCCACACATCGCTGTTGGTGGACGATGCGAGGTCGCGGTCATGATTGGAGTCGAAGGCGAGTTCCGCGCTATCCGGAGAAAAATCGTATCGCAAGGATCCGCCGAGTTGGAAGGGAGGAGAATCGAAGCCACCGGGCGTCAGGTCGCGCACCGCGCCGCTGGAAACATCGGTAAGAAGGACGTGCGTGCGCTTGCCGTCTTTCCATTGCGTCCAATGGCGGTAGAGCAGCGCATCGGCCGTGTGGGCGTGGAGCGGGCCCTTGCTCCAGCGCTGTTCGATCTTCTTGTTGCAAGCATCGTCGGCGCTGCATTCCGGATAGACGTCGCTCGAAAACGCGATCCATTTGTCATCCGGGGACCAGAGCGGGTCGGAAACTCCGGTGGAAATATTGCTGAGTTGCCGGGCTTCGCCACCGCTGGCGGAGATCACGTAGAGATTGTCATCGCCATCCCGGGCACTGATGAAGGCGATCCACTTGCTGTCCTGTGAGAAGACGGGCGCCGATTCACCCTTTTCGCCAAACGTAAACTGGCGCGCGTTCTTGCCATCGGCATCCATCAACCAGACATGCCCGATGCTCTTTGCTTTCGCCAAGTCGTTCGTGTGCAGGGTAAACAGGACGCTTTTACCGTCGGGAGACACGTGCAAGTCCTCTAGTCCGCGAACGCGGTAAAGGTCTTCGATGGTGAAGGCGCGTTTGGCGGCTGCGCCGGGGATGACCTGCAGCAGAAAGCAGAACACGAGCAACAACAATCTCCTATGCATGAAGCCCCTCGTCTTGAAATGAACTGTGCGGACGACTCCCGAATTCAAACACAGTCCGAGCACTTCGCGCCAGAGTTGCTGGCCGACTCGGTGACCGCAAGAGCGGTCAAGCAAACGGAGATGTGGCCTTTCCTGACACCTCGGCGATTCTTCCCGAGTCACGGACTAGCCGGAAGTTATGACCCGGCACAAACTTTCAACGAACCGGGCCAGAAGTCAGCTTCGAGGAGATCTATTGATCTCCCCGAAGCCCGTTTCCGTGTTGCGGACAACTCGCCCCGGTCAATTCTCAATGCGTGTAAACGCCTTCCATGAGAAAGCCGGTCAGTGTCAAGAACCGTTTTCGTTCCGTCCTTACTTTGCCGGAGCGGCCGCCTCTGCCGCCATCCTTCCATCCGCACTCTTTAGATGAGCGATTTTCGCTTGGTGCAAGTTGGGTGTTCTCGTTTCAGCCGGTGTTGCCACCTGATTGTCGACCTTGCTTTCCACCTACAGCGTGGAAAGTGGGCCAGGCGATTGACGCAGTCACCGGAACTCGGCTTTGGGCTGTGTTTGCTTCCTAACTAGATTCCTCGACTATGCCGCTGCGGGCATGGGTTGTTGTCTGCAATTGTGCAGTGGTTCGTAGACTTCTCCGCTGACCTACAACCGATGCAGCAAGGCTGTTAACTTTCGTGCTGTCGCAATCACGGCTCGTTTCTTCCCATTCTTTCCACCCCGCTCCGCCAGTTTCGATCCCCAACGCGACAAAAAATTGCGGGCTGTCGATGAGAGCAGCCCGCTAACTTTCAACCCTCCGGATGTTACCAGTTTTACGGCATCAGTGAGAAGCGGTTGCGGCCGCGGCCACTGCTTGGACGAAGGGCAATCCGATGGGAGTGCCCACGCCCGTTACGTTATCCCACCCCGGCCCGGTAGTCAGTGAGGTGTCGGTGCCAAACGTGAAAATGTCCCAGCGAGTCGACGAGGCGCTGTTGTACAGAGCGCTGATAAAGTTCTTGGTTTTTTCCAAGGGCTGCACCAGTGCATCCGCGGTTTCCAGTGCGGGAGGATTGGGAGGGTTGAAGATAACCCCGGTTACGTTGTCCGGAGAACTGACGTCGGTAACGTCATAGAGAGCACCGGCGGGCAGGGTGTAGACGTACGTGGCTGCCTGGCCAAGCGGCTTTCCGGCTGCCTGGTTCGCGATGGCCCATAGAGCCGAGAACATGGGGCAGGACAAACTGGTTCCGCCGTACACTTCAACGGCCTGCGGGTCACCGGGCACGGCATCGGGCGTTATGACGAGCTCGAACCCCGTCTCGGGATCGGCATCCATGGAGATGTCGGGCAGCTTGCGCCAACCTCCTGTCAAGCTTTTCTGGAAGGAAGGCTTGTGCCAGAGGACGCTGGTTCCGCCACCAGCTCCGAAGATGAAACCAAATTCCAGAGGGGGAACGACCGGTGGATTTGGAGTAGGATCGGCAATACGGGTTTCGTTGAGGCCCCAGCCCGTCTGGAAATTCATCGTCTTATTTTTGTTCAAGAACAAGCTGGTGCCGCCGACTGCCGTCGCATAGGGCGAACTTGCCGGCATGGAAACGCTGGTGAAACCGATGGCGTCGGAGAAATCCCCATCATCGCCAGTAGCAAAATCTGCCGAAATACCGAGGGCCGCCGCCAACTCATTGATTGTGTTTTCAGCCGCCGAATCGGTAGGGTCATTGTAGGGCGGAACTTCCGGTCCTCCGTAGCTATTCGAAATCACGTTGCCTAACAAATTCTCGGTTGCGTACAGAACGCCCTCGTCGAGATTAGTGTCGGTGTTGTCCGTGGTCTCAATTAGCACGATATCGGCTTGCGGCGCGACCGCATGGGCCGTCTCTACGTCGAGGGTCGTTTCCGGATACCAGTCTGGGGCATAGCAACCTTCCGCTGGTGTGCAGGTCGACGTGCCACCCGCGGTGTAGATTTGGAAGTTCTTTGAAGTGAGGGCGGGCAAGTGGTTGAGCGTCGAGTAGGTGTTAGCGTCATCCACGATCGTAGGCGAACCGTAAGCATCGACGATCACGATGGTCTGACCCTTTCCCCTCCATCCATTCTTGTAAACCTGCGGCAGCCCGTAAGCGGTCTGAATATCGGCGGCGTCGTAGCCGCAAGGGGGCAGATTTGGTGGACCGGAGGTGATGTCCGAACCAAAGCGATTACCGGCGTACGTCGCTGAGGGGAAGCCACCCCCCGTCGTAAACGTAACCGTTTCAGGGCTGCGGAAACATTGATCCGTGAAAAACAGACCATTCGGCCCGACTGAACTGAGTGGGACTCCCGCGAAAGGAGTGCCGGTATCAGGATCAATCGATTTCCTCGCGTACGATTTAAAGGTTCTGTCGGACAAACCCTGCACGGATGCTATAAGCGCACCGGCTGCTCCTTCCACCGTGGGCTTAGTGCTACTCACCCGGTGGATTTCTCCATTCACCTGATAGTGGTTGATCTGCACGTGGAAGGCATTCTGCACGTCGCCAATGCGGCCCTGGGCCCTGACGAAGTGATTATATTTGTCGGTCGACGAGATGCTTAAGTTGTGGCTTGCCAGGAAACTGCGCACGATCGCTGCATCCTGAGCTGTGGGTGCGAAGGCGGCCTTGTATTCCTCACGGGTGAGCCAGTGATGATAATTGGCGGAACTCGGCTCATACATCTGGCGAACCAACTCATCGAGAGCGGCTTTGTTGTGCTGATTGAGCCATACCGTCACGGTGATCAGCTTGGAAGGATCTTCCGGACCAAGATTCTGCGGAGAGGCGACTGCGCCCCTCGATTGAGAAAACATGGAACCTGCCAGCAAAGCCAGTAGGCAGACCGTTAGGGCCGGCTTGATACAAACCCACAGAGACTTCCTGAGAAACTTCATAACATCTCCTTTGGTACAGCGATGAAACAGCGTGTTAGTCATTACAGAAACTGGTGCCGGTAATTCGAAATCTGCTGGAACCCGATCTTCAGGACGGGGACAATCCGAACGCACTGACCGTCTTGCCCCTGCGCTCCACGTCGGACCAATGCATTTGAACTCTTTTTGTTTCCGGAATGGCGTCGATCGTGACTGCCCTCGCGAAGGCGCGCGGGAAGCCGTTTTCCGGGCGACAGAGAAAATGCTTCCCTCCCCCACCTGATGACAGCCAGTATCTTGCGCTCCAACGCGAGTGTCAAGTGCCACCGCGATAAAGTCGCTTTTAGAAGTGCAACAGATTGCATCTTTTGCGCAAATTACGCCGAATATCGGCGGCCCGACTGTCGCTCGCGATCAGTACTTTTCCACCCTGCGATCCTCGGCGCCGGCGGCGCGTGCAAACTGGACAAAGAGTCGGGGCACTGCGCCTTCCAAATGCCTTACAACTCGTCCTACACCTTCAACGAAGGCTTCAGCGTAAGTTCAATCCGACTGGCGGGCGATGGAATGTGATTGTATTGATCAGCGACGTGCGCGCTCGCACCAGTCCTGCCCGGGCTCGAATGACCGTCAGATCCGCCTGTGCTTTTCGACTGCGGTGTTGTATCGGCCCCAGCAGATCCGGGTCGATTCTCGCCAGCCGAGCCAGGGTGCGGGCATCGAAGCGATCGTCCTTTCGACGGCTCTCTCCGATCAAACGCACATTCCGCGCGTGGGCCACGATCACTTCGTGCTCCAACTCACTCAACAGCCGGCTCACCCACGGCGAATGCATTCCGGTTTCCAGCGCGATCCGACTGCGCGGCATCCCGCCGAAGACTCTGGGCGCATTCTTGCTTAAGCAGCCACGTGCGTGACCGGGCAGCCGCGTTCTGAGTGTAATCGCCTGCTTACGTCAGTTGTGCTGGGAACTCAGGGATCGTCGGTCGGGTCTAAACTAGTTCTGGTGATCGACAATCATTCACAAACCCGCCGTCGATTTCACGTCACTGTGCGCTTGGTGACGCGACTGGTCTTCGTGTTTATCGCTTGTAGCTGGCTACTCTTATACCTCGACTCGGTCTATCAGCGTCGGAGAGCAGAGTCCCTAGTTGCCGAACTAAAATCCCTTGACTTTGCGACGGCTGGCTTTCCTGATGTTCGGGACCTCACAATTCGCAATGGGGGTATGGCGATTCAGCGGGATTCACTACCACGGTTACCTGATTTCGGTACCCCGTTCCCACCGGACTTGCACGGAAACGTGAGTTTCAACAGGTCAGCGCCCAACTGCACACGGCAAGATTGCGCGTTTGAACTGTGGATCATGACTCCGCTGGCACGACTTCCGTTTCCGTTACAAGAGAGAACGGCAGAATTCTTTTACTCTGCTCTTCCTTATATCGGGGTGCGTTCGTGGGTTCTCTATGCGAGGTTTGAAGTTCGAAACGGAAAGCTGGACAGAAGCCTTACGGCGGTCTCGGAACTTAGGGTCGATAGGTTAGGTTCCCGTCAGCGGCTGGTCCCTCTCGGATATGAAGTCGAGACTACTGTGCGCGACTCGGCGAGTTTCGATCACGACTGTCACAATCAGGACTACCGCGTATACCTCGACCATGGTCACCCAGTAAAGCTCCCTCAAAATATGCTCATCACTTGTGTCTTGCAGGCTGCGGGGACACCCACGAAACGCGCATTTGATATTAATCTGCGTTGTCTCAGCGGGCTTTTTCTCAGTTGTAGGTTCGACGAACTCGCACCATCGGCATGGGCTGACTATTCCGCAAAGGACGGCGGCACAGGCACTCGCAATCCGTACAGATAACCGGGATTAGATTGCTAAGAGCCGCGTGCCTCAACAATCGTTGGTGAAACACCCCGATTACACTCAAAACGCCCGCAGCTACGGTTCCGGGCCAGAAGTCGGCTTCGAGGACATCATCTCTCAATCTCCCCGAAGCCCGTTTCTGGATCACTTCCGGTTTGACTATCCGCTCAGAAAGCGCCACCGAGCTTCTCTGGCAAAGATTTAGCCATCTCCAGCATGGCATGGTGATACTTTTCGTGCGCGAACTCACGCGCAATCTGCCACCCCTGACTGAGATAGAATTTCACGGCAACCGCATTCGACCGAACGACGCGAAGGCAGCACTTCTGGTGACCACGAGCAGCTATCTCAGCTTCGCCCTGCGCGAGTAATCTGCTTCCAACACCTTGTCTGCGGTGCTCGCGAAATACCCACAGGTCGCTAACCCACTCCTGATTCGTTATGATCACGCCCACAATCTTTTCATCAGAAACTGCCACCCATGCCAACGGCCAATCCTCATCTTCGAACTTAAGGGGGACGGGATTCGGAGCAAAAAGGTCCTTAAATGTTTCATTCGCCACTGTCTCTATCAGAGCCCGTACCGAGTTGTACTCGCTGGATTGCGGTCGCCGCATAACCACTTCAATGGTCATTCACGTATTTTAGTTGAGCGTCGGTGGCTTGCTCCCTGATTCGAGCAACTCTTCCCTAATGTTGTAAGGTAAGGTTTGCCGACCATCCGGCCAAAACCCCGCGGAGAGACAATACGCACAGTATTGGTGAAATGCGGCGCGCGATTACCAATTCATTTGGCGCATCCGCTCAAGGATGAGCACGCTGTAGTTATTCATGCGCTCGGGCCGTCGCTTCAGGGGAGCCGGTAGAATCGCGGCGAGCCGTGCCGCCTGTTCCCGGCCGATACTCCGAGCCGCCATTCCATCGTAGTAACGACACGCCGACTCTGCACCATAAATACCAGGGCCCCATTCAACCACGTTGAGATAGATCTCTAGAATGCGCCGCTTGCCGAGGACGAATTCGGCTACCGGTACGAGTGTGAACTCCGCACCCTTCCGTAGAACCGAGCGGCCCGTTCCGAAAAATAGGTTCTTTACAAGTTGCTGCGTAATGGTGGAAGCTCCGCGAGTGCGACCGCCTTCCAAATCGTCTTCGGCCGCGATTTGGACCTCGTGCCAATCGAACCCGTGGTGCTGGTAGAAGCGCGCGTCCTCCGCGGCGATTACAGCGTGCTGGAAATCGGGCGAGATTTGGCTGAGCGGAATGAACTTGTAGCGCTCGTGATACGGAGTGTGGTGAATCCAGGCCTGCAAGCGGCGCTGGATGTGCACTGCGGTTGTCGGTGGGTCGATCCACCGGGCGGCCACAAGGATCAGAGCGGCAAGCGACCAAAGAAGCGCCACGCCGATGACAAGCCATCGAATAAAGGACCGGAGAAAGCCCTTGCGAAGCGGCGTCTTGGGGTGTGTGTCGGGCTTTTCAGTCACATTTCAGAATAATAGCCTGGGCTGGGTTGCCGCTTATGGTTGATCTTACGCGCGAACACGGGGGCCGGCGTTCCGCTCAGGCCACTCGGGCCAAAGCTACTCGGTCCCCAATGACCGACCCCGCTACAAATACAAAGTGGGATTATTATCGAGACGTCGGCTTGGGAAAAGTGTGTTGCTGCTGAATTCCGCTCCCGCCTGATCTCCTCCAAGCCCGTTTCTGGATAACTTCCGGGTAGCGGACGATACGGCCAGTGACACCGGTTCGGATTTGAGTGCTTCGCCAGTACCGGAGTGAACACGCCACAAATGGCCAAGACGACGGATAACTGGCAAACCTGAAAGTCATCCGAACATATTGTCAGTTTCTTGTTGGCCGACAACCCACTCGCGATACGGAGTCACCTATGTCGGTCTTGCTTGGCGAACACGCGGACTACATTCCTTCTTTGGTTGACGCTTAGGAGCTGAGGGCTGCGTCCTCCGCCGGATAATTGAATTCATGAAACGTGGCCCCAGCGGGCGGATTGGCCTGTTCCCACACGATAGTGCGACGGATCGCCTCGTCTAGTGATACAAGCTCCGTAAACCCGAGCTCTGTGCGAATTCGTTCGGTATTGGCTACCAAATGCTGTGCAGCGTTTCCGGGCGCCAGCAAATGCTTTGGAGTGCGCTGGCTCGATAATAGAACGAATCTTCCGGACCAATTTGTCTGGGCCACGATCTTCTTCTGCCATTCAAGTTCCGTCACAGTGGATTCATCACATACATGATACGTACGCCCAAAGCCGCCCCGACCAGTGGCTGAGAGGGCGATTGCGTTTGCCACATTGTCGACATACCCTCGTGGTCCTCGCCAGGCGGCATGGCCCTCCGACAGGATGATGGCAGGCCTCTTGTCTATCACTCGCTTCACGACACCGTAAAGCCGGTGCAACGGATCACCGGGGCCATACACCATTGGCAGTCGAATAACCGTGTTGCGCGTGTCGGTGCACATGATCTCTCGTTCAACGGCGGCCTTGTTATAGCCAGGCGTCACCCACGTGAAGATGCTTTTCATTTTCTGGACTAGTTCAGGTGGGTACGTCTGGGGGACTGTGCGCAAGGGGGAATCCTCTGAGAGCGGCATCGGCTCCAACTCTCCTGGCTCGGTTCCGAGCATGACGCCCCACGCGCGGTAAACGTCCATACTGCTGATCGCAACTACGCGAGCACTCAAATCGCGCGCGACGACGATCAGTTGTTGCGCCTGCTCGCCAGAACTGAGGACCATATCGATAATGACGTCAGGGGAAAATGCTCGGAACTCCTCCAGAGATTCCGGCAAGCGATTGCGATCACCTTGGAGGTGCTCCGTCTGACGTGAACCGTCTTGGCGATTCCTATGAAATACGGCTACTCGGTGGCCACCTCCTATCAATTGACGAACCAACGGCTTTCCGATGAAGCCATTTCCGCCGATGACAAGAATGCGCATAATGAGTCCACCCCAAAAAAGTCGCTCGCCAGACAAGAATGCTGCAAATTCGCTTGACGCAGCAGAATTCTTTTCGTGGGCGGTTACTCGCCCGCGTTCACGTGCTGTTTTATAAGTTCCCTTCGGACCCGCAAACGCCCAAGAAGTCCTCTTCTAGGAAGCACCACGCCTCGGCGGGGCATGAGTCGGAAACCGGATGTTTCCTTTCTGCGGCTTACGGGCGCAATGTGAATGGAATGTCGATTAGATCGGTTCGGCCGGGCAAAGGCTCGGGCCGCCCTGTTGTCCGACCCCAGCGGGGCTCATAGGCTGCGGCGCCTTTTCGCGACACCTCTGAGGAAGAAGAATTTACGATTATAAGCAAAGTCGACTCTGAGAGATTGCCGGAGAGTGGTTTACAGGACGTGGTGATGTTGGCTTCTTCGTAAAAGACTACGGTGACGAAGTCGAGGTCTTGGCCGGCAACCGGATTGAGGGACATGAACGAAGCCACATGGGTTAGTTCAAAACGACTGAAGGAGAACGGGGTTTGCGCCGGCGCGGACTAAATTGAGGCGACGCAACTGAACGGTCAAACGTCGGTAAGGAGGCACACGGAATATGATCGGCCCAACGGCGGTATTCGCATTTCCTAATCTCTGGGATGTGGCATACAAGAATCATATTGATGTATATCGCGCTATTGACAAGGTTCAACTGGTTGGAAACGAATTGATCGCAGCCACGAAAGGCAGCACAGTGGAGCTAGTTCAACTGATGCGTGCTCTTACCAGCATCAACGTCACCTCTATGTCCGATGTGCTGATCCTTACTGGAAATGGGCGGGGAACAGGGGCGATGAAAGTCGCTCGTTCTATGTACGAGGTGTCAGTAACGGCTGAGTACCTTGAGAAGAATCCAAATGAAGCCGATCCCCTATTTGGACTTTGCTCATGTCATTGCCTGGCGGCAGTTGCTCCTCATCGAAAAGGATTCTCCCAGTAAGGTGACACCGGAGCTCAAGAGAGAAGGGGAAGCACAGTACAACCGCATCAAGGGAAAGTTCGAGAAGAATGGCCGTGTGCGTAATAGTTGGTCTGAGAAATCAGTTAAGAAGATGGCCGACGAGATCGGCAGGGCTGATGTATACGAACTGGTGTACGGTCTAGCCTCTATGCTGCACCACGTCAACGTCGGCGGCCTAATCGCCAAGAGAGTGAAGCCGGTACGGAACGACAACCAAGGCCCCGCGGCACGGGCAGCGTATACAGCATCAAGGGCAGTTCCGTGCTCTGGATCAAGTACTATCGCAATGGCGTCCCAGTCCGGGAGAGCAGCGGCTCGACCAAAGTCAAATCGGCCGAGAAGCTGCTGCGACAGCGAATCGGCGCGATCTCTTCGGGAACCTATATCCCGTTGCAGGTCACCAAGACCCGCGTCTCCGAACTCGGGGAGGATCTGCTCCGGGAATACAAAATAAACGGTCGTAAGTCAATCGATGATCTAACTGCGCGATGGGAGCTGCATCTAAAGCCGTTCTTTGCCCATCTGCGGGCCATCGAGGTCACGGGTCAGCTTGTAGCGCAGTACATCGACGCCAGGCAGCAGGAAGAGGCATCGAATGCGACCACCAACCGCGAGCTAGCGGCGTTGAAGCGACTCTTCTCGCTAGCCCGCCAGTCCAACAAAGTCACAGCAGTTCCTTACATCGCGATGTTGAAAGGGGACAACACACGGACGGGCTTTCTCGAAAGCAAGCAGCACGACAATCTGGCCGCTGAATGCGCGAAAGTCGGCCTCTGGATGCGTGCGATCTTCGAAGTCGGAGTCACGTACGGCTGGCGTCACGGGGAACTC
>Ga0208190_1000242_pt1 | contig 22257 bp, 14 predicted proteins | sample June2015DPH_13_1_FD_184708 | JGI IMG/M metagenome (GOLD analysis project Ga0208190, IMG submission 184708) | Peatland microbial communities from SPRUCE experiment site at the Marcell Experimental Forest, Minnesota, USA - June2015DPH_13_10... | ecosystem: Environmental > Terrestrial > Soil >... | reverse complement strand
GATCCGCTGTGCAGCGTGGTGCTGGGCACGGGCAAGATGCTCAGCGACTTCAAACTGCTGCGGAAGATTTCGATCGAATAGAAACAGTACCTGGTACACAGTACCTAGTACCGAGAAAAATAAAACTGCACGTTTTTGCTGAGTACTGGGTACTCGGTACTATCAACTGTTTTATGGAATCCGTACTTGGCCGTTACCGTAACCTGACCATCCTGGTAGGAGTGTTGTTTCTGCAGGTGCTGGGGCTGGCGGTGCAGGTGAAGCGGGGCAATGACGCGGACAGCACGCGTTTGATCCGCATCTGGGCGGTGGGGGCAATCACTCCTTTCGAGCGCGGTCTGGTCTGGGCGCAGAACGGCAGCGGCAATCTCTGGCACAACTATTTTTTCCTGCGCGGAGTGCGGGCGGAGAACCGCCAGCTCAAGGAGCAGATCGAGCAGATGCGGCTGAAAGAGGTGCGGCTGAGCGAAGACGCCACCCAGGCGCACCGGCTGCAATCCCTGCTGGCGTTCAAGGAGCAGTTCATCGTTAAGACCGTGCCAGCCCAGGTGATTGGATCGAGCGGAAGCGACCTTTCGCGGTCCATCTACATTGACCGGGGTTCGAACGACGGCCTTACGCCGGATATGGCGGTGATTACGGCGGGCGGCATCGTGGGGAAAGTGTTGCGCGTGTATCCTTCGACCTCGCTGGTGTTAATGATCAACGATCAGAGCAGCGGCGTGGGCGGGATGCTGGAGAAATCACGGTTGCAGGGCGTGCTGCGCGGAACCGCCAATGGTGAAGTGATTCTGGAACGGGTGATGAGCGACGAACAAGTTGCGCCGGGAGATACCGTGCTGAGCAGCGGTGGCGATCAGATTTTTCCCAAGGGACTGCCGGTGGGCACCGTGAGCAAGGTAAGTCCGGGGAAAGATATGTTTCTGAACATTCTGGTAAGACCGGCTGCAGATCTGAGCCGGCTGGAAGAAGTTTTGGTGGTAACGGAAAAGCAGGAGAAGAACGCGGTGGTAGATAGCGGAGGCAGAGTGCGCGCGGCGGATATTCTGGCGGAGCGCCTGCCTTCGGTGCCGGACAAGCCTGCGGTGGTGACGCCAGCACCGGGAACAACTCCGAGTGGGGCGATTGCGAGCAGCGCGGCTGGCACGAGTGTTGGCGTGAAGACGGCGATACCGGCCGGGAGTTCTACCAAACCCGAGGTCGCGGGGCATGGTTTAGCGGAACATAATTTAGTGAAGCCGGTTGGAACCGGGTCGGGGACGCCGGTTGCATCGGCTCCAACCGGCGGGAATACAGCGAGCTTGACTGGGGCGCACAGTGTGCCGGTTGCAACGCAGCAGCCCGCCACGGGCCAGGTTCTAAAGAAGGTTGTTCAAAAGGCGCCAGTGGGCGCATCTGCGACCGGCGGTTCTGGCAGCAATGGCGGCACCGGGAATGCGACGGGCTTGAGTCCGGCGAAGCCGGCAGCGCCGCGGCCCAAACCCCCGACTGCGGAGCCGAGTCCGCAACCACCTCCAACCGAAGATAATCCTCACTAGCGTGCCTATCACTTACACATCGGGGGAACAGATTGAGGTTTACCGGTTCAGCTTTCCGGTGACGGTGGGTGTGCCGTTGCTGGCGCTGTTCCTGCAGGCGTATGTGCCCAGACGGTTTCCTTTCTTCTCCGTCTTCGACCTGCCGTTGCTGGTAACGATTTTCTTTGCCATGGCGCGGAGGAATCCGGTTTCGGGGCTGTTTACCGGGGCGGCCATTGGTCTGTCGCAGGACATGTTGGGGGCCTACCCAATCGGGATCAACGGCATTGCTATGACCGTGGTCGGGTACCTGGCGTCGTCGCTGGGCGCGAAACTGGACGTCGAAAACGCCGGAGCACGATTGCTGGTCACGCTGGGGTTTTATCTGGTTCATGCCGCCGTGTATTTCACGGTGGCACGAGGCATGGTGAATCTGACTCTGAACTGGAGTTGGAGCCACGGAGTGCTGGCAGGGCTGGCGAACGCCGTTCTCGGAGTAGGGCTGTATTTTATGCTGGACAAGTTCAAACAGCGAACTTAAGGCAGTACCCAGTTGCCAGTACCTAGTGCGCAGATACACTCTGACCGTGACCTTCGTTATCCCCTGAGCCAGCATGCACCGTTCAAGAGCATTACAATAAAAGAGCCCGACTACAACTACCCGCGCGTACCGCAGTGATAAAGACTCCATAGGGAACACTGGGTACCGGGTACTCGGTACTGATTTATGTTCGGCCGCGACGACAAAGTATCGGAATTCCGCCTTACGGCGGCGCAGTACATAATCCTAGCCATCTTTCTCGTGCTGGCTTACGGGCTGTGGAAACTGCAGGTGATGGAGAGCGGTTACTACGCCTCCGCGGCCGAGAAGAACCGCATTCGCAATGTGCCGATCCTCGCACCCCGCGGCAAGATTCTGGACCGCGAAGGGCGCATCATCGTAGACAACTATCCTTCGTTCTCAGCGCTGCTGTTGCGTGATTCTTCGCGTGATTTCAATGCGGATGCGGACCTGATTGCACAAGGCCTGCACCTGGACGCGACCGAAGTGCGTGCGCGAATCCGCCACTTCGCTGCCATGCCGCAGTACCAGCCTATCTTTCTGAAAGAAGACATCACTCCCGACGAGCAGGCCTTCATCGAAGCGCATCGCAACGAACTGCCGGAACTGGACACGATTCGGGCGGACCGGCGTCTGTATCCGCGCAACGGGTTCCTGGCGCACTTGATTGGTTATGTTGGTGAAGTGACGGAGGACATGCTGAACCAGCCGCAGTTCGAGCTCTATAACCCGGGCGATGTGGTGGGAGTTTCCGGAGTGGAGCGGCAGTACAACAACGCGTTGATGGGGAAGAACGGGGCGCGGCGCGAGGTGGTGAACAGTCACGGCCGCCAGGTGGGCGAGCCTTTGGCGCAAACCGATGCGATCCCCGGAAAACAATTGAAGCTCACGATCGATATCGATCTGCAGATCGCAGCCGAGGAAGCGCTAGAAGGGAAGAACGGCGCAATTGTTGCGATGGACCCAAAGACGGGGGAAATCCTGGCGATGGTGAGCCGGCCGACCTTCGATCCCAACGATTTTGCGGTGCGGGTTTCGCGCGATGAGTGGAACAAGCTGGTGAACGATCCGGACAAGCCGCTGCTGAACAAGGCGATTCAGGCGCAGCTGGCTCCAGGTTCGACGTTCAAGATCATCATGGCTACGGCGGGTTGGCAGGAGGGGATTGCACAGACGCTGCACGTGAACTGCACGGGGAGTGCCGAATTTTACGGAAGACGATTCGGCTGCTGGGTGAAGGGCGGGCACGGTCCCGTGACTCTGGAGAAAGCGATCTACCAATCCTGCGACGTGTTCTTTTACACGCTGGCCGAGAAGTTAGGCATTGAGCGTATTGCCAAGTACGCTACCGCTCTGGGCCTGGGACAGAAAACCGGCATCGACTTACCCAACGAAGTGAGTGGCGTGATGCCGTCGGAAGAGTGGAAGATCCGCAACTTTAAGCAGAAATGGTTTGCGGGAGAAACGATTTCGGTGGGCATTGGGCAGGGCGCGGTGGCGATCACACCGGTGCAACTGATGCGCGCGGTGGGCGCGATCTCGATGGGTGGCCACATGGTGGTGCCGCACGTGGTCGACCCGGAAGGGCTTCCCAAGGGATATGTCGAGACGAGTCACGTTACGGAAACCAAGAGCATCCCGATCGATCCCGAGGGGTGGACCTTCATTACGGATGCGATGTCCCGCGTTCTGCTGCCGGAAGGTACAGCTCCGTCGGCGCATATTCCGGGGATTGATATAGCGGGCAAGACGGGATCGGCGCAGATTGTGTCGCTAGCGACGCGCGCAAAGTTCAAGAACGCCGCCGATCTCGCGCAGAACGGGTGGTTCGTAGGATTCACGCCGCGACGAAATCCGGACGTCATTGTCTGCGTGTTGTTTGAAGGTGGCGAGCACGGAAAGTTGGCGGCGCGCCTGGCGACGCAGGTGCTTAAGGCTTATGTCGACAAGCAGCGGCGCCTGCCGCCGAAGATGGTGGAGAAGCCGAAGATCGATGGCAAGGTTGATATAGGTGCTCTGTGGACGGCGCCCGGCGATGGCGATAAACTGGAAGGCGGGCGATTTGTGATCGATCTGCCGAAGAAACCGTTGGTGGCGGCGTCTGCTGCGCCGGGGATGTTTAGTACCCAGTACCTGGTACCTAGTACCGGGAAGAAGCAATGAAGCCAGTTAGGAAAAGAAAATCCGCGGAGGGGGGCTGGTACTCGGCACTCGGTACTGGGTAACTAGATACTTATGAGCCGTTACGTTTCATTCCGCGATTTTGACTGGCTGCTGCTGATCTTTGTGCTCTTGATCTGCGGACTGGGCATCATGGAAATTCGCAGTGCCACTCTGCACACCAAGTTTGTCGGATCGCACGTCAAGCAGATCTATTGGGTTCTAGCGGGCGTGGGAATGATGTTTGCCATCAGCGCAGTGAACTACCAGGCGCTGCTCGATAGGATCCATTGGTTTTATATTGCGGCGGTCGCTTCCCTCGTGGGAGTGTTGATCTTTGGGCAGAAATACCTGGGGGCCAAGCGCTGGATCAAAATGCCCGGCGGCAATCACTTCCAGCCTTCGGAGTGGGTGAAGCTGATCCTCATCCTGGCGATGGCGAAGTTTTTCGCCGATTTGCGGCATCGCGAACTTTCCTGGTCGGATTTCATGAAGGCCGGGGCGATCGTAGTTATTCCGATGCTGCTGGTGCTGAAGCAGCCTGACCTGGGGACGGCTCTCACCTATATTCCGATCGCGGTGATGGGAGTCTTCTTAGGCGGAATGCAGTGGAAGCAGGGGCTGGTGGTGGTCCTGCTGGCGGCAATTGCCGTGGGAGCGGTGTTCTTCGTTCCGCGGGTGCACGTTCTCAAGTCATACCAGAAGCAGCGGCTCACCAGCTTTATGGATCCGGAAAATGATCCCCAGGGGACGGGGTACCAAGTTGAGCAATCCAAGATTGCCGTGGGTTCCGGGGGGCTGTGGGGCGGTAAAGGCTCGCAAACACACGGGGCTTTCCTGCCAGTTCCACAAACGGACTTTATTTTCGCGGCATTCTCCGAGGAGCATGGATTCGTGGGCGCGCTGGGAGTTCTGCTGTTATACTTCATTGTGTTGATGCGTTTGACCCAGAACGCGCAAACAGCGCCCGACCGCGCTGGCACGTTCGTGGTGATGGGTGTGGTGGCTGTGCTTAGCTTCCATATCCTGGTCAACGTCGGCATGGTGGTCGGTTTTATGCCGGTCACTGGAATACCTCTGCCGCTAATGAGTTACGGTGGGTCTTCCGTGTTGTTCATGTTCCTGGCGCTGGGGATGGTAATGAATGTTCGTATGCGCCGGTTTGTGAATTAGCTGGGTTAACCAGGATTGGATTAGCCAGCTAAGGGGTTCATGATTTAGTAAACTGGGAAGACGGCGGGGGAGCAATCGCTGCGCTAGCAAGGCGCAGCCCCAAAAATATCGATCGCCCTCGCGTAAAGAGGGCATTTCACCGGCCAGTCGAGAAGTCGAAGGCCGGGCAGGATTGAAGCAAGAAAGCTGCTGGCAGGGAAACGGCCCCCCGACTGGAAACGGTCTGAGAGTGCGGTCACAAACCCCGCAGACGAAAAGCGAACAGTGCAAAAGATACCCAAGCTTGTGCAGCGGATTCGGTCAGGGAGAAACCTCCCCGGCCCCAGCCGTCCCCAATATGGGGCCAGTATCGCGACGCTCGATCCTCCCGTTCCCTTCCGATTGACCGCCCGGTGAAGCCCGCCCGACTTTCTTAAACGAGTCAGGGCTGGACCGGAGTGTCCATGAACAAAGAGTTATTTGTCTCTTCCACACCGCACGAAACCAAGGTGGGGCTGGTGGAGGACGATCTGCTCGCGGAAGTCTACCTCGAGCGCGAAAATGAATACACATTAGCCGGGTCCATCTACAAGGGCCGGGTCACGCGCGTGCTGCCCGGCATGCAGTCCGCCTTCGTCGATATCGGCCTGGAGCGCGATGCCTTCCTTTATGTTTCCGATTTTATGGAGTTGGAAGAGCACGACGAGGACTTGACCGACGTGGTGCCGGCGAATCGCAGTGTGCAGGATCTGCGTGCGCCGGTGCGGACGGAGGGCACGTCCTCGGGGCCGCAAGCGTCCGAAGGAACCGACGCGGTCGAACCGGATGAGACGTTCGAAGCGGCATCTGGGGGGGATTTCGAGGTCGCCGAAGAACATGCGGAAGGTCAGGCGTCGCAAGCCAGCGAGGCCGCGGCGCAGCCTTCCAGCGGCGGAGATTCCCAAGACCGCGAACGCGGAGGTTTCCGAGGCCGCCGTCGCCGTCGGGGTGGACGTCGCGATGGAAGGGGTGACGGGCGAGGCGAGGGAAGAGGCGACCGAGATCGTGCCGCGGAGCCCCCCCTCGCCAAGCCTATCGCCGAGAGTGTTGCGCCGCCTGTGTCTCGTCCCCAGGAATCACGCCGCACGCCGCAGTTTGGACCGCCGGCCGGATACCAGCCGATGGTGCTCCCTGGAGAATCGATTTCGAAGTACCGGGGCCTGGCGCCGCCAGCGGCGGTGCCGCAGCAAAGTCGGCGAGAAGAACGAGCCCCCGAACCTGCTCCGGAATCTTCCGCGCCGATCGCCGCCACCTTCCCGGAAGACGAACCGATTTTCGCCGCGACCTCAGCCGAACCACTGCATGAGCAGCACCACGATGCGCAGCCCGTTCACGAAGAACAGGCCGAGTCGGCTTCGACTTCCATGGACTGGAACCGCGAATTTCACCGCCGGGACGCGGTGAGCGCGGGCATTGCCGGTGCGGGCAACGCGCCGGATGCCAGGGAGGAAGTTGTCGAAGAGAGCCACGTCGTGCCCTTTCCCGAGCATTCCGAGCGGAGCGCGCCTCCGGCCCCGGAGCCGCAGGGTGCGGGCTTCGCTGCGGCGGGCACGATGGAAGAAGAGACCATCGACGAAGACGAAGCGGATACCGTCCGCTACGAAGAATCGTCCGACGACGGCTACGACGAGTTTGAAGAAGAGACACGAGCGGCCGGCCAACCCGGTTCGGAGACTGGGGTGCTTGGGCTTCCCGATGTCCGCGAGACGGTGGCGGAAATCCACATGTCGTCTCTTGCCGAGGCGGGTGTCGTGCCGCCTGCGGAAGGCAGCGCAGCGGAGAGCGAGGAAGACTCCGAGGAATTGGAACTGGAAGAAGCGCAAGCCCAGGCGGAAGCTCTGCTCGACGCCGAAGCCGGCGGCAGCGTTGTGGTGGACGGCCGAGCCGAGGTTCGTGCTCCGGCGAGTACGGCTGGTTATACCCAGCGTGCGCCGCGTCCACGCCCCGGTTTCGACCGGCAGCGTGGCGGACGCCGTGGAGGTGGACGCCGCTTCCCGCGCCGCGAGTCGCATGAAGTTCCGAAGATCAGCGATTTGCTGAAGGAAGGCCAGGAAATCCTGGTGCAGATCGCCAAGGAGCCCATCGGCAAGAAAGGCGCGCGCATCACCAGCCACATCGCGCTGCCGGGACGTTTCCTGGTTTACATGCCGACGGTGAACCATACCGGAGTTTCCCGCAAGATCGCCTCCGACGAGGAACGGCAGCGTCTGAAAAGGATCGTGCTGAGCGAGCGCGATAATGGCCAGGGCGGTTTCATCGTCCGCACCGCCGCACAGAACGCGGGTGAAGACGAGCTGCGGGCCGACATCCGCTTCCTGAAGGGTTTGTGGAACGATATCAAGAGCCGAGCCGAAGCTTCCAAGCCGCCAGCGCTGATCTATCACGATCTCAACGTGGTCGAGCGCGTGCTGCGCGACCAGGTCACTTCCGATTTCTCCGTGATCTGGGTTGACACGGAGCCGGAATATGAACGCATTCTGCGCTTCTTCAATCGCTTCCAGCCCGGGTTGGTGAAGCGCGTCAAGCTCTACACCAAAGAGACGCCGCTGTTCGAGCAGTTCGGCCTGAAAGAAGAGATGGATAAGGCGCTCAAGTCGAAAGTATGGCTGAAGAGTGGCGGCTATATCGTGATCAACCAGACCGAAGCGCTGGTGGCCATCGACATCAACACCGGCAAATACGTGGGCAAGACATCGCGCCTCGAAGATACCATCGTCAAAACCAACGTGGACGCGATCAAGGAAATCGTGCGCCAGGTGCGCCTGCGCGATCTGGGCGGCATCATCATCATCGACTTCATCGATATGGATGAACGCCGCAACCGGCAGCGCGTGATGCAGGCTCTCGAAGAAGAACTCCGGCACGACCGTGCGCCGTCGAAGGTACTGCAGTTCAACGATTTCGGTCTGGTCGCGATTACGCGTAAACGGGTGAAGCAGTCGCTGGAACGCACCATCGGCGCGCCTTGTCCCTACTGCCAATCGACCGGATACGTAAAGTCGGTGACGACAGTGGTGAACGAGATCTATGTCGAGATGCGCAAGATCGCGAAGCATCTGGAGCACGAAGATGTAATGCTGCGCGTGAATCCGGATGTGGCCAAGGAGTTGAAGACGAACAACGCCCGGCTGCTGAATGAGATGGAAGAGCTGACCAAGCGGACCATCATCGTGAAGAGCGACCCCGCGCTGCATCAGGAGCAGTTCGACATTAACTAGTTTTCGTGGAAGGCTCGGGAAGGCACGGCTTCAGCCGTGCCCCTCCCGAGGCACGGACATCGGGTTGGCGCGACCCCCGAAAGCCGGCTTCTCCAACCCACTCCATCCGCTTACTGAATATTCACGGTGACCACGAACACCTGTGGCGTACTGTAAAAAAATGGCTCAGTAGTGAGACTGACGTTTGGGGTGTATGCGCCGTCAACCATAAATTTGTAGGTCCCAGGGGTTGTGCCGGGAAGGGTGTGGCCACCTCCACCGCTCCCATTACCGCCGCCTCCACAGCTCACCAGGGCCATGCTCCCCACCAGCACAATCAGCAAGCACAGAGCAGTCCCGTGGAAGCGAACCCGCCTCCGAAGCGGCCATCCAATCACGAGAATTCCGGCAAAGAAGGTAAGAGATTGCACCGCAAGCCACCGCGGATTCTTGATCTCCTCAGCACGCGAGACGGTTGTCTGTCCCGTCGAGCTAATCGTCATGGCGGAGGTCACTGCAGTTGCGCTCGTCACATTTACCGATGCCGGAACCGAGCACGTGGGAAGATGCTGCGCTCCTGGCGGATAATATGCGATCGTGCACGCAAAGTAGACTGGCCCGGTGAATCCGTTCGCTGGCGTCACCGTGAGCGCTGCAGTGTTGCCCGTGCTCGACCCGGCCGCAAACGATGCAGAACTCGCCGCGGTCATGGTGAACATATTCAGCATCGTAACCGGGACGACCATGCTGCTGCCAGCGTAGTTGGCGTCACCGCCGTAGCCCACATTCACGGTCACCGTGCCGGGACTCCAATTGTTGTTCCCAAAATCATAGCTGCAGGAACCGCTCGCCAACGTGCAGCTAGCGCTGTAGCTTCCGCCGGGTCCATAAGCATAGAAACTGATGTATCCGGTCGGCGTCGGCTGCCCGCTCGCGCCCGCAACATTGGCCGTCACTGTCAGGTCCTGGGTCGGAAGCAGCGAGGACGCATTCGCACTGGCAGTAAGAATGCCCGCCAGCTGCTGCGACACGGTGATTTGTACCGCATTGGAGGTTGCGGCTTGGTAACTGGCATCACCGCTATATTGCGCGGTGATGGAGTCCGATCCCAGCGGCAAATTCGTCACGTTCAAGATCGCAGCAGAATTAATGAAGGGCGAGGTAAGTGTCGTCTGGGCAACCGCAGCGGTCCCCAGAACGGTGTTCCCGGAATAGAAGGTCGCCGTACCCGTGGGCGCGGGAGCGACGCTGTCACCAACAACGAGCTGCAGCATGATACTCTGGCCGCGCGCGATCGTAGATGAGGGTGCCGACAGCTGAGCGGCGGGGATGCCCTTGGTGACGGTGAAATTCAGCGGCGTCGAGCTGGACGACGCGTTGAAGCTGGCGTCGCCCGAATAGCTGGCGCTTATGTTGTGACCGCCAACACTAAAAGCAGTCGGCACCCACTCCGCCGTGCTGGCCGACCCCAAACTGAGCGGTCCGGAACTCACCGTGCCCGTGCTTGCCGTATCCGTAAACGTGACGGTGCCCGTCGCGATGCCGTCGGTGGATCCCGCAGGCGCATTTACTCCCACCGCCTGCGCCTCGACCGTGATCGAAGTACCGAAAGGGTAGCTTCCCCCGTTGGTGAGAACACCCGTGGTGCCGTTGGTGTACAGAAAATAGCTTCCAAACAGCGACAAGTTGCTTGCTTCCGGAGCGATGTTCACCGATACCGGGTTGGAAGTGCTGGAAGCGAAAACACCATCTCCCCCGTAGCGCGCGCTCACCTTATATTGGCCGCCGGGAAGGCTGTTCACGCTGGCGCTTGCCGCGCCGCTCTGCAGGGTCAACAGCTTTACCCCCTCATTGTTCTGTGGAGTTGCTGTCGTAACGAGGGATACACCTCCGGAAGGAGTCCCGCCGCTCCCAGTTACACCGACATTTACCGTGACCGGAGTGCCATGGGTGAAGCTGGTCTGGCTGAGGCTGAGGTTTGTCGAGGTTGACTTGAAACTAAGCGCGTTCCAGTTGTTGAACAGCTGATTCGCGTCCACACTGCCCAAGCCAGTCGCCAGATCGTATCCCGGACCCGCATAGTAACCGAAACTGTAATAGCCCTCGGTGTTGCCGGTGGCTGTGCTCAGAGTGCAATTCGGTGTGCTCTGCTGGCAGGGCACGATGTTGCTCCCAGTCGTGATGTCGTGAAATGCGGAGGGGTGCTGCGCTGCCAAGGGATAGAGGATGTAGTTCGCCTGTCCCTGCGGCCCGTATTTCTGTTCGATCAACGCCAGAATTCCCGCCATCGCCGGAGACGAGGCCGACGTTCCTCCCACAGTTCCAATGGTGAGATCGCCATCGGAAACCACGCAGTCACCCTCAGCCGCGCAAATGGGATAAGCAGTGTCGTTCTCCCCCGCTGCGGCAAACAGCGATACGTCCGGAAGATCACGGACTCCGTCGTTGGGAACGCCTTGTCCCGTCTGCCACGAAGGCTTGGGATATCCAGCGGAGCACGAACTGTAAGTGCCATCTGAAGCATCGGTCCCGCTCGCGCAATTGCTGGGTCCGCCACTGCCAGCAACGATATCGGGAATGCCGGAGTTGTAGATGCCGCCATCCGAAAGATTCAGTCCGAACGGATCGTTCCACGGTTGCTCCGGCACAGTTTGCAGAAGAGACGTCGTAGGGTAAATAGTCGCGACCGTGTCCCAGTAAGTCCCGAGTTGAGTTTGCTGGGCGGCCGAAGTTCCGTTGTAGCTGCTGTAATAGAAGTCGGTACCACCCACAGAAACGTTCCAGGGAGTCGAACTGAAACCGTTCATGGCAATGCCATACTGCGCCGGTTGTCCAATATTGAAATCGTCGCAGCCTGCGGGCCCACCGTCCCCGGCCGAAACGAACGAGGTCTGCCCTTGCGCCGCCGCCTGCTCCCACAAGGAATACCAGAACTGGTTTCCTGCCGAGCCTAGATCCTGTTCGCACAAACCGTAGCTTGTGCTCAGGACTGAGGCTTGATCGTCATCCACGGCACGCTGCGCGGCCAGATACAGTCCAGATTGCACCGAGGTGTCGGCCGCGGTGTATAGGTTGATGGTTGCTCCCGGGGCGACAGCACCACTCAGTTCGACATCCAGATATGACTCAACGAAGGCGCCGTTTTCTCCCGGATCAGTTCCGTCAATCACGACGTTGAGCGGACTCGCCGGCAACCCAAAGAACGAGCGATAAGTAGCCACCACCGCGGGATCAACGTTGGATGCGCCAATTAGCCCGATAGTGATGCCGCTGCCTGTCATACCCGCTGTATAAAGCGGACCGAGATCGTATTGCAGAGCGAAGTCGCCGGGCGCCAGGATCAATACGTCTTGATTTGAAGGAAAAGTCCAGTCCGCAACAAATTTCTTGGTCTTGCTGTCGTAGGTCGCTTTGCCGGAATTTCTTATGTAAGACTTCGGACGAAAGTCGTTGATCGGAGTGACGCCCGCAATCACCGGCGCCAGCGCTGCCGGGATCTGCGGATCGACATTATTGGCATAATGCTCCTGGCCGTTCACGAGGTAAGCGTGGATTTGCGTGTGGAACGCGGAGCGCACCCCACTGGCGGTGCCCGAAAACTCGATTGCTGTCTTGCCTCGATTAATTCGGCTGACCTCCAATCCATGCTTTTGCAGCCAGCCAGACACCGTAGCGATCTCGGAATCGGTAAGTCCGTACAGTTCGCCAAACTGATCGGGCTTGATCCATTTGTGAAAAGCAGGAGATCGGGGCGTGTGTGCGTCTTGCAGAAATTGCTGCAGAGCCGCTTCGCGCTCCGGCGAACGCTGTAACAGCAGCATCATTCGCGAGGCGGGGAATGAATCGGGCACTGTACCCAGATCGTAGCGGGCCTGCGCCAGCGGATGAACGTTGCCGTGGAGCGTAACGACGCTCGCTTCGTCGATAGGTTCGGTAATGCGGGGCGTTTCAGAGTTCTGGGAAATGTTCTGAGAAATGGCCGAAGTCGATAGTGCGCTCACCAGGGCCAATAGCCACATTGTCCACTTCATGGGAGACTCCTACTTCTTAAGCAAATCGACTTTCGCAGTCCCGGTAGCTTTCAGGTCGCCCGACGGGGTTCGGTGTCGTCAATCATACCCGCGGAGAGAGTCGTTGAGGCAAATCTCGTCGCAGCCTGAGGATGCCTGTCAATAACAGGGTATGCCCGAATGATGAAATGGTAAATAGCCACGTTTCCGAATCGGAAAGGCCGCGATTTTCTCCATCCGGTTGGGAAATCAGAAACTGGAAGCTGAGAACCGCGAACCGCTTCTAGCTCCCTGGATGAGCCAAAGCTTTCACGGCAATGTCGGAGCGGAGGCGCAGTTTCTGCACGGTTTCGTGGATGGCCTTGGCAGATGCGCCCGCATCGCTATTGTCCGCCATTTTGGCCACGCCTGCGGCATCCTCCGTGGTAGTGCTGGCGATGTCGAGCAGGACTACGAGAGCGTCGGCGTGCAGCTTCCACAGCGAGGACATGCTCTGGCTGCGTTTGAGTTCTTCGAGTTCGGTGTTGACCCGCGCCACGCAGGAAACCAGACGAATCAGAGTGCGAGCGACATCGGCGCGAAGGCTCTTCTCCTCAAGGAAGCCGGCGTTGTAGGCTTCGGCTTCGGGAGCGGTAAGCGTCAGGTTGAAAAAGCGCATGGGAACGATCTGGCGGTACTTAGGATCGGCGACGCGGACGAAGACCCGGATCGACTCTTCGACGCGGCGTAATTTGCTTTCCTCGGCGGAGATTTGCTGGGATGTGATGGCCGGCGGCTGGAATGCCTGAGCCGGAACCGGCGCCTTGGCAGCCGCCGCCCGCGCGGCTTTGGCCGCAGTGGCGGCTCCGCCGGAAGATTGTATAGCGTTCCCGGCGGTGGGTGCCAGCAATGACTTGCGAATGGGCGGACGCCGGTCGAGTTCCTTTTTCAACCGGGAGACGCGCCTGAATTTTTCCAGCGCGCTGCCGTAATCGGCGTCGAGCATTTCCTGTTGCTCGATGGCAGCCACGTGTTCGACGGTGACTTCCACGCCATCGACCGTGCTTAGAATGCTGCCTCCCATTTCGTCCAGGGCCTGAGCAAATTGTTTGATCTCTCCCAGAGCCTTGGCGAAGAGCTGGTCGAAACGCGCGCCGAACGCGGCATTGTGGGCGGCGACCGTAGCCAGAACGCCGGGATGATAGAAGGAAGAATCCAGCCAGCGCTTCAACTCGCGCACTCGCGGAACGATGCCGGAATCCATGAGCGCATTGAAATCGCGATAGCGGGCGATCTCTTCGCGCAACGGGTCGAAGTTTCGCAGTAATTGCACGTGTTCTTCCGGCAGCGACGGTACGTCAGTGTCGGCGAGAATCTCGATGAGGGCAATTTCGAAAGGAGAAAGCGGGAGCGATCCGTCCAGACCGTAGCCCTGCTGCTGCCACTGGCCAGGCACGCGGGGATGGCGGTAAAGAAAGGTTGAAATGAGATCGGTTTTATCGCGGTTAATGTCGCTGGGTTCGCGGCGCCGCACGAAGTAGCGTAACAAGGCTTCGGCGACTTCCGAATCTGTGTCTGGAGTGAGCGCTTGCCGTAACATTGCGGGCGTGATGGCCATGTCCAGCACATGCAGCCAGCGATACATGCGGGAAAGAGTTTCAGGGAGATCGCGGTCGGCATGGCGAAGGGCAAGCTCATCGAGTCCGCTGGGAAGTGGAACTTCGCCACCGAGCAAGTCTCGCAGCAGTTTCTGGTAGAAACCCTGAACTGTCGCCAGGATTGCCAACTCAAATTTGAGATCCTCGGCCAAAAAATGCTCCCGCGAGCGAGACTCTCCTCGATTGATGGAATTCTTTACCGTTGTTCAAGTAAAGACCAAAGTCACCTGCGCCGCAAGTTACCAGCGGAGCGACACTGTTACGCGCCGGCCGCTTCTTCTGGAAGTACATGGCCTTCCGCGTGGGCGAAAGAGCTGCGGCTCAGGTGCCTTCTGAGAAGGCGGGCTCAGAAGCGTTATGAGAATGCGTTCCTAGAAGACCACGGTCTTATTGCCATAAAGCAGGACACGGTTTTCGACGTGCCAGCGGACGGCGCGGGAGAGGACGACCTTTTCGAGGTCGCGGCCTTTGCGAATGAGGTCTTCGACAGTGTCGCGGTGAGAGACGCGGACGACGTCCTGTTCGATGATGGGCCCGTCGTCGAGGACTTCGGTGACGTAGTGGCTGGTCGCGCCGATCAGCTTTACGCCGCGTTCGAAGGCTTGATGGTAGGGGCGGGCGCCGATGAAGGCCGGCAAGAACGAATGATGGATATTGATGATGCGCTGGGGATAGCGGTTGACGAAATCGTTGGAGAGAATCTGCATGTAGCGGGCGAGGACCATGAAATCGGCTTGGTGCGCGTCGATTAACGAGTGGATTTGTTTTTCCGCTTGGCCCTTATTGTCTTTCGTGATTGAGATGACGGCGTAAGGAATCTTGTAGAAGTCGGCGATGGGTTGATTGTCGGGATGGTTGGAGATGATCAGCGGGATGTCGCAGGCGAGTTCGCCGCTCTGGTGACGGTAGAGAAGATCGACGAGGCAGTGGTCGTACTTCGAAACCAGGATGATCATGCGCGGGCGATGTGCGGACTGCGCCAAACGCCAGGTCATGTGAAACTTTTCGGCGATGGGAGAGAAGTGCTTCGTGAAGTCGGCGAGGTCTTTGTCGGCTAGATCGATGTCGAAGTCTTTGGGATCGAACTCGACGCGCATTAAGAAGAGGCCGGATTCTTCGTCGGCATGTTCGTCGGCGTGCAGGATGTTGCCGCCGTGGCGGTAGACGAAGTCGGCGATGGTGGCGACTTCGCCTTTGGCGTCGGGGCAGGAGACTAGGAGAATGGCGGAGTTTTTCATTGTCTGGAAGAGAGCGCGGTCAACGGGATTTCTTGCGTTCGTTCTCTTTGATCCGCGCCTTCAGCAATTTCTTCAGAAGAGTGGCCGGTAGAGGCTTGTCTGGTGCGAAGCGGATGGTGCCTTTCGAAGTTTGGAAATCCTTGAGTTCGTTCTTGAACTCTATGGTCGGCCCTGCGCCGGGGAATAGGCTGCAATGATCCGAGAACGCGGCGAAGGACGCGAGCATTCCTTTGTATTTGAAGGTGGGGATGCCATAGCTGATGCCCTCGGTAGCCTCGGCGGGCGCGACGGAGCGGATGACCGCGCGTACTTTGTTCAAGGTGGTGCGGGCGGGATCGGGAACGCGGGCAAGATATTGGTCTACTGTTTGAGGGACCTTTGTCGCTTTGGGGCTCTTCGCTTTCTTCACGACTGACCTCTGTTATTTCTTCAGCTGCTTTAGAATCTCTCTCGCGGCATTCGCGCCGGAGCCTCCGGTCAAGCCTGCGCCGGGATGGGTGCCGCTGCCGCAAAGATACAGGCTTTCGATCGGGGTGCGGTAGCGTGCCCAGTCCAGCAGCGGACGCATGGTGAAGAACTGATCTAGCGCGAGGTCGCCGTGGAAGATTTGGCCGCCGGTTAGGCCGTACACTTCTTCGAGATCCTGCGGGGTGATGATCTGGTGAGTCAGGATCATCTCGGGCAGGTTCGGCGCGTATTGCGCGAGGGTTTGCACGACGGTTTGGCCGAGCGCTTTGCGCTGGTCTTCCCAGTTGCCCTTCAACTTGTAGGGCGCGTACTGCATATAGATGGACATCACGTGCTTGCCTGCGGGCGCGAGCGTGGGATCGGTTAATGACGGGATGGTAGCTTCGAGATAGGGCTGGCGCGAGAAGTTGCCGTATTTGGATTCGTCGAAGGCGCGCTCGATGTAGTCGATCTCAGGGCCGATGTGGATGCGGCCTTTGAGTGCTGCACCGTCTCCGTTTTTCAAGGCAGTGAAAGTCGGCAAGGCGGAGAGCGCGAGGTTGACTTTCGCGACGGTACCGTTGCCGCGGAAATGCTGCAGCTTTTGCACGAAGTCGGGCGAAAGATGTGTGGGATCGGTGAGCTTGAGCAGAGTGCGTTTGGGATCGGCGTTCGAGATTACGGCCGTGGCGTTGATTTCTTCACCGGTGCCGAGTAATACGCCGGTGGCTGCGCCGTCCTTGACGCGAATTTCGATAACTTCGGCCGCGGTGCGAATCTCGACGCCAGCGGCTTTGGCGGCGGAGGCCATGGCTTGGGTTAATGCGCCCATGCCACCGGCGGCGAAGAAGGCGGAGCCGGCGGGATGAGAGTCGCCAGCGGCGCGGATCAGCAATTGCAGACTGCTTCCGGCCGACCATGGACCGAGGAAGGTTCCGAAGATTCCACGAGCGGCGATGACGGCACGCAATAGTTCGGTTTCGAAATATTCCGCTACCAGATCGGCGACGGCCATCGGTCCCCAGCGCAGGACGCGGTACATATCGCGCTTACCGAGGTTGCGAAGGGCGCGGCCGGTTTTCAACATGCTCCAGAGGTCGCCGCCGCTGGGGTGATCGATGTCCGGTGGAGTGGTGGCGAGGGCTTCGGCGATTACGTTGCTGATCTTGCCCAGCGACTTCGCGAACTCGGGATATTTCGCGGCGTCTTTTTGGGAGAAGGTAGCGACGGCCTGCGCGGATTTATTTTCGTCCTGGTGGAGCGAAAGGGCGCGTCCGTCGGGCGAGAGCGCGATGACGCAAGTCTCAGGCGTGATGAGGCGTAGGCCGTGCTTTTCCAGTTGCATGTCACGGACGATGTCTGCGCGAATGGGGCCAGCGGTATGGGCCAGCGTGGAGCAACGGAAGCCGGGATGAAATTCATCGGTGATGGCGGCGCCGCCGACTTGTTCACGGCGCTCGAGGACAAGAGGTTTGAATCCGGCTTTGGCCAGGTAGAATGCGGTGACCAGGCCGTTGTGGCCGCCGCCGATGATGAGGACGTCGCGGGTGTTCATAGGGAAGCCTTGAGTGTACCGGGAGAACGCCTTGTGACTGCAGAGTGAAGGCTAGAGAGTAGGGATCCTTCGACTGCGGTTGTTCTTCGCGCTTGGGGCGCGAAGAACAATCCTCGCTCAGGATGACAGACTTTCAAATGACAGGCGAAGGTCATACGTTATGCGGCTCCTCCCAGGTCCTTCAGCATTTCTAATGCGGCCAGGCGGCCGGGGGCGCCCATGATGCCGCCACCGGGATGTGTGGCTGAGCCGCACATGTAAAGATTCTGAATGGGCGTACGGAAGCGGGCGTAGCCTGGCGCCGGACGCAGGAAGAAAAGCTGCTCGAGCGAAAGTTCACCCTGGAAGATGTTGCCTTCGCTCAATCCCCACTCGCGTTCGAGATCGAGCGGGGTGATGACTTGCCGGTGGAGAATGATGTCTTTGATGTTGGGCGCGTATTCGGCGATGGTGTTGACGACCGTATCGCCGAAGGCTTCTTTCTCGGTGTCCCAGTTGAGGCCGGGGCGCAGTTTGTAGGGCGCGTACTGCACGAAGCAGGAGAGCACGTGCTTGCCCGGCGGCGCGACCGAAGGATCGGTGAGCGAGGGGATGACCATATCGATATAAGGCTTGCGCGAGAAGTTTCCGTACTTGGCGTCGTCGTAGGCGCGCTCCATATATTCGACTGAGGGCGAGATGGACATTGCACCGCGCAGGTGCGGGCCTGGTCCGGGCATGCACTTAAAGTTCGGAAGGCCATCGAGCGCCATGTTTACTTTGCCGGACGAACCACGGTACTTGAAGCGGTTGATATCTTCGAGGAAGTCGGCGGGAAGTTGGTCGGCTTCGATGAACTTGTTGAAGGTGAGGCGCGGATCGACACTGGAGGAAATTGTTTCGGCGTAGATTTCATCGCCGTTGGCGAGGACTACGCCTTTGGCCTTGCCGTCTTTGACAATGATTTTCGCGATGGCGGCTTGGGTGCGAATCTCGACTCCGGCTTCGCGGGCGGCGTCGGCGATGGCGTTGGAGATTGCGCCGGTGCCGCCGCGTGCGAATCCCCAGGCGCGGAAAGCGCCGTCGATCTCTCCCATGTAGTGATGGAGCAGAACGTAGGCGGTGCCGGGCGAGCGCACGCCGAGGAACGTGCCGATGATGCCGGAGGCGGACATCGTGGCTTTGAGCACATCCGTTTCGAACCATTGATCGAGAAAATCGATGGCGCTCATGGTCATGAGCTGGACCTGATTGTATTTGTCGTAGCTCGACATGCCCTGGAAGCGGCGTCCGATGAAGAGCAGCTTCATCAGTTCGCGCGGGTTGAGGGTGTTGGGGTCGGGCGGGACCATGCTGAGGATCGGCTTCACGAAGCGGCACATGGCTTGCATGGCCTTGCCGAATTCGTCGTAGGCTTCGGCGTCCACGCGGGAGTGGCGGGCTATCTCGCGGTGAGTCTTGCCGTGGTCGTTTACGCGCCACAGGTAATCGCCGCTGGGCATGGGGGTGAACGTGCCATCGAGCGGGAGAATTTCGAGGCCGTGGCGCGGGAGATCGAGGTCACGGATGATTTCCGGCCGCAGCAGCGAGACGACGTAGGAACACACGGAGAACTTGAAGCCGGGGAAAACTTCTTCGGTGCAGGCCGCGCCGCCGAGGATGTGCCGGCGTTCGAGCACGAGAACTTTCTTTCCGGCGCGGGCGAGGTAGGCGGCGTTGACCAGGCCGTTGTGGCCGCCGCCGATTACGATTACATCGTATGAAGTAGCCATAAGCTTTTAGCCTTTAGCCGTTCGCTTGGTGGTTGAGAATGGGGACGAGGAATCTTAGCGCAGTTTTGGGGCGCGCGTATTAGAGGCCGCTGGGAAGAACGCTCCAGCTGCGGAGGACATTCGACAGGATTGGGATGAGTGAGCGCATGTGGAGTCGAAGGGTCATTCTATCGGTAACGGGCGATTTTGTCTGCAATCCTCTTTGGTCCAAGGAAGCGTTTGACAGAGGGCTTATCCTGAAGGCGTCTTGGGATGCGGAAGAGATTGCAGATCGTAGGTGCTTTTGCCGCGGTTGGATTTGTGTTGCCGTGGTTCCTTCTGGCGTTTTACCTCGTCGCTCGCCGAGTGAACTGGAATCCGAGTACAACGCCTCTTCTCTACCTTTGCCCCTCTTCCATAATGTCGCTTGCGCTCGACAACGCGTCCTGGCTCCTTGGTCTTTTCGGATGGCTGCTGATCAGCGCGAGCAATGCGGTTCTCTATGCAATCCCCGGCGTTATGGTCTCGCTGTTTGTTGGTTGGCGGAAGTCGTCCTGACCCACAGCCAGAATCACAGCGGGAGATCCTTCGCTCCGCCTGAAGAACGGCTACGCTCAGGATGACGCAGCATATTTGCTTCGTTTCAATCAAGTTTCAGTTCCGTATCGGCGGCGTCATCCCGAAGCCCCGCGTTTTCTCCAGCGGGGCGAGGGATCTCACGCTGATCTGTTGCCGGTTCGGGCTTGTACACGTCTCCCCAATCCTTCGCTAGGTCATCCCAGCGCGGATTCATGGATTCGATGAGATTGATCTTCTTGCTGCGCCGCCAGCCTTTGATTTCTTTTTCGCGATTGATAGCAGCGTCGGGATAGAAGAAGCGTTCGTAATAAACCAGCCAGGTCAAGTTGTAGCGGCTGGTGAAGCCGGGTGCGAGCTTGATCTTGTGTTGCCAAACGCGACGGGTCAGATTGCCCGTGATACCCGTATACAGGACCGCAGGCTTCGGCCCGTTGGTCATGATGTAGACGAAGAATTGCTTAGGAGGGCGCATCATTCTTGTTTAGCGCGGTACGGGTGATGCTGCCTGTGACGAATGAACATGGGCCGATTTGAGGGAGATCCCTCGCCCCGCTGAAGAACGCGGGACTTCGGGATGACGCCTTGGATTAGGGCTCCGGTATAATCTGCCTTGGAGTCAATCAAGTCGAGGCCACTCTCTTGCCCATTGGAACTGCATTTCACGAACGAACGTTTCCGCTTTGCCACAGCTTGAATTACCGCGAGTGGTCGGGATACTACACGGTCAGCGTGTATGAGGTGCATCACGAGCACGAGTACAACGCCATCCGGAATGCGGCGGCGCTGATCGATATTTCGCCGCTCTACAAATATTTGATTACGGGGAAAGATGCGACGCGGCTGGTGAACCGGGTGATCACGCGCGACATTAATAAGGTAAAAGTGGGGCAGGTGATTTATTGCTGCTGGTGCGATGAAGAGGGCAAGGTCATCGACGACGGGACGATTTCGCGGGTGGGGGAGAATGTTTATCGCTGGACGGCTGCCGACCCCAGCCTGCGCTGGTTCCGGCAGAATGGCCTGAACATGGACGTGCAGGTCGAAGATATTTCCGAGAAAGTTGCGGCTTTGGCTTTGCAGGGGCCGACTTCGGCGAAGTTACTGAAGACGGTTGCTGATGCGGACATTGCGAACCTGAAATATTTTCGCGTGACGCACGGCAAGATTGCGGGCGTGCCGGTGGATATTTCGCGGACTGGATATACCGGCGACCTGGGGTACGAGATCTGGGTGCCGTGGAATGACGCGGTGAAGGTATGGGATGCGTTGGCGGAGAAGGGCAAGCAGTTTGATTTGCATGCGGCGGGAATGTTGGCTTTGGATGTGGCGCGGGTGGAAGCTGGGTTGCTGCTGATTGAAGTGGACTATACGAGTTCGAAGAAGGCGCTGATTCCATCGCAGAAGTATTCGCCGTTTGAGTTGGGCTTCGGCAAGATGGTGCATCTGGAGAAAGAGAATTTTATTGGCAAGCGGGCGTTGGAGCAGGACGCGAAGAAAGGCGTGGCGCGGCAACTCGTCGGAGTGGAAGTGGATTGGACTGACGTTGAGGCGTTGTATGAGCGCTATGGGCTGACTCCGGCGGCACCGAGCCAGGCTTCGCGTGTGGCGGTGCCCTTGTACTCCGGAGACAAACAGGTTGGCAAGGCGACGACTACGAGTTGGTCGCCGATTTTGAAGAAGATGATTGCGCTGGCCAGCGTGGAGACTGAACATTCGAAGCTGGGGACGCAGTTGCAGATGGAAATCACCATTGAGGCGATCCGGCTGAAGACGAGTGTGAAGGTGACGGGGTTGCCGTTCTTTAATCCGGGAAGGAAGACGGCGACGCCCGTGTAGGTTCGTGGCGTGACGGGGCTGCGCCCGGCGGACAGCCGAGGGCGGCTGTCCCCACATGTTTCTTGCAAATCAATTTGTCAGAACAGACTGTGCGGCGCGACGTTTTCCCGCGAAGTAGATCGCCACCCCCACCAGCACCAGTACTCCCGTACCTCCGACAATCTTGAGCAGAGCCAGCGGTTTGTTGGGTTCGTCCGGCTGGGGAATCAGAGATAAGACGATCGTCAATGTGGTGGTGAGGAGTCCGAGCGCGGCTACCAACGTTGCCATGCGCTTTCCTCCCGGAACGCGGATTACTTCCCGGCCGGCGGGCTCGCGCTGCAGCTTGATCATGGCGGCGAAGAGATACAGGTACGGAATGAAATACGTGATCACGCCCATGCTGACCAGCACGTCGTAGGCGCCTTTCACGCTAGTTCCGGCTTGACCGAGAAAAATGAAGAGCGCGCCAAGAACGAATTGAGTGAGCAACGCGACCCATGGAGTTTTCCAGCGCGGGTGAAGCGCGCCGAAGGCTGGGGGCAGGAAGCGATCAATGCCGGCGACGAAGGGCAGGCGAGCGACGGCGGCGAGATAAGCTCCGGCGGCGCCGATGTTG
>Ga0208190_1000241_pt1 | contig 22261 bp, 21 predicted proteins | sample June2015DPH_13_1_FD_184708 | JGI IMG/M metagenome (GOLD analysis project Ga0208190, IMG submission 184708) | Peatland microbial communities from SPRUCE experiment site at the Marcell Experimental Forest, Minnesota, USA - June2015DPH_13_10... | ecosystem: Environmental > Terrestrial > Soil >... | reverse complement strand
ATTGATCATCGGTGGCACGATTCTCGGGCGCCGACTGGTAACCAAGGTCGAGGCTAAACCGCAGGTCGAGACCAAGTTGATCGATCCTGGCGACTACGCCCTGAAACCCGCCAAGACCCAGGCTGGTGGCGGTGGCGGAGGTGGCGACCGCGATGTGCTAAAGGCCTCGAAGGGACGTTTGCCGAAGTTCTCCCTGCAGCAGATCACGCCCCCGGCCGCGGTGATCCGGAATCCCAACCCGAAGTTGGCGGTTGAGCCCACAGTTGTAGTGCCGCCCGATATCAAGGTGGCCATGCTTAACATGCCAAACCTTGGCGATCCGAAATCCTCGGCGATCATTCCATCGAACGGGACGGGATCGGGTGGTGGTATTGGTGAAGGCTCCGGCGGCGGTGTTGGCCCCGGACACGGGCCGGGAGTTGGGCCGGGTGAAGGTGGCGGCATCGGCGGCGGTGTTTACCGTGTGGGTGGAGGAGTCAGCCCGCCCCGTCCGATCAACAAGCCGGAAGCCGAATTTTCAGAGGAAGCCCGCAAGGCTAAGTTTCAGGGAGTTTGCGTGGTGGGTATGATCGTGGACGTGAACGGAAATCCCACCAACATCCACATCATCAGTTCGCTGGGCATGGGACTGGACGAAAAGGCCATAGAGGTCGCTAAGAAATACCGTTTTGAGCCGGCTATGAAAGATCGCCATCCGGTGGCGGCAGAGATTGCCCTTGAAGTCGACTTCCACTTGTACTGAGACACACCGCTCTCGGTTCTCAATTAAGAAGGATCCTTCCGCAGCACGGCAAAGTGCAACAGCACCCGTCGGCTAAATCCCAGCCTGTGATACAACTCAATCGCGCGCTCATTATCTTCGCGGACGTGCAGAAACGGCGTTTCCCCGCGACTGCGAATGCGTTGCATCACCTCGCTCATCAGGATGCGGGCGTAGCCGTGGCCGGTGTGTTCAGGATGAGTACAGACGGCACTCACCTCGGTGTAGCCGGGAACCTTCAACCGCTCGCCAGCCATGGCAACTAGCTTTCCTTCGCGTCGAATTCCCAGGTAGGTACCCAGTTCGTGAGTGCGTTTGTTGAAGGGGCCCGGCTTGGTGAGCGCCGTGAGTTCCATCATGTCGGGAGAGTCCGGGGCGCCGAGTTCGACTATCTCCGGATCCCAGTTATGTGCAAGCAGTCTGGTGTAGCGGGATCGCGAGGCTAGGGCATTTGCACCCTCGTAGACCATTTCCGGCATCGTGGTGCCAGCCACCAGGCTCCATCCGGCGCGCGGCTGGTGAGGCATTTCCAGGAACAGCCGAATCGTCCCACCTGTTTCCAGCAAACCCGCCAGCGATTCGTAGCCCTTCGTTGTGGACTCAGCAAATCCCCCTAGCCGAGATACCTCTGGCATAAACCTGCGCGCTTGCCCGCAAGACTCTGCGAACTCGGCCTGCCGCGTGTTAAGGGCATTCCAGATAACGTTATCGAGTGGATGCATTTGTTTGGAATGAAGGTGCCGTTTCTGATTTGAGTGCTTGGGGCGGCACTCGGACACAGTAATTGTGCGGAAGCGGAGCACGCTATCCGAAGCTTGCGCGCAAAAGAGGCACATCGCCGAGGCTCTGTCTGTCGAATAGTTTTGGGAAGGGCACGGCTTCAGCCGTGCCGTACGACAGACAAAAGACGTGGGCTTTAGCCCCTGAGGAGATTCTCTATTCCTTTAGGTCCACATGCTGGACGTCGTCGATGGGATGGCCGAGAAAGCGCTCGCCCAAGCGCCGGAACTTCTCCACTGAGTCCGTGGCGAAGAACTTGAGACGCGGGAGCACTCGTCGTTCCTCGTGAACGGCCGGGCTCGGCGGCAGGAGCTTTTGCAGGCGGCTGGCGACGGCACGAGCGGTCGATTCGGCGGAATCTACGATGCTCACATGCGACGGCACCGCGCGACGCAGCAGCGGCTTGAGTAGCGGATAGTGAGTGCAGCCGAGAACCAGAACATCCGCTTCGCGGAATCCATCGGCAAAGGCCTCGTCCAGGTAAATGCGCGCCACCTGTTCGGTGACCGGGTGCTCCACCCATCCCTCTTCAACCAGCGGAACCAGCAGTGCACAAGCCTTTTCCCGCGCGTCGAGACCCCGGGCCTCAAGCGCTTTGCGATAAGCGTGGCTGCTGACCGTGGCCTCGGTCCCGAGGACAACGACTTTCTTGTTCTTGCTAACCGAAGCCGCGGCTTCAGCACCGGGCTCTACCACGCCCACCACCGGAACATGGGCTGCCGCAGTGATGCGGTCAAGGGCGAGTGCCGTAGCCGTGTTGCAGGCGATAACCAGCAGCTCCGCGCCATGAGCTTCGAGATAATGAGCAGCCTCCACGGCATAACGCGCCACGGTTTCTACCGACTTAGAACCGTAGGGAAGGCGGGCCGTATCGCCAAAGTAGAGGTAATCGGCGCCGGGGATGAGTTCAAGTAAAGCTTTAAGAACGGTAAGGCCGCCGAAGCCGGAATCGAATACGCCGATCGTTGGACGCCGCGTGGTCACCCTAGGCGAGTCCTAGACGTCTTAGGTCTCCGGTTTTCAGTTCGACATTAGGGATTGAGGCGCTTCCGCGTTCGCCGAGATTTCTCAGAGCGGAATCGATCCACTCCGGATCAATGTGCAGGCGGTTTCCAAGAAATTGGCGTAGCATTTCAGGCCCTCTCTGCTTGACAGAAGGTACGGCACCTCCAGGGCCTTCATAAGGCGCATAGATCACCGAGTAAATCGGATTCTCCGCGGGATAATTCCTCAGGCGGACGACATGAATGAATCCCGTGTAAACATACGCGTCCTCAACAAAACTCCCAGCGATCGGAGCATTGACGACTCGGAAGTCCTCATGTGGCACGACTCTACTCTCCTTCTCAAGAGATTTCAGCACCTTGTCGTTGGGACTCTTCAGAAAAATATTCTTGAGTGGAACGTCGTCAAATATACCTTCCTTCTGCAGTGCTCTGTTGACCTCGCTGTAGGCTGCGAGGGGACCCTTTGTATCAATTAACGGAGTCGCAACTATGAATCGCCACTCTTGCAGGTCGGAGACAAAAGCCCAGAGGGATACCGCTACCGGTATGGACGCTCTCGTAAGCGTGGCGAGTATTCTCCGACCGATTTCAATGTCGCTGTCTACCAATGCTGCCGTAGCCATTGCATCACTCCGTTCTTCCCCGCCACGGCTCTATATAAGGCCTTGGCATTCAAGCCCTTGGTCGCATATCTGCTGTTGATGTTCCAATCCTTCACCACGTCCCACTTATTGCTAAAGGAAGGATTCTTCCTTCTGTCCCCATCCAGCGCCGGTTGGAGTTTTGCTGCACCTACTAGTTTAACCAAATCATGAGTATAAATGTCTTTGATTGCGCTTTGGTTCGGCGGAAAGTCGTGGCGCTTGGTGTTCTTGGCAATGCAGGCCTTAACTGCACACTCGACGGCAAGTCCCGTCAAGTAATATGCGCCCTCCCCGTTCCCGCCACGCATCAGGACCCGAGCGTCCCTCAACCTCATTCTTGCGAGTTGTTGGAATTCGCGCCGCGTCTCAGCCATAAAGCTTAATGGGTCGAGGCTGAAGAGGAGTCTAGTGCAAAAGTCTGGGCCAACCTAGCACCGCAACACGCTCCCGGCGGAATCGGCGCGCCATGCGGGCAAGTGCGCGGATGTCCCAGGAAGGCGCAGATCTTGTCGGTGGCTTCAGGTGAGAGGATGTGCTCGAACTTGCAGGCCTGCTGCTCGATTTCCGATTCGCTGTCCATGGCCAGGCTGTCGGTAAAGAGCCGCTCCGCCAAACGGTGCCGGCGGATGATGTTGCCGGCGCGTTCGCGGCCGCGCGGGGTCAGTTCCACGATCAGGGTGCCATCGCCGACAGATGCCGCCACGGGCTTAAGCGCATCGTGGCAAGGATTTGCGAATGGTTTGTGATCGTGGGGATGAGGCGGATGGGGAGCGGAGGATACTAGATCCATCTGGATCATCTTTTCAATCGCCAGGCTCACCGGCAGCGCGCCGTGAACCTCCATGCGCTCGACTTCGGCAATCTCGCCGTGCTCGGCCAGCACCCAGAGCTCTTCAAGCACCTCATCGAACTGCTCTTCGTCGGCCATCGCAAACACTTCCTGCGAAGCGATCTTGCCGTGATGAAACTCGATACGGCGGTCGGCCAGGCGCGCCACCACGGGATCGTGCGTGACCATCACAATCGTCCGCCCTTGCTGGTGAAACTCGCGCAGCAGACGCAGCACGATCTCTTCGTTCAGCCCGTCGAGGTTGCCGGTGGGTTCATCGGCGAGAATAATTTTCGGATCATTGATCAGCGCCCGCGCAATGCAGACGCGTTGTTGTTCGCCTCCTGAAAGCTGCGACGGCAGGTGATGCGCACGATCGCCTAGACCCACGCGGGTCAGAGCTTCAATCGCCTCCTTTTCGTCGGTCATGCTGTGAAAGTACTGCGCCAGCATCACGTTCTCCACCGCGGTAAGAAACGGGATGAGATGAAACTGCTGGAAGATGAATCCAATCTTCTCCGCGCGCACGCGATTTAATTCGCCCGCGGCAATGCCGGCCACATTCTGGCCATCGAGCCAGATCTCGCCCGACGTCGGACGATCGAGGCATCCAATCAGATTCACCAGCGTCGATTTACCCGACCCGGACGGCCCCATGATGGAGAGCCATTCGCCCTGCGCCACGTGCAGCGAGATGTGGTCGAGCGCATGAATCGCGCCGTTCTGATTTCCCTTGCCATTCTCGTTCTCGTTTCCCGCGGCCTTGGCGGGGTAGAGCTTCGTCACATTCTTGATCTGAATCATTTCACTCTCCCCTCAGGATCACCGCGGGCTGCACCCGGCGCAGCAACGAGATCGGGAGGATTGCCGAAAGCAGCGTTACCACCATGCTACCAGCCAGAACAAAAGGCAGAACACTCAGACGGGGGACCACGGGAGCATGGAAGTTAACCCGGCCGATCCAGGCCGCGATGCCGATGCCCACGATAAATCCGATCACCGCGCCAGTCGCGCCCAGGGCCGCGGCTTCGGCTGCGAAAAATCCATTCAGCAAACGATCGGATGCACCCAGCGCCTTCATAATGGCGAAATCGCGGCGGCGGTCGAAGACCCATCCCATCAAAGTGGAAAGTACGCACAGCGCAGCCGTCAGAATGATAAGCGCCGCGGCGGCCAGCAGCGTGGCCCGAGTCTTGCCCAGCACGCGCGCTTCGCCTTCCATGATTTGCCGCACCGGCCGCGCATCGGCCGCAGGAATCGCCAGTTCAAGCTGGTGCATGATGCCGGTAATCTCTTCCGGCGAACCGGTGGCGGCGATCTCGATGGTGGAAGGCTGAACTCCTGTCCAGGAAACGAAATCCGCCAGTGAAAGATAGACGCGGCTGTCTTCGGCAGCCCCAGTGTGCACCGTGCCCGCGGACGTGAGGTGAATGGTGCGTCCCTGAAAGCTGAGCTCGAAAGGCTGATTTCTCGGCGAGACCACGGGAAGAGCTCGTACGCCGATTAGCGCCTGTTGCGGAGCCGAAGGCCAATTGCTCACTGACCACCAGCGATCAAGTTGGCGAACCCTATCAAAATCCGTGCCCGCCACAACAATCGGCTGGCCGTCGCCGGTCCGCGCCACCACCAGCGCAAAGGGCGCAACCAGTCCGCGGCCCGCCACCACGGATTCGACATGCGAGAGAGCGTCAGCCGGAAGGGAAGCGCCGTTCCTGCCTACCAGAATTATGTTGGCACCGTAGTTGCGGAACTCCCGCCGCAGTTTGGCCTGCACATCGATGTAGAGATTCAGCATGGTGGTGGCCACGGCAGCGGCCACGACCATGGCAAACAGCGCGGAGGCGGCGCGTCCCCGGCGCAGCACCGCGGCCCGCACCAGCATGCGAAGAAACATGGAAGCATGCGGAGAATCCGCTCGGCTGGCGGCCACTTCCTGTGAGGAATGCGACTGCACCGGATGAATTCCGTTCGCGCTCACAGTTCACCTCGCAAGGCGAACACAGGATCAAGACGCACCGCGCTGCGGATGGCGGCGGCGCTTCCCGCAAACGTGACCATCACCGCAATCGCCAGAATCACCGGCAGAAGCACAGGCTGAATCGTAATCTCCGAGTTGAAGATGGAGCGGCCGATCTCATGCGCAAGCAACCCTCCGGCAGCAAAGCCCACCAAGCCTCCAATCAAGGCCAGCAGCGTCGCCTCGGCAAAAAAAACGGATGCGACTGCGAGCTTTCCCGCACCCAGAGCCTTCATCAGTCCCACTTCACCGCGGCGTTCGAAGATGGCGGTCGCCATGGCGGCAGAAACCGCCAGGGCCGAGGCAAACAGCGCGGCCAGCGTGATCAGAAAAATCAGGCCTTCGATGCGCGTGAGCACCGCGCCTTCGTTCTGCGAGACCTGTCGAATCTGCTCGGCGTGGGAGTGCGGAATCGCCTCCTGCAGTTGGTAGGCAATCGACTCCGGATAAGGCGAGCAGTACCAGCGATCATAAACCGGTCCCGACATGCTCTTTGGATCGCGCCGGCCGAGCGCATCTTCCGGCTTGGTAAGTGCGCTGACATAGACGCGGCGCACCGCGCCCGGCCGGCCCAATATTTCCTGAGCCAGCGCGATCGGCGCTACGATCTGATCGTCTTCCGCTCCGCCGGTAGAGAGAATTCCACTGACGTGCAATTCTCGTCCAGAGACCGCAATTTTGTCACCGGCCTTCGCACCGAGTCTCGCCGCCAGCCGCTCTCCCACCAGGACATCGCGGGAACTGTCATCCGGCCAGGCGCCGGAAACTTTCCACCAGGGATGAGTCGTTCGCACGCCGGTAGTGAACTCTTCCTTGCCAAACGAAACACTCTTGGCAAAGTAAGTGCCCAGCAGCGTAAGATCTTCCGTCTTCCCATCTCGCTGCAGCGTGACGCCGACCGGCAGCATCGGCGAAAACCCCGTGATGTTGTTGTGCCAGAAAGTACCCTTGATCTTCGGCAGGTCCGCTTCGTTCAGGAACGCGCCGTCGCTCGGCGGCTTCAGGTTGACGCCGCCAATCTCCACGTCCAGCGTGTCTTCCTGGGGAGTGACGAGTATGTTGGCGCCAATGGTGCGCAGCTCGCGGTTGATCTTGTCGCCAATGTCGGTGGCGACCGCGATCATCGCCGTGGCCACAGTCACGCCCAGCGTGATGGCCACCGCGGCCAGCAATTTCCTCCGCTTCTGGCGGCGAAAAGATTCGTAAACGAGCCGGGCAAACATCCTTACTGTTTCTCGAACACGCGGCTACCCGCCGCGATGTCCGCCTCTTGAATAATGACGGCATCGGCAGTTTGCGTAGCTTTCAGCGGGATCGGATTACAGCCGCCCGCCGTGCCCACCGACTGCGGATTGATGGGAGCCGCACAGTTCTTGCAAACCACTCCGTTGCCCGACTTGTAGAAGCCTACCGCCCCGCAGATTTCGCAGGCGTCGAAAACCGTGGCCATCTTGCCGTCGGGTTTCTGGTAGAGCCAGAAGCGAACCTCAATGCCATTCTCCTGCGCCTGGTAGCGGTGCAAATCGCCATCGGAAACCTGGGCCAGCGGAATCTTCACCTGCCCGTTCGTGAAACTGACTTCCGTGGCGGGCGACAACGCGCTCACGCTCTTGGTGTAGATAAACTCCGCCGTAACCAGAGCGATGAAGATAAACGAGAAGCCGTAGACCGAGGCCATCCACAACCGCTCCTTGCGGCTCGTCCAGGCTGCCTTGCGGCGCTCCGCCGCCGAAGCCGCCTCCGTGACGGGCTCGCGCCGCTTGGCGTCAAACAGCACCATCAGCGCGGCCAGAGCAAAAATCGTGACAAAGAAGAACAGATCGTTGCGCACGATTGGCCCGATAATGGCCATCTCGCGCTTCGAGGAGATAATCACTCCGCTTTCCGAAAGTTCGTGCAGCCCGGCCACCACCAACTGCAGCGCCACCAGAAACAGGATCGCGGTCGTAACCCGGAAGAACTTCTGCAGGTTGATCCGCACGCTGCCCTTCACAAACATCACCCCAAAGGCAATGGCGCACAACACGCCCAGCAACGTGCCCAGGAAGCTCATCAGCTCGGTCGAGTTCAGGGAGACGGCGGAAAGAATCAGCACGGTTTCCGCGCCTTCGCGCAGCACCATCAGGAAGACAAAAAAGAACAGGCCAATCCACGCGTCGTCGCCCGCCAGCAAGCCGACCTTGCCCTCGATCTCGCCTTTCAGCTTGCGCCCCGTCTTCATCATGAAAATAACCATGGTGATGACGAAGAAGGCGGCCACCAGCATGATCCAGCCTTCGAAAACGTCTTCGTTCCAGTTCAGCCGCGAAATCACCACCGCGATCCCAATGCTGCCAACAAAGGCAGCGCCCAGGGCGGCATAGACAGCCTTGCGCAGATCATTGCGGCCAATTTTGGCCAGATAGGCCAGCGTGATCCCGACGATCAGGGCGGCCTCAACCCCCTCGCGCAGCGTAATAATGAAAGCCTGAAGCATTTATGAGTCCCCTACCATCTCAAGTCAGTAATCAGTGCAATCCGAGCGTCGTTCGCTACCATTTAACCGGCGTCATCCTGAGCGTAGCCGCACTTCAGGCGGAGCGAAGGATCTCCCCCACCTCAACTCTCGTGACATTACGGGCTGCCGAAGTCTCTTAGATAAAGCCGCCATCAGCCATCTTGAAAATGAATTTCAATTTCATTTCTAGGATAGGCTCGGGGCGGCGCAAGCGTCAATGTGCGATCTCACAAAGCCGCGTGATTTGCATCACACGGAGATATAGGGGATTAAGCGGGCGTTCGGGGTTGCGGTCAGCTGGGTTAATAGCGATATTTTATCAGTGCTGGTGCAAGGTGGATTAACCGGCGACTGAGCAATATTTGTGGGGAAAGAATGAACTGGCTAATATCAGATGCATGCCAGAGACACCAGAAGAACGGCTAAAGTCCTTTATCGCTAAGTTTGATCGCAATCTGGGGAAGCAGATTCGTGAATGCAGGTCAGCGATGCGCAAGCGCTTCCCGGCTGCGAACGAACTTGTGTATGACAATTACAACTTCTTCGTGATTGGCTACTGCACGACGGAGCGTCCGTCCGATTGCGTGGTCTCGCTGGCGGCAAACGCCAAAGGAATCGCTCTCAGCTTCTATCACGGGGCGACCCTTCCTGATCCCCACCGGATCTTGCAGGGCAGTGGAAAACAGAACCGATTTGTGAGGCTCGATGGCGTTGCCGCACTACGCAGGCCGGAGGTTGAGGAATTACTTGATGCCGCTGAGGAGCAAGCTGATCCGCCGTTCGTCAAATCGAGTCGAGGCAAATTGATCATTCGTTCGGTCTCCGAAAAACAACGGCCCCGAAAGTAACAGTGTTGCGTCCGGACGACTGAAGTAATCAGCGATTACACTCACAACCTCTTCAAGAACGCCTCCGCCCGCTCCAACTGCGGAAACAACTTCTCCTCCGCATGAAACTCCGCCGAGTGCACGCACCGCCGGCTCCCCCGCAGCCGCACTGGATGCTTCAGGTGCAGCATCTCGTGATAAACGATATATTCCACCGCATAGCGCGGCACCGAGAACTGGTCAAAGATGCGGCTGATGACGATCGCATTATGCGCCGGATCGTAATGCCCCAGAATGCGGCGAGTCTTGGTCGGGCTCCAACTCATGCGCGGCCGTCCCAGTAGTCCATGAAAAAAGCGCCGGTTCAAATCTTCGAAAACGGAATCGAGATCGTAAACGCGGCCTTGAGGGGAATGCAGCTGCTTGCGTCCGCGCATCTGCCGCACCAGATGCGCCTTGCTCACCACTTCATGGCTGCCCACGTATTTTCGGTAGCGTGCCGAGTGGCGCGGATCGATGGGCTTGCGATACATCTTCGCCAGCAGAATATGGGCGATGGCCCGCACCACCGCCTCCGGCGCGCCTTCGAGCAGATCGGAAAGCCGCACCAGAAGCCGTCCTTCGCGAAGCCGAATCGTGTTGTTGACGTTTGCGAAGGCGAAGAATTCGATCTTCAGCTCAGGCGGAGCTGTGCCGGGACGCAATTCCCGATGTTCGTCATGGAAGATTTCAAGCAATCCCTCGCGCACAGTGAGCCTAGATTAGCACGAGCCCACCCGGCATCCAGCCTTTGCCTCAAACTCGTCACTGGCCGGAGACCAGATCAAAACCGGCAGCCGGACGCCGAGAGCCGGATGCCGTTTACTCCGGCCTGCCGGATGGCTTCCCATCACCTTTCTTCCTGTGCTTCGCCGCCTCATCCTGCTCAGCTAAAATCTTGCGATGGTCGTCCGCCGAGCTATCGACCGTATCGAGCGCATTGGTAAGAACAAACTCGTAGTACTTTGCTTCCTCCGCGGACACGCCGGCCGCATCCCGCAAGGCGCGCAGCTTCGCGTCGAACTCCGTATCCGCGTCGATGATCCCCTTCAGCGGCTTGCGAATATCGTTCTTGCGATCGACGTAAGTGTCGACATTGTCGTTCAATTCGTCATAGATCAGCAGGAAGTCATCCAGCCTGTCATGCGTTTGTTGGGCCCGGTCCTTGGTCTTGGGATCGCTGCGCATCTGCTCCAGACCAACCAGTCGAGCGCGCGCAAACTTCACATAAAGAGAAAGCCGCTGCTCCGGCTCCCAACTGGCGTCGCGGATCTGATCAATCTCCGGCGGCGTGAAAGGATCCCGATGGCGCTGCGCCCAAGCCGGCATCGCGGCGATCACCAACCACAGCCCCACGCAAACGCGCCTTTGTAACCAGAGGATCTTCATTATTTTTTGTCACTCTTGCGAAACATGGCCGCCAGCAGATCGTCGCGAACACGCTCTAAGCGGTCGATGGTGTCCTGAATCTGCTTTTGGTCTTCATGCGCAACCGTATGCTTTAGGTCGGCCAGCTTGCGGGCCATCTTGCGAATTGCGATCTCGCTCTGTTTTTCGTGCTTGTGCGACTGAATTGCATTATCGCGCGCCAACTCGGCAAAAGCGGCCACATCGGCCAGCGCAGCCTGCCATTTCTCGACGTCCCCGGCAACATAAAGTCTGTCCGCCGCACCAAGTTGCCGCTCGGATATGCGAATGCACAAGGGAGGACGGTCGGCGATGCTGGCCTTAGCAACCCGGTCCTTCAGTTCCTCAATGGAAGGCTCCCCGCCGCCATGCAGCGCGGAGGGGACGACCAGTGCCGCTAGCACCACGCCCACAGCCGCAATCCGCCACATTCCTGAACGTTCCATCCCAACACCGCTGGTTCCGTGCGTAGTCACTTCTTCGGCTCGATGGCAATGAGCCGATGTTTCGCCTTCCACTCATAATCAGGATACTTCCCATTGGCGGTGTTGAGGAAGAGGTGATAGTTGACGGCGGCATTCTTGAAGTCCCGCAGGTGATCGTAGGCCGACGCCCGAAGAAAATAAGTAATGGAAATTTCCGGCAGGAACTTCTTGCGCGCATCCAGGGCGCGGATGACCAGCGGAAAGTCCTGATTCTCTCCGGCCGCGAATGCCAGATCGCCATACGCTTCACCCAGGTCAGGCTTGAGCTTGATCGCAGCCAGGAACTCCTGTTGAGCTTCCGGAAATTTCTTCTGCCGCAGCAGAGCCTGCCCGTGGAGGCGATGAAGTTCCGCCTCATTCGGATGAGCGGCCAGCAACTCGCGATAGGCGGCCTCGGCCAGGTCGTTCTTCCCAGCGGTTACATACAGCTCCGCAAGATCGCGCCGTGCCGCATCATCTCCCGGCGCCAGCTTGAGTCCCGTCTGCAGTTCGGCGATAGCAGCGTCCGCCTTGCCCTCGGCAGCGAGCACTCGCCCCAACTGCACATGAACCGGGCCAGAGTCCGCGTGTGCCGCGAGCAACTTGCGCAAATAATCTTCCGCTTCGGGAAAACGCCGCCCGCGCATGTATAGATTAGCCAGACCAATCACACCGTCAGAAGACGCGGGGTCGAGCACAATCGCCTCTTTGTATTCCTGTTCGGCGTCGGCAAACTTATTTTCCTGCTCCAGAAGTTGTCCGGCAGAAAGATGCGGCTCGGCCTCTTTGGGTTGAAGTGTTGCTGCGCGCTGGTAGTCAGCAAGAGCTTCTTCCGGCTTCGATTTTTCGATCGTGTGGGCCAGCGCCAGCCACGCCCGGTATTGCCCCTCGGCAGCATGAGCCGTGGGTTTCAGCTGGGTCGCGGCCCGCAGAAATTCCTCCGCGTCGGGCTGGCCAGTCTTGGCCAGTTGCAGCCCCAGATTCAAGTTGGACTCGAAAACATCCGGCTTCGCCGCCACCGATTTGCGATAGTCCGCAATGGATGCCTCCACGTTGCCCTGCGCATTCTCCACGAAACCAAGATCGAACCACCCTTCATAGTTCGTAGGATCGCGATCGACCAACTTCCGCAGAAGAGGTTCGGCGGCCCCGTAATCCTTCTTCTCAATCGCAGCTTCTGCTGCAGTAAGTTCGGCTGGTTGGGCGGAAGCATCCTCCACCGGAACCTGAACGTGATGAGTTGATCGGTGTGGTTGTGACGAGGACTGTCCCGCCTGTGGGCTCGCATCCTGTGCGATGAAGCCCATCGCCGCCACAACAACCATCAGCGTACCCGCGAGAAGTTTACTTGCTCCCATTGGAACGAGCCGCTCCATTGCCATTTCCCGCGCTATTTCCATTCAGCAGACGAGCCAGATATTTTCCAGTGTACGAGCCCGGCAGCTTGGCAATCGCTTCCGGCGGCCCCACCCCCACGATCTTCCCGCCGCGCGCTCCACCCTCCGGTCCCAGGTCGATCACCCAGTCGGCGGTCTTGATCACTTCCAGATTGTGTTCAATCACCAGGATGGAGCCCCCTGCTTCGATTAGACGGCGGAAGGCAGCCAGTAGTTTGCTGACGTCGTCGAAATGCAGCCCCGTCGTCGGCTCGTCAAAAATATAGAGCAGACGCCGCCTCCGCCGCCCTTCCTCCGCCCGCGTCCCGCTGGGCCGTCCAATCTCACGCCCAGCCGGCTGCAGATGCGCCGCCAGCTTCATGCGCTGCGCTTCTCCCCCCGATAACGTTGTCGCCGATTGCCCCAACCGCAGGTACCCCAGCCCAACCTCATCGAGCACGCGCAGCTTCTCGGTCAACTTGGGCACTTCCGCAAAAAACTTCAGCGCTTCCTTCACCGTGAGGTTCAACACCTCGTGAATATTCTTGCCGCGGTAGCGAACCTCGAGTACCTGCGCCTTATAGCGCGTGCCTTTGCACTCTTCGCAGATCAGCTCCACGTCCGCCAGGAACTGCATTTCCACGGTAACCGTGCCATCGCCCTGACAAGTCTCGCACCGTCCGCCCGGGATGTTGAACGAAAAATGCCCCGCACCAAAGCCCCGTTTCTTCGCTTCCGGCAGCGATGCAAACAGTTCGCGGATCACATCGAACGCCTTAATATAGGTCACTGGATTCGAGCGCGGCGTCCGCCCGATCGGCGATTGATCCACCAGCACCACTTCGTCAATGAACTGGTCGCCCTCCAGGCTCTGCCATGTAGCGGAACCCCGTTCTGCGCCGCTGATCTGCTGCTTCTTGGCTTCTCCCAGAGCTTGATAGAGCACTTGATGCAGCAACGTCGACTTGCCCGAGCCCGAAACTCCCGTGATCGCCACCAGCATCCCCAGCGGAATGCAGACGTCGACGCCTTTCAGGTTGTTCGCCCGCACGCCCCCGATTCTGATCTGTTGCGCGCCCGGCTGCCGCCGCACCGCCGGAATCTGAATGCGCAAATCTTCCGCCAGATAGCGGCCAGTGAGCGAAGCCGGATTTCGCAGAATCTCTTCGTACGTTCCCGCCGCCACCAGCTTGCCGCCGTTTTCTCCCGCTCCCGGGCCGAGGTCAAGAATCCGGTCCGCCGTGCGCATAATGTCGGGGTCGTGCTCCACCACCAGAATCGTATTCCCCAAATCGCGCAAGTCTTGCAGGATCTTGATGAGCCGGTGCGTGTCCCGGCTATGCAGCCCAATCGAGGGCTCGTCCAGCACATAGAGCGTTCCCACCAGCCGCGATCCCAGCGAAGTAGCCAGCTGAATCCGCTGCGCCTCGCCTCCCGAAAGCGTGGAGGCCAGCCGGTCAAGCGTCAAATACTCCAAGCCAACATCGTTAAGGAAGCGCAGCCGCTCTCGGATTTCCTGCAGCAGTCGGTCGGCAATGTCGGCCTCCTCGGCACTCAACTGCACCCCAGCGAAGAATGCCGCAACCTCCTCAACCGTCATGGCGCAGACTTCACAAATGTTGCGGCCGTTAATCTTGACCTGACGAGCTTCCACCCGCAGCCGCGTTCCAAGGCAAGCCGAGCAAGTCGAATATCCGCGATAGCGGCTCAAGAACACACGGATGTGCAGCTTGTACTTCTTCCGCTCCAAATACTGAAAGAAGCCGCGCACTCCCAGAAACTGATCTTCTCCGTTCAGTACAAGCTCCTGCTGTTCCGGCTCCAGTTCCCCCCAAGCCACATCGAGCGGAATTCCAGACTGCTTGGCAAAGCGCTTCATCTCCGTAAACAGCGGCCGGTACTTAGGCTTGTTCCACGGATCAATCGCGCCTTCGCCCAGCGATTTCGTTTTGTCCGGAATCACCAGATCGAGATCGAAGTCGATGGTGTTACCGAATCCCTGGCAGCGCGGACAAGCGCCATAGGGATTATTGAAAGAAAATAGACGCGGTTCCGGCTCTTCGTACCGCAGATTGCAATTCTTGCATTCGAAGCGCTGGGAAAACCGCAATTGGCGCGCTGGCTCATCGTCATGCGGCGGCAAATCGAAAATCACTTCGCCCGCTTCCCGATATGCCGTTTCCACTGCATCCACAATGCGGGTGCGCGATTCCGCCGAAACCGCCAAGCGGTCCACCAGCATGAATACCGGCTGGTCGAAACGAATATCCAGCAGCGATTCCGGAGTGGAAAACTCAAACACCTGCCCCGATTGATACAAGCGATTGAATCCCGCCTTGCGCAGATCGAACAGACGAGCCTTAAGCTGGTCTGTCAATCCTGAATCCGGCGCAGCCGCTTTCTTCGACTTGCGCCCGCGCGCCGCCTTCTTCTCCGGTTCTTGCGCTGTGGCAACCACCGCCTGCAAGGGAAAAACAACTTGCACCCGCGTTCCCGGATCCAGCGCCATCACTGCGTCAGCAACTTCGTCGACGGTATCCTTCTTAACCTCGCGGCCGCAGTTCACGCAATAAGTCCGACCCACGCGGGCAAACAGCAATCGCAGATAATCGTAAATCTCGGTCGCCGTCGCTACCGTCGATCGCGGATTGCGTGTCGTGTTCTTCTGCCGGATCGCCACCGCCGGCGCAATGCCATCGATCGAGTCCACGTCCGGCTTCTCGATCCGCTCCAGAAACTGCCGCGCATAGGCCGAGAGCGACTCCACATAACGCCTCTGGCCTTCCGCATAAATAGTGTCGAACGCCAGGGAAGACTTGCCCGAGCCCGAGACCCCCGTAACCACCGTCAGTGTATTGTGCGGAACCTCAAAATCGATGTTCTTGAGATTGTGTACGCGGGCTCCGCGAACAATAATGCTTTCCGTGGCTAGGGAGTCGGACACCATTACAAGGCTCCGGCAGCCGTCTCTCGCCCACTCGCAGCATTCCTAGCGGGCCAAAAGTGTGGTGCCGAATCCTCTATTATAAAGCAGAGCTTTGATTGAGAAGCATCGGCGTAGAGAGCGAAGAACAAGGACGCGCTGATCGGACTTGAACAGATGCGCGAACTGGAGATTTGTATCAGGGCACGCCTTCAGGCGTGCCGCCAGGGGCAAAGATGAGCGCGTTTTTAGGCGCCGCTAGTCCGGATCCTGATCGCGCCGCTTTCCATACCGAAAAGCCAATCCCACCCCGAACACCATAATCCCAATCGGCGGCACCAACATCACCAGAATCGCGCGGTTCAGCGCCCGCTGGCCCTCCTTGGGCGTGCTTCGCGCTACCGCATTGCACATCGCGCAGCCCTGCGCAAACCCGGGCATCGTACAAAGAGAGAGCACCGCCAGCAACGCAAGTCCCCGAGCTTTACCGTGAAGAAACTTCATACCGGATTCCCTGACCCTACTTCACTCCCAACCGCAGGATGCGCCCCGCGTCCGGGAAAAAGAAGAAATACATAATTACAAACAAGCCCACCACCGAGATCACCAGCATCCAGCGCATCAGCGCGCTTTCAAACTTCAGATGCATGAAGTAGCCAATGATCAGCGCCGACTTGATCACCGACAGCACCAGCAGCACTTCCAGCATCCGCACCGGCTCGAATACTTGCCGATACCCAAGCCAGACCTCAATCGCGGTCAGAACCAGCAGCGCGCCCCACACCCAGAAATACTGCCCCTTGCTATCGTCATGCTTCGCCACATCGTGCATGGAAAGTTCCTCGCTCAAAAAACCCTTTGTCATCCCGACCGAAGCTTGTCGTTCCCGCAGGGAAGGGCAAGCGTAGTGGAGGGACCTGCTTTCCTCCGCGAACTGCACCAAATCCTAAGTCCCCACCTAAACCTTGGTCGACATCAAATACACCAGCGGAAAGATGAACATCCACACCAAATCCACAAAGTGCCAATACAACCCGGACACTTCCACATCTTGCGCGTCATAATCTTTCGGCTTCAGAAAAACAATGATGCTCGCAACAATGAGCCCGATCAACAGGGCGTGCACGCCGTAATGAAAAACATTGTCCGACGGAATCAGAAGGAATCCGGCCAACCACAATGCCGCTAAGATCGGCAAAAACCACTTCCGCAGCGCCACCACACCCAGGTAGATGACTCCAATCGTCACATGCAGCATATGCATCGCCGTCAGCCCGAAGAACGTTGCCGCAAACTGTGGCACCCCTGTCGAAATCTTTGCATATTCGGTGTCCAGCTGGCCGGCCGGCTTCGGAAATCCCGGCAAACTCAGCCCCTCATGGATCAAGTGCGTCCACTCCATCGCGTGCAGCACAATGAACGCCGTACCGAATGCCATCGTGGCCAGCAGCCAATTGCGCGTCCATGATCTGTCGTGCCGCCGTGCCGCGATCACGCCCAGCACCATGGTCAGCGAACTCGATAGCAGGCATGCCGTCATCACCGTAGCGTTGATGATGCTTTCCTTGCCGAACGGCGTCGGCCACGCCGTATAGATGCGGTTGTAACTGAAGGCAAACAGCAGCGCCCCGAACGTCAACGAGTCCGAAGCCAGAAACAGCCACATCCCGACCTTCTTCGAATAAGCTCCAAACAGCGGAGCTTCGTACTCGCCCGCAATCGCGTGCCCGGCAGCGACGTTATGTTGCAGCGTGGCGTCAGCCATTCCTGAGTTTCTCCCTTCTTTCCACTGCGTCATCCTGAGGCGGGCGCTTTTTGCCCGCCGAAGGACCTGGGCGAGCCGCGCGAAGCGTCGCGTTCTTTGCGACGCAACAATCGCGCGTCTGGCTCGCTTCCTTATCCCTCGCTACCTGGCAAACCCCAACAACGCAAAAACATAAATCCACAGCACGGCCATGAAATGCCAGTACCACGCCGTGACGTCAACCACAATCCGGCGTCCCTCGGCCGGCCGGTGCAGCAGGGAAGTCATCACCGCCGCCCACAGCAACGCAACCATTCCCCCCGCCAGATGCACCGCATGCGCCGCCGTCAACAAATAAACGAAAGAACTGTTGGGGTTGGTATCCACGAAGAATCCGCGGGCCTTCAATTCGCCCCAGGCCATCCACTGCCCCGCCAGAAAACCAAAGCCCAGCAGCACGGTCACACCCAGCCACGGAAAGCTTTTCTCTTCACCGATCGCGATGCCCGGAATCGACTTCAGAGGAGCCAGCGCCGCACGCCGTGCCATGCCGCGCCGCGCCGCTTCCATTGTGAAGCTGCTGATCAGCAGCAACGCCGTATTGATGGCCAACAGCATCCAGGGCAATTGCACCTGGCCCCAGTCGCGAACGTAGGAGTTCGTCGCGCCGTCGAACGTCGGCAACCCCTGCCGCACCACGTACGCGCTCGTCAGCGAAATAAACACCATGCTGACGGTCGCGATCCCGCAAACCAGCCCCAGCCGCGCTCTCCGCAGCCGCGCTCCATAATTCGGCACATTCGAACCGGAAGAACTTCCATCCCCGCGCCCGTCATCGCCGCCTCCATTCGGAGGCGCGCCTCGATCTCCGCCACGACCGAGCTGTGTAACCGGCGTGCTTGGACTATACGTCGCCATAATCAAGAAGACTTCGTCGGACTATTCACAGTCATCATCAAAAAGCCTTTGGGTGGCGCAGCCCTTCAGCGCTGCGATTAATCCTTCTCTCCCCCAGGGCTTTAGCCCCTGCGGTGCCTATATGCCCTCTAGTGCGCCGATGCCGTCGGCGGATCAGTCTGCATCACGTAATCCCGCGCCGCTCCCGGAACTCCGTACTCATAAGGTCCGTGATTCACTACCGGGGTCACTCCCCCAAAGTTGTCGTGCGGCGGAGGCGTCGCTGTCGTCCACTCCAGCGTCGTCGCTTCCCACGGATTGTCGCTCGCCTTCGGCCCTTTGAACATGCTCCAGAAAAGATTGATCACAAAAATGAACTGCGCCGCAATCGTGATAATCGCCGCGTAGGTCATGAATTGATGAATCGGCATCAGCTTCTGCAGGTACGCCACTTCCGTATATTGCGAGTACCGCCGCGTCCCTCCCGCCACGCCCAGGTAGTGCATCGGCATGAATATCGCGTACGTCCCCGCCAGCGTAAGGAAGAAGTGCACTCGACCCCACGTTTCATTCATCATCCGCCCGAACATCTTCGGGAACCAGTAATAGGTCGCGGCAAACATTCCGAAGATCGCGGCCACGCCCATGATCAGGTGGAAGTGGCCCACCACAAAATAAGTGTCGTGCAATTGAATGTCGAGCACCGGCTGCGCCAGGAACGGCCCACTCAATCCGCCAGACACGAAAAGGGAAACGAAGCCGATGGCATATAGCATCGGCGTTTGAAAACGAATGTGTCCCTTCCACATCGTCCCCAGCCAGTTAAATGTCTTGATGGCCGAAGGCACGCCGATGCACATGGTCAGCAGCGAGAAGGCAAACGCCGAGTACGGGCTCATCCCGCTCATGAACATGTGATGGCCCCACACCATGAACCCGAGAAATCCGATGGCCAGCATGGCGTAGACCATCGCTCGATAGCCGAAGATCGGCTTGCGCGAAAACGTCGAAAGAATCTGCGAAGCCACGCCCATGCCCGGCAGAATCGCGATGTAAACCTCGGGATGCCCAAAGAACCAGAACAGATGCTGCCACAGCAGCGGCGACCCGCCCTTGTGCCCCATGATCTGCCCGTTCACCACCACCAGCGGCACATAAAAACTCGTCCCCAGATTACGATCCATCAGCAACAAAATACCCGCCGAGAGCAGCACCCCAAACGCCAGCAGACCAAGAATCGCTGTGATGAACCACGACCACACGGTCAACGGCATTCGCATCATGGTCATGCCCTTGGCCCGCATGTCGAGCGTGGTCGTCAAAAAATTCAACGCGCCCATCAACGACGCTAAACAGAAGATCGCAATGCTCGTGATCCACAGATCGGCGCCCAGTTGCTCGCCCGGCCCCGCGGAAGGCAGCGCGCTCAGCGGCGCATATCCCGTCCAGCCATGCAACGGCGCGCCGCCAGTTACAAAGAACGCCGAGATCATCACCACGAAGGCGACAAAGGTCGTCCAGAACGAAAGCATGTTCAGGACCGGGAAAGCCATGTCCGGCGCGCCAATCTGAATCGGCAGAAAATAATTTCCAAATCCTCCCTGCGGCGCCGTCGTCAGCACGAAGAACACCATGATCGTGCCATGCATCGTCAGCAGGCTCAGATAAGTCTCCGGCTTAATCTCCCCCACCAGCGGCAGAACGGCTGCCGGCCAGATCAAGTGAATCCTCATCAGCAGCGACAGGAACATCCCCACCCACACCGCCGTGAGCGCCAAAAAGAAATACTGAATGCCAATCACTTTGTGATCGAGACTGAAAATGTACCTTCGAATGAACCCCTGAGGAGCGTGCGAGTGAACCGTAGCCGCGGTCGCCATTTATTGTTTCTCCGCCTCCCGTGCCGCCAGCCACTTATCGAAATCCTCCTGGCTGACCACGTGTACCATGCCATGCATCTTGTAATGGCCCAAGCCGCAGAGTTCGGCGCACGCGATCTCATACTCGCCAATCGTCGTCGGCTTGAAGTGCATGTGAATATTCAGTCCCGGCACCGCGTCCTGCTTGAAGCGCAGCGCCGGCACAAAGAAGCTGTGAATCACGTCCACCGCGCGCAGGCTCACATCCACCTCGCGATCCACCGGCAAATACATCGTCCCCGTTACCACATCATCCTTAGCCGCCGGATCGGAAGTGTTCAGCCCCACCGCGGCCTCGCCACCCGCCGAAGGATCCATCAGCTTCGGACTCGTCGCCCCGTACTTTCCGTCCGGCCCCGGATAGCGGAAGTACCACGCGAACTGCATCCCCGTTACCTCAACCTGCACCGCTCCCGGCCCCGCCTGGTCAAAGCGCTGGCTCGCCCACACACTGCTGCCCATCAGGTTCAGTCCCACGAACAGAACCGTGGTCAGCACCGTCCACACCAGTTCAAGTTTTATATTGCCGTGCGAATAATCCACCGGCGGCGAGGAAGGCTGCTCGCGATATCTCCACACGATGTAGCCCAGCGAGAGTTGTGCCGCCAGAAACACAATTCCCATCAGTACAAAAGTGAGGGCGAATTGCCGGTCGATAAACCCCGCCGCTTCCGCAGCCCCCACCGGCAGCCACCAGGTCTTGGCGGCAAAAAAGTATGTGCTGACTATCGTGATCACCCAGATCACGGCCATTAACGCGAGGCCCATTCCCCAGTCCTCCCGGACCACAAAGGATTTCCCCACGGCCGTTGCCAAGCCCCACAGCGTTAGCAACAGTCGGCGGGAGTGTACCACAGCCGCGTAAGGATTTTGCAATCAAGTTTTACGAGCAGCTATCTCGGAGCATTCCCCCTGTGTTCCAGAGCCCGCCCTGAGCGAAGTCGAAGGGTGCCCCCTGTGTCAAAACTTTGATTCTTGAAACCCCGCCCTCACTTCGAAATCAGATCCGCAAACACAAACTGCCCGCGCACCACCGTCTCTCCCACTGACACCGGTACCACCGCCTTCAGCATCGGCCCCGCGTATACAAAGGAATGGAATTCTCCCCGTTCGCCGCAAGGATCCACTTCCTCCGGAAAATCCGCAAGCAGCTCTTCATCAAACTCACGCCCCACGAAAGCCCGGTCCAGCTTCTCCGTGTCGACGCAAGTCAACTTCGCTCGCGTGCCAGCCGCAATCATCTCCCGCGCCAAAGCGGCCGTCGGCAGCCCCCACACCGGAAATATCGGCTCCAGCCCCGTGCCTTTCATCTGCTTCTCCCGGTAAGCGCGCACATCCTCCAGAAACAAATCTCCAAACGCAACTCCTTCAATCCCTTCCGCCACCGCCCTCGCACAAGCCTGCGCCAACAGTCCCTCATACTGTTCATTCGAGCAAGGCCACGGCAACGGCACCGCCCAAAGCGGAAGCCCCGCAGCCGCTGCCTGCCGCTCCGCCAGTTCGCGGCGCACCGCGTGCATCGCTACCCGATCCGCCTCTCCGTTAAACGTAGTCAGCAGCCCGACGACTTCATACTCCGCTCGCTGCCTCAGCACCTGCAAACTCCACGCACTGTCCTTCCCGCTGCTCCAAGACAAAAGAATCCGCTTCATAAGAGAATCAAAGAACTTGATTTCGTTGACCTACCCTGGTGCCCCTCTGTGTCCCCTGTGGTAAAGCCTTTGACTCTTCTTCATCCGCGCAGATCCGTGCAAATCCGTGGCCAAGATCTCTATTTCTCGCTCCACTCCGGCACCCGCCCCGGAGTCCATGGCGCCCCAGCAGCCTCCATATCTTTCTCCAGCTTAGCCAGATCAACCTCAACCAGCGCTCGAAGTTTACCCAGCTCCTCGCTGAACTCACCGCCCGCAATCGTGTAATCGTCGAGATGAGTCTGCGTCGGCTTCGTCATAGCGAAGCGTTCACCCTCCATGATCGCCTGCACCCGATCGTTAATCGACGACGGCACCGGTTCATTCCGCTTCTGCAGTTCCTCATCTCCCCGCAGCGCGCGCAGAATCTCACGATTCTTCTGTTCGATCGCATCCGCCACCGCGCTAAGTTGCTTTTCCGCCGCCGGCGTCTCCCGCAG
>Ga0208190_1000239_pt1 | contig 22332 bp, 25 predicted proteins | sample June2015DPH_13_1_FD_184708 | JGI IMG/M metagenome (GOLD analysis project Ga0208190, IMG submission 184708) | Peatland microbial communities from SPRUCE experiment site at the Marcell Experimental Forest, Minnesota, USA - June2015DPH_13_10... | ecosystem: Environmental > Terrestrial > Soil >... | reverse complement strand
GCACCGAGATGGTGACAGTTCCGGTCGCTGCATCCACGGTCTTGGCGAGTCCGCCCACTCCACGCTTCTGCCAGTCTTGCAGATCCTGTTGATGACGGGCGTCGAGGTCGGAGCGCTTCATCACTACCAGCGAGGAAGCCACGAGCGACAGGTTGTCGTCAGATGCCTTGCCCGCAACCAGAATGCGGTCGCCGACTTGAACATCCTGCAATTGGATCGGCGTGACATTCTTCGGATTCTTCTCGCCCGGCGCGATGCGGACAATACGAGTTGCGGGCTGCACCGTGACGTTGAAGTCGGGACCGGAGTCCGGGGTCAGCGTAATCGCTGTTCCGTTGATTGCTTTGACTGCACCGATGCGCCTAGTAGCCGCGCCTGGGGCAGAAGCTTGCGCCTGACCGGAGGGAACCGCATAACAAATCGGGACCAAAAGGACACTGGCTGCGCTTGCGGCACAGAAAGCGGTCGCCAGAAACCAGCCTACGGTTGACTTCATACCTTCCATTAATTTACATCGGTACAACCCCCAAGACCGGGGAATTACAAAGTTTTACTTCAAGGTGAGAGGTTTTTACGCGGCTGACACATTTCGTGATGAACGTGGTGAAACAGGTGTCGAATAGTTATTCCGCGATCAGCAGATTTTCTGCAAATGGCCACTCCTCATCAATCCACTGGACATCGCAGCGGAAACCGGCAGTGCAGGCCGTTTGGACAACTTCGTCGGGAGAATACTTATGGCTGCTCTCGGTCCAAATGGTTTCGCCCTCAAGAAATTCCACGGCAACATTTGCACCCGGAATCTCTACGATCTGTCGCCGCATTGAACGCAAGTGCATTTCGACACTGCGGGATTCGTAATCGATCTTGGCGACGTGTTCGAAATGAGAGAGGTCAAAATTAGCGTCCAGTTCACGGTTGATGCGGGCCAACAGGTTCAAGTTGAAGGCAGCGGTGACTCCCAGTTCGTCGTCGTAGGCCGCGAGGAGTTGAGAGCTGGATTTGACCAGATCTGTTCCCAGCAGCAGAGAATCTCCCGGCTGAAGAATGCGGCGGACCTGATTCAAGAATTTGAGACCGGCCATGCGATCGAAATTTCCAATGGTGCTGCCCAGAAAGAGCACGAGGAGATGCTGGCCGGAACGCCGTTGCGCGGCCACTTCGAGCAACCCATCGAGGTATTCGCGCTCGAAGCCGACGATGCTGATGCAGTCAATATCACTGAGCTCGCGCTGGCACATGGCCAGAGCAGTAGGAGAGATTTCGATGGGATAGTAGCGCGTCTTCTGCCGCAGGCAGAGAGCTTCGAGAATCTGCCGAGTCTTCTTGCCGCTGCCACTCCCGAGTTCGGCCACAGCAACCGGACCGGAGAGGCGCTCTACGATGTCCCCGGCATAACGGCGAAGCAGACGCTCATCGGCGCGCGTGAGGCCGTACTCGGGAAGGTGGCTGATCACTTCGAACAACGCCGATCCGACATCGTCATACAAATACTTCGACAGCAACTCTTTCTGGTTTGGCTTGGTAAGGCCGGCCCGAACGTCTGCTGCGAACTCGTAATTTTGATTGGCGGTGATTGCATGAACGACCATGGTCAGCTTCCTCGTTTCCTCACCGGCTTACGCAGCGAAAACCGGTATAGATAAATTGGTAGTGCGCCTGGAACCAATTGCGAAAGGTGCGGCGCAACAAACAAGCGGCGGTGCGCGCCGATCCGCCTTTCATGACGAAGTGTTTGCCATCAAAGAAGTCAGCGGAATATCCGCGGTAAAAGGGGAACGGCTCGAATCCCGGGAACGGGGCGAACTCCGTGGAAGTCCACTCCCAGCCGTTGCCTAACATTCCTTCTACGCCGAAAGCGCTCTGTCCTGCACCAAGAGCATTGACGGGGATCGGATTCCAGCGGGCAAAATCAAAGTTTCCGAACTCCGAAGATGGCGCTTCGTTTCCCCAGGGATACGAGCGTTCCTCGCCGTCCGGAGTGGAACAAGCGGCGCGCTGCCATTCGACTTCGGTGGGAAGCGACTTCCCTGTCCACTGGGCGTAAGCTTTCGCTTCCCCCTGGCTCACGTAGACGGGCCAATCGAGAGGAAGCGGGAGATCGTTGAACATTGTTCGATAAAGCCATTGACCGACGTCGCGCTTCCAAAAGGCCGGATGCGAAATTCCCTCCTGCGATTTCCAGGACCAGTCGTCAGCGCTCCACAGGTTGCGATCTTCATAGCCGCCGGCAACGATAAACTCGAGGTATTGCCGGTTGGTCACTTTGTAGCGGTCGATGGCGAATGCGGGAACATCAACCGTGTGAGATTCATACTCGTTGTCCCACCCGAAAACGTCAACGCCACGCCGAAGGCCCAGCGTTACTGGCCCAGCGGGAATTTCCACACTGCGATGTTCGACTGGAGCGGCGACGGGGTTCGAGGACTTTCCCTGTGGAACTTTTCGATCGAGTGGCAATTGATGCAGCATGTAAGCCAGCGTTTCCGCATGCATGAGGCGGTGTTCAATCGCTACATTGAGCAGTGTGTCGAGCTGAAACCCGTCTCGCCCAAACGAATTGGAATCTGAGAGCGCGTCAGATAACTTCTCGTCCAGGAGGTATCGGATTTTCCTGACATATTCCTGCACTGCCTCGATCGAGGGCCACTGCGAAGGTTGGTCGGCGGGCAATCCTCCGCCGACCGGGTCGATACCAAAGGCAAAGAGCCGATCAAACTCGGGATGGAAACTTTTCAATCCCAGAACGCGATCATGCAATAAATTCCAATCGAAGGCTTCGAGATGCCCGATGTAAAAGATGATGCGGTGACGTTCAGCGATAGGACGTTCGTAGAGCGAATCCGGACGGACAATGGCAAAGAGATCATCCGTTTTCTGACGGGCGCTGGTTAACTGCTCGATGAGTTCGTGATGAACGGCCGCGGCACTGTGAGTGGTGGGCATGCGAACCTCCTGGAACGCCCGTGGCGGATTTCAGACCGGAACAACCGGCAAAGTTGGGTCCAAGGATTCTACTCGGGTCTCCGTCCGGGTACCATAGGGCAATGTCTCTTTCGGTGTTCCACGTCGATGCCTTCACAAAAGTCCGTTTCTCGGGCAATCCAGCCGCGGTCTGTCCTTTGACGCATTGGTTAGATGACGAGTTGTTGCGCGCGGTCGCTGCTGAAAATAATCTTTCTGAGACGGCTTATTTCGTGCCTCAGGGCGATAGCTACGAATTGCGCTGGTTTACGCCACGCTGCGAGGTCAAGCTCTGCGGGCATGCGACGCTGGCTTCCGCATTCGTAGTGATGCAAATTCTTGCCCCGGGACGCGATTGGGTGCACTTTAGAACTCGTTCCAGCGGGGAGCTTTCCGTGTACCGTGATGGCGATCTGCTGGCAATGCGCTTCCCCGCCCTCGTTCCGTGGACCTGCATCGACGAGCCGACAGCCTTGATGGAAGGCTTAGGCCGCAAGCCTGCCTCATTACTGCAAATTGAAGACAATTACTTTGCGGTGTACGAAAGTGAGGAAGAGGTGAGGCGCATCACGCCGGATTTCCGGTTGCTTGAGAAACTTCATCCCGCCGGGGTGGCGATCACGGCTCCGGGGACTAATTGTGATTTCGTCTCCCGTTACTTCGCGCCGAGCTACGGCATTCCTGAAGATCCAGTGACGGGATCAACGCATTGCTCGCTGGCGCCCTATTGGGCCGAACGATTGGGCCAGAAGTCTTTGCAGGCACGTCAGGTTTCAGAGCGCGGCGGTGAACTGTGGTGCGAAGTCGGAGCGAATCGAGTGATTCTCAAAGGGAATGCGGTGCTAACCCTGCAGGGCGGGTTGCTCATTTAAGGCGCACACCTCCACAAGGGATTCTGCCACGGTCTGTTTACGGAGCCAATCCTTTGCTGCGCAGGAATTCGTGAGCGACATCTTGAGCATCGCGGTGCTGGCCATCGAGAGCGTAATTCAATTTCTGCATCTCCTGGTCGGAAATCTTCCCACCCAGATCGGAAAGAATCTCAGCCAGTTCCGGATGCTGCTGCAACGCTTGCTGCCGGACGACGGCGACTGCTTCGTAAGGAGGAAAATAATGCCGATCATCTTCGAGCACGAACAAATCTAGGGTGGGAATGAGGCCGTCCGTTGCGTTGCCGGCAGCCGTATCAATCTGATGGTTCTTTAGAGCTGGAGCGAGCAGGCCCAGATCCATGATGCGTGGCGCGGCGGCAAAATGGAGGCCATAGGCCGCAGCCAATCCGGCGTATCCGTCGGGACGCTCCATGAATTCATAGCCAAATCCGGCGTGCCATTGGGGAGTGAACGCCGCCGCCTGCGATAAGGTTTTCAGTTTCAGGCGGCGAGCATCATCCCCGCGAATCTCCATCGCGAAGGTATTATTGAATCCGAAGGGTGGTCCCAGGGTCAGGCCGAATCGGGTTTCATATTCGCTTTTGACCCGTCGATAAACTCCCGCACGATCACCACCAACTTTCTGCTTGAGGATGGCGGTGAGAGCGGTACCGGTGTACTCGGGATAGATATCGATGCGACCTGCCAGTATGGCTTGCTGACAGATATAGGATCCCGCAAGATAGAAACGACGTTCGACCTTCAAGTGCGTACGCGATTCAATGAGCTGAGCGAGGAGCTCCCCCAGCATAAGAGACTCGGTGAAGTTTTTGGATCCGATCACGATTCGGTTGGAATGCGACGGCGCACAAGATAGGAGCAGCAGGGATAAGAAAATTATGCCGACGGCGACCTCGTATTTCAGCCCACGAACCTGCGCGTGACGATCTTGTTTCATCGCGGTTGTAGACGCCTCTCCAGCCATCCCAAACCGAAATCTGCCGATAACGCCAGGATTGCCGCAGGAATCGCTCCCGCCAGAATAAGTTCATTATTCACCATCGCGAGGCCGCGAAAGATAAGCTCTCCTAAACCCCCGGCGCCGATCGCGGCGGCAATCGTGGCAAGCCCCACCGACACGACGACCGCGACTCGAACCCCGGAAAGAATCACACTCACCGCCAGCGGCAGCTCCACCTGAAGAAGAAGCTGGCGGTCAGTGAGTCCCATTCCGCGGCCGGCTTCCACAACCGAGGGATCAACTCCGCGGATTCCTGTGTAGGTATTTCGAATGACGGGCAACAGAGCGTAAAGAGTGAGTGCCAGAATGGCGAGGCGATCCGCGCGGGCACCGATCCACGGCACAGGCAACAGAAAACCGAATAGCGCGAGACTCGGAACTGTTTGAATAACGTTCGCCGTCCCCAGCACTGGCTTGTTCCACACCGGCCAATGCGCGCTTACGATCCCCAACGGTATGCCGAGGAGAAGGGCGAGCAGCGTTGAAATCCCGACCAGCCAGAGATGTTCCAGGGTGAGTTCCAGGATTTCTTCATGGTGCTGCAGGAAGAAGTGAACGACGTTCATGACGTACCTCGATTTGCTGCCGAGTCCCATCCTTCTCGGAAAGCTTGCACATAGGCGGCGGCCAACGAGTCAGTCGATCGCAAGAAATCCTGCGGGGGCAGAACCGTAACCAACTGTCCAGCCTCCATAAGCGCGATACGCGAGCCAAGGCGCAAGGCTTCACGCAGATCGTGGGTGACGAAGACTACCGTTTTGTTCAGTCGTCGCTGGAGCGCAAGAAACTCGCGCTGCAGTTGATCGCGGGTAATCGCGTCGACCGCACCGAAGGGCTCATCCATCAGAAGGATCGCAGGATCGGCGGCGAGAGCACGGGCTACTCCCACTCGTTGACGCTGTCCTCCTGAGAGCTGATGGGGATATCGCGAAGCGATCTTCGAATCGAGTTCCACCAAGTGCAATAGCTCTTCGACGCGAGCCTGAATGCGATCAGCAGGCCAGCCCTCAATACGAGGGACCAAGCCGATGTTGCGCTCCACTGAGAAATGTGGAAATAAGCCTACATCCTGGATGACGTAGCCGATGCTGCGCCGCAACCGAATCACGTCGCTCTTCGCTGTGATCGTGCCGTTGACGCGAACTTCCCCGCCACTCGGGGTCAGCAGGCGATTGATCAGCTTTAAGGTCGTGGTTTTTCCCGAACCACTGCGTCCCAGAAGGACAAGAGTCTCGCCGCCCTGCACTTGCAGATTCATATTGTGAAACAGCTGTTGACCATTCGGAAGGGTGTAGATAACCGCGCGAAATTCAATCACTGGCGCGTTGGTTGGAGTCGGTTCCATGTTCGAGCGTAGTGGGAAGAATACCGGAGTCGGTGCGCCTGGCGCAGCATTGCAGGTCAGATACGCGCTTTACCGTCGTGGTTGCCGCATCTAGCGAGCTAATAGACGATCAGGCTCCCTGGCTCTACGATCTTCTCAGGATAGCGCGGAAATTATGCGGGTATGAGTGTGTCCGGTTCACGCAATTTTATTTCCTGGGTGATGATCCTCTTGTTACCGCTGTCGCCAGTAGCGGCGGACACAGGTTCGGCCATATTGCACAGCGAGGGTGGGGTGTGGCTTAACGGTACCGAGATATCGGGCTCAACGGCCGTTTTTCCGGGCGATTCAGTAGAGACCAAACCTGGATTCGTCGCCAATCTCGACGCCGAAGGATCGTCTGTCCTGATCCAGGGAGAATCGATCGTGAAGTTCCAAGGCGATTCCTTAACACTAGAGCATGGGAGCGTCTCGGTGGGAACTTCTGCTTTAATGAGCGTGCATGTGGATTGCATTGAAGTAAAAACCCGTTTCCAATGGGCGTACGCAGTAAGACGTCACTGACTTGACCGGCAAGGTTGGGGTCGCGGCTCACAAGAACGACGTTAACATCACACAAAGTGGCACGCTTCGCAAGACGCCTTCGCAGGGCAGTTCTCAATCCGCGATCGTACATGAGGGGCAGCAATCCCCGCGCGACGAAGCGACAGTATGCGGAGCCGCATCTCAGCCCGAAAGAGCCGGCAGTGGCCAGAATACAAAATGGCTAGAAATCGGTGGCGGGGTCGCTGGTGGGGCCATTATTCTTGGCATACTCCTATGCAAAGGTCCAACACCTAGCAGTGTCAGTCCTTCGCAGCCTTAGGGATCTTGCTTTTCATTTGCTTCAGGCATTCTCCGCACAGGCCGCAATGCGTTCAGCGAAACCTTAACAAGATCCTCGAATGGAGCGTATACTGAAGATCTTAACCTCGAAGACACCCTAACGACAGCACGTTGCGCCTTCGCGATTGAGAAGATCCCTGGAAAGGCGAGCGACGTGTTCAACCTGAGGATTTCCGGCAGTCATTTCTCTTGTTCCCGAGGCAGCGGCGACAAGCTACTGCTATGCATGCGGGCAGACTTGGGAATGCCCTCGTAAACAACCTGCCGAGTGCCTGCGCCACTGTACTGCGAGTGCGCGCGAGCACGGAGCAGGTTTAGCCCACAACCACAACGGCAGGAGAATAAGAATGTCCGGAATCAATGGTGACAAAGCCAGATTTAACCGGCGCCGCAGGCAGAAGATCAGCCGCCGCGTTAGCAATCAGAAGATGCTGAAGGCTCTGGCGGAGAAGCACTTGACCCCGCCGGTGGCGCCAGCCAACCTCAAGGAGAAAGTGGCGTGACGACACCCGTCATAGCACTGCCGCTTTCGCTTGCGGACAGTGGTGCGGCCAAGAAGAAGCGTGTGCTGCTGCTGGACGCGTCGCAGACCAAGCGCGATCTAAGGGCTGACGTAATGAGAAAACTTGGCATTGAGGTGGATTGCGCAGCCGATGTGCTTGAGGCACGGTGCTGGTGGCGAGCCGATTTGTACAATCTAGTGCTCATTAACGGCATCGGAGAGGCGGAAGACCGGGATAGGTTCTGCGCCGATGTTCGGAGTGCAAATCCACCGCAGAGAATCGCATTCTTCGTCGGCAGCCCGCAATATCTCTCGATTGCGCCGCATTCTGACGCCACCACTGCGGCGGGAAACGCGGACGCTCTTCACAAAGAGATGGTCGCCGCATTACTCGCCCAGACCACGCAATGTTCGTCACAGCGGTGGGGAATATTGGAAGCGTGCAAGCGGATATCCTCGGTGCGCTCCATCAGCGAGGCTCGTTCACGAACTATACGAGAGACGCCCCGGCCTTCGCGCTGGGCCGAAGGCATCGAGCAACACTCCGCATCCAGCCCCCTTCATTCTCAACCCACATTTGCGATCGCGATCCCAGCAGAAAGAGAAGGACTTCTATGAAAAATTTGTACGTAGGCAACTTGCCGCACAGCACAACCGAGCCGGAGCTTCGCGGACTGTTTGAGGCGCACGGGGCCGTCGAAAAGGTGAGCATTGTCACCGATCGGGAAACCGGACGCGCGCGCGGATTCGCTTTTGTTGAAATGACCAATCCGGCCGAAGCGGATAAGGCAGTGGCTGCCCTGAATGGCAAGGAACTCGGCGGCCGGGCCTTGAAGATTAACGAAGCCAAGCCTAAGTCCGATGCCCCGCGCGGCGGAGGCGGAGGCGGAGGCGGAAAGAGATTTGGTGGTGGAGGCGGCGGGAGTCGCGATGACTATCAGGGTCACGCACGCCAACCCCGCGAACCGCGCTGGTAGGAAACACCAGCTAACTTAAGAAGCTCAGGAATTACGCCTGGCTGGTGTCTGAGGCAACCGGTTGCCGTGCCTTGAGCTTTGCGCATGAACGAAATGCAACCAGCAGCAGCTGCTGCGATTGCACAAATCAATGAGTGGGAGACGGGCGATGCCAGGAAGAGGTCGATCAAGCTTTACCAAACGCCAAAAAGAACACACGCGCCAGCAAAAACAACGCGACAAGGCCGAGCGCAGGATTCAACGCAAAACTGAAGATCCCTCGGGGACATCAAGCGATTCGAGTGGTCTCGATATGAGCGAACTGCAAAAACACGCTGCCGAGCAGGCTGCTCTTTTCCAAATGGGAGCCGACGACGGGGATATCTCCAGTATTCCGCGCGAACGCGGTCCGGAAAAAACGGAATCGTAACATTCTTCTGAGGGCATAAAAATGTTGAGGGCGTGCCTTCCAGGCGCGCCCTCTTTCGTTCCTAGCCGGTTCCCTTCTTTGAGATCTCAGGCAAATACTTCGCCGGGCATCTTGGTCAGCGTCCGGCTAGCCAGCGTATTCTGAACGGCGCTTTCCCGTCGATCTACGTTTGACCAATCCACCTGCTTGCGCTCGATGCGCAGCTTCAGCGCGCGCTCGATGTGGCGGAGTTCGATCACTTCGGCGCCGGCCACCAGACTGGAAGCCAAACCTTCCGATCCGGCGCGCCCTGTCCGTCCAACGCGATGGATAAAGTCTTCAGCCATTTTTGGCAAATCGTAGTTGATCACATGTGCGACATCGTCGATGTGCAAGCCACGCGCGGCCACATCGGTTGCGACCAGCACCTGGTAGCGTCCCTGCTGAAATCCGCTAAGCGCTCCGTTGCGCTGTGACTGAGAACGGTCGCCATGAATCATCGCCGCGGAAAAACCTTCACGCACCAATTCCTTGGCTAGCCGCTCCGTGCCTCGCTTGGTGCGGGCAAAGATTAAAGTCTGCCCCTCCTCGGCATAAAGCAATTGCCGCAGCACATCGGGTTTTTCGGCCGGGCGTACTTCATACGCTTGCAGTCGAACACTTTCGACCGGCTTCAGCACCGAGCCGATCGCGACGCGTACGGGATCCCGCATGGCATCGTGCACCAAGCCGGCGACCGATTGCTCCATCGTTGCCGAGAAGCACAAAGTCTGCCGGTGTTGTGGTAACAGGGCAAGTATGCGGCGGATCGCGGGCAGAAATCCCATGTCGAGCATGCGATCCGCTTCATCGAGTACCAGAATCTTGATCTCACGCAGGTCAATCAGCCTGCGGCTGATGAAGTCCTGCAAACGTCCCGGCGTGGCAATCACCAGAGCGGATCCGCTGCGCACCGATTGAATTTGCGATTTCTCAGAGACACCGCCGATGACCAGCGCGGCTCTTGCAAGCTCCCCGACGCGTAGTTTTTCGTATTCTTCGTTGACCTGAATCGCCAGTTCCCGCGTGGGCAACAAGACCAGCACGCGCGCTTTTTGTGACGGTTCACGTTGCAACATTTCGATCACCGGAATCAGGAAAGCTAGCGTCTTGCCAGTACCGGTCTGCGCTGTCGCCAGCACGTCTTTGCCTTCAAGAGCGCAAGGAATCGCCTGCACTTGAATTGGCGTAGGGGTAATAAATTGAGCTCTCGCCAGCCTCTGCTGTAACGCAGAGGATAGCGGTAGTTCTGTAAAGCTTGTCATTCGTAATTTTCTTTCTGGAGAGGCTTGTCTGAATACACGTGTCGCGAGTTCCTCGGCCGCTCTTATTGTTTTGATTTGACGCTGAATAAACGGCGGGCAGGAAAAGCGGAGATGAATCTTGATCCAACAGGATCACCGCGTCACGAGCAAACCGTGGCAGTAGCGTTGAAGTCATTGTAGCACAGCGTAACGATTTCGATAGTAGTTACGAAAGTGACACCCTCCAGCGACAGGCTGCACGTCGAAGACCCACGATACCGATGAAGGATAAATCGAGGCACGCGGGCGCGAGCGATTCGCGACTGCGGAGCCCTACCATTTGGCCCTTCTGACGTCGCGACGCGCTCCTAAGGCAGACCGACGAGTTTTGTAGCTTCATCATCTATATCAAAGCGAATCCGGATCGACCTCGTAGCCCACTAGCAACGATCGCTCTTGCTACGGTCTTGCTCCAGCGCCGACCTTATAGATCTGCGCTGACTTGAATTTTATTGTCTAGGCATGGCCCTTCTTAATCTCAGCCCGCCCCCGGGGTGTGCGAACCGACTTATGAGAATTGCTCAAGTAGCGCCGTTTTATGAAAGCGTTCCACCCGTTTTGTATGGAGGCACAGAGCGTGTTGTGTCATGGCTTACGGAAGAGCTTGTGCGCCTGGTGGACGATCACGCTGCCGTTCGAGGTGCTGTCTCGCGCCTGATCCAAGATGCGCCTGGTTTCGAAGTATGCGGGGAAGAGGAAAACGGCCGCATCGGGATCGAGAAAGCTAAACAACTAAAGCCTGATGCGATTGTGCTGGACCTCTCAATGCCAGTGATGAATGGCCTGGAGGCAGCCCGAATTCTGCGAACCCTTATGCCGGCCATACCGATACTGATGCACACGGCCTTCACGAATCCCGCTCTGGCAAGCGAAGCTTTAGCGGCTGGGGTCAGTAAGGTCGCGTCAAAGACGAGTCCGCCCGAGGCTCTAATTGGGGATCTTCAAGCGCTCATCAAGGACGCGGCCTGATCATCGAGTCCGCCTGGCCTTAAGGAATGATCTCACCACCTCCTGAGGAACTTCTTTAGTTACACGGCAACAAGCTGTAATCCGAGCTCGCGGGCTTGTTTCCGGAGCCTGGCTTCCATCCGTTGGCGATTCTGCACTTCGTTCTGCGCGCAGATCGTCTCATCGTAGGCATGCCCAGTCGTTACCATGTGATAGATGATGCGCGCCAGTTTGTGCGCCGTGGCTGTGATTGCCTTGGGAGCACCCAGTTTGGTGCGCATCCGGCGATAGAAGTGCCCGAGAAAAGATTGGCTACGATGGAGCGATTGCGCGGCCATGCGTAGGGCTGTGGCTGCTCGATTCTTGACTTTGCGAGTTTTGACCGACAACACCTTCCCGCCGCTTATCCGGTTGTCCGGACAGAGTCCGAGCCAGGAGGCTAACTCCAGAGCGCCTGCTCCGGCCGGAACGATCCGCGCAGTAAACCCACCGAATGCAGATACTGCAGCCATTGGCAATCGGATACATCGGACTTGCGTCCCGGAACATTCTTTACGTGCTGGGCGTTGACCAGGAAGACTTTGAATCCTCGCGCCTCCAAGATCTGAAACAACGGAATCCAGTACACTCCCGTCGACTCCATGGCTACGGTCTCGATGTGGCACGCCTTCAGCCAGGCCGCAGCCGCGTGCAGGTCTTCCGTGAAGGTCGAGAAACACCGCACCGGCTGCGGATCTCGATCCCCAGGCACAGCGATATAGATCTCCGTCGCTCCGATATCTACACCTGCAGCATTCAGATTCAGGCAAGACAACAGGGACGCTCCTGTCTTCTGGTCGCTCTTTGGGTTGCTCTTTCGTCTCCTCGACATGGGCTTTCTCGGGATTGGATTTGTCCCTGCGAGCCGGTCCAGATGTGCAAGATGGAGTACTCTCCTGAACGAGATCAACGAACCCTGGTGAAGGGCCGCCGTCATCACTGACTTGAGCACAGAGTCTGGGACCATACTGCTAAACGGGCTCCCGAAGGATGCACCATTGATGGTTTCGGCCTACTTACCGACGTGCATGGACCGCTCATTTTACTGCGCCATGCATGACCCTCAGTTCCTTACCGTTTTGACCCGCGTATCGCGGGTTGGTTACTGCTAAGCACTTCTGTTGATTGTCGTCATCGTGGGCAAGCGCTTTCAATGGGACAAGAAGGAGGAGAACCAGAACATGTCGATACCTAGTATTCTCGCAGGACGTATCGCTTTGGCTGCGTGCATAACATTGTTGGCTCTGGTGGTTGGCGCGCAGACAGATTCCATGTCCAAATCTGCGTGCGGCTCTCAGGGGCAGATGAGCAAAGTGAGCTTATATGTCGGACATGGTGAAGGATCACACTCAGGACGTCGCGGACTTTCAGCGTGGAAGCAGTTCCGGCATGGATCCAGATGTGAAAGAGTTCGCAGCGAAGACGCTGCCTACTCTCGAGGGACCATATGAAGGAAGCGAAGGAGATCGCCCCCACAACCTCCGCCAGCGCGAACCCCATGGGCGGACAACGATAGCAGCGTGGCTGCGAAAGATAGCTGTTGGTCGATGGACTGACCAAGCCATTGTGTTATAAGAATGAGCCAGGAAGATACGGAAGCGTTCACTGATCCGGATCTTCCGAATGGTTTGGATTTCTAATCGTCAACGGAATCCGAATCGCAGATTCCATAAAGACATTCGCAGCGCAACCCATTAGCATGGGGAACGGAAGTTTCTGGCTGGGCATTGATCTGGGCACGCAGGGTGTTCGAGCCCTCGTCATATCCCGTTCTGGTCTGGTTGTTGGCCGAGGCTCTCATTTTCTAGCCTCGTACCGCGACGGCCCCTGCCACGAACAGGATCCGGAAGACTGGTGGCAGGCCACGGCTACTGCGTGCCGCGCAGCCCTGGCCGGAATTCCGGTCTTATCCATTCAAAGTCTTTCGGTAGACGGAACTTCTGGCAGCATTCTGCTGGTTGACCAATCTGGCAAACCGCTAACGAGGGGCCTCATGTATGACGATTCGCGGGCGCCGAACGAATCGCGCATCGCGAATGAGGTTGGCGCTTCGACGTGGGCCTCGCTAGGATACCGCATGCAGCCTTCGTGGGCGTTGCCCAAGTTACTCTGGCTGCTGCGCGAAAATCCCGGCCTCGCTCATTCCGGGCGGCTGGCCCATCAGGCAGACTTCATCAACTGTCGGCTTGCGGGACATGAGGTCGCGTCGGATTCGAGCAACTCGCTCAAGAGTGGTTACGATCTCATTCGCGAGGCCTGGCCCCACCAGGTTCTTGATGCGCTCGGTGTTTCAGAGAAGATCATGCCCGCGGTGGTGCGCCCCGGGAAGCGGATCGGTACGGTCTGTCCCGAGGCTGCGGACGTGAGTGGCGTCCCCGCCGGATCTCCGATCATCGCCGGCATGACGGACGGATGCGCTGCCCAGATCGCAGCCGGAGCAGTCGATCGCGGAAGTTGGAACTCGGTACTTGGCACTACTTTGGTGGTCAAGGGAGTTGCGACCGGTTTGATTCGGGATCCCGCCGGAGTTGTCTATTCTCATTGCTCGCCGGACGGCAACTGGTGGCCCGGCGGAGCGTCCAGCGTGGGTGCTGGAATTCTCGCGCGGCGCTTTGCTGGACGTGATTCGGATTCCTTGAGCGCACAAGCGGAGCATCGAGAACCGGCTACCGTTATCGCGTATCCCTTGCCGTCTCGCGGAGAGCGATTCCCTTTCGTTGCGCCGGATGCGGAAGGATTCTTGCTGGGCACGCCCGTCGATGAAGTCGATCTCTACGCGGCGCTGCTGCAGGGAGTGGCATTCGCGGAGCGGCTCTGCTTCGATTCTCTCGACATGCTGGGTGCGCATAGCGACGGCGATCTGACTCTCACCGGCGGCGCGTCCCGCAACCGCTACTGGTGTCAGCTTCGAGCAGATATTCTGGGGCGGCCTGTTCGCCTGCCGGGGAATGCGGAGTCTGCGCTTGGAATGGCAGTGCTTGCCGCCGCCGAGGACCGATGTATTTCCGATGTCGCGCGCGAAATGATTCACATTCGCGAAGTGATTTCTCCTCGCCCGGATCGCATCGACAGCTTTCACGAATCCTATTTGCTCCTGGTCGAAGAACTCGCACGCCGCGGTTGGATTCGGCAAGAACTTCGTGAACATGCCGGAAAGAGGGCGCAGTCTTGACTCGTCTCGTGCTGGTGCGCCACGGTGAAACCATCTGGCATGTTGAAAACCGTTACGCCGGGAGCACCGACATCCCGCTCAGTGAGGGCGGCTTGGATCAGGCGCGGCGGCTCGCGAAATGGGCGGCCGGGGCCGATCTTGCAGCGATCTGGGTATCGCCATTGCGACGTGCCCGCGAAACCGCCGCCTCATCGGAAACTGCGACCGGTATCAGGGCACACGTCGACTCCAGGCTGAGGGAAATTGACTTCGGCCGAGGCGAAGGATTGACCAACATGGAGATCAGACGATCTCTACCCGAGGCCTTTGCCGCATATCAAGCAGATCCCGCTTCCCATCCCTTACCGGGTGGCGAAGAACCCCAAGCTGTCGTGCAGCGAGCCATCGAATGTTTCAACGAGATCGAAAGGGTGCATTCGCACGAACGAGTGCTGATCGTCACCCACAATACGCTGATCCGCGTAGCACTCTGTGAGTTGCTCGGAATACCTCTGTCGCGATACCGCACCGTGTTTCCTTCGATCGATAACGGCGCGTTGAGCGAGATCCGGCTGCACCAGGGACGAACCGCTCTTTTGAAGTTCAATGTACCGCTGGACGCAAAGGCCGAGCACACTGAGGCTGACGAGCTCGACGTTTAGTCGGTCACACCAGCAGTTGTAAGATGCGGTAGAATACGCGCCTGGCGCGGATGCCTCCGCGGATTCTGAAATCTTGCCGCTAAGGATTGCTTACTCGAACGATCCATGACGCGAATCATTCTCATCGGCGCCGGACGCGGCGGACGGGCTTTGGTGGAACTATTCCACAAGGATCCCAGCATCGAGATTATTGGAGTTGCTGACAAGGATGAAGGCGCGCCGGGTATCGTACTGGCCCGCGAACTCGGGTTGCCGGTTGCAGCCAATTACAGAAAATTTCTGAAGGCCGAAGCACCCGATCTGATTATCGATGTCACCGGTGATCCCGACATTGCTCGCGAGGTTTACCGTTTACGGCCTCAAGGAACGGAGGTTCTTGGCGGCAAGAGCGCCCGCTTCATCTCTTCCTTTGCTGGCAAGAACAACCAGGCTGATTGTCTGCAGGATCAGTATCAGCTTGCCTTGCGCGAACTTGAAACGCGGTCGGAAGGCGAGTTCATCATCGGTAACAACCTGAAGATGAAGGAAATCTCGTCACTGATTTCCAAAGTTGCGCCTACGCCCACAACCGTTTTAATCCGAGGTGAAAGTGGCACGGGGAAAGAGCTCGTAGCTCGTGCCATTCACCGCAATAGCTCGCGCAGCAATCATCCCCTAGTCACTTTGAACTGCACGGCGCTGTCCCCCGCTTTGCTGGAGAGCGAACTCTTCGGTTACCGCCGCGGCGCTTTTACGGGCGCCTATAACGACAGCAAAGGATTGTTCGAGAAGGCCAATGGCGGCACCATGTTTCTCGATGAAATCGGCGACATGTCTCTGGAGATTCAGGCTAAATTTCTGCGTACGTTGCAGACCGGAGAGATTCGCGCGGTCGGCGACATGCGGACCAGAACAGTTTCCGTGAGAATCGTTGCTGCCACCAACCGCAATCTGGAAGCCGCCATCCGAGAAGGCACTTTTCGCGAAGATTTGTTCTACCGCATCAATACCTTCTCCATCACGCTGCCGCCCCTGCGCGAGCGCATCGAAGACATTCCGTTCCTCGCAGAATATTTCCTTTTGCGAGCCCGCGCCAAGGTCAACAAGAAAGTCGAGAATATCGCGCCACCAGCGCTCGCGCTGTTGAAGAACTACGCCTGGCCGGGCAATCTTCGGGAACTGGAAAACATCATCGAGCGAGCTGTTGTCTTAACCTCCTCAGCAACCGTGGAGGCCGAACATCTCCCGCTTCATGTTCAGGATTTAGTATCGTTCAAACCGCAGATGGGGTTCATGCCGAGCAAGGCGCGCGCGATCGAGCAGTTCGAGCGGGAAGCCTTGACCAGCTATTTGTTGAAAGCCGACGGAAACGTGTCTAGGGCGGCGGCTTTGGCAAAAATTCCGCGGCGTACCTTCCACCGTCTGCTGGCCAAGCACAAGCTAGCGCACCGTTCGTTACGACACCAGCACTGAGTCTAGTATAGCTCACTACTGTGGCACAGTTGTCTCTATATCGATCATCTATGGTAAGTCATTATTGTTGAATAACTTATGCTACACATTCGATTTTACTACTGAGACAAATGTGTTTCGCATACGCGACTCAAGAGTTGCGCACCTTCCTGTTCTCTCTTCTCACAACTAGGACCTAACCGAAAGAAACACCGATACTTACTCACTCTAGGTCCGCTGTTGCAGGAATCGAAATGACATTGGAATAGGAATTGCCTTCACCATTGTGCAGGCGACGAGAGCCGGCGAACCATCCGGAACGATTTCGAAAGCCAGCCATCGCGAACAGGTCCTAGCGAAGATGCGGCCGGGCCAACCAGCCCGGCTTGAGTCTGGTTACGCACGCCCCGCTTGGGTGAACTCAAATACTCACGATTTGCACCGGCAGCACGGTCGCAGAGCACTTAACCGATTTTTTATAGGGAGACGGAAATGGCTGGGAACAACAACTCCGGCAAGAAAAAAAGCCGTTGGGCCGCAGGCATCACACCCTACGCGGAAATGGGCTATTACGACGCCGATTACGATCCGAAGGCCACCGACATTTTGTGCGCGTTCCGTCTGGTGCCGCAAGCGGGCGTCGATCCGATCGAAGCCGCGGCGGCGGTGGCGGGGGAGTCTTCAACAGCAACATGGACCGTGGTTTGGACGGATCGACTGACTCCTTACGAGCACTATCAGGCGAAGTGTTATCGGGTCGATCCTGTGCCGGGCACGGACCAGTACATTGCTTACATCGCCTACGACATCGATCTATTCGAAGAGGGCTCGATTGCCAACCTGACTTCTTCGATCATCGGGAACGTGTTCGGTTTCAAGGCGCTTAAGTCGCTGCGCCTGGAAGATATGCGGATTCCTCCGCACTACGCGAAAACCTTTCAGGGACCCGCTCACGGAATCGTGATGGAGCGGGAATATCTCAACAAATTCGGGCGTCCGCTGCTGGGCGCCACGGTGAAACCTAAGCTCGGTCTTTCCGCCCGGAACTATGGCCGCGTGGTATATGAAGCGCTGCGTGGCGGACTGGACTTCACCAAAGACGACGAGAACATCAACAGCCAGCCCTTCATGCGCTGGCGCGATCGATTCCTGTTCTGCATGGAGGCGGTAAACCGTGCCACCTCTGCGACCGGCGAGATCAAAGGACATTATCTGAACGTGACTGCCGGAACCATGGAAGAAATGTACGAGCGCGCGGATTTCGCCAAGGATCTCGGGACAGTGATCGTAATGATCGACCTCACCATCGGCTATACCGCGATTCAATCGATGGCCAAATGGGCACGCCGCAACGGGGTCATACTGCACCTGCACCGCGCTGGTCACGGAACTTACACGCGGCAGAAGACGCATGGCGTAAATTTCCGCGTGATCGCCAAATGGATGCGCCTGGCGGGAGTGGATCATATTCACGCGGGCACAGTAGTCGGCAAGCTGGAGGGCGATCCCAATGCGATTCGTGGTTATTACAGCACCTTGCGTTCGAACAAGATCGATGCCGACCTATCTCAAGGATTGTATTTCGAGCAGGACTGGGCGTCGTTACCAGCGGTCATGCCGGTTGCGTCTGGAGGCATCCACGCGGGGCAGATGCATCAGTTGCTGCACCTTCTTGGCGAGGATGTCGTGCTGCAGTTCGGCGGTGGAACAATCGGCCATCCGGATGGAATCGCTCAGGGCGCAACGGCAAATCGCGTGGCCACGGAGGTGATAATCCAGGCTCGCAACGAAGGTCGCGACTTTCTCAACGAGGGGCCGGAAATTCTGAACAAGGCTGCCCGCTGGTCGCCGGAATTGCGGAAAGCGCTGGATATCTGGAAGGACGTCACTTACGACTTCGAGTCCACCGACGTGCCGGATGCAGTCGGCACAGTCACCGTTGCATAAGCCGCGCCGCGTGGCGCGTGCTAGAGAGAGGCATCAATGCGCATCACACAAGGAACGTTTTCTTACTTGCCCGACTTCACGGAAGACCAGATCAAAGCGCAGGTGCGTTATTGCTTCGACAATGGCTGGGCGTTCTCGATTGAGCACACGGACGATCCTCACCCGCGAAACTCATATTGGGAAATGTTTGGGCTTCCGATGTTCGATCTCCAGGATCTGAACGTTGCCCTGGAACAACTCGAGGAATGCCGCAAGGCCTTTCCGGCCCATTACATCAAACTGAATGGCTACGACCGAACCAGGGGCCGGCAAACCACGATGTTGAGTTTCATTGTGCAGCGCCCCGAGAATGAGCCCGGCTTTGTTTTGGAGCGCACGGAAGCACAGGATCGCCGCATTCAGTATACGATTCGATCGAGGAGCCGGTCAGCGAACTAGAACGCGGAAGATGCCATGCACAAACTGGATACAGATTCCGTCGTCGAGACAACGCTGCCAGAGCCTCAGGACAGCTTCGTAGACATTGGCGCGGCCCATCGCGATTCGAATCTCGACGAGCTTCTGGACGAACTCGATCGTGAACTGGTTGGGCTCACGCCGGTGAAGAGCTACGTCCGCCGGGTGGCAGCGCTGCTGCTGGTCTCTCGTCTGCGCGAAAAAGTTGGGCTCTCCAACGAGCGTCCAACGCTGCATATGTCGTTTACCGGACATCCCGGCACGGGCAAGACGACCGTGGCGATGCGCATGGCGAAGATTCTGCATCACTTGGGCTATCTTCGCCGCGGGCATCTAGTGGTCGCTACGCGCGACGATCTGGTGGGCCAATATGTTGGCCACACGGCTCCCAAGACGAAAGAGATTCTGAAAAAGGCGATGGGAGGAGTGCTGTTTATTGACGAAGCCTATTACCTGTACCGGCCGGAGAACGAACGCGACTACGGCCAAGAAGCAGTCGAGATGCTTCTGCAGGCGATGGAAAATCAGCGAGAAGATTTGGTCGTCATCTTGGCCGGTTATCAGGATCGAATGGCAACTTTCTTCCAATACAATCCCGGATTCCGATCGCGCGTGGCGCACCACATCGATTTTCCCGATTACGGTTTGCAGGAACTGGCGACGATCGCGGAGGCGATGCTCCGCGAACAGAACTACAGTTTTGACGATGAAGCGCGAGAAGCATTTGTGGAATACCTGAAACTGCGCATGAAGCAGCCACAATTTGCCAACGCCCGCAGTGTGCGCAATGCGATCGACCGAATCAAGCTTCGTCAAGCCGGCCGCCTGGTGAGTGAAGGTGGATGCATCGGCAAAGAGCAACTGGCTCGCATTGCCGCCGGTGACGTGCGCCAGAGCCGCGTGTTTCAAGGCGGGCTTGGAAGTGACGCCGAGACAGGATCTGCAGGCGGCATAGAGCCACTGCGGAGCAAGGAGACACAATGAAAAGAAGACCAATCCTGCTCGGCATAGTAGGCGATAGCGCCGCCGGCAAAACCACCATCACGCGCGGCCTGACTCGTCTCCTTGGTGCCGACCGCGTGACTCATGTGTGTGCCGATGACTATCACAAATACGATCGCACGGAGCGCGCGCGGCTGAACATCACTCCGCTGCATCCTGACTGCAACTTTCTCGACATTCTGGAGTTGCACCTGGAGCGGGCTCATTACGGGCAAGCCATGCTGAAACCGGTCTATGACCACAGCACCGGATCGCTGGTGCGGCCCGAGTACGTTGAACCCCGCGAGTTCGTCATTGTTGAAGGGTTGCTCGGATTTCACACCGCCGCGATGCGGCAATTTTACGATGTGAAAGTATTTCTCGATCCTCCCGAGGATATGCGACGGTTGTGGAAGATCAAGCGGGATACGGCCAAACGCGGTTATGTGCCCGAGCAAGTGTTGGCGGAAATGGAACGGCGCGAGCCGGATTCGCGGGACTTCATCCGTCCCCAGCGTGAATTCGCAGACATTGTCGTGCGCTTTCATCCGGAGAGCGGGGTGGGGTCCGATCAGGCAGATGGCCATTTGAACGTTCATCTGGTCTTGCGCCCAACCATTCCCCATCCCGACCTTACTTATCTGGTAAACCACCAGAACGGCCAGCCTGCCGGGATTCGCCTTGCGCTTGGCCGGGATTGCGGGCGTCCTGTGGAATTTCTCGAAGTGGACGGCAGCGTGAGCCGGGAGCAGACTGCTCAACTCGAACAAGCCATCTGGAAACATCTGCCCGATCTACGGCCGCTGCGCGCCGATCAGTTCGGCGACTACAACGACGGCAGCGAGGTACGGCATAGCGATCCCCTCGCCCTGACGCAATTGCTGGTCACGTATCACCTACTACGCGCCTATAGCAAGGACAGTCCAATACCCTTCGCTCGGCCGGTTGCGGCTCTGAGCCGCTTGAAATCGGTGCCAGAGGAATCGCTGGTGGAGAGTGCAGTCAAACGGTGAGTGCGATAAGCTTTCGCTGCAACTAATGTTGAGTCCGCGTTTCCATCGCCGCCAAATCCGTACGGATTTCCGCCACAATCTGCGCAGGTGACTGGTCGACATCGACCACCAAGCCGTGCTCCGACTGTTCGGGCTCTTCGAGCGTCTCCAGTTGGCTGTTGAGCATTCTTTCTGTCATGAAATGTCCGTGCCGCGCGCGCAACCGCTGCTGCAGCAACTCCGGCGTACCCCGGAGATAGACCAGATGAACTCCGGGCGAGATCCGTAACCTATCTCGATACCTGCGCTTTAAGGCCGAACAGGCCAGCACTGCGTTCTTTTCCGTGTCAATCCAAGCGGCGATCAGCTGGCGCAGAGCCTCCAGCCAGGGGTCGCGGTCGGCATCGGTGAGCGGTATCCCGTTCCGCATCTTCTCCACATTTTCAGCCGAATGGTAGTCATCCCCATCCGCGAACTCCCATCCTGGCCCGGACGCCAGCAGATGTCCGACCGTCGACTTTCCCGTCCCCGATACTCCCATCAGCAGAATGACCACATCTTCTCCATTCCTTCGGTCGAACCGCACAATTTCGGAGCAGTATCGATCATAAAGTTGCCGTCTGAAACATCCGACTTCCGCATTCGACGTCTACGTTTATGGTGACATACGGGGCGAACGGAAACACCAGTAGCCCATGCGGGTAATTACCAGGGGTTACCACCGTCTATTACTTCCCATTACCATGTTACGATTGTGCGCTTTTGGGGCGGGGCGTAGTCTTCAGGACATGAACTCACGTAATCATAAAAACCAAACAGCTCGCATGCGGGTCGCACCGGTGGCGTTCACCGGCAGGACACTGTTGAAGTCGATCCTGCTCGGCGCACTGGTGGTGATGGCGCTGGCTACGATCTCCCCGGCGGCGGAGCTTCCCGAGGCTCCCAGTGCCATCATGCGGACGAGCGCACCAATGATCACGCCGACGGTATCGGCTTCGTCGAGGATTGCGGAAGGTCATACCATTAATAAGACGTTCTTGGGGCTAGCTTTTGTCTCTTCGGCCAGTACGTTTGCCGATTCTTACACCACGTTATTTGCTCGTGAGAACTGGCTCGCTGGCAAGAAGGGCGTCTGCAATATGGAGGTTCAGTCTGCCTACCTCTATGGAACTCATCCGACGGTGGGGCGCGCGTACGCTGTGGCGTCGGCGAAGAGCGCAGGGTCCATTTTTGCGGCTTACTACATGCGTAAGCATCATAGCCGATTCTGGAGTTTCCCCTTGGTCGCGAACTCTCTTGTGAGCTTGCAGGGAGTAACTCAGAACATGATCGAGTGCAACTAGTATAGTGTCCCAGTTATAACGTAAGCGTGTTTCGACCGTCTATCCGGCATGACGGATAATCGAAGCTTGCTCAAACTGATGCCCGAACAAAGAGAGGACTTACAAC
>Ga0208190_1000234_pt1 | contig 22431 bp, 26 predicted proteins | sample June2015DPH_13_1_FD_184708 | JGI IMG/M metagenome (GOLD analysis project Ga0208190, IMG submission 184708) | Peatland microbial communities from SPRUCE experiment site at the Marcell Experimental Forest, Minnesota, USA - June2015DPH_13_10... | ecosystem: Environmental > Terrestrial > Soil >... | reverse complement strand
AGACCGCTTCGATCAGTGCATCGCGTGTAGGAAAGTGACGGTATAGAGTTCCGGCTCCAACGCCTACCTGGCGTCCAGTAACGCAGAATCAAAAATAATAGTTGACTGTCCAGACACTTATCTATAGTATTAACTCATGTCAAGGCCGAAGAGCGACGAGAAGAGAAGCGCGATTCTAGAGGCGGCGACGCGGATTATCGTTACGCAGGGCCTGAGCGCGCCGACAGCTGGCATCGCGAAAGAGGCTGGCGTTGCGAATGGATCGCTTTTCACTTACTTCGAAACCAAAACGGACCTCTTCAATCAGCTCTATCTTGAACTGAAAATCGAGATGGCGTCTGCCGCTACGAAGAACCTTCCCTCACGCGCAGAACCTCGCGAGCAGCTTTGGAACCTGTGGCAACACTGGATGGGCTGGGCAGTGTCCTACCCCGAGAAGAGACGAGCGCTGGCACAACTCGGCGTCTCTGACGATATAACGCCGGAGACCCGCGCTGCGGGCCACAAGACGATGGCAGGCGTAGCAGGATTGCTGGAACACATTCGCGCCAGCGGCCCGATGCGTAAGGTTCCGATGGGTTTCGTTGTCGCGATCATGAACTCTGTCGCGGAGGCGACAATAGATTTCATGACTGAGGATCCAAGCCACGCAAGGAAGCACTGCACAGAGGGCTTCGAGGCCCTGTGGCGCATGGTGGCTTGATTTTTTTTGATCTCAATGATGACTGACTAGACAGACTCTTTAACCAGAATGGAGCGCAAAATGACGAAAGAAACGAATGCAATCACCCCAAAGAAGATTGCGATTGTCACCGGTGGCAGTCGTGGGATTGGCCGCAGTACGGTTGAGAGCCTCGCGAAGCACGGCGTCAACACGATTTTCACGTATCACACGCATGGCACGGAAGCGGAGGCGGTCGTTCGCGCGGTGAATGAAGCAGGATCCGAAGCCGTCGCGTTGCAATTGGACGCCGGCAACATCACGTCGCTCGATGCCTTCGTCGAGAGCGTGAAAGATGCTCTCTCTAACCTCGGAGCCACGCGCTTTGACTTTCTGGTCAATAACGCCGGCAATAATCACCGTAACATGCCGTTTGAGAAGGCCACCGAGGAAGAGTTTGACAGCGTTTTAAGCGTCCATTTCAAAGGCGTCTTTTTTTTGACGCAAAAGCTTCTCCCCCTGATCAAGGATGGCGGGCGCATCGTCAACATCTCGACTGCGCGGACTCGCACTGCCTCGCCGGGAGGGGCGGTCTACGCCTCGATGAAGGGAGCGGTCGAAGTGCTGTCGAGGCATCTGGCAAAGGAGTTGGGTCCGCGCAGGATCGCCGTCAATGTCGTTGCACCAGGCCCGGTGGAAACCGATTTCAGCGGCGGCATCGTCCGCGACAATCCTGTTGTCAACAAGATGATTGCCGAAAATACAGCACTAGGCCGGGCAGGTCTCCCAGAAGATCTCGGCCCTATGATCGCGTCGCTTCTCTCGGAAGAGAATCATTGGGTCAATGCGCAGCGGATCGAGGTCGCAGGCGGAGTCGCAATTTGACGTCCAGGATTCATCCACTAGAGATGAGTGCGAGGCCGCTGGACGCGCACAGGTCCAGGACCCCGCGGTGTCAAATCGCAAGACAACTGAAAGGAGAGCAACATGCCAAGCGAAAGATTGATGAAGCACCTATTTTTGCCTTTGTTGGGTGGAGTGATAGCGGCGGCGACCGCCGCGTCAGCGCAAACCGCCCCAGCCTTTGTTTCAGCTATCGGCGACAACACCAACGTCGTCTTTGTCGAAAACCATATAGTTATCGACAGGCCTGCGAATGAGATATTTGATTTCGTCTCAACCCCAGGGAACGTCTATAAATGGTTTACTAAGTCGAGCGACGCAAAACCGTTTATCACCGGGGCGCTCGACCACCCCAACCGCGTCGGCGATCAAGTATTCGAAAACATCGACTTTCCGGATGGGAGAAAGCTGAGCTTGGTGCAGACGACAGTCGTCTGTATTCCTGGCTTCGAGTGGGTGGTCACGGGGCAGCCCATCGGCAGCGACGGCAAGCCCTTGCCGCAAGTGCTTTCACTTGCGGTCTGGACTGTACAGTCTCTTCCCGGTGGCAAGAGTATGTTCAGCAGGTTCTTCTCCCTTGTCGGGTCGGAAGGAAGCGTGACCGTGTCGCGCTCGAAGAATGGCGCCTTGGACCCGGTGGGTAGCCAGGCCGCGCTGGAACGGCTCAAGAAATACCTTGAGGGGGCGCAGGAGAAGAACTGAGCAATTGTGATCGTCCCGGACGCTCCGGCGAGGCGTCCGGCATTCTGCCACGACAGCGATGCCCCTTAATTCCCCGCCCTTTCGGAGAGCAGTCATTAGTAGCGACAAAACGCACTTCTCGCCAGCAGTCGATCAAGTGACGAGAAGCCGACATATGAGGACTAATCTCCGCGCCGTGATGCTTGGCGGAGGCGGGTCATAAGTTCTTCAGCCTTGACGGAGGTTCGAGTTGGCACTCGCAAAGGTGACACGCAAAAGCCATTGGGTTGGGGTCGCAAGCCACGACCATGTGCTCGGTGCCGTCGAAGGCGGCTTCTGCCAACTGGGCCACGGTAAGGAGGCTTTGGTGCGACGATTGAAGGCCGGCGACCTCATCGTCTTCTACTCGCCAAGCGAATTGATGGGAAGCGGACCTGTCCTGCAGGCTTTCACCGCTGCCGGACGCATTCTTGACGAATTTCCCTACGAAGCTGAGCAGTCTGCGGGCTTTCGTCCATATCGCCGCCGGACGAAGTTTTTCAAGAGTAGACAAGCCCCCGTCCAGCCGCTACTGCAAGAACTGACATTTACCCAAGGGACCGAGAGTTGGGGCTTAGCGTTTCGCAGAGGAGCTTTCCGGATCACTGCGGACGACTTCAAGAGAATTGCAAAGGCCATGTCCATCAAATCTGAAGATCTATCGTGAGCATTCGCCACGAGTAACAGAGCGATTAGAACGGTCACCCGTTCGAGGCCAACTACAGCTTTGTGAGTTTCATCTGCTTTGCGAGTTCGGCGTCGAGCATCCTCGCAGGAAGAAGTCTGGGCAGTGTCCAGTTCTTGAATGTTGCGAAATGACCGCGTAGCGTGCCTTCGGTTTCGCCGTGCTGAGTGCTACGTGGACGGCTTCGCCCAAACTAGGCGAGCCCGATCTGCTTCGCCCGTAGAGCGGGGTCCACGAAGACGAACTCTTCGAGGAGCAGGTCGCCTTCCCACTTTGCAGTCGTGGCGAAATCGAGGTCGAACGATTTTCCTGTTGGGGCGATCACTTTGCCGTCGGGCATGATCATCTCTCCGGTGAAGGTCCCTGTAGCGCGGGTGATTACGGTGATCCAGTCGCCGCTTCCGAGCTGGATTGGATATGGGTCATTGTGGACGTGGATGTCGGGGAACACGCGAATCATTTGCTGAATCATCGCGGCGTGCGCTACGCGTCCGAGGACCGGATCAGGGATCCCCATGATGTGAGCGATTATGTCTGGGTGATGTGCCGCATTCATCGCTGCGACGTCGCGGGAGTTGAAGGCGTCGTCGCCCTTCTTCATGAGTTCAAGAAGGTGTGCGGTTCGGCTGGTGTTGGTTGAAATCATATATCTTATCCTTATTGTTCGTGTTTATTACCGGTAGTGCGATGACAAAAGTGGTCTTGCATTTCATTCAGTTCCCCTTTGTCACGAGATGTGAGAACCCGCCGTTAGAGGCTGGCTTCTGCTTTTTAAGTCCCATTTGCTTTGCGATAAAGTTGTCGAACATTCTCACAGGAAGGAGTCTGAGCAGAGTCCAGTTCTTGAAACGTTGCGGAATGACCGCGTAGCGTGCCTTTGGTTTTGCCGTGCTCAGTGCCAGATGGACGGCTTCGCCAAGACGCTCAGGGGGTAGGCCATTCGTACGCGCTTCGTTGACGATCCACTTCTGGAAGTTCTGCACCGCCTCCCAATACTCGGTCTGCTTGAACTCGCTGAGATCTTCTTTTTCGCCCTTGTCGTACATTGACGTGTTCACAGTGCCCGGTTCAATCATCACAACGTCGATGCCAAATAACATCAGTTCTATCCGCAGCGCGTCCGACATTCCTTCAAGACCACACTTCGACGAACTATAAGCACCGATAAGGGGGATAGGAATTTTTGCGCCGCTAGAGCTGATGTTCACGATGCGACCGGCGGGCCCCTGCCTCTTCTTATCCGTCCCCAAGAGAGGAGCGAAGGCTTGGATTACGACAAGTGGGGAGATCATGTTGACCTCTAGCTGCCGCTTGTACTCGCTGGGCCTCAGATAAAGCAGCGGCCCACTCACGACAACTCCTGCGTTGTTCACCAGGCCAACCAGATTCCTGTCGCCTATCATGGAGCCGACCTTCTGGGCAGCTTGATGTACAGCGTCGGCGTCCGTTATATCCATGACGAGAGGCACGAAGCCGTCGCCGAACTCCCTTTGCAAGCGATCGGCGTCTCCCTGCTTGCGCACAGAGCCGAACACCCGAAAGCCCTTTGCAACAAGCACCTTTGTGGTTCCCAGACCGATTCCGCTGGACACCCCGGTGACCACGACATCCTTGCCGTTCGCCATCGCACTTCTCCTAAGGTCGATTACTGTTCATCTTCAATATCTTCAGTGGCTCCAAAGGCTCAACTGAAGCGCGAGTCCCGTGAACTCGTCGTAAGTCCGAGTGTATGCACTCGTGGGCCTCCTGAACTGAGCCAAATGGCTCACATTCGGCGGTTCGCCGCCGCGGTTAGGCGGGTTCGGCCATGTTCATCGTGCTGACTTCCACCGTTACGCCACCCGGGGCGTCATAATAGAAGCCGTATGTTGGCGGTCCGCCGCGCTGGAGCTTCGCCGGTTTCGGCGCCATATAGTTTCGAATGCTCAAGTCATCGTGCACAAGGTCCACAGCGTGCTGCGTAGGCTGAAGAAAGCCGACGTGAAACATTCCGGGATACCCCTGCTCCGGAGTCATGCGCCTGTCGTACATCAGTGTCAGCACAAAGCCCTCGGCATTCCGCAGCACAGATAGTTTATCGGTGCGTTTCTCTACTAGCCGAAAACCGAACACCGAGCAGAAAAACTCCGTCAGTGCCGGAACGTTATAGGTGGTGAGGTTGGTGTGATTCATCGTTGCCATCGCGATCTCCGTTTATCGAAAGTTCTATCGCGTGGCGCGTCAGGGGTTCACACCGGAAAGCACAACGCGACAGGCAGCAGCGCCGTGGCACTGCCGCTATCACCGTGGGTCCCTCCTCCGCGTTGACGCGGAGTTGACTGGACTGCGGATTGGCATCCGCAGCGAGCCGTGCTTACCAATACGGCTCTGCGTTTTTCGGCACTAGCTTGGATGTTGCCCAGTCTACCTCGGTTGCAGGATTTTGCTCGCGTGCCGGGGTGATTGCAAGTGTCGATCGTTTGTCTGACGATGAGCAAAACGACACAGATGACAGAACGTATCTGGTAGAGACTCCTAGCAGAGCGCAAGCTCATCCACGATTTCGAGGAGTTCCAAATGACTCGATCTAAACCAATCAGAAGCATCATCGACACCCATCGGCACATCTTCGGTCCGAAACTGCGTCAGAAATTCGCTGAGAATATAGGCTTTGATGACAAAAAGCCGTTGCCGCAGGCCAATGCCGACGAAATGTTTTTCTATCGCGAGTCGGTCGACGTCGACTATTCGATGGAGGTTCAGCAGAAGAGTGGTGTTACGCTCTGCGTGAACAGCTATGGCGGCGAGATAGAGACATTCGCCAAGAACATCATTAAAGCAAGCACCATCGACACGCTCAAGTTCCTGCACGACGAGTCCTTCGAGCTGCAAGATAGGTTCCCCAAGGACATTGTCAGTATGGCCAACGCTCATGCTCTGGAAGAGAATACGCGTGATGTCATTGATCCGCTGATTTCAAACAAACAAGCTTGCTGCATCAGTATTTGTTCCAGCTACGGGGCTGGTGCAGATCAGATATTTCTCGACTCGCCCAAAGCCGAATGGCTGTGGGAATACGCGCAGGACAAGGATATTCTCGTTCATATTCATCCGCCCCTGGTTGCGATAGGCGCTGTTGCCATGCAGCAGTACCGGCTTAACGAAGCCTTGGGCCGGCCGTTTGATACGGCGCTGTCGGCAGCCCGCATGATCTACAGCGGCGTCTTCGATCGATACCCAAAGCTGAAGGTACTTTTTGTTCACATGGGCGGCGCTCTGGCTCCGGTAATTTGCAGGCTCGATTGGAACTGGGACTTGAACTACAAAGGCATCCAAAACCCGCCGATCCATAAGGTCGATAAGAATTTGCGTAAGCCTTCGGAGTACTTCAAGTCGAATATCTATGTCGATTCCATGGGTCCAAGCGCGATCTGCCTCAAGGCGATGATCGAAACGTGCGGCGTTGACCGCGTACTATTCGGTACCGATTTCGGGCCGGTTCCAATGAGCCCAAAACTGCACATTGATCTTATAGACGACACAATCGCCGATGCTGGAGATCGCAAGAAGATTTTCTCTACCAATACACTTGATTTGCTCCGTCTGGCCGAAAGCGCACCCTACCTTGCTCCCCGAGCCGCTTAGGATTCAGCCAACACCTTGTGCACAAATTGAACAACCATGGATCCTTCGCCCACTGCCGAGGCGACACGTTTCACGCTCTCAGCCCGGATGTCGCCAACCGCGAAAACTCCGGGAAGGCTCGTTTCAAGCAGATAAGGGGGCCGGTGAAGAGGCCAGCCGTCTCGAACCTCTGCACCGGTCTTAATGAATCCCTTTGCGTCGAGCGCGAGACTACCTCGAAGCCATTCCGTGTTGGGATCGGCGCCGGTCATCATGAATACATGCTGGATGTCGCGGGTTTCGTTCGCTCCAGTCTTGGTGTTGTGCAGCCGAACCCTCTTAAGGTGAGTGTCGCCTTCAAGCGCTTCGATTCTGGTCCAAGCCATAAGTGTGATGCGCGGGTTCGCTTCGATTCGGGAGATCAAGTATCGCGACATCGTTTTAGCGAGGCATGGTCCTCGCACCACGAGATAAACATGCTTGGCGGTGCCGTCAAGGAAAACTGCCGCCTGTCCTGCTGAATTCCCGCCGCCCACGACCGCCACCTCTTCGTCACGGCAGACGGCGGCCTCGACGTGGGTAGCGCCATAGTAGACTCCAACTCCTTCTAACTGAGAAAGGTTCGGCAAGTCGAGCCTGCGATATCGGCTGCCCGCAGCGATGATGACCGTTTGACCCCGCACTGAGCCTCCGCCTTCTAGTTCGACCGTATATGGCGGCAGGTTTGACTTTAGTCGTATGGCGGATTGAGCGATAGCGATATGCGCTCCAAACTTTTCCGCCTGAACAAATGCGCGGTTCGAGAGTTCCTCACCAGAAATCCCCATGGGGAAACCGAGATAGTTCTCGATCCTGGAACTCGATCCGGCTTGTCCTCCCGGTGCATTTTTCTCAAGGACCAGAACTTTAAGTCCTTCTGAAGCTCCATAGACAGCCGCCGCAAGCCCGCTTGGTCCGGCACCGACTACAATCACGTCGCTCAAGTCGGCCTGATCGATTCCGGCGTTCAATCGGAGGCAGGCAGCCACTTCGGAATTGCTTGGATTGCGCAGGGCGACTGTGCCGCGACAAATCACGACTGGAATGTCCGCTATCGGAATTTCGAATTGGTCAAGAACAGTCTGCACGTCAGGATCGACCTCGACATCAAGATAGCTGTGCGGTTGACCGTTGCGAGCAAGAAATTCTCTGAGACGCAGCGTGTCACTTGAATGGTTGGATCCGATCAACACCGCATCGCCAACGGAGTTGGAAATGAGAAAAACGCGCCGCAGTACAAACGCCTTCAGGAATATCTCCCCGAGCGCGGCATCCGTCTGCATAATGTGGCGTAGATTGGCCCGGTCGATTTCCAGCAGCGTGCTGGCTTCCAGAGCCCTGGCGCGGATCAGAGTGCCACGACCCGAGAGTAGGTTCACGTCGCCAGTGAATTCTCCGCGATCGAGAGTGTGGAGGACAGTCTCGCCCTCGGCGGAAACACGAAGCACTTCGATCCTGCCACGCAGTACGACGAAGATGCCGTGATGCAGATCTCCCCGTTCCAGTATGACTTCGTGCGGCTGCGCATCCCGCTGCTGACCAAACGCTCCCAACCCGGCAATTTGACTGTCGTTAAGCTTGGGGAACCTTGCTTCGATCTGTTCGGGAGATCCTCCCGATATCAGTTCACGAGCCGCCATCGGTTCTTTCTGTGCGTTCAAAGAATCCTCCAAACGATCTTTCCATCGCTACCCCCGAGCATGTACGTCGCGGACTTTGAGTTTGATGACACACCCTTAATGGGTGTCGAGCCACTTCCGAATATTCGAGACGGCATCTTCGTAAAACGTCTTGTAAAGACCCTGCGATACGTAACCGATATGGGGCGTTGCCAGTACGTTGCCCAGCGTCCGGAACGGGTGAGACGGAGGGAGCGGCTCAATATCGAATACGTCGATCGCCGCGCCAGCGATTCGCTTGTTCTGCATCGCGGTGATCAAAGCTTGCTCCTCGACGATCGCCCCGCGCGACGCATTGATTAGCCATGCAGTTGGCTTCATTTTCTCCAACTCCGCAGCCCCTACCAGGCCGCGCGTACGGCTGCTCAACACCAAATGGATCGTCAGGATATCGGCCCGCTCGAACAACTGGTCCTTGGAGACCAGAATTGCGCCCGTCGCTTTGGCAGTCTCGGCAGTCATGTTCTGGCTCCAGGCAATCAGCTTCATTCCAAAAGCGCTCCCGATCCGCGCGACCTCCGATCCAACGTTCCCAAGTCCCAGAACACCGAGGGTCTTTCCACGGAGATCGACACCCACTGTTTGCTGCCAACCGCCGGAGCGGACGGAGTTGCTCTCCGTCACGATATGTCGTGCGCAGGCCAAGATCAGCGCCCAGGTAAATTCGACGGTCGGGTCCGACCTATATCCCGTGTGAACCACTGCGATCCCGCGATCGCCCGCAACGGCAACATCAATCGAAGCGTTCACGGATCCAGTCGAGGCAATGAGCTTGAGATTGGGAAGGCGCTCGATGACGTTGCGGGGCAGCGGGGTCCGCTCGCGCATGACACAAACGACATCAAAAGGTAGCAACCTCTCGATCACGGCATCCGGATCGGCGAGGTGGTCCTGAAACACGGTGATGTCAACTCGATCACGCAGCACCGACCAATCGGCGCTCTCAAGCGCCGCATTTTGGTAATCGTCCAGAACAGCGACTTGGCATTTCTTCATGGGTATCCATTCCGGCGGCATTACTACTTTTATCCCTGACCGCTGCAGCTGGACGTTTGTCCGAGATGAATCAGCCGCCTAGTGTGGTTTCGCGGGTTTGTTCAAACTGATTAACTGATCCCGTGTCTGCTGGAGAATCTCTCGTGAAAGGTTCGGGTCAGACACAGCACGAGAGAGGTTGATCGCTCCCAGCATTGCACTAATCGTGAGAATCGCACGGGCGCGCCGATCAGAGTTGCCTTTTGGAGGAACGAGGCCCGTCGAGTAAGCCAAGGTGCGTTTGAGTCGTTCGGTATATACAGCCTTCGCCGATCGACTTGCCCGAGACATGTCACCCAGCAACGCACCCAACGCGCAGCCTGCTCCTGGCGCGTCCCGGTGCTCTTCGGACAAATAGTTCTCTAAAGCTTTCGTTAGCGTGTCAGTGTGTTCCTCCCAGCGGTCGAGGTCTTGGAATGCGGTGGCTAGAGCCTCAACCACCAGTTCATCTCGCGAATCGAAATGCTTGTAGAACCCACCAACCGTGGTACCGGCCTCTTTCATCACATCGGCGACGCCGATACCTTCCAGACCGAGCTCGCGAAACCTCCTGGCAGCGACCTTCACGATCCGAGCGTGTGTCTCCGCCTTGTCACTCTTCGAATAACCCATTCTGGCCTCATCCTCTCTTCCCGAGTCCGCATGGATCGCTCCAGGCAGGAAGAGCTCTTAGAGTATCACCGTACTCTTCCTCGGTTCGATGCAAACCGTATCATCTTTGGTGCAAAAACCTCACTGCATTAAGAACAAATACAGACGGGCATTAATAAATGAAGCGGCAACGAAATGGCCCGAAAAGATTTCATAAAATACCTTGCAACTTCTGGCGTATGTTCATACTCTACAGTAGTGAGACGCAGATAACACGTTCCAAACTCAGGAGAAGAAGCAATGAGCAACTCGTCCCCAGAGCGAAATAAGGCAATCGTGCTCGAAGCATTCGAGACACTATTCAACAAGCGTGATTATGCGGCGGCGGAACGCTTCTGGTCACCGAAATACATACAGCACAGCGCCCACATACCACCAGGTCGCGAAGGACTGTTCAATCTCGTCGCCTCAGCGCCGGAGACTTTGCATTATGAGAACCAACTCATCGTCGCAGAAGGCGATTACGTCATGGCGCATGGCCGCTTTATCGGTATGGGCAGGCCCACTGCCTGGATCGCCGCCGACGTTATCCGGTTCGAAGACGGTCTTCTCAGAGAGCATTGGGACGTCTTGCAGGATGAGGCGACCAAAGCCGAATCCGTGAGCGGCCTTCCCATGTTCGGCAACACATTCCCGAAGTGAGGTCCGAAGACAACGCATCGCCCAGAAGGCGTTCGACACCTTTTTACAAAACCGAAGGAGGAATTAACCATGACGTCATCCGTTGTTTCAAATGAAATGTATGTGATTTTAGGAGCGAGCGGGAACACCGGCTCGATCGTCGCCAATTCTCTGCTGTCAGCGGGCAAAAAGGTACGCGTCGTGGGACGCGACTCGGGGCGACTACAACGCTTTGTGGACAAAGGCGCTGAAGCGTTCACGGCTGATATGAGCGATGCCGCTGCGCTCGCCAAAGCTTTCAGCGGAGCGCGCGCCGCATACCTGATGTTGCCGCCGGCGAAATCCCGCGAGGAGCAGGAGCGGGATAGCGATGGGATCGCGAAGGCCGTAGAGCAATCCGGCCTGCGCTACGCGGTGCATTTGAGCAGCTACGGCGCGCAGGTTGCGGAAGGTGCCGGTCCAGTCTCGGGACTGCATTCTTCGGAACAAAAACTGAACGCCATCGAAGGTCTAAACGTTCTGCATCTGCGCGCCGCGTATTTCATGGAGAACAATCTGGCCGCGATCGGCATGATTCATGGGATGGGATTCGTCGGAAATGCACTGCGACCCGACCTAAAGATTCCCATGGCCGCGACGCGCGACGTTGGTGACTACGCGGCGCAGCGCCTCCTGCACCTGGATTTTTCCGGCAAACAAACGCGCGAGTTGCTCGGGGAGCGCGACCTCTCGATGACGGAAGCTACCGCAGTGATTGCGCGCGGCATCGGTAAACCGGATCTGCGTTACGAGCAGTTCCCGTATGACCAAGTGCAGCAGGCGTTGACGCAATTGGGTGTTCCGCTTAAGGGAGCTGCCATGTACATCGAGATGTACAAATCCATCAACGCAGGAGTCCTCGTTCCGTTGGAGCCGCGTTCGCCGGAGAACACGACGCCTACTTCCTTCGAAAGGTTTGTGCAGGATGTTTTTGCGCCTGCGTATCACGGGAAGGCTCAAAGCGTTTAAGCCCCGAGGCGGCACCGGTTGCGCCTGTTTGCAGGCGAGGGTTCTGGAGGAATCAATGACAACGACGAGGGCGATGCGGCTGGCTTCGGTGGTCACGGCAATCGATGTCGTGGTCGCCAGCGGCTTTTCGATCGTGGGGATCATCCGTCCGCAATATCTGGTTCCTGCGGGATCCGTTCCAACGCAGGCGTCGTTGATATTGGCGATGTACGCGGCGGCGCGCACAATTCCTCTGGCTTTGTTCGCGTTGTGGGCGATCTACAAGCAGGCGGCACCTGCGTTGGTGCTCATGGGTGCGCTTGCCGGCACCATGCAACTGCTTGATGCCGGAATCGGTCTGTTTGAGCATGATCTCGGGAAATCCGCTGGGCCGCTCTTTATCGCCGTCCTCCAATTCTTCGTGGTGTATGTGCTTTACAGATCACGCCGCAAACCAAGCGTGGATGGGCTCAGCCCCTAAGTGAGGTACCGGTTGAGTCCATTTGCAGGCGAGCGTTCCGGGCACCCTACAACAATGCGGATTAACTGATCGTCAGAAAAGGAGAATACCTATGAAAAACGCCAAGGAACTGATGCTTGAATACACCGCCTACTCGTTCAGAGATCCGAAGAAGGCGGCGGAGATGTTTGCGGAAGATGGCGCCTTTGAGCTGCCGTATCTTGCGACGTTCGGACTTCCTACCCAGTACACGGGCCGAGACGCGATCTCCGGCTTTTTCCAATCCGTGCTCGACATCTATCCCGGTTTCCAGTTCGAGAATACCAAGGTGCTGATCGATACTCCTGACCAAGTCTTTGCAGAATTCGAAGCCACTGCGGTGTCAAGCAAAACGGGACGAACTGTTCATCAACTCTTCTTTTCGCGGCTGGTTGCCGAGAATGGAAAGATCAAGTTGTTTAGGGAAGCTCTGAATACTGTCGAAGTGGCCAGGGCCAATGTACAGGATAGCGCGGGCTTGTTTTGAAAAGGATTCGGTGGGTCGTGACTGGTGCCCCAGCGGATAGAGATGATCGCTGAGTGCGACGGCTCGAATCAAATCGCCACGAGTGGGTGCGGAGTGCCTTCTGGAAAAGATGGCAATCGTTGAGAGGAGAAGGAACCATGGGAAACGAAGGCTCTTATACAGCTCTCGGGCTGAAAGTATGGAAAGCGCAAGTCGATCGGGCGGACAAGCTTTTTGGAACCCTCTCGTCCGAGCAGATTCTGCAGGAAATAGCGCCTGGCAGAAACAGGCTGCTCTACTTGTGGGGGCATCTGACAGCCATACACGACGCGATGCTGCCGCTGCTGGGGCTGGGAAAACGAACTTATCCCGAGTTTGACGTTGCCTTCGTCATTAGTCCTGACAAGTCGCAGACCTTCACTCCTTCGCACGAAGAGATTCGCCGAGCATGGATTACCGTAAACGGAGAATTGTCGAAAGGGTTCGAAAAAATGTCGCAGTCCGACTGGCTCCAGCGTCACTCTGCCGTGTCGGAAGAAGAGTTCGCGAAAGATCCTTCGCGTAATCGCTTCTCCATCCTGCTCAGCCGCACAAATCATCTCTCCTATCACCTCGGTCAGGCGGTGCTTGGACTCAAGTGATTGAACGTGAAGCATCGGAGGTAGAGAGTTTCAGCTCAGCAACAACGGAGAAAGGCAATGACCAAGAAACTCGAAGGCAAGACCGCCGTCATTACCGGTGGGACAGAAGGGATTGGGTTCGCTACGGCCAGACTTTTCGTCGAAGAGGGAGCCTATGTCTTCATAACGGGCCGTCGCCAGAAGGAACTCGACGAGGCCGTGAAGGCAATCGGCACCAACGTTTCTGGAGTTCGGGGGGACGTCGCCCAATTGGCCGACCTTGATCGTCTCTACGAAGCCGTCTCCAAGGTGAAGAGGCGAATCGACATTATTTTCGCTAACGCCGGCGTGGGCGAATTCGTTGCCTTTGGAGCCGTTACCGAAGAGCATTTCGACAAGTTATTCAACATCAATGTAAGGGGAACGCTGTTCACGGTACAAAAGATTTTACCATTACTGAATGATGGCGGCTCGATCATTCTCAACGGCTCTGTCGCGAGCATCAAGGGCACAGCCGCCTTCGGCGTCTACGCCGCAAGTAAGGCCGCGATCCGATCTTTCGCGCGAACCTGGACTACGGATCTGAAGGATCGTCGTATCCGCTCAAACGTTGTTAGTCCGGGTCCGATCGATACGCCGCTGGCGAGTCGGCAGTCCGCGGAGGTGATTGCGCGGATTGTGTCCACCATTCCGATGGGACGCATGGGGAAACCCGAGGAAGTTGCCAAGGCCGCGCTGTATCTGGCATCCGACGACTCAAGTTTTGTCACGGGTATTGAACTGTTCGTTGATGGGGGCAGAGCGCAGGTCTGAGCGACTCCCCCGGTTAGGAGAAATGTCAATGATTACCCAACAGCATTTGGCTTCTATCCACCGCGCGGATCGCGATCTATACGCACGGGAGAAGGTCCTGAATTCCGCCATCATTGCCGCGGACATAAGCAGCGGTTGGGAAGCATATCTTGAGATTTTTGACGCGTTCTACGCTGATCATGTCGAGGTCAGCGACGGCACCGAGAGTGGCTCGGTATTTGGCCGGGAGCAGATTCGCGCACTCCTCCTCAAATTCCTTGTCCCGATTCACGTAATGGCTGAGATTGGCGGTCTGTCGGTACAGATTCGAGAAAGCAGGATTCTCGGAGACACCGCAGATGAGACACATTCAGTCTGGTCAGTGGATTTGATCGGGGTGTCCGGCAGGACGTGCCAGATTTCCTGGTGCACTCTTCGACGCTGGGCTGATTCTCGCGTCGTATACGAACGCCATTACGACCACCAGCAAACCGGCGGGCCTCTAACCTTCGACGATCTTCATCTGCGTCCGTCATCGGCGAGTGTGAGCGATCAACGGCCGTCTTAGCCGCGGCAAACTTGCTTTGCTGCGAGATCAGTACCGGATTTAGAGGAGGACCGCAATGCCAACCACCACTAGCACAATGTTGAAGTGGGACGTTTTAGTAACAAATCGCCAAGGCCTCACCCGCGACTTGCCGCCGGGGAAAGAAAAATGGATGTGGGTGCCGACATCGGCCACACTTATCTATGGGGAACGGGACGCCGTCCTAGTCGACGCCTTTCTTACCGTCGAGCAGGGGCACGCCGCAGTGGAATGGATCGCGGCGAGCGGCAAGAATCTGACCACGATCTATATCACCCACGGCCACGGCGATCATTTCTTTGGCATCGGCGCCCTCCTGGATCGATTTCCGAATGCCAAAGCGGTTGCAATGCCTGACGTGCTGGAGGTCATGCGCCGGCAAATGTCTCCAGAATTCGTCGGGAGTTTCTGGAAGGCACGCTATCCCGGCCAAATTCCGGACCACCTGGTTCTTCCCGAGGAACTCCAGGGTAATGTGATCGACCTCGAAGGTCGTGAGCTTGTCGCGGTCGAAGTGGGGCATACCGACACCGACGGCACGACTTGTCTTCACGTGCCATCAGTCGGGTTGGTCGTCGCTGGCGACGCCGCCTACAACGATGTTCACCTCTACCTCGCGGAGTCAAACGCGGAAACTCGACGTGAGTGGATCACCGCGCTCGACACTATAGAGAAGCTGAAACCGCGCGCCGTGATCGCGGGGCACAAGAAAGCTGACAGGGACGACAGTCCAGGAATCATTGAAGAGACCCGACAATACATCCGCGATTTTGAGCGCGTCGCTTCGATGGCGGCGACCGCGAGAGAGCTATACGACCAGATGCTTGAGATTTATCCGGATCGAGCCAACCCGGGTTCACTATGGGGTTCGGCGCACGTGGCGAAACCGTAAATTCATCGCAATGAAAGACCGCGCATCGCGCGGAATGGACGGCTGAACTGAAAGAACGCGATAGATCAAACGCTTCAAGCCTGGAACGAGTTTAGGTTTTGCAATCGATGAAAAGGAGGATATCCGATGAAGAATAACGCAATGGCAATAGGCGTCAGAACACGAATCATCTACTGTGCGATGGCGATCATGACAATCATTCTGAGCATGGGAGAAAACACAATGGCTCAAACAAAATCGACGGCAGTTGTAAAGAACGTCATCCTCGTCCACGGCGGTCTGGTGGACGGGTCCGGTTGGAAGGATGTCTATAAAATCCTGAAGAAGGATGGCTACTCGGTCGCGATTGTTCAGGAACCGACCATCTCGCTGCCAGACGACGTGGCGGTCACGAAGCGCGTGATTGACGGACAGAACGGCCCGGTGATCCTCGTCGGCCACTCGTATGGCGGAGTAGTGATCACCGAAGCGGGCAACGATCCAAAGGTCGCTGGTTTGGTCTACGTCACGGCATTCGCACCGGACAAGGGTGAATCGGCGGCGTCGATCATTAAGAGTGCACCCGCGGGCGCGCCCGCTCCGCCGATCCTGCCGCCTCAGGATGGATACCTATTCCTCGATAAGGCCAAGTTCCCGGCCGCATTCGCCGCGGACGTAAGTCCTGACCTGGCTTCGTTCATGGCCGACTCTCAGGTCCCGTGGGGTGTGGAAGCGCTGGGTGGTGCGATCACCCAGCCTTCATGGAGAACAAAGCCAAGCTGGTACCTCATCACTACCGAAGACAAGATGATCCCGCCTGACGCCCAGAGGGCTATGTCCAAACGCGCAGGCTCAACCGTTGTCGAGGTCAAAAGCAGTCACTCCGTGTTCCTATCCCATCCTCAAGCCGTCGCTCATCTTATCGAGCAGGCCGCAACAGGTGCCTTGGTGGCAACGAAAGAAGGCGCAACGAATGCTGCCGCAGATTAGGCTTTAAGTGCCACGCTGGATTCGACGAGGCGGAGATTTTCGCAGAGTGTGATTCATGCCTACGGAATTCTTAACCTCGTTGAGTCCGGCCGCAAACTTCGCAGTGATGTCAAGTGTGCTCACGCTGCGGCTTCCCGTAATAGATCCTCGATTTTTTTATCCAAATCTCTCGCGACCTCTAGTGCGTCGCGATTCCCATAAGGGGCTAAAAAGCTCGCCATCCTGTCATATGACAAATGGACGCCGTCGGCGCGCTCATCTACAAGAACGGTAACCGGCGCGTAAGAGCCTGCATCCGGAACATGCTTGACCATTTCCTTCATGATGAGAGGATTGCCAAGAATGAAACGAATCATCTTCCGAGCCTCGCGGCCTGTTTCTTTGCGCAGAACCGCACCGTGATCCAGTTGCATAAACAGCATTAGTCCTATTTTGCTCAAGCCTTTCTCAACTGCGCTTTTCAGTTCCGCAAATGAGCGCGCCTCGTGAGTTGATCTCCCAAATTCAGCCATATCCGGATGACCGATGCCGGCATTCACACCCGCTATTACTTCATCAAATGGCTTCGAGGTCGTCAGACTGAACCGCTCTATTTCGATTTTTCTTGTCATCTCGAATCTCTTTACGCGCAGCCGCGCTTGCCCGAGCTGCATAATAGCATCGCTCCTGCGGTGCTAAGGCCTTTCTCGACTGCGCTTTTCAGCGCGGCGAATAACGCGGTCCTGGCTGAAGGCGCTCCAGTCGTCCGAAACGGCTGGAACGACCGGAGGTTCACCGCAGTTGCTGATGTAGAAATTCGCTCGTCCGACCGTTGGCAAGGTGAGCCGCGGCGGCGTTGTAATGCTCCCCATTATGACGAGAGAAGGCATGACTCTGACCCGGATAGCTGTAGACCGTCGCGTTTGGCTTCTTAGCAAGGGCCGCTTTAATCTCCGCTTGTGCAGCCTTGGAAATGAACTCATCCTCCTCGGCTAGATGCATGAGAATGGGCGCATGAAGCCCATCGACCTCTCCTAGATATTTCTCAGTATCGGCGCCGTGATACCAGACCGCGGCGTCGATCCCGTCGTTCCGGACGGCTGTCATGAAGACCATCAGCGCGCCGAGGCAATAGCCGAGCAAGGCAACCTTACCGTTGCATTCCGGAAGACTGCGTGCTGCGTCAATGGTGTCCTTTATGTCCCTTACGCCCGCATCTCTGTCATAAGCCGAATAGAGGCGAAGGCCGTGGTCCCAGTCGGCTTGGGAGGTGACGTTCAGATCGACACCTGGCTCCTGCCGCCAGTACAGGTCTGGAGCGAGCGCGAGGTAACCCTGTTCCGCCAATTCATCGCAGTGTTTGCGAATGTCGGAGTTCACCCCGAACAGTTCCTGCAGAACGACGACGGCCGGAGCCGGTACAGTCTTGGGCCGCGCGATATACGCGGCGAACGCACCGTCGTGTCCTTCGATGGTGATGTGATCTTTCATGGGTGTACTTTCAAGCAGCTATGTTGATCCGTTCGGAGGTGGCAGCCTCTTCGATGAGCTTGGCTGCTTCCTTAGGATGTGACATGTAGGCCACATGGCTTGACTTCACCTCGACCGTCTCCGCCTTCGCGCGCCTGGCCATCATGCGCTCCTGGTCCGGATTGATCGATCGGTCTTCCGTGGCCACCATGTACCAGGTGGGCTTGTGCTTCCACGCGGGATTCTTAACCTGATGGGTGAACGAGTCAGTAGAAATCGGCACCTGCGATATAGCCATGAATTCCGCCTCGTCTCGCGAGATGTCCGCTGCGAAGTCGGTCACGAAATGCGCCTCGTCTATCCACCAAAGCCCATTGCTGTCCGATTTGAACGCCTTGGATGCTTGCGGCAGCGCGGTTTCGATCGATGCACAGCTCTCACCTTCATCGAGAGCAAATGCTGCAATATAGACCAGCGCCGCGACGTTTGGATGATTTCCGGCCTCGGTAATGATGGACCCGCCATAACTGTGGCCGACCAGAATCACTGGGCCGCCCATGGCATCGATGGCGGCCTTTGTGTATTTTTGATCGTCGGCATACGAAGTTTCGGGAGGCTGCGCCACTGACACCTTGTAGCCATCATTCTTGAGGATGTCAGCTACGCTCTTCCAGCCGGATCCATCCGCGAAAGCCCCATGCACCAGAACTACATTCTTAATATGCTGTTTCACGACTATTCTCCTTTGCAAAGATCCACACGGATCAGTTGTTGTTGTCGAACGCCGTCCCGCCGAATCGCTCTTCTTTCGCGCGGGACCTGGAGCTGACTCGCCACGTAAAGACCTGTTGAGTATCAATTGGCGTGTGCTGACGCAGCAGCCTCTTCGATGAGCTTGGCCGCTTCCTTCGGGTGAGACATGTAGGCCACGTGACTGGCATTCACTTCGACCGTCTTAGCATTGGCGCGCTTCGCCATCATGCGCTCCTGTATCGGGTTGATCGACCGGTCTGAGCTGGCCACCATGTAAAAGGTCGGCTTCGACTTCCAGGCGGGATTCGTAACCTTGTGGGTGAACGCGTCGGTGGAGATTGGCACCTGCGATATGGCCATGAAGTGAGCCTGTGCCGGAGGAATATCCGCCGCGAAGTCGGCAGCGAAATGGTCCTGTTCGATCCACCAATTTCCATTGCTATCCGGCTTGAACGCCTTAGAGGCTTGCGGCACGACCGTTTCGATCGAAGCACAGCTCTCACCTTCATCGAGAGCGAATGCGGCGATGTATACCAGTGCCGCAACGTTTGGATTGTTGCCGGCCTCGGTGATGATGGACCCGCCGTAGCTATGGCCGACCAGGACGACCGGCCCTCCCATGGCGTCGATGGCGGCCTTCGTGTATTTCTGGTCGTCGGCGTAGGAGGTCTCAGGAGGCTGCGCCACCGAGACCGTGTAACCATCCTTCTCAAGGATCTTTGCGACGGCGTCCCAGCCGGAGCCATCGGCGAATGCACCATGCACCAAAACCACGTTTTTGATGCCGGTCGGCGACGCGGGACCTGCCGCCGCAGCGATCAGAGCTGCGCCCATCAGCATAGAAACGATTGCAACCCAGTAAGTCTTCTTCATGATCATGTCCTTTCTGGTTTGAGCTTCAGCGAATCGTGCATTGAGCCTCAAACTTGCACTGGACCATATCCGGAAACGAGCGAGACACTATTGAAAATATGAACCACTTTTGTGGATTCCTGCTTCAAATGTGGAGTGATGGCGGGTAGAAAGACCACTTTCGGTCTGAGTTCAATGCGAAGACTCTAGCGGAGTATCAAATCGGCGACGATACCGCATTTACAGGGAGACCAGGTTCAATACCGTCACCGCAGTGGACTCGAGCGTGGGATCTATTCCTGTGATTGAAGGGATTTACCTTTAGATATTTCGACAAAAATCCTGCGGCCTGAGTGTTCACGCCTCCATTTTGCCGGAGTCGCACCAACGAGGTTTGCAAACGTCCGAGTAAGGGCAGCTTGATCAGAAAATCCAGCCTGCGCGGCAATTTCCACCAAAGAGTTATTGGTTTCCGATAAAAGGCCCTTCGCGATCTCAACGCGCTGCAGAATCAGGTAACGATGTGCGGAGGTGCCAAACGATCTCCTGAACGATCGCGCAAAATGGCTGACTGAAAGCCTGCATTCCTCGGCAAGTGTTTCCAGTTTTACCTCGCCGTCCAAGTGCTCCTTGAACAATTCCACAACGCGGCGTCTTTGCCACGGTGCCAGACCGCCTTTGAACTGCGAAATCGCTTCAGGAGTCTGACCATACTGGGCGACAAGGTGCGAACAAATCGTCATGGTAAGAGAATCCATGAACAACTGAGAGAACATCTCCGGCCTATTCAGGCACGGCAGAATCAGTTGCGTCAGATGATAGACGGCCGGGTCGGAAGTTCCATAAATACAGTGGAGACGCTTAACTCTGGGCATTCTGGCATCGTCGGTGAGGGTATCCAACGTTGCACGCGGAACGTGGTAGTGGATCCAGTCGATCGGGCCTGGATTTCGAATACTCGAATTTGATTCCAGGTCGCACATTGCAACCCCGCCCACTGGCCACGCCCCCGTCTTTGTGTACTTGCCGTCGGTCCAAAGTTCCCATTCCCCGGAATTCGCATGATTGAGATGAACCGAAACAACGTAGGCCTTTTCAGATGGGATTGACGCAGTTCGCTCCGGGATGCCGCTCCGCGCAATCAGCCGGGTAATCGCCATTTGCGGCCGGACCACGGAAACCGCAGAATCGATGGCAACGTGGGGCGGTTGGTTCATGGTGAAATACTTCGCCATTTCAGTGCCATAGGCGCTTGCTTGGACTTCAGACGAGTAGGAGGAATTCCGATTCTGTTCGTGGGCCTGAGTTTTAGTCACGGCAATCTCCAACTAAAGACGACCGGTCACCTTATGAGGATCGAAGGATACCACCTACCAAGTGCATTTTCTAGGTGAGCTGAAGAAGAAACATCATTGTGATCAGAAATCACAAAGTTGGTTCGTTTCGACAAGCCATGAACGAGTGGTTCGTTGCCACATCGGGGTAATGCCTCGTGCCCAGCATCAGGTCGCGCATCGAGCAACCAATACCCGCGAGATGCTCCTTCTCTCTGCCGGCAAACTGTTTCAGGAAGTTGGCTATCCGGAAGCGAGCATTCACCGCATTGCCGCCGCCGTGAATGCGCCTAAAGGAACGTTTTACAACTATTTCAGAAGTAAAGAAGAACTTGCCTCAATACTCGTCGATCGCCAATTTGCCGCTATCTATCAATCACTCTCTCTAGAGCCGGGAGAGAGCGCATACGATCAACTGAAGCATCATTTCCGGTTCTTAGCCATGGAACCGCCGATGATCGAAATAGCTCCACTGCAATTACTAGCGATTTTCTCCGCCGAGGCTCCGGCAATCCCGCCCGACATCGGGCAAAGAATTGCCGACGGCATACACGTCTGGGATCGGCAGTTGGGCGACCTAATCTCGCTCGCGCACATTGAGAAAGGAACCCCAGTCGCACAAGACTCCACCAAACTAGCTTTACTCCTAACTACGTGTTGGTTCGGGGCGATCGTTCGCAGAAAGTCGGATCCATCTCTCAAGCTTGTGGACGACCTTCTTCCCTCCTTGCTCCGCTGTGGTGTCCTTTGATATGGCCATGCGCCGCCTCTCCGCATTGCTTCGCGCTAACTGATCCCAGACTCGGACTGATTGATCATGAAGGTAGACATCCGATCGAGGAATTTCCGAAGAACTTGTTCGGCCTCTTTCGGGAGTGCAGCTTCTACAAAAGCGCGCATCCAATCCTGAGTTTGATAAGCTTCTCCAGAATATTTTGGGGGTGGCTTGATAGAGGAGGATGAATGGCGCAGGTGTGGTTAGTCACCGGCAGCTCTCGTGGTCTGGGTCATGCAATTGTTGAAGCGGGCCTCGTTGCGGGCAATAAAGTGTTGGCGACAGCTCGGGACATTAAGTCGCTGGCTGATCTGTCGGAACGATATGGAGATCAGGTCAAGCTCTTCGCAATGGATGTGACCGACGAAGCAGCAGCAGCAAACGCGGTAATGGCGGCGGTCGATGTATTTGGCTCGCTGGATGTGGTCATTAACAATGCGGGATATGGCAACCTTTCGCCCGTCGAAGACACGCCTCTATCGGAATTCCGGGCACAGATCGAAACGAACCTCTTTGGAACGATTATTGTGACGAAGGCAGCTCTTAGGTATTTTCGCGAAAAGAAAGCAGGCCAGTTCATCCAGTTTTCATCGGTGGGCGGAAGGATTGGCCCTCCGGGACGTGCGCCTTACTCGGCGGCGAAGTGGGGTGTCGAAGGCTTCTCCGAGGTGCTTTCGCGCGAAGTGGCACCGCTCGGCATCAAGGTCACCATCGTTGAACCCGGTGGCTTTCGCACAGACTTCGCGGGCAGTTCCACCGAACTTAGCGAAGGTCATCCTGAATACGATTCGACGGTTGGAGCTACCGCAAGATTTCAGCGGAACTACAACGGCAAGCAGCCTGGTGATCCGAAAAAGGCG
>Ga0208190_1000231_pt1 | contig 22629 bp, 15 predicted proteins | sample June2015DPH_13_1_FD_184708 | JGI IMG/M metagenome (GOLD analysis project Ga0208190, IMG submission 184708) | Peatland microbial communities from SPRUCE experiment site at the Marcell Experimental Forest, Minnesota, USA - June2015DPH_13_10... | ecosystem: Environmental > Terrestrial > Soil >... | reverse complement strand
CCGCCCGACTCGCCAACGCCTGCATCGCTCCGAATGCGCCCAGATGCTCAAACCACGCCGCGTTGTTCGTCAGCGCTTCTGTCGCCAGTAGCCGCGCCTCCGCGCCATCAGGATCTGTCACGGCCATTGCCCGCAGCAGAACCTTTTCAACTTCGGTCAGCTTCGCCGGCCGTTCCTCCACCCGGTCGCGCCGCCGCAGCGCCGCCTGCCGCAACTCCTCGCGCAGCACCGCCGACGCGATCCCCAATTTCTGCGCCGCATCCGCCGCGAACTGTTCCCTGGCGAGGGTCTCCGGAATCCGCCGGATGTGCGGCAACAGAAAATTCATCGCCTTCACCTTCTGCTCCGCGCTCGCCCCCGGAAAAAGCATCCGCGCCCGCTCGATCAAATAATCAGCCTGCCGCCGCGACTCACGCAGCGCCTCCTTATAGGCATCCACTCCCCGTTCACGAATGAACCGGTCGGGATCGAGTCCTCCTTCGAGCGTCACAATTTTCACCGCAAACCCCTCTTCGGTCAGCAGCGCGATCGACTTCTCCGCTGCATTCGCGCCCGCCGTGTCGGGATCGAAGTTCACGATCACGTTCGACGTGTGCCGCTTCAAGATCGCCACCTGCTGTTCCGTAAAAGCGGTTCCGCTCGTCGCAATTACATTCTGGATCCCGGCCAGAAACACGCTGATGCAGTCCATCTGCCCCTCCACCAGCAGGGCAAACTCGAGCGCCCGTATCGCCGGTTTCGCCTTGTCCAGGTTGAACAGCACCTGCCCTTTCGAATAGAGCGGAGTTTCCGGTGAGTTGATGTACTTCGCTCCCGCCTTCTCGCCCGTCTCAAGTGTTCGCGCCGTAAACGCAATCACCCTCCCGCCTTCGTTCGCAATCGGAAACATCACCCGCTTGCGGAACCGGTCGTAAATCGGCCCCTGGCCCCCGTCTCCTTGTTCCTTCGAGCTGAAAAGCCCGCTCGCGCGCAGTGTCTCCTCGTCCGCAACGCCTCCCAGTCGCTCGTGCAAAGCGTGAAAGCCGTCCGGCGCGTACCCGATTCTGAACTTCTTAATTCCCTCATCAGTCATTCCGCGCCCCGCCAGGTATTCCCGCGCCAGCGCGCCACCGGGCCCGCGCAACTGTTCCTCAAACCATGCCGCAGCGGTCTCGTGCAGCTCCAGCAGCTTGGTCCTCAACCGCGCTCCTGCAGCCTCCTCCGGTGAGGAGAACTCCCGCTTGGGCAGTGGAATCCCGCACTTCTGCGCCACGATCCGCACTGCTTCGGGAAAGCCGACATTTTCGATCTTGCCTACAAAGCTGAACACGTCGCCCGTAGCCTGGCAGCCGAAGCAGTAAAAGAATTGCTGCCCCGCATGCACGCTGAACGAAGGCGTCTTCTCCTTGTGAAACGGGCACAGCCCCGTAAATCGCTGCGCCCCCGCCTTGCGCAGCCGGATGTAGCTCTCGATCACCTTTACGATGTCGGCCTGCTGCTTCACGGATTGGGCAAAGTCGCTCACGTTTCTGCCTCTTCTGAGAATACGGCGCGGGCGGGGCAGGCAAGTGTGGACCGGGTGGATAACTGGGCCAGCACAACCTAACCGCAGCTCACAGCAAAATCGCCAATCGCGGTGTAGAATCCCCGGCATGAAAACCCTGGCAACCGGAACCATTTTTCTGCTCGCCGTCGCGCTGCAGGCAGGCGCGCAGCAATCCCCTTCGGACTCAACCGAAGCTGGCGGCGGCAAGAAACCTAACGACAATTGTGGCCTCCTCTATGGGAAAGACCACTCCCTGATGTTCTGCGCGCCCGACGGTTGGGTGTTAGACAACGGCATCTTGAACGATCAAGGGATCTACGCAGTCTTTTACCCGGCTGGCTCAAACTTTCAAGACGCAAAGGACTCCGGGACCTTCATGTATTTCAACGTCGTGGGCAGAGCGCCGGATGAGACCGTAGCGAAAATGATGGACGATGACGCCAAACAAGCGCAGCACGATGCGCCAGCCGCCGTGGTCGTTCAGGCCGATCCGATCAAGGTCAGCGACGTCTCTGTTCCCGTCCTCCGATTCGCACCAGGGGCCTTTGACCGCTATGAGGCGGTCGCTTACATCGGGGAAGAAAAAGTACTCGTGATGGCGGTCGTCTCCTCAAAAAACGAGGCGTTATTCAAAAAGGACTTCCCCGCATTCGTTCAACTCGTCCAGTCTTATAAGTGGCTTAGTTCGAACGTGACCATCGAACACAAGTAGAGGATTCCTTGCCGGGCGCTAGCCCCGGCCAAATACTTGTTGCAACGAATATCCCCCTCCTGCATCCAACAAAATGAAAAGGAGCTACCCACCATGACCCCTGCCACCCCTGCCACCGCTGCCACGGCAGCCACCAGCACCTGGAACATCGATCCCGCACACTCCGCGGCCGAGTTCAAGGTCAAGCACATGATGATCTCCAACGTCAGAGGCAAGTTCAGCGGAATCAGCGGTGTTCTGCACCGCGTCGATGCCGACCACACCCAATCCACCCTTGAAGTCTCCATCGACGTCAGCACCGTCAACACGCAGGACGCGCAGCGCGACGGCCATCTCAAGAGCCCGGACTTCTTCCACGTGGAGCAGTTCCCCGCCATGACCTTCAAATCAACCCACATCGAGAAGAAGGGCGAAGGCTTTGCCGTCACCGGCGACCTGACCATCCACGGCGTTACCAAACCGGTCGTTTTGAATGTCGAGGAGGTGAGCGAGCCCGCAAAGGATCCCTGGGGCAACACGCGAATTGGCCTTACCGCGACCGCAAAAATCAACCGCAAGGATTTCGGGCTCACCTGGAATTCGACTCTTGAAGCGGGCGGCGTGCTGGTGGGCGAAGACGTGGCCATCACCCTCGACGTCGAGTTCATCAAGGCCGCCTGAGACATGAAATCGGCGAGCAGCGTTTAGCCGCTGGCGCCCCGGGCTGCCGGTTGCAACCGGAATGTTCCTCGCGCATCAAACAGCTGTAAGATCCACATCGAATCCAAGCGGTTTTCCGGGGCGGGCGACGCAAGTTGCCCGCCGCGTCGCTTTGGTTTTCAAAATCGGAGGTCCACCATGTCGCTCAGAGCTGTCAAAGAGATCTACCAAACCAAGCCCACCATCGAAGGAGCCGGCGTCAAGCTCCAGCGCGCTTTCGGCTTCGGCAAAACCGCCGAGTTCGATCCGTTTCTCTTGCTCGACGACTTTCGCAACGAGAATCCCGCCGACTACCTGGCCGGTTTTCCATGGCACCCGCACCGCGGCATTGAAACCATTACCTATGTCCTCGCCGGCGAAGTGGCGCATGGCGACTCGCTCGGCAACAAGGGCCGCATGACCGCCGGCGACGTACAGTGGATGACCGCCGGCAGCGGCATCCTCCACCAGGAGATGCCCAAAGGCGACGAGCGCGGGCGCATGCACGGCTTCCAGCTCTGGGCCAACCTGCCCGCATCGCTGAAGATGACCGACCCGCGCTATCAGGACATCCCCTCCAGCGCGATCCCTGAGGTCACTGAAGATGACGGAACCAAAGCGCGCATCATTTGCGGCGAGTTTTGGGGCAAAACCGGCCCCGTCGAGGGCGTCGCCGCCGGGCAATATTCGGTCGACGCGCGCTACGTCGACATTTCCGTCCCGCCCTTCAAGCGCAAGCGGATCAAGGTCGAGACGACGCGCAACGCCTTCGCCTACGTCTTCGCTGGCGCGGGAACCTTCCGCGACGCCTCCGAGCCTCAGGCTGTGCTCACAGAGTCTGCTGTCGACCCCGATGCCGAGGCGGTCTACGATGCGAAGAACCATTCGCTCGTTCTCTTCGACCGTGGCGATGAAATTGTCGTCCAGGCCGGTCCCGAGGGCATTCGCTTCCTGCTCGTCTCCGGCAAGCCGCTCGAGGAACCGGTGGCGTGGTACGGACCCATCGTTATGAACACTCAGGAAGAGCTTCGTCAGGCGATGGCCGAGTTGCACAACGGGTCATTCATCCGCCACGGATGAGCCAAGCCGCCCGCGTGCCCTCATCCTTGCCTCTCAACTCAGTTGCGAGGGTGCGGGGCTCAGGCGCAAAGGTGCGCGGCGCCGGCGCGATTTGTGCCTTTTCGCGCTGCTTCGATCCTGATAAACTAGCCTCTGGCACGTCTTAGGCGCGTAGCTCAGTTGGTTAGAGCGCTTCCTTGACACGGAAGAGGTCGTTGGTTCGAATCCAATCGTGCCTACCATTCTTTTCCAGTCTTCGCTTCGCCGGACCCCCGGCTTTTCCCGCCCGTAAATAGAAGCCAGTGTTGCTTTTGAGGCCATGATATGCTCAACCCAGATTCAGGAGCATCGTCCATCACCGCGCCATGGCATCTCAAGAGTCAAGTTCGCCGCCGCGGCCCCGCCTGCCCCCGCGGCCCCGGCTTGTTGTTCAAATCGGCGTGACCGGCCATCGCCCCAACCGGCTATCGCCCGAAGTCGCCGCAAGCCTACCCGGTCAATGCGAACAAGTTCTCAAAGCCATCGCTGATTTGACCTCGCACGCACGCGATCCTTTCCTTCATTCGCCCGAACCACCGCTTCTGCGCATCCTCTCGCCGCTCGCCGAGGGTGCTGACCGCATCGTCGCCCACGCGGGTCTTGCCTTGGGCGCGGATCTGCAATGCCCTCTCCCATTTCTCGCAGCCGAGTACTGCCACGACTTCGAAGACGCTGCCTCCCGCGACGAGTTCCAGGATCTCCTCGCGAAGGCCTCCGCGGTTTTTCAGATTGAAGGTTCGCGAGCCAGGGAGGACGAGTCTTACGAACGCGTCGGGCGCATGGTCGTCGACCAGTCCGATCTGCTGATCGCCATCTGGGATGGCGAACCCGCAGCGGGCAGGGGCGGCACCGCGCAGATCGTGGAAGAAGCCCTTGCGCAGCACACGCCAGTCATCTGGCTCAATGCGTCCGAACTGAAGGATCCCTGCATTCTCCAAGCCGATAAGGCGGGCAAGCGCCAAACCTGCGCATTGGACGAGCTGAAGCCGATCTTAGCCGCGCGCTTTTCCGATCGCGAAGGCAGCGAGACCTCCTTCAACTTCAGCCACGCCTATTTCGCCGAGAAGCAGCCGAACTTCGATCCCGGCCGGATCTTCCGTATCTTTCGCGATCTTGTCGCCCGCGGCCGTTTTCGATTTCAATCGTGGCGCGTTCCGAATTTCGAGAAATCGTCGCGCGACGGATGGGAGAGGATGATTGACAGCTCCCCCGGCCTGCCCCAAGACGCGCGCCGCTACTTGCTTGACCGGCTCTGCCCCCACTATGGCTGGGCCGACGGACTGTCTACTTACTATGCCGGAGTTCTTCGCTCGAGCTCGCTCGCGACCAGCCTCATGGCCGCATTCTCTGTCCTGGTTCCCATGGCGGATTACGTCTGCGGAAGACACGGCATCGACCTCGGCAGAATTCCCGCGCTAACTGAGTTTTCTCTAATCGTCATCATTCTCGCCATTACCTGGCACGGCCGCCGGAGACGCTGGCATGAGCGCTGGCTCAACTTGCGTCAACTAGCCGAGCTCTTGCGCCAATACTGCTACCTTTCCCTGCTCGGCTGCGCGTTGGCCTCGCCGCCGCCCCCCGCTCACTTCCGATCCGGTTTCGACCGCTCCTGGGTTGACGGCATGTTTCGCAATATTGCGCGCGACCTCGGCTTGGTAAACACCGTCGTCAACCAGGCCTATGTCTCCTCTGTCGCCAAACTGATCGCGGACATCCTCGAGGGCCAGGTAAAGTACCACGAAGGCAACCACGAAACGATGCACAAGCTAAGCCATCACCTCCATCTCATCGGCACGGCGTTGTTCATCGGAACGTTGCTTGCCTGCGTCTGGCATGTGATCTTCGGTGAATCGTCTTGGCTGCTTTTGCTGGCGACCGTCCCGCCCGCCTTCGGTGCCGCGTTCTATGGCATCGCCAATCACGGCGAGTTCTCGCGCAGCGCTGACCGCTCCCTGGCCATGGCGCGCGAGCTCGAGGCAATTCGGTCGGCCGGGCTGGACAAGGCACTCGCCTCGCCCCACGAGACTTTCGCGGCGCTACGCCAGACCGCCGAAAAACTGGCAAGCGTTATGATTGCTGAGACCATGGACTGGAGCTTCGTCTTCCGCTATCGCACGTTGAATCTTCCCGGCTGATCGTTGCCGCTGATTCCAGGGATGAACATGGAAAAGCGCTTTGACAGAGTCGTGCTTACCGCTTTCGCTGTGCTTGCAGTCGCGCTCGGCGCTTGGGGGTACGCCAGGGCGGGGTGGGACTATACCGTCGACTCGGGTATTCCTTTCAACCCCCACCATGTGTATGCAGCATTTCAATCGGGTAAACCATTGCTGGAGGCCCTCCGATGCGTGATCTCGTCCATCGGCCTCATACGGCTCTATGACCTGTACCAGCCCGGCAGGGACCCTTGGCAGCTCGTTATTGCACAGGTGCTGGTGCCCAGTATTGCCCTCCTCTCAGCCGCCCAACTGTTTCTCACCGGTGTCAGAAAAAACATCCGCACCGCTATGGTGCGCCGTAAATTCAATCACACCGTCGTCTGCGGCCTCGGCGATGTGGGAATGCAAGTGATCGAGAACCTGGGCAGCGCAGGGCAGTTTATCGCCGCAGTGGACTTGCAGGACGATTCACCCGGCGCCGCAACCTGCGAGAAGAGCGGGGTCCCGGTACTCCAGGGCGACGCCAAGAACCCTCAGGTGTTGCTCGCCGCGGGAATCCGGCGCGCGCAAACGGCTATCATCTGCACCGGATCCGACAGCGAGAACATGGACATTGCGCTTCAGATCAAAGCCATTTATGAGCTCCCGGGCCACCTTAAATCGAGTCGGATTCAAGTGCTGGCCCAATTGCGAAACGACTGGATGCACAAGAGACTGATCGGCAGCGATAAGGGCTCCATGGGATCGAACAAAGTGGATCTTCGCCTGTTCAATCCATTCATGAATGCGGCGCGCATGTTGATCAAGCGCCTCCACCTGCCGCCCAGTCGGGAGTTTGAAGCGCGGGCCTTTGTGGTGATCGGATTCGGGGCCTATGGCCGGGAAATCACGGAGCATCTGATCCGCGCGTGCCCAGTCGCGCCCGGCAGAACCCTCAATATCCTGGTGTTGGATCAAAAAGCCGACCAAGCCGCAGAGTCGTTTCCCATTGCCAATCCTGTCGCGGCGGCCTTGGCGTCGTTCGAATTCATCACTGCGTCGGTTGCTCCGGGATCGCCCGACCTCCAGCGGATTGTGGCCAGGAAGCTTGAATCGGCAGAGCCGCTTCTTGGCGTTGCGGTGGCATTAGGAAACGACGAGCTCAGTCTCTGTTCCGCGCTCGAAATCCGTTCGCTGCTCGATTGCGCCGGCCACTTGCACGTTCCCGTCTACGTAAGGCTCGAACACTATCGCCGCCTGGGCGAGCTCGTGCGCAACATTGAGAACAAATCCAACTTCTCCGACCGACTCCAAATCTTCGGAACTCTCGAAGAGACGCTGAGCGCCGATGTACTGCTCGGGTCCCACTTGGATGCCTTTGCGCAAGCCCTTCAGGAGGAATATCGGCTTCGACCGCGAGACACGATCAACCCCGCGGCTGACGTTCCCTGGCACGAACTCCCTGAGTTCATGAAAATGTCGAATCGCTGGCGCGCCGACCACACGCCCCTCCTTATGGAGCTGGCCGGTCTGCATGTGGCGCGTGACGTGCAGTCACCTGTCGTTGTCGCATTGAGTCCGGAACAGATCGAGCTGCTTGCGGAACTTGAACACCGCCGCTACACGATTGAGCGTCGGCTGATCGAGTGGCGGCAGCCGATTCAGCGATTTAGCACGCACCTCGAAGATTGGGACCATCTTTCAGAGGAGTACAAGGAAGATAATCGAAAAGAAGTTGCCGGGCTGCCTAAGATCATGGCGCGGCTGGGGATGGAAATTCATCCGGTGCGCAAGGTGCGGCTTTATGGCGAGCAGCTGAAGACTGCGGGGGCCGAGCTGGAGCAGGTGCTGAACGGGCCGATGCCTGCGCACTGCGCGATGATTGTCGATCTCGACGAACCCGAGGCAGTGAGCCTTGCAGCACGCGCTCTCTCTTTGCCTTCGGTCAGTCTATGGCTCTTTTCCCGCGAGGAACCCCAGGAGCTCTTCAAAAGCAAGGGAAAGAGCCAGCAGGACGACCGCTATCTCCTCATCCAGCGCGCCAACGGCTGGTCGTTTCGCGATCGCATAGCTCTCGACGTCTGAGTTTCGTTCTTCCGGGCAGCGTCGACCCTCGCGCCCGACGAGCGCCATCAGCGACGGAGGCCTTTTCTCACTCCGACGAGAATCAACTGCACGACGGAGACCAGTGCAACTCCGGGCACCAGAATCTGTGCGATCACAAGCTGCCAGGGGTCCCTTCCGGGCTGGAAAAGGTCGTCGACGCGTATCAGCCCGATGGACGCAATCAGGCAGCGAATCGCCTCCAGCCATGTGCGGTTATCCGTATAAAGTGAATGCACTCTTCCGAACACGAACAAGAAGGTGTTGTTGGGGTCGCCGGGGAAATAACCGCTCCCCACCTTCGCGTATCCCCAAAAGCCCAGACCGACGGCAAGGATCGCGAAAAATAGCAGAACCCAGACGCTTCTCCGGCCCCACGCCCACATCGGAAGCTTCCATGAACGGGGAGAAACGACGGCGACTCGCTCAGGGGTCTCCGCGGTGGGAGGCACAGCGGACGGCGCGACGACCGGCCCTGCAGGTGGTACCGCGCCAGCCTCCTTCAACTTGGCCGCCTGAGGCGCGTCTTTAGCCGCTGGACCCGGCATAGGTGCGTCGCGCGCACCCATTCGATCCAGAAGCATCTTGACAGTCCCGGCGAGACTCTTGAGATGAGCTTCGAGCGGGGGCGTGAGGGCATCGAGCCAGTGCACGTTCCCGATGAAGTATTCGAGAGCCCGCCCGGGCATGATGTTTTCGATTCGCAACGGCAGAATGGCCACGCCGTGATTGACAGCCCGTTCCACCTCCCGGCGAATCTGCGGCGAGGCATCTGCGTCGGCCGTGAAGACTAGAACCATGACACGGGTCTGCTCAATGGCCTCAATAATGCACTCGCCCCACTCCATGCCGGGAACCACGTCGCGGGGCGCGATCCAGCAGCGAATTCCTTCCGACTCCAGCATCGCGCACACCGCGTCCGCAGTCGTCTTGTCTTTCGCGGAATGGCTGATGAAGACATCGTGCGCCATAGGCCTGTCCTGCTCGGTCCAGGATGATTGGAGAATTGAACTAGGGCCAATATATCCGAGAACACCAACGAGTGACGGACGAATTGGATCCGAATTCCTGGAGAGCCTTGGGGGGAACGGGTATGTGACGATCGGTCCTAGAGGTGACCGCCGCAGAGTCTGACCGCCTCGGTGACGGATTTGGCGGTGCGATCTGCGGAGGCCTCGTCCTTGAAGGGAAGCTCATTGATCCACTTCGGCATGTGGATGACGAGCGCCGTCAGCGGCGGAGTGGTCGACGTTGCGACAAGGCCGGGATTGCCGCCGGCAGCGTTCTGGGCGGTTGAGAACTGGCTTAGTGGCTCAACGACAACGCCCGTAACGTCGTGCAACAGGAACCAGGCATCCTTGTCGATAGACGGCTGGGCTGCGCCGTTGCGCCATACCTCCCAATGATAAGAGACGCGGCATTCGGAGGCGTTGGCCACGACGTCGCTGATTTGGTTAATAGCGGCGTTTTGCGTGGCGCTGCCGTTGGCCGTGTTTCTGCCGAAGACGGTAAAGCTCACGGTCCCAATACTGGTGAGCTCGGCTTGAATAGTCTTCATCGTGCTCGCGAGCGATGGCGCATTACTCGCCGCCGGGTTGGCCGGCGGCCCGTTTGCGGGTCTTGTTGTGGGTGTCGTTGCGGGCGGCACTGGAACCTTCTCGATTGGACCACCGGTGCTAGTCGGATTCTGCACGGGCGCCTGCCCGGCCTCAGGCAAACCCGCCGGGGCCGGATGCGAATTGGAATGCACCCCAAAGTAGATCGCAATCAACAAGAGAGCCGCTCCTGCACCCCAGACCCATGCAGGAATCTGCGTGCCGTGCGACACAGCAGCACTCTCTCTCCCAGGCGCGCCTTCTCCAGGTCTTCCTAAGCCTGCTCCCCGATCGCTGCTGACCGCCGCGCTCAAACCCGCTGGCGCCGCGAAGACTGCCGCAGGAGCCTCAACGCCACGAGCCGCCGGCGTCGGAGCCGGCTCCCGTATCCTCTTCAGCTGCGCTTTGAGCCCATCCAGAATCTGGAATTTGACCTTCGCCCACTTCGCCTCGCTCTCCGTGAAATCGATCAACGGGTTAGCGCTGGGAACCATCTGCCGATCGGCAAGAAACGGATAGTCGCTCCAGTCGCACGGTTCCACAAGCACTGGAATGACGATCGTCTCGCCGCGCCGCGCTCGCTCAGCAATGAGCGGCATCTCAACCTGCTCGATGAATTCCGAGTTCAGAAAACTCTGGCTCACGATCAACAGCGCGATCTGCGCCTGATCGATCTCCGCTTCAATCTGCCGCTTGAACACATCTCCCGGTTTGAGTTCCGAGTCGTACCAAAACACGACGTCGTATCGCCGCAGCGACTCCGCCAGGAAGGGAATCAGATTGCAACGGTACTCCGGATCTAACCACCGCTTGTCTTCGCGAGCGTAACTCACAAAAACATGCACGGTCTTCTCGCGCGTTTCGGAACCATCAATTGCGTTCATGGTTTGTGGACTCGGACTGCGGCTGCTTCTAAGGGGAATTGCTCTAGGCACACTATAGCGCAACCAGATAGGATTCCGGCCCGCGATCCGCCCCATCCGCCGCCGGTTCTGATCATCCCACCCGAAAAACCAGTCTCAAGCCGGATGTGCATCGCTGAATTCGATTGACGTGCCAAGTCCATTCTTGGATTATGGATGAACAACCATCGGGCTTCTTACGCCTCACGATTCCTGGAGGGCGCTGTGCGTACATCCCTGTCGTTCGTCCGTTCCCGTTCCCCGCTATTCGTTTCCCCGCTGTTCGTTTTGCTGACCCTTCCCCTCCTGCTTCCGCGCGCCCTCCGCGGACAGTCGACCAACGAACAGACCGACAACGGACAGACCGCCAGCCCGAGGCCTGCTTATACGACCGACACCAGCATCGATTACACCGGGAACTTGCTCGGCTATTACAGAATGGAGCCTACCGAGCAAACCGCTATTTTGCCGCCGGTAAAGAAATTTCTCGACGAATATCGCGCGTCTAATCCCAACAGTTTGCTAATCGGCATGGGAGACAACTTCGGGCCCGAATTCGGGGCTTCGCTGCAGTTGGAAAACGACGCTGATAAAGAATGTATGCAAGACCCCAAAGATACGGGGGATGGTGAGACCAGACCGGAGAGCCTGTACAAGGACGACGACCGCGTCCCCAAGCTGCCGCAGTGCGACAACGTTCTGAATTTCCTGATGCAAGCCGGCTTCCGTGCCGTGGTACCGGGCCGCAACGATTTCATGTATACGGCGCGCTGGCTGCGCACAGCCACGGTTCGGCTCGCGCGGGCAAGCCAGGCGCAAGGCGGATCGCCGCTGATCAACAACTACGATCATCAGTTGTACCTCCTCGCGGCGAATCTGCGCATTCAATTCAAGGGCAGTCTTCACCTGCGGCACCAGGGAAGCCCAGATCCCCCCTATTCGCTGAACGGACATTGCCCGCTTCTGTTCAGCAACGACCCATTCGCGCCCGATTCCCCGCTGTGCGGTGAAAGTGGGCTATCGGAGCCGATCGATTGGCTCGACCGGCTTGACAGCGTCGATTCCACCAACACCAATGGGCAAAACCCGACCTTCGAAGCCATGCAGCAACTCGCTTCAGACGCGGCGACCACAGCGGCGGGCAGAGACACCATGCTCAAGCTGCTGGTAGGCAATGAGATCGACATCATGCAGTCGGCATGGGGATCCTACCTCGAAGTCAAGGCCCTGACTGGCAAGCCCGGGCCCGGAGAGGGAGTCGGCGGCACCGGGAAACGAACGTCGAAATCGGAAGACGAATCCTCCGGGGGAAAGCAACTGGACCTTTCTGCCCAGAGTGTAAGCGATCTCATATCCCGCTTGAAGAATTTGCCCGAATGCCAGACCGGCGCCAAATTTGCCGATGACGCTGAGACCAAGAATGCCGGCGACCTTTGCACCTACAGAACAAACCTGCAGCAGATTCTGCAGAATTTCAGCGATCAGTTGAGCGCCAGCCAGCAAAACAAAACCATCGCCGCCTGTCCCGTGACGAATGGAACTTCCAGCCTTGGGGCTTGCTTTGTTCTCAGCGACCAGGCGCGCCAGGCCGCAACCAATGGCTTACTGCGCACCATCGCGAAAGAGCAGAAAAACGTTGGTTACACGGTGGCTACCAAGGCCGACGGCGAGAAGATCCTCGTGATCGGAGTGGTTGGGCAAAACACCATGAAGGAAGTTTCCGAGACCAACCTTCGCATGTGTGTCGGCCTCGACGGGAAACCCGGCAAAGATGATACGACTTCACTGGATGCCATACAGAATCCGGATTCGGTGCTGGATGGCGTGCACTGGCCGGCTGAGTTCGGCATTTGTTACCTGCGAACCAGTGCGGAAGTGGAGCAAAAAGGCCTATCGGCCACGGCAGTCGCCACGGATCCTGTGGTCGTTTCTGCTGAGCTTGTGCGTGCCGCCGAACTGGTTGAAGGCCGTATCAACGGCGTTGTCCTGATGGCCCAGATGCCGCACACTGAAGCTGAAGTTCTGGCGGCGCGCGTCTGGGAAAGGCTCGCTACGTCGCCGGCACAGCGGCCCATTAATATCGTGATCAGCGAGGCAGGAGAGACTGAGACCGGAACCGACGCCATCACGCAAGAGACCGGATACGACACTCCCGACCTCACCCTGAATTACGCCTATCACGGAGGCGACAGAAATGCCGTCAACACCGGGCATCCCCCCCCGGTTCTCACTCCGTTCAACGGGTACCCAGACCCCCCGAACGGCCGCTTCCCGGGCGCTATATCGCGCGCAACAATCGAATGGACTCAAGGTGAGAAGCTGGTGATCACCAATAAGTCCACAGGCATCTACCCGCAAAACGCGCCGGTTCAGCCCGCACAAGGCGGCGCAACCTCAGCAAGCGCGAACACCCCAAGCACGAACACGGCAAGCACGAACACGGCGAGCACGACTACTGACAGCGTTCCGGAAACCGCTATCCAGCTCTTGTACGATTTGATGGCTAAGATTGAAGGCAAATCGGCCACCTACTCCGACAATCCAAACAACGAGCAGAAGGCTGAGCTGGCGCTCCTTGCCGACTTGCAACAAGCGACAGAGCCCTTTTTCAAGGGACTGCCCCAGGCTGGAGCGACGCGGCAGCATGCGGACGTGGTATTGCTGCAAAGCAGAGACGTGCAGTTGGGCCTGATCGGGAAGGGCTACCAGAATTACGACGTGTGCGACAACGAGCTCATCGACCCGAAAATCAAAGCAGAGGATCGGCAAGAAAAGTTCCAATTATGCAAGCTGCGCGTGGCTCTCGATCGCATCTTTTGGAAGGGCGACTATCTGGAATACGTTGCCGTGAAGGGCCAGGACATCGAGACGATTCTCAACAAATCCGATGCTCTCGTCCAACAGCAAAACGAGCTCACCGAGACGGACACAAGTCAGGAGTGGCTGGTCTCTTACGGAATTGTCCAATCCTCGTTGTCAAATCCGACCCTCGTCAATCAGAATAACGAACCCCTGTGGATTCCGGTTGATCCAACATGCGCAGGAGAATCCGCCGGCAAGAGCACCTATTGCATCGCCCAAACTCCTATCGTTAACGATGCCTACTATTGGCTGGTAACCACCGATCAACTGGCTGAGGACAGGTCGGTCTACGGTACCTTCGACGCTCTTCCATCCACAAATCATGTTGAAACTGAAACCTTTATCACTGCCCCGATATCGCACTATCTGCTGAACAGTCTTGGCAATACTCGTCTCGCGTCGGTGATTACATCGCTGCCGCACTGTGCGGCCAGTGGCGCAATTGGCAGCCAAAGCCAAGGCGCCGGCGCCACCGCACCGCCGCCATGTTCGGTTGAGGGTGCAATCGCCACGCAGAACGAAAGCTTCCAGCAGAGACGGCTGTTTCAGGTGGATTTTGCCAAGTTGATCGCCGGCTTCACCGCGCGGCAACCGGTGGGCGGGAATGCGAACGTCGCGAACTTTCAGGGAATCTCCAATTCACAAGCTACCGCGCCTGCCTCGCAGGATCTCGATCTGGAAACAGGAAGCAGGATTTTGGCCGATCTCCGCGTTCCCGATGCTTCATCAAGCCTATCTGCGCAGAATCGCTTTCCGTGGTCAGTCGGTCTCCAATCCTCGTTCACTTATAACCGCCAAGTCCTCGGCAACCTTTTGAATAAGCCGATCAACGCGTCGTATTCGTTGAACAATTGGACCGAAGGCCCCTTCCTGCAGGTTCGCCTTTACGGCAAAGGCAAAGGCAGTCAGGTGCGGGGCGTGCGATCTCTTCCGCGTACCTTGCTGGTTTTTACCCCGCATCAATACCAGATTGAGGTCGACCACCCCTACTTGTTCTTCCCCTTCGCGGCGACCGCCCCGCCCGCAGGAAACCGCACAGAGCTTACAGTCCAGCTTCCGCGCACTACGGGATGGACCGACCAGGCCGGCCTCAGAGTGGAATTCGGGCAGAGCTCGCAGAAAGCATTTTTCTGGAATGGAAGCTACATTCAAACCGGCCTCGAATTCAGCACCCAGAATGGCCAACTTGCGTCGATCACGTTGCAAGACGGCCCCACTGGCACGCCGAAGACCTGCCCGGTGAGTGCGACCGTCACGCTGCAAAACTGCTTCTCTACCGCAGATTCCGAAGGCCCAGCATTGCCCATCAATGGCAGCACGATGCTGTCTGGCCCTCCGTTAGCCAAGTCTCTTCACACTCCCGGCTATTACTGGGAGATTTACCTGCAGAACCGTCTTCCCCAATTCCTGGGAAAATCGCCAGACAGGCAAATCAGTCTGGTTACCAACACCACCGGCGATTACTACTTCGGCCGTACTCCCTCCGCCGAGCTGGCCTCACAAACTGAATACGCCATCCCGTTGAGTCTCTCGCTGGTGCTTCCTGCGGTTGGGAACCTGTCGTTCGCGCCCAACTACTCGGCCTTCTTCTACCGGCCGCAGTTGAGCCCCCACAGCCTCATCGAGAATTCATGGACAATTACGGCTCGTTGGTACTTCGCTCGCGATGCCCGAGTGCCCATTCGCAGGCAAGCTCCTCTGAAGGGTCCGGAATCTTCGGATCAGACCAAGACGGGAAGCTCCCACTAGCAAAGCTGCTCAAACGGGCAAACCACTCCGTTCAGGCGCGGTTCTCAGGGCGCCCCGCTCAGGCAGCCTGCAAGCGGTTAACTTGCTCCATGGTGATCGGCGGCCTGCACATGATTGTGCGGCCTGTCTCTCAGAATGCCGTTGCCCTTGGTCAGCCAGGCAATGCCGAAGGCGATCAACGCCAGCGATTCGCAGGTCAGCAGCGGGTTGATCGGTCTCAGCAATCGCTCCGCGCCCTCCAGATTCAAGCTGACCATCACGGCGTCACAGACCAGGATCACTGTGCCGCACACCGCGTAGACAACGTTTCTGTGCTGTTTGCGTCGAGTGCGGCTTTTCCCGGGCGCGCTCTTGCGGAACAGAACCAGGCAGAAATAGGCGAGAACGAGAAACATCTGCGCCGCAAAAACGGTGTGAACCGTATTCAACTCCAACTGCAGCGTGGTGTGCACAGGGTCTCGTGGATTCACCGAGGGACACAGCGCCACACCCAGAGTCAGAAACCCGGCCAGGTATCCCGTGATCTCGTCCGCCCAGTCGTATCCGCGCGAGCACATCAGAAACGCCGCGATTGCGCACAGGCTTCCGACCTCGCAGCCGCTCATCGCCGTGTATCGATAATCGCTGATCGATCGCTGCAGCAGGGGGTGGGGCAGCGCATGGCTGGGCCCGAGGAGCGACAGCAAAATCGTCCCGCCGGCAAGTACGAAAGGCAGCAGCAGCGCGATGATGCCGACCATCCTGCGCATCGCGTGGTGCGACAGCACCGCGGGATTCTTATACGTCGCGTGATTCATCGTGCTTGCCACGATGGGATTCCTCAGGACGAAGCAGAATATCGCATTTGCTTCCATCGCGGCATCCGCCGAATCCCCGAAGACACCCCTTCGATCTCTTTCATCGGCGTGATTCCCCCATGGTTTAGCTTTGCCTCGCCTCTACCCTCGCCGCGAACGCCCAGTTGTGTCCCAGGCAGAAATTCAAAATCGAACAGCACAGGATCGCGATTGCGTTCGATTCAACCACCGGGATGCGTGCCCCATGCACCAGAATCGGCATCAGTGCAAGGTTCCCCGCCATCGAAACCAGTCCGTTTGAAAGATGAAAGCGCACGAACTGGCACATCAACGCGCTGCGGTCACGCCGGTCTCGCCACGTGTAGTGCAGGTGCCACACAAAGTTATGCACCAGGGTCACCTCCAAAGCCGCGGCCGTAGCCACAAGGTAGTGGCCAGCCGTCAATCGGCTCAGAAGGGCCAGCGTGCCAAGCTGCACCGCCATGCCCATGGCTCCCACCACGTTAAACTTGCCCCACCGGATCAGCGCATTCACTTCAGCGGCTCCTGCCAATCGGTTCGTGCCCAATCGGTTCGTGTCTGTAGAGTTGCGCCGTGTGGCGCACCGTCACTGCCACCGCCATTCCGGCCATCCCCAGCGTCGCAATCGCCCCGCCCAGATCGAAGAGCAGCATTTTGTGCCCAAACACCGTCGCATACGGGCTGCGCAACGCGGCCACGCAGCCCATCGCCAGCAGAATCCGAATCTCCGTCGGCCCAAAATTCCCCTGCGAAAGCTCAAAGCGCTTCAACGTGTAAGTGGCCAGGTAGCTTTCACTAGATAGCACCAGGAACGCGATCAGCATCGCCATCGCCGTCGCCTGATGCAGCAGCCCGCTCCAGCCGAGCCCGCACATCAGCGCCACCGCTCCCAGAATATCCACGATGTGGTCCACATAGAATCCATAGCGCGGCCGCTCCTGCCGGCGCACGCGCGCCAGCGTCCCATCCAGGCTGTCACCCAGCCAGTTCAATGCCAGGCACACGATCACCCCGAGCAGAAACCAACGATCGTATCGAGACAACGCAAAGCAGATGCCAGCTCCAATCTGCGCGCTCAAGCCCAACACGGTCAGCTGGTCGGAACTCACCCACATCGGCGCGCGTTCGGCCATCCACTGCAAAGCGCGCTTCTCCATCCGCGCCGTCAACGCCTCATTCACACGTCGCGCGTTCTCAAACGCCGCCTCATTCTTCGCTGCCAGAATCTGTGTGCTCATTCTTGTCCTCTTTCCACGTTGCCTTCGGTTTGCCATCGCTGCGGCACTACTTCTTCAGCGCATCCCGTGTCGCCTGCAGCGTAAACTCCAGCGATTCCCTCGGCACACTCTCCACAAACGGTCCTATCAACCAACCCAGCCCCGTCGGAATGGAGCGTGTCAGCGAAACCGACTCGATCTGGAGGTACAACCCGCCGTCCCGCTCCTCGTAACTCCAGTAGGTGTTCATCCGCCAAAGGAACCCGTGCTCTTCGCTTGGAGTCAGTGCGCGCTCCTTGGCTGTTCCCGCCGCGTCAATCTCACTGATCTGTGTGCTCCGCGACGTGCAGTACCCATGATGCGCATCCAGCCGGCCGAACGTGACGTCGTACGTTCCGTCCGTCACGACCGTCAATATGTGGTGCTGCACCACGCGCATTGTCATCTGGTAGTGATCGCCCTGTTGCCCGAGCACGTTTGCCCGGACCACTTCCGGCGCCCAGTGCCGTGGATAGGCCTCGAAATCCTGCAACAAGCGCTCATAATCAGCGAGTGTCACTCCCGGAAGAAACGCGGTTCCCCGCCAGTCATGAACCAGCGCTCCCGGCAGCTCCACGCCATTCGCCGGCGTCAGTTGTTCAATCACTACCTCGCCTCGCCGTAGGCGCGCGCGATCCACGGGTGCAAGAAAACTGTCCTCCGATTCATGTTGCTTAGCGAGCCGCGATTCAACGCGGTCGGCATAAGCTTGGAACCCGGCAAGAGCGTCAGGCGTGGGCTCTTCCGCGGCCAGCCCTGCAGCCATCGCAAGAAGGAGCACTGCACCGGCTGCCTGAATCCATTGCGATTTCGCTCTTCGCTCGTTCCTCATGTTCCGCACTTTACCTTTTCGACGCAGGCCGCGCAATGCACGCCGCATCACTCGCGAACGAATGATTCTCACTGCGCAAGGCACTCCAGCCGTTGGACTTCTGCCAACTTGTCATTTGCGCCAACCCGGCTTCTGCCCAACTCTCCATCGGCTGCGTTGTCAGCTACACTTGTCAAAAGCCATGGCGGACATGAAGAGCGACCTTCGGCAAGACCGGCGCTATCGCTTTGGAATCTTTGAAGCGGACGCCGCCACGGGTGAGTTGCGCAGGCAGGGAATGCGCGTCAAACTCAACGCCCAGCCATTCCAGATTCTCCTCATGCTGCTCGACCGATATCTGGACGGGCCCGGTCAGTTGCTCACGCGCGATGAGATCTCACGCGTGCTTTGGCCCGAAGGCACCTTCGTCGACTACGAACACGGCGTCAACTCCGCCATCAACCGTATCCGCGAAGCTCTCGGCGACACGGCTGGCAGTCCCAGATTCGTCGAAACCCTCGCCCGTCGCGGTTATCGCTTCCTAGCTCCCGTCGAACGAATCGCCGAACGCATCCCTGACCGCAATCTCGACCGCATCCCTGAACGCATCCCCGAACGCATCCCTGATCGCAATGTTGCTCGCATCGACTCCGGCCATGTCCCGCAGCCCGCGTCAATCGAGTCCCCGGCTTCCGCATCAAGTGACCACGCCGGACCACCTTCACGTTCTGATCCTCAGCCGCGCGCTCGGATTCTCGCTACGCCGGAGGATCTTCCCAGAACATCCTTCCCGGTGGTCCAGACGCTTTTCGTTCTCTTTCAGATCATGTATCTGGGTTTTTATGTGGGTGCGCTGGCTAATCTGGCGGAGATCGACGGTCTCCTCTCGCTGCTACCCAGTTCAACAACTGTGTTCCACTTGCTCATCGTTTGTGCCGCCACTCTCATCCCCACCCGCGCCTTTGTCCTCTGCGCCGCCCTCTTTCATGCGCCGGGATTCCGCGGCAAATTCCTCAAGCTCTGGCCGTTTCTGCTTGTCTTCGACGAGCTTTGGTCCCTCTCGCCTTTCCTACTCCTCCACCACATCAACTTCGGCCTCGCGCTCGCCTGCACCACGCTTCTCGTCTACTCGCCTTTTGCGCAACGCTCTCTCGTCCTCATGGGCGCAGGCAGCGCATCTGGCGAAGCCCGCTAGCCACGCTGACTCGCTAGTCGGCGATTCCCTTAGTCCCTAAGTCCCGAAGTCCCGAGTCCCGCAGTCCCTGTCTCTCTCAAAAGTCCGTGTGGAAGCGAAACGCTGAAACTGCAACGGGCCCGCGCGCCTGGTTATAGCCGGGGTCGTTAATGTGCTGGAAGTCGTAAGAAATGAAAAAACCGCGCCAAAGGTGAGCGGTGTAAAAAGTCTCGACAATCTTCTCCCGGCCATAAGTCAATCCGCCGTCTCCCAGCAGGAATCCCACCCCGCCCAACGCAAGGTACTGCTGATGCGATGCCACAATCCCGTTCGTCACAAACGCCACACCGGCTCGATCGCTGCTGCGCCGCCACGCGTCGCCCATGGCCAGCCCGCCGATCTGCACCGTCCGGTCGTCTTCGGTGTAGCAATAGGTTTCGTTGTGCCCATCGCTCCAGCCCAGGCGCGCGAACACTCCCACATTGTTCCGAACTTCCTGCTCCATGTTCAAGCCGAAGCCGTAGCGGTGCCGTCCTTCTTTGCGCGTGGCAATAATATCTGGCGTCGCAGTCTGACCGGCGGCAAACTCCACATTGGCCTCGCGGTAATTCCCCATGTTGCCATGATTCAGATAGCTAAGCAGCCGCACCGTGCCGTCGCGATGCAGAATATGATTTCCGGTCGCCTCCAGCTCGAGGTTCTCCGAGCGTGACCGTGCCAGATCGGCGTCCAGAAATGCACTGTTCGCAACCTTTGGCATCAGCGCTTCGGCAAAGCGCACGGCCCGCGAGGGATCGTCGTATTCCACCATCACGGCGTCGGTGTAACCCCTCGTGTTTGACGCCACGTCGTAGGCGCCATTGTCGTCCACCGTCCAATTCAGGAACTGAAGGTTGCTGTCGGAACCGTAATCGTTCACGTCGAAGAAATCCGTCAGGTCCATCTTCCCTGCGCGCAACTCCAGTCGGCGAGCCGGAACCGAAGTAGCGAGATCCAGCTCGTCACGGGGAACTGAGACTCGCTCGTTCGTCAACGGGATGATCTGGCGCAGCATCAGTTGCGCAAGGTATGGGTCGTCCTTTTCTGGCACGCCCTCCCTCACTCGCACCGCATCAAGGTTCACAAATCCCGCCAATCCGACGGTATCCGCGATGCCGTTTCCTGTCGCGTCTTCGATGTCAGCAAAGACTTCGGTGCTCTGCGACAACTCGTATCCCGTGTAAAGCGTCAACAAATGTGTCGTTGCGTTTTGCGCCCAGTCCGTCAGGCTGTTCGGCCCGCTGTATTTGGCCCTAAACGCGCCGTGACCCTGCAGAATCACATTCGCTTGGCCTGAAATCCAGTATCGCCCCGTCTGTGTGTGCGGAAATATCGTATCGGAGTCGCCGCCCGCGCTGTTGTCCGAGCTCGAATCCCCGCTCGAATCCCCTCCCGAGGCTTTGCCCGCGTCCTTTCCCGTGCTCGATTCACCTTTCGCTTGAGTCGGTCCCGCCGTCTGCGCAGCCGTCGGCAATGGGCGCGAGAACGCCACGACTGCCAATCCGCATAGAATTTGCATGGCAATTTGCTTCAGGAGGCGCCGCATTGCTTCCCGAGCAGCGCGCTTGTTCGAGCTATCGGTCACAAATCTAGTAGATCATCCGGCTGATGCACCCGCCGTCTTGCGGATCACTCGACTCACGTTCTTGGCATACTTTCTGCCAATGCCTTTCGGCCCCAACGCCGTTCAGCCCCAACGCCGTTCAATCCACTGTCTGCCTCTATTTAGGTGGGTTATTGGGCGCAGGCGCCGGGGGTTGACCGTCTTTCGTAACCTCTTGCCCGTTATAGAACACCTTGCTCGTTGATCCAAAGCGCTTGTAGTCGGTGTATTTGATCGTTTCCCTGATGTGCACGTCCTGCGCCATATAGCCATAGCCGCCACTGAAGTGCAAGATTCCCTCGCCCTTTGTATACACGGGGAACCAGTAGTTGCCATCGATCTGCTGCCGCCACGTCATAAATGGCGCATGTAGGTCCTCGGAGTTCTTGCGCGTGTCGTCTGGCACCATGCGTCCGTTGGTCACTACAATTTGCAAGTCGGTTGCGTCCACCCAGATGCGCCCATCCAGATATCGCTTGCCCTTCGCGATCGTCTTCGGGCTCACGTCAAAAACGTAACAATCCAACTCATCCACTTTCTGCCGCCCCACATACTTGACGTCGTACGCCGGAACATCCGCGGTAGTCAGCACAAATGGATAGCCGTGCTGCAAGTCCTGGAGATCGGATGGCGACAACATAATCTGTTTCAGCGTGTTTGGCGGCGCAAAGTCCACTCGCTCAGTGCGCCTTCCGGTCGGGTCGAAGATCACATCGTCCACCTCATACCACTCGCCACTCGTCTTGTTGTCGTCGTCGATCTCATCCACGCGCGCCGTGCGGCGGAAGGTGTAGTGGTCCAGTGCGTCCTGAAACTGCGTCTCCTTCGCCGAAAACTCCTTGATAATCTGCTCCGGTGAAATGGGAGGATCTGAAATATCCATGCGCCCGAAGCCTGAATCAAGCGGCATCGGCGTAAACGTGTCCTTGTTCTGCGCCGCGACCATCATGGCGCAGCCCGCCATTGCCATCGCCGCAATCCAGCGTTGCATCATCAATTCAGTTCGCCTCCTGGGCGATTCCCGCAAGCGCTCTTGGGGACCGGGAATCTCTTGCCCAATACTCTCACCCCATTGCAACTTTAGACGCATGTACTTCGCTCTCGGGAGGCCTCGATACTAGCCATGGAACGCCCTATACGGCGCTTTAGGCGGACGTGCATCCTCGCCATTTGGGGCTCTCAGGCGAGAACCGGGCCCGGATCGGCAAGTATCGAAGGATCTGCACTTTCCGGCGATAGGGAAGGAGATTCGCGGCTTCCGTGCCCGACTATTATCATCTCCCGGCACTCATCCTGACGGCGTTGCTCCTCCCCGCCTTCGGCTACCTCTATCTCCGTTTCCGCGACGCGCGCTCCCTGCTCTGGTTCCTGGGCTTCCTCTTTTCCATCGTTGCGATGGTTCTTCTCTACACGATGAATGGCTACCCGGGAGCGGGTTCCCCATGGCTGGTGGCTTCCGGTCAAACGTTCATTCAGTTGAGCGCCGCCATGTTTCTCGGATCGTTGTCCCCGCTTCGCTTCCGCGTTGGACGTTTTCAAGTCCTCTTCGTCGTCCCCTATGCGGCTTTT
>Ga0208190_1000227_pt1 | contig 22937 bp, 17 predicted proteins | sample June2015DPH_13_1_FD_184708 | JGI IMG/M metagenome (GOLD analysis project Ga0208190, IMG submission 184708) | Peatland microbial communities from SPRUCE experiment site at the Marcell Experimental Forest, Minnesota, USA - June2015DPH_13_10... | ecosystem: Environmental > Terrestrial > Soil >... | reverse complement strand
CGACAAGGCGCCTACGAGCTTCAGCCCCAGAGCCAGCGCCGTGGTCTGGTATCCGGCAAACGGCGTGATCGTGGGATTGAGGCCTTGAGTCACCGCCCGCATATGCGCATGCACGCTGGCTGGAACTGCGCCGGTGGAGGGGTAAAACCGGTCATAATCGCCGACGTAAAGGACCACTCCGTCGAGAGCGAAGATGCGGTCGATCGCGCCCGGCAGGTCACGAAGAAGACGATCGGCGTCTTCAAAGAGCATCATCTCCTGGCTGAGCGCGTAGAGCTTCCCAACGTCCGCCTGCCGCTGTTCCGCCTGGATGGCTTTTTGCCGCGCGCGCTCTGACAGCCGGCTGACCACCGCGCAACTGAGCGCGAACGAGACCATCGCCACCCATGCCTGCGCGCCCTCCAACCTCAGAGTGTGCACCGGCGGCAGAAAGTAATAGTCGAAGCAAAGGGCACAAAGAATCGCGGTGTAAATGGAGAGGACGATCCCGGCCTGCGCGGCCCACCACACAACCAGCACCAGAAACACCATGCCGGCGATGGCGGAACTCGCGCCCAGCCACGTAAGCACGAACGTGGTGAGCGCCGCAGTGGCCGAGGCCGCGAACCAGCGAAGAGCCTGCCTTGCATAGGCGGGTACGCCCATGGTCTTCTCCACCGGAATCATACCTGCCCACGCCAGTTTCTGAAATGCGGAGTCGAAATGATGTAAGCTTTCGAGGGATGAAAGAAGCAAGACATGCCGGGAAGAATTCTGGTCATTGACGACGAGGCTCAGATTACGCGGGTGCTGCGCGCCGCCCTTTCAGCGCAGGGATACGATGTTCGCACGGCTAACGATCCCGATGAGGGGCTGCGGGTTTTCCGCGATTGGTCCCCCGACCTGGTGATCACGGACCTGATGATGCCCACCATGAGCGGCGTCGAGGTGTGCCGGATGATCCGCACGCGAAGCACAACGCCGGTTCTGGTTTTGTCGGTTCGCGAGCACGAGCGATCGAAGGTGGAGGCGCTTGATGCGGGTGCAGACGATTATGTAACCAAGCCGTTCAGCATTCAGGAGCTTCTGGCTCGTGTAAGAGCACATCTGCGCCGCGCGCCGGAACGAACAACGGCGCCCATGGAAGCCGGCGACTTCGTGATCGACGAGCTGGCGCACAGCATTTTGGTCCAGGGGAAGCCCGTCCACCTTACGCCGAAGGAGTTCGACCTGCTGTTGCACCTGGCCCGCAACGCCGGCAAGGTGATGACGCATCGCGCATTATTGACGGCGGTGTGGGGCGCGCAATCGGCGCATCAGCCGGAGTATCTCCGCGTCTTCGTCGGCCAGTTGCGCAAGAAGCTGGAGGGCGAGACCGGCCGCCAGTATATTCAAACCGAGCCCTGGGTGGGCTACCGCTTCGTCCCCGAGGGGTGGAGCGGCAACGGCGAGTAAAAAGCGTGGCGCGTCTCGCATTGCGAGCCCACGGTTGCCGGATGTTGATTTTTCAGGGATTTCCTCCGGTCGCCAAGCGATCCTTACGAAATCTTTAGGACTTCTTTTTAATTCTCAAAGCAGACGCAGGGCAGAATCAATTCAAGCCAGCCCAGTTTGTTGGGGTCTGGCCGAAATTGTGCGCGCTCGGCGTGGTGAAGCGCTTAACAAAGTCGTTTGAAACGGGATCCTGGTTCGTTCACCAAACGACTTACCGGTACAGGTCCGGATCGAAAAGGGGAGACCCCGCATGCAAGATGGAGTCATGCTGCTGTTCACCGTGGTTTTCTTCGCCGTGGCGTTTCTCTACGTCAAGGCGTGCCAGAAGTTGAGGTAGCCCATGCACAGCGATTGGATTTCGGTAACCGGACTCATCCTCTCCATTCTCCTGTTGGTGTATCTCACCATTTCGCTGCTCTTTCCGGAGAAATTCTGACATGTCCGCAAACGGCTGGCTGCAATTCGCTATCTACTCTGTGATTCTGCTGGCAACGGTACGTCCGGTAGGAGTCTACCTTACGCACGTGCTGGAAGGAGAACGCACCTGGCTCGATCCGGTGCTGCGCCCGTTCGAGCGGCTCATCTACAAGCTCTGCGGCGTAAAAGCCGACAAAGAGATGAACTGGCGCGAGTACACCGTTGCCTTGTTGGGTTTCTCGGCCGTGACCATGGTGCTCACCTATGCGATCGAGCGCTTGCAGGCATTCCTGCCGTTCAATCCACAGCATCTGGCGGGAGTGGAACAGGATCTGGCATTGAACACCGCTGCCAGCTTCACCACCAATACAAACTGGCAGTTCTACACGCCCGAGTCCACCATGAGCTATTTCTCAGAGATGGTGGGCCTGGCAACGCACAACTTCTGGTCGGCCGCGTCGGGCATCGTGGTGGCCGTGGCGCTTATCCGCGGCATCAAGCGCACCACCTCCCGCACCATCGGCAACTTCTGGGTGGACATGACACGGACGCTGCTTTACGTGCTGGCTCCGATGTGCATTGTCTACGCGCTGCTGTTGGTCTGGCAGGGGGTTCCGCAAAACCTGAGCGCGTACACGGTCGCACATCCTCTCGAGCAACCGTCGCAATCGCAGACCATCGGGCAGGGGCCTGCGGCCTCGCAGGAGGCCATCAAAATGCTGGGCACCAACGGCGGCGGATTCTACAACGCCAACAGCGCCCACCCGTACGAGAACCCGACGCCGTTCTCGAATTACCTGCAGATTCTGTCGATCTTCATTATTCCCGCGGGCCTGACCTACACGCTGGGCCGCATGACCGGCTCTCCCGGCCACGGCTGGGCGGTGTTTGGCGCGATGTTTGTGCTGTTCCTGACTGGATTTGGCGTTTGTTACTGGGCCGAAGCTCATCCCTACAACATGGTTCATGGAGCGCAGCAGACGCGCACCGCAACCGCGCCCGGCGGCAACATGGAAGGCAAAGAGGTTCGTAACGGCATCGCCGAAAGCGCGCTGTTCGCGACTATCACGACCGACGCCAGTTGCGGCGCGGTGAATGGCATGCACGACAGCTTCACTCCGCTCGGCGGCATGGTTCCGCTCTCCAACATCATGCTCGGTGAAGTGGTTTTCGGCGGCGTAGGCGCGGGCCTCTACGGCATGTTGATCTTTGTCGTGCTCGCGGTTTTCATTGCCGGTCTGATGGTGGGCCGCACGCCCGAATATCTGGGCAAGAAGATCGAGGCCTACGACGTGAAGATGGCCATGCTCTATGCGCTCATCTTCACCTTCATCGTTCTCACCTTTACGGCGGTGTTCGTGCTGTTGCCGGTCGGGCTTTCGGCCGTCAACAACACCGGTCCTCACGGACTCACCGAAATCCTGTACGCCTTCACTTCCGGCGCGGGTAACAACGGCTCGGCCTTCGCCGGGCTGGGGATGAACTGGACGGGACCGAACTGGTGGTGGAACATCGCCATGGGCTCCGACATGCTCATCGGCAGATTCCTCATGATGATTCCGGTGCTGGCATTGGCAGGCAATCTGGCGCAAAAGAAAAGCGTGCCGCCGTCGCCCGGAACATTCCCGGTTAACACAACTTTGTTTGCTGTGCTGCTCGTCGGCGTGGTGCTGATCGTCGGCGCGCTCACATTCTTCCCGGCGCTGAGCCTGGGACCGATTTTGGAACACCTGCTATTGCAGACAGGGAAGGTCTTCTAAGCGAATTCATACCGAAGCTGAACGAGGGAAAAACGGACCGACATGGCTGAAAAAACGAGTCTCTGGAACACGCAGATCATGGCCCAGGCAACGCTGGACAGCTTTCGCAAGCTCGATCCGCGCGGGATGGTCAAGAACCCGGTGATGTTTGTCGTCGAGGTGGGGAGCGTGCTAACTTCGGTCCTGCTCTTCGTGAACTTCCGCCATCATCGCGAGACCTTCGGCTTCAACCTGCAGATCACGCTCTGGCTTTGGTTCACGGTGCTGTTTGCCAACTTTGCCGAGGCCATGGCGGAGGGCCGTGGCAAAGCCCAGGCGGACACGCTGCGCAAGGCCAAGGGCGAGACAATTGCCAAGCGCTATAAGGCAGACGGCAGCTTTGAAGAGGTGATCAGCGGAGCTCTTCGCGCCGGGGACGTGATTTACGTCGAAGCCAACAACTACATTGCGGGCGACGGCGAAGTGATCGAAGGCGTGGCTTCGGTGGACGAGTCGGCCATCACGGGTGAATCGGCTCCGGTGATTCGCGAGGCCGGCGGCGACCGCTCGGCCGTGACCGGCGGCACGAAGGTGCTATCGGATTGGATCAAGGTCAAGATCACATCGAATCCCGGTGAAACGTTTCTCGATCGCATGATCGCGCTGGTTGAAGGCGCAACGCGGCAGAAGACTCCGAACGAGATTGCCCTCAGCATTCTGCTCTCGGGCCTGACCATTATCTTTCTGCTGGCCGTGGTCACGCTGCAGCCATTCGCCATCTACTCGAGCGCTCCACAGACGGTTTTCGTCCTGGTGTCGCTGCTGGTGTGCCTGATTCCCACCACCATCGGCGGGCTGCTCTCGGCCATCGGCATTGCCGGCATGGACCGGCTGGTGCAATATAACGTGCTGGCCATGAGCGGACGCGCCGTGGAAGCTGCAGGCGATGTGAATACGCTGCTGCTCGACAAGACCGGCACTATTACGCTCGGCAACCGCCAGGCAACAGAGTTTATGACCGCGCCGGATGTGAGCCAGGAGCGGCTGGCCAACGCCGCACAGCTTGCATCGCTTTCCGATGAGACTCCAGAGGGCCGCTCAATCGTGGTGCTGGCCAAGGAGAAGTACAACCTGCGCGGCCGCGACCTGGCCGGCATTCACGCCGAGTTCGTTCCGTTCACAGCGCAAACCCGCATGAGCGGCGTAAATCTGCCTGGTACACGGATCCGCAAGGGCTCTGTGGATGCGATCTCGCGCTTTCTTGAGGAGCAGGGCTCCTCATTGCCGCAGAAGGTTCGCGAACACGTGGAGGAGATCGCACGCGCCGGCGGCACGCCGCTGGTGGTGGCGGAGAATTCAACCGCGCTCGGCGTCATTTATCTCAAGGACATCGTGAAGGGCGGCCTAAAGGATCGGCTGGCGCGGCTGCGAGCCATGGGCATTCGCACCATCATGATCACCGGCGACAATCCGCTGACCGCCGCGGTGATTGCGCGTGAGGCCGGTGTGGACGACTTTCTGGCCGAAGCCAAGCCCAAGGACAAGATGGACCTGATCAAGAGCGAGCAGGGCAAGGGCAAGCTGGTGGCGATGACCGGAGACGGCACCAACGACGCGCCCGCGCTGGCGCAGGCCGATGTGGGCGTGGCGATGAACTCCGGCACGCAGGCTGCCAAGGAAGCGGGCAACATGGTGGATCTCGATTCCAATCCCACCAAGCTGATCGAGATTGTGGAGATCGGGAAACAGTTGCTGATGACGCGCGGCGCGCTGACCACTTTTTCTATCGCCAACGACGTGGCCAAGTACTTCGCCATCATTCCCGCCATGTTTGCCGGAGTCTTCCCGGTGCTGGGCGCGCTCAACATCATGTATCTACATTCGCCGCAGTCGGCCATTCTCTCGGCGGTGATCTTCAACGCGGTGATTATCGTGGCGCTGATTCCTCTGGCGCTGAAAGGCGTAAAGTACGAGCCCAAGGCCGCCGATGTGCTGCTGCGCAACAACCTGCTCATCTACGGCGTCGGCGGCATCATCATTCCGTTCATCGGCATCAAGGCCATCGATCTGTGCCTGGTGGCGCTGCATCTGGCGTAAGCGCGGGCTGCTCAAAGGAGATTGAACGTGCATTCGAATGGGGCGATTGACGAAGAGCTTGGAACTCGTGAAGGGCATCACGTAGCGCATGTGCAGGAGTCCCCGGTGAAGCATTCGCTGTGGGGCACGTCGATACGATTCACCATCGTGACCGCGGTGATCTTCGGCCTCGGCTATCCGCTGCTGATGACCGGGCTGGCCAGAGTTCTGTTTCCGCGCCAGGCTGCCGGAAGCCTGATCGTGCGCAACGGGCAGGTGATTGGTTCCGAGCTGATCGCGCAGAGCTTCACGTCCGACAAGTACTTCCATCCGCGTCCTTCGGCCGCGGGCAACGGCTATGACGCCACATCTTCCGGCGGCACCAATCTTGCGCAGTCCAACGCGAAGCTGCCCGTGCGTATGCAGGCCGACATCGACAAACTGGCAGCCGAGAATCCGGGCAAGCCTGTCCCGATCGACATGGTGACCTATTCTGCTTCAGGGCTTGATCCCGACATTACGCCGGACAATGCGTACTTCCAGGCGCCGCGCATCGCGAAGGCACGCGGGCTGACAGAAGCGGCTGTCCGCAGCCTGATCGATCAGCATATCAAGGGGCGGACACTCGGATTCATCGGCGAACCCCGCGTGAATGTGCTGGATCTGAACCTCGCGCTGGACGGCGCAGCGAATTAGGCAGCGAACGATCTTTTGGCAGCGGCTCCCCAAGCCAATTTGAGCGGGACGGGCAAACCAGCCCTCCCGCTTTTCTTTTGTGCGGGGAATTCCTACGAAGTGCTGTGAGGAGTTTTTCGGACGAGAGAAGGGCTCAAGTCCAGGCTAGAATGTTCTGCGGCCTTCGAGCGCGCGCGCCATCGTTACCTCGTCGGCGTATTCGATGTCGCTGCCGGCGGGAACGCCCGCTGCGATTCGTGTGATCTTGACGGAAAAGCCGCGCAACGCAGTTGCCGGCCAATCGGCCGTGGCTTCGCCCTCAAGCGTGGGACGGTAGCACGGGTGACTTCGACGCACATGTATGCGCCGAGTCTCGAATCACGCGCCTCAGCGAGTGGCCTGGTCAGCGTGATGGGCAGTTCATTTCTTCTTTTTGGGCTGCTTGGGGATGCTGTTGAGTAGATTAGCGACCGCGCTCGTCAACGCATCCCCCTTGGCAAGACCAAATATCTCCCATGTCAAATTGGTCAGATTCGCCGACGTTGCATCCATCATCGCGTTGTTGAGATTCGCCTGGGGAGTCGGCTGCAACGGCCTGAATTGGCCTGTGCCTTCGCCGCTCCAGAGTTTGCTTCCGCGCCCGCCGCAGATGGGCAGGTGGTCCTTGCCCTGCATGTCGCACAGGATGCCGTCGACGGTGGCCACCGGAATGCCGGGGGCACCGTAGTGAAGGTCTTTCACAGTCATCACCATGACCCAGCGCGCGTCCGGCGGCGGAGTATCCTGCTCAACGGCCGCGTAATGCCTGGACTCGAGAATCTTCGCCTCATACTTGCGCAAGCCGTCCAACTTGATATTCGCCCTCTTGTCAGTTCGGGCATCGACCACGGGGAGAACGACGATTCTGTCAATTGCGGCGAATTCCTCATCCGTGGTGACGCCGCCGGCGCTCTTGAGGAACTCGACCACGTCGGGGTGACCATTGTCTTCGGCAAATTTCAACGCGGTTGCGCCCTTATCGGTCATCACATTCAATTCAGCGCCGCCTTGCAGCAAAGCCCGCACAACGTCCAGGTGCCCGGCGGCGGCCGCACTCATCAGCGCCGTCGAGCTGTCGCTCGCCGTTGCGTTGACATCGGCGCCAGCGTCAAGCAACTCCTGCACCACATCCACATGTGAAGTCCACATCAGCGCGGTGGCGCCGTTGTATGCCTTCACGTTCACGTCGGCTTTGGCGTCGAGCAGCACTCGCACCACGTCCGCGTGTCCCTGCGTCGAGGCCACCATGAGCGGGGTTAAGCCGAGGATCGTCGTCCTCGCGTTCACGTCGGCTTTGGCGGCCAGCAGTTCGCGCACTACGTCCAGCTTGCCCGCCGCCGATGCGAAAAACAGCGCCGTTGCGCCCTTGTCAACCGGATTATTCGGATTCGCCTTGACGCCCGGAGTAGCCTGGGCGGGGATTTCAGATTTCGCATTGACCTCGGCTTTGGCAGCGAGCAAGAGCCGCACCACTTCCACGCTGCCGTATTTTGCGGCGGCGATCAGCGCCGTACTGTTGTCATTCGCCTGCGCGTTCACGTCGGCCTGGGCGTCAAGCAGAACCTTCACTGCCTCCAGCTTGCCTCGTCCCGAAGCCCCCATCAGCGCGGTCCACCCGGTGGAGTTTGGAGCATTTACGTCGGCGCCTGCGTCCAGGAGTGGCTTGATTACTTCAGAGTTGCCCGCGACCGATGCCATGATGAGCGCCGTGTTGCCCTCCGGCACGGTTTTCGCAGCCACATCGGCTTTGGCGGCCAGCAAAGCCTGCACGATATCGAGATGGTTGCGGCTCGACGCCAGCATCAAAGCCGTCCAGCCATTCGGCACTGTTGTGTTCGCGTTCACATCGGCATGGGCGCTCATCAACGCCTGAACCACATCGGTGTGACCGTTTCCCGCAGCCAGGATCAGCGCTGTTGCTCCCTTATCGTTCTTTGCGTTCACATCAGGGTTGGCGGCCAGCAACTCCTTCACGCGCGACAGATCGCCGTTCGAGGCCGCCTGAAAGATACCTTCCCCTTGCTCATTCACCGGCGAGCCGAGCACGGCGCCCGCATTCTTGAGCAGCTCGATCTCGTCGTTGTTTCCGGCAGCGTTGGCCCGATCCAGCGCAGTCCTTCCATCATTGTCCTTTGCGTTCGCATCGGCTTTGGCGTCCAGCAGCGCTCGCACCACATCCGGGTGGCCCATCTCCGCTGCCGACATCAACGCCGTTTCTCCGTTGGGCAACCTGGCGTTCAAGTCGGCCTTGGCATCGATCAATGCGCGGACGATTTCCAATTGTCCGGTCGCCGAAGCCGAGATTAAAGCGTTCATGCCGTTGGTTAGCCTGGCGTTCACGTCGGCGCCGGCTGCGATCAGCGCACGCACGATATCCGGACGGCCCGCAGCAGACAAGAAAGCCGTGTAGCCGTCGGGCGTGGTGCGGGCGTTTACATTCGCTTTGGCCGCCAGGAGCGCCTGAACGATGGGAAGGTAGCCTTTGGCTGAAGCGAAGATCAACGCGGTCCAGCCAGCGGGCAAGCTGCCATTCACGTCGGCGCCAGCCGCCAGCAGTGCTTGCACTACTTCCAGATGGCCCTGAAAAGCCGCGGCAATCAGCGCCGTCCCGCCCTTCTCGTTGTGGGCATTGACGTCAACCTTTGAGGCCAACAGTGTTTTGACCTGGGGCAGGTTGCCGTTCTGGGCCGCGAGGATAAGTTCGAGGTCTTTCGCAGTGGTCTTGGCGCCTGCGCTGACGCTAAACAAGAAGACCAGGGCACAAAGAATCAACGAGCGCTTCCATAAGCCGGCCGCGTTCAGCAGCATTGAGACGCCTCTTCCAAGGGGGAGAAAGGAGGTTTTATGGGACGCACCGAAGTTACCACGGACCACGTTCCTGCCTCAAGTTGAACCTCCATATCCGACACAAAAAAGGACAGGAACTGAATTTCATTCAAACGATTCAGGTCGCAAGGTTGACATGAGAGCTGCGGCGGATGCGGAGTTCGATGAGGGCGATTTCCCGGATCGTTCCGGTGCGGCGGCGGTCGCCGGAGACCAGGGGACACGGATGAGGGGAGTCAGCGCGAATTGTTCATAAATGAACCAACTCCAGGTTGCTGGCACTACATGACGCGCCGGCCTTCGAGTGCTCGCGCCATCGTCACCTCGTCGGCGTATTCGATGTCGCTGCCAGCGGGAACGCCGGTGGCGATGCGGGTAATGCGGACCTGAAAACCGCGCAGCGCGCCCGCCAGCCAGTCGGCCGTGGCTTCACCTTCGAGTGTGGGGCTGGTGGCCAGAATTACTTCGTCCACTTCGCCGCGTTCCGCGCGACCGACGAGGGTCTTCGCGCGCAACTGGTCAGGGCCTACTCCGTGCAGCGGCGAGAGCGTGCCGTGCAGTACGTGGTAGACGCCCTGGTAGGTTTGCGATCGCTCGACCGCGGCGATGTTGGTCGGTTCCTCGACCACGCAGACCAGGCGCTGGTTTCGCGTGGGGCTGGCGCAATAAGCGCAGGGATCGATGTCGGTAACGTTGTTGCAAATGGAGCAGAGACGCAGGCTGGCCTTGAGCCCGCGTACGGCCTCGGCGAGGGAGTTGGCGTCGTCGTCGCTTGAGCGCAGAATGTGGAACGCGTAGCGCTGCGCGCTCTTGGTGCCCACGCCGGGCAGCTTCTTCAGTTCCTCAATGAGCCGGGCCATTGGCTCGGCATAGCGTGACACGATGTGAGAACTCCCTCAGGGGCTAAAGCCCCACGTTGTCATTTGGGCATCATTGGCACGACTGAAGTCGAGCCCTGACACTTCCTGCTCCTGTACAGCAGTTTTTCCGCAGTCTGCGAAGGCCCTTGCTGCTTCCGTTCCTTTCGAGACCTTTCACCCTCCGAGCCCCGGAAGCTTCAGCCCGCCCAGCATTCCCTGCACGCTGGACTTGATGGCTTCATCCGCTTTGCGGCCGGCTTCGTTCACAGCCGCGACAATCAGGTCCTCGAGCATCTCCACGTCGGCCTGGCCGCTGCTCAGGCTGACCACCGCCGAGGGGTCGACGTGAAGTTTGAGCAGTTCCTTTTTGCCGTTCATGGTCGCGGTCACCGCGCCGCCGCCGCTTGAAGCTTCAACCACAGTCTCGCCGAGCTTGCGCTGAACGTCGTCGTGCATCTGGTTGGCTTGCGAAAGCATCTCCGAGATTTTAAGCGGGTTGATCATTCTGTTTACCCCTGCGTGCTTCTTGCCATCGGCCTGTCGTTTGTCATTCCGTGCCGCTTTCACTCCGGTTTGCCACCGATTCAGGCTTATGCACGATCAAGCTGACAGCTCACGGCTGCTTCTCACTTCTGCCGGAGATCGACCACGCTGCGCACCTCGGCGTTGAAGATCTCCTGCGCCCGCTTCACGATTGGATGCGCGAGCGCCACCTCTTGCACGCTGCCGGCGGCCACAACCTGCGGAGCGGCCGCTGCCAGAGCCGCTTCAGAGCTACCCGTCACAACAAAACGAGCGGGCGCACCCAGCCGCTGCAACTCAAGCCGTATCATCTTTTCCGCAGCGGCGTTCACTGTCAGGCTGAGCATCTTCTTGCCCATGCCCGGCACCGCAACGCGCACAGCTGCGCTATCGAGCGTCCACGCCCCCGAGCCGAGCAGTTGCGCGGCTGAGCTGTGTCCGGCAGTGGCCAGTGCGGCCACGACAACTTCGCGCACGTGCTCGATTCTCAGATCGCTTGGGCCCAGGCCATTTGAAGTGTTGGTCGCCGACTGGGGCGCCTTGGCCAGCGCACCTTCGGTGAGAGTTGCGGCCGAGCCGTAACCGGAGGGCTGGCTGGCAACGACAGGGAAGGGTGTGGCCTCGCGGTACATGGATTCAGTTGTCCTTACCGGCGAATGAGTTACGGGTGATTCTTCAACCGTTTTCTCGATTTTCATTTCCACGCTTCGCGACGCTACTGGTCCACCGGTCCACAAGTTTTTCTCTCGTGCCGAAGCGCTTGCGGCAGACGTAGTCGCCCCGGGTGCGGCGACTGAGGCCGGCTTCGCGGTACTGCCACCTGAGTGTTGCGGACCGTGGGCCGTGCTCGCCCGCGCGCCTGAACCCCCCGCCACGCCGCTCAGCAGCTCCTCGATGGGCAGCAATCGCTGCGCGTGAATCAGTTTCAGCAGCCCAAGCTCCAGGTGGAGGCGCTGCTCCTGGCGATAGTTCAGGTCGTCGAAGGTGCGCAGCACGATCTGCAGATTGCGCGTGAGCTCTTCCTCGGTGTAGAGCAGCGACGTGCGCGTTGCGCGAGCGCGTTCATCGGCGGAGATCTGCAGCAGCTCGGTTTGCTCGCCGCCCAATTTCGCCATCAGCGCGTTGCGCAGGTAGCGGACCATCTGACGGGCCAGCGAAAGCGGGCTGTGTCCGGCATTGACCAGCGAGTTGATCTCTTCCATCAGCTCTGCGCTTTGGCCGGCAGCCACGGCTTCCATCAGCCGCTCGAAGACGGTGTTCGGCACTGCGCCCATCAGCTCGCGAATCTGTTCCGCCGAGAGCGCGGGGCGGCTGTCCCCCTTTACGATTTCGATCGGAGCCGAGGCGATCGCCTGATCCATGATGGAGAGCGCGTCGCGCATCGATCCGTCGCCGGCCTCGGCCAAGAGAGCCAGCGCATCGTCTTCGGCCGCCACCTGCTCCTCGGCCGCGATCATCTTCAACTGCGCCAGAATGTCGTCAAACTTGACCGCGTGAAAGCTGAAGTGCTGGCAGCGCGAGCGAATGGTCTGGGGAATGTTTTCGGGCTCGGTGGTGGCCATCATGAAGATGACGTGCGCCGGCGGTTCCTCCAGCGTTTTGAGCAGCGCGTTGAAGGCGGCCTCGGTAATCTGGTGCGCTTCGTCGAGGATGTAAATTTTGTAGCGGTCGCGCGACGGCGCATAGCGCGCCGCATCGCGCAGCTCGCGAATCTCGTCGATGCCGCGGTTCGTGGCCGCATCGATCTCGATCACGTCCACAGCGTTGCCCTGGCGGATCTCGATGCATGCGTCGCAGGTTCCGCAAGGCTCCTGAGTGGGGCGCTGCGGCGTGCCCACTTGCGTGCGGCAGTTCAGGGCCATGGCCAGAATGCGGGCGATGGTGGTTTTGCCGATGCCGCGATGCCCGGAGAAGATGTACCCGTGGGCAATGCGATTCTGCTCGAGGGCATTGAGCAGCGTGCGCGTGACATGGTCCTGACCGGCCACGTCGGAAAAGCGCTGCGGACGGTATTTTCTGGCCAGAACCTGGTAGCCCATCGGGATGGAGACTCCTTGACGGTTGCTTTGCGAGCGAACAGCCTAGTGGGATTCTATCGGTTCAGGGTCGTGCGCTGCGGGGTGGAAATCCATGCGTGACAACGTTGGCGCGCCGCTCCGCCGGACGGCCCCTTCTCGTGACCATCGGCCGCTTGCCGAGTCCAAAGGAAGAGTTGCCGTTTGGGCCGCGGAAACGCCAGCGCGGATGAAATCATTCCCGCAAATGTGCGATTCTTTACCTGGATGCGAATTGTCCGCAGATCTCGATGGCTCACGCGCTGGCTCGGGCCGGATCGCGCTCAACGATCGGATCTCGCACTACAGTCATGGGGAACCGCGGTGAAGTGCGCAATAGGAATCGCGTTCGCACTGGCTTGCGTGGTTGCAGCCGCGCCGCGGCTCTCGGCGCAGGCGCCGGAGAAGAGCGGCGCGCCCGGCGCTGGCCAAAGCCAGCCGGCAGCGGGCGGGCAGAGCCCCGCGCAGCAGCAGCCAGCCCAGACGAGGCCGCAGACCAATGCCAATCCTTTTCCCGAGGACACCGATTCGGTTCCGGTGATGCCCACGCGGAGCTCGCCCGATCTGCCGCCCGGTGCCGGCGACGAATCCGGAAGCGGGTTCATTCCCATTCCCGATGAGGACGGCGATCCAATGCGCAGTCCGGAAGATGCCGCTGCAGCCGCCGGGTCGAGCGACAGCGGATCGAGTTCGAGCCTGACAGGGATGGGCGATCTGCCTTCGCCAGACGATGACACCGCGCAACCCGGAAAGCACAAAAAGAAGGAAGAGCAGGTGGTGCCGGAGCACCATGAGACCGCGGCCGAAGACGAGGAAGTTGGCAGCTATTATGTTTCGAACAAGAATTGGAAGGGCGCATTATCGCGGTTTCAATCCGCGCTGGTTCTCGATCCCTACAATCCGGATGTGTATTGGGGCCTGGCCGAATGCGAGCGCCATTTGGGCGACTTTGCCGATGCCCGCGCCAACTATAAGAAGGTGATGGAGTACGATCCCGGCAGCCGTCATGCCAAGGACGCCAGCAAGGCCTTGCAGGATCCAGAGATCGCAAACGCGAAGCCGGATGCGTCCGCGACGCCGCCGGTGCAGCCGCAGCAGTGAGCAGCCCCAGCAGTAAGGCCCGCTGAGGACGCGACGCTCTAAAGGCCGGCCCAGCGCCGATAGGCGTCGATGATTCGCTCGCCCCACAAACTGCTGACGATTCCGCCCACGCAAAGAAATGTGCCCAAGGGCAGCTTGATTTGCGCCCAGCCTTCTTTGTTTTCGCGTGTGGACGGCAGGACAAGCAGAACCAGCGCGGCGATCGCGCCCAGCACAACGCCCAGGCCAAAGGCGAGCAGCGCGCCAGGCAGGCCGAGCCATGCGGCCAGCATCGCCATCAGCTTGGCGTCGCCCAGGCCAATGCCCTCGCGGCGGCGGATGAGCCAGTAGATCCAGCGAATGAGCAGGATTAGGCCGGCGGCAAGGAGAATTCCTACGAGGGAGCTAATTGCTGCTTGACCGGTCTCATATCTAACCGTTTCAAACCTGTTGACTGTGTCGTGAATGGGGGAGAGTGCAACGAAAGTCGCCTTCGCAATGGCAACACAGAACCCAAGAGCGATCCCCGGAAATGTGAACCAGTTTGGAAGCCAGAGACTTTCAGCATCGAGAGCTGCCAGTGCCACCAGCAGCCAATAGAAGATCATTTTCCCGATCGCATCCACCAGGTCGTGGTACGTAAAGATGATTGGCAAACGCGGATCAAGAAGCTCTGGCAGGATGTGCCACCAGGAATACGCCCACAGCACCCCTACCGCCAGCTCGACCAGCGGATAGCGCCAGCCAATCCACGCGCGGCAACTCCGGCAATGCCCGCGCAGCGCCAGCCAACTTACCAACGGCACATTTTCCCACCACTCGAGCGTTCGCCCGCAGCTCATGCAATGCGAGCGCGGATGGACGATGCTCTCGCCCGTGGGCCAGCGGCTCAGGCACACGTTCAGGAAGCTGCCGAAGGCCAGCCCGAGAAGCCCGGCGATAATGGTGCCAAGAACGCGGATCATTGAAGAGATTGAGTATACGGCTCAGGAGTCTTGTGCGTAAGACGCGGCGACCATTGCGGCCGCTCCCAGGCTCGTGAAAAAGGGCCAGATTAAAACGGGCAAGGTAAAATGGAGATGGATGGATCTGCCGCCAGAGAGCTCCAGCGCGAAGGATCCCACGCCGCAAACCACCTCCGATCCGGCGCGGGCGGCGGCATTGTTTGAGCAGTCAGTGGCCATCATGGCTCGGTTGCGCGCTCCCGGCGGTTGCCCCTGGGACCGCGAGCAGTCCTTCGACTCCATTCGCAAGTACACCCTTGAAGAGGCCTACGAGGTCTTCGACGCCATCGAGCGGCGCGACTTCGACCATCTTGCCGAAGAGCTGGGCGATCTGCTTCTGCAGGTTCTGTTTTATGCGGAGATGGCGGCCAACGAAGGCCACTTCACGATCGCCGATGTGCTCGATCATCTGAATCGCAAGCTGATTCGCCGTCATCCCCACGTCTTTGGCGACGAGGCATCGCGCGCCGCGGGCAACAAAGCGAATGTGGACGCAGCGGTGGAGGGGTCGTCGGCCGCTGTCTTGCGCAACTGGGAAGAGATCAAAGCCGCGGAAAAACCTGCAGGCGCGGTAAAGAGTCACGGATCAACATCCGGCGAGGCGGGGGCCGGCGGGGCAGGGCCCGGTTCGGCGCAAGAGCAGCCGGTGTCGCGGCTTGACGGCGTTCTTCGCGCGATGCCCGCGCTGGCTGAAGCCTCCAAGCTCGGCGCCAAGGCGCAGAAATCCGGATTTGACTGGCCGAGCTGGCGCGAGCTGCTGCCGAAAGTCGCGGAAGAGGCGGCAGAGCTGACCGCCGAAGCCGAATCGGGCGATCCGGAACGCAAGGCTGCTGTGGAGGCTGAACTGGGCGATCTGCTCTTTACCGTCGTGAATCTCGGCCGCCATCTGGGCGTCGATGCGGAGATGGCTCTGCGCAACTGCAACCTGCGTTTCCGTCAGCGCTTCAGTGAGATGGAACGCTCCGCGCCGCGGCCCCTCGAAGATCTGTCGCCGCCGGAGCTCGAGACTCTTTGGGAGCAGGCGAAGAAGAAACTGGCGAACGGCCGCGCGCCAGGCCAGGACGATCCGGCGCGAGAGGCAAAACAGGCGGCGCGCCCATGATCGAGATTCGTTCGTGCGACGGATTTGACGAGTTGGAAGCGTGCGTCCAGCTCCAGATCGAGACCTGGGGTTACGACGAAAGCGACATCATTCCCAGAAAGACATTTCTGCTCGCGACAAAGATCGGCGGCCAGGTGATCGGCGCCTTTGACAGCGGGTTAGGCGCAAAACCTGCTCAAACTTTGGTCGGTTTCGCCATGTCTTTGCCGGGGATCAAGCCGACCCAAAATGGCCCACAGCCCTATCTTCACAGCCACATGCTGGCAGTCCGCGTCTCCCACCGCAATCGCGGCCTTGGCGCACAACTCAAACGGGAACAACGGCGTGAGGCACTTTCTCGCGGCGTTCGGCACATCGAGTGGACCTTCGATCCGCTGCAGATCACCAACGCTTTCCTCAATATCCACAGGCTGGGCGCCATCTCCCGCGACTATCGTGTGGATTTCTATGGTGTATCCTCTTCTCGACTGCAGGGTGGGCTCCCAACCGACCGCCTTTTAGCCGAATGGGAGCTGGATTCCCCGAGAGTGGAGGCAATCCTTGCTCGACGCCCGGCAGCCGTACAAGACATTCAAGATCGTATACTGGTGCCAGCTCCAATCGACCGATGGAAGGCCAGCGAAGAAAGCCGTCAACAGGCTCTCGCTGTCCAGCTAGAAAATCGGCAGAAGTTTCAGGCAGCATTTTCGCGAGGACTCGCGGTCCTTGGTTTCTCTCGCGATGCGGAAGGAAACGGAGTCTTCGAACTGGGCCCCCTCACCCAGGCGGAATCGAGCCATGGTTCCGGTTTTTCTAAGGAATGTAAGACTTTATGAGACCAACTCTATGAGAATTGATGCGATCATTCTGCGTGAGCTGCATATGCCGCTGGTGCGTCCGTTTGAGACCAGCTTTGGAGTCACCCGCAATCGGAGAATCGTTCTCGCCGAAGTCCAGTCGGAAGGTCTGAGCGGCTGGGGCGAGTGCACAGCCGGCGAGCGCCCGTTCTTTTCCGGGGAGTCGACCGACTCGGCCTGGCAGGTCCTTGTTCAGGAGCTCGCGCCCATGCTGGCCGCTGAGTCCCCCGAGCACGGCGGCGATTGCCCAGGCATCTTCCGTGCGGTGCGCGGCAACCCAATGGCCAAGGCCGCTCTTGAAAACGCCATCTGGGATCTGGAAGCGCAGCGTGAAGGCGTTTCGCTCTCCCGTTTGCTGGGCGGCGTGCGCGAGAGCATCGTCTGCGGCGTCTCCATCGGGATTCAGCCCTCGATTCATGAATTGCTTGCAGTCATCGAGCGCGAGTTGGCCAACGGCTATCAGCGCATCAAGCTCAAGTGCAAACCGGGCTGGGATGTGGATGTCTTTGAGCAGGTGCGCAGCCGCTGGCCAGGCATCCTGCTCAGTTGCGACGCCAACTCGGCCTATCGCCTGCGAGATGAGGACCACATCGCCTCTTTCGATGCCTTCGATCTGCTGATGATCGAGCAGCCCCTCTGGCACGACGATTTTTATTTCCATTCCGTGCTGCAAAAGCGGATCAATACGCCTATCTGCCTCGACGAATCCATCCGCAACCGGCGCGACGCGCTGGCCGCGATCGAGATGGAGTCCTGCAGGATCATCAACGTCAAGCTGGGCCGCGTGGGCGGCTTCTCCGAGGCCATCGCGGTGCACAACGCGGGCATGGAGCGGGGCATTCCCCTCTGGTGCGGCGGCATGCTCGAGTCCGGCGTGGGCCGCACGCATAACATCGCACTCTCCACCCTTGAAGGATTCACGCTGCCCGGCGATGTTTCTGCCTCGGCGCGATACTTTGCCGACGACATCATTGAACCCGGAGTCACGGTCTCCGCCGAAGGCGAGATTGCGATTCCCGACACGCCCGGGCGCGGCTACGAGGTGCGCACCGACCTGATCGACCGCCTGACTGCGCGAAAGGAAACCATTCGCGAGATGGCGCTCGTCGCGTAGGATGCTTGTTCTAACCGCGAATTCATCTCTGGAGGCACCGCCGCTTCGCCGGTTGTGCCGCGCCTTCCTTAGAAAACCCTTTGCCTGTCTTCGAATCCGCTTTCTGTCCGGAACTCCTTCCGCTCCACTCGCGTATTCCCATTCGGCGATTCGACTTCGCAGCGGGATAAAAGTCTAAAATCCGGGAGTTCTGTGTTGCATTTGGGATGAGATACCAGTCGGCGTGACGGGACAGCAGGCTCGCCGAGATAAAATGCCCATCTGCATGACGAAGACGCGCGTCGGCTGCTGAACCAGGCGCTGCAGAGCCCTACAATGTTTGATGTTGGGTTTGATGTCGGGTTTGATGTTGGTTTCGGAGAGCAAGAGCGGTCTTACAATTCTGTTCGGAGGCAAACGAAATGAATCGACTCTTTCGCGCGGCAGGCTTTTTGTTGGCCGGCGCCATCGCGCTTGCCGGGCATGTTCCCGGTGCGCACGCCCAGGCTGCGGGTGCAACATCGAGCACTGCGAATCAACCGGTCAAGCTAATCCCCGGATTCGACAGGGATTTCATCGATTCCTCCGTCGATCCCTGCGTGAATTTCTGGCAGTACGCATGCGGGAACTTCAACAAACTCTATCCGATTCCGCCCGACAAGAGCGGTTACGGGACCGGGGCCATCGTCTATGACTACACGCAGGACGTGCTGCACCAAATGCTCAACAAAGTTGCTCTCCCCAGCGCGCAGCACACTGCCAACGAGCAAAAAACCGGTGATTACTACGGAAGCTGCATGAACGAAGATGCGATTCACGCCGATGGCCTGAAGCCCTTGCAGCCTGAACTGGACCGAATCTCCGCGCTGACCGACAAGAAGCAGCTCACCGGTCTCTTGGCCCATTACCAGATGATCAACGTGAACGCGTTTTTCGGATACGGAGAAGAGCAGGATTTTAAAGATGCGCGGAAGCAGATCGCCGTAGTAGCTCAGGGGGGCCTCGGTCTGCCCGAGCGGGACTACTACTTCCGCACCGGCGATGCCGCGGAAAAAACACGCAAGGAATATGTCGCGCACATTGCAAACATGCTCGCGCTCATGGGCGAGCCGGCGGACACGGCCACCGCCGACGCCGAAAAGATCATGACTCTGGAGACGGCGCTGGCCAAGGTGTCATTGGACATTACTTCCGCGCGCAATCCGAACAATGTCTATCACCCGATGACGGTGGCAAAACTGGCCGAGCTGACTCCGGAGATCGACTGGCCGCAACTCTTCTCGGATACCGGGGTAGCAGGCATTACGGATTTGAACGTGGCCAATCCGGATTTCTTCAAAGGGTTGCAACCCGTTCTTGAATCCACGGACCTGGATACCATCAAGACCTATCTGCGCTGGCAATTGATCAATTCAACCCCGGCTTATGCTTTGCCGAAGGCGATGGATGCAGAGAATTTTGATTTCTACGGGCACAAACTGCGCGGCCAGCCTGAGCAGGAGGCGCGCTGGAAGCGGTGCGTCGAAGCCACAGATGGCGCGCTCGGCGAAGCCGTCGGCCAGGTCTATGTGGCCTCGCAGTTTACCGCGGAGAACAAGGCATTCACGCTGCAGATGGTCCGCGACATTGAAGCCGCAATGGACAAGGAGATCGATGCGCAGGCGTGGATGAGCGCTGAGACCCGGGAAAAGGCGAAGGCCAAGCTGCACATGGTGGCCGACAAAATTGGCTACCCCGATCATTGGCGCGATTACTCAACATTGAAGGTGGTGCGCGGAGATGCCATCGGAAACGCATGGCGCGCGGCAGATTTTGAGAATAAACGCGAATTGGCAAAGATCGACAAGCCCGTCGATCGCGGCGAGTGGCTCATAAGTCCGGCAACAGTGGACGCCTACTACAATCCGCTGATGAACGACATCAATTTCCCCGCAGGAATCCTGCAATCGCCACTTTACGACCCCAATGCGACCGATCCCGTGAACTACGGACACATTGGCGCCATCGTTGGGCACGAATTGACCCATGGCTTTGACGACGAAGGCAGCCAGTTCGACGGGAACGGCAACCTGTCGGATTGGTGGACGCCCGATGACAGGAAAAACTTCGACAAGATGACCGATTGCGAAGTGACCGAATACGGAAACTTTACGGCAGTGGACGACGTGAAGCTGAACGGGAAGCTCACATTGGGAGAAAATACGGCCGACAATGGCGGCCTGCGCCTGGCCTACGTTGCTTTCATGGAAGATGCGAAACGCAAGAACATCGACGTCGATGCAAAGCAGGATGAGTACACACCCATACAGCATTTCTTCCTGGCGTTCGCACAGGATTGGTGCGGCAGCACGCGTCCGGAACAACTCCGGCTGCAGGTGCAAACCGATCCGCACTCGCCGCGCCAATTTCGGGCCAACGGAGTCATTCAGAATATGCCCGAATTCGGAAAGGCATTCGGGTGCAAGGTGGGCCAGCCAATGATGCCCGCGAATGCGTGCCACGTCTGGTGAGAGTGGCGTTCTGAAGTGCAATCGGGACAGGTCAGCGGGACGATTGCGATCTGCTCCTGGGGCTAAGCCGGCTCACGCATTTGCGCGGAGAAACTCGTCCACCTCGGCGCGCGACGGCATGGAAGCTGCCGCGCCCTTGCGCGTGACGCAGATCGCTGCCGCAGCATTGGCGAAGCGCGCCGCGGCCCACGGATCGTGACACGGATCGGGGCCTTCGAGCAGCGCCACGGCAAACGCGCCATTGAAGCAATCTCCGGCGGCAACGGTATCGATTGCGGCGACCTTGAACGGCTTGACCCAATCGGCTCTGCCGCCCGCGACAGCCACATACGCCCCGTCGGCGCCGCGCTTCAGCGCCACGCCGCGAAGGCCCTTGGCCAGCAGCCGATCCGCGCTATCTTCAACACTAATTCCGTCGCCAACATAGAACGCGGCCTCGGTTTCGTTGGGTGTGAACCAGGCTACGTTTCCCCACACCGCATCTGGCAACGCCGCCGCCGGCGCGGGGTCGAGCATCACCGGCACGCCTGCCTGCGCGCAAAGGTCGAGCGTGTAGCTGAGCGTGTCCATGGGGATCTCGAGCTGGCACAAGACCATTCCGGCAGAACGAATCAGCTCCGCATGTTTGTCCACTGCAGCGCGATCCATTTTGCCGTTCGCGCCCGGAACCACCACGATGGCGTTCGAGCCGTCGTCGGCAACGAATATCGGCGCCAGGCCCGAGGAGCCGGGAGCCTGCGACATCGCCGCTGTTTCAACGCCTGCGCGTTTCAGATTTTCGATCAGAGCGGGGCCATAGGCGTCGTCGCCGATCTTGGCAACCATCGCCACGGGATAGCCGAGCCGCGAAGCAGCAACTGCCTGGTTCGCGCCCTTGCCGCCCGGCGTCGTTTCAAAACCGGTCCCGATCAGCGTCTGCCCGATCGCCGGAATCCGCGGTGTGCGGGTGACCAGATCCATTGTGATGCTGCCGACGATCACGATTGGCTTGCGGGAGTCAGTCATGACGAATTCTCAATGCGGAATCTCAATAGAGGGGAGCCAGCGCCACGGCACCCAGCCCGGCGAAGAAGAAGATGAACATCAGAACGAGGAACACCTTGGCCTGTCGGGGAGCGCCGGCGAATTCGCGCCACACAAATACGCCCCAGCACGCCGAGATCATGGTTGCGCCCTGACCAATGCTATAGGAGACCGCAGGCCCCACGAGATGCGCACCGGATGCCAGAAAATTCGCCAAGCCGCCCGTGCACCAGATGGCTCCGCCGAGCGCTCCCGCCAGATGCCAGTGGAACGGCGCGCGCCAGTAACCGGCGCCATCCACCGGCTCTTTTCCATCCAGTGGTTTCTTCATCAGAAGCCAGTTTGCAGGAAAGGCGGAAAGAATGACGCCGATGGTAAAAAACAGCGTCACTGCGTATGGGCCGGGAGCAGCCATGCCCGGTTCAGCTTTCAGCGCGCGCGCCACAAACGGATAAAAGCAGCCCATCAACAAGCCGCAGGCCAGGCTGATGACGATGCCGCGGACTGTCGTTGCTTTGGCCGTTGCCTCGCGCTTCTGGTACGCCGCCGCGTCCAGAATGATCGCCACCACGACCAGTGCGACTCCGCTGAACAGCAGCAGCGGATTGCCGACGGGCTTGATTACGTAATTCGAAATCGCGCCGATGACGAGCGCCAATCCGATTCCGACAGGGAAGGCCACCGCCATTCCGGCCACATCGATTGCTGCCACCAGCAGCAGGTTCGCGATGTTGAAGATCGCGCCGCCGGCAATTGCGTAAAGCATCGGCGCAGTCGCTGTCTGGTGCAGGTCAGCGAGGAAGGGAAGTCCCGCGTGGCCGAAACTTCCGGCTGTCAGGCCCCAGAAGATGGCGCCTGCCGCCATGCCGATGACGTAATCCCAATAGAAAAGCTGAAAGCGGTAGCCGGGGCAGAGCTTGAGCGTGTTGGCCCACGATCCCCAGCAGAGCATCGTCAGGATCGTGAGGCAAAGCGCAGCCGGATAGGTTTCTGGAAAAAGCATCGAAGTTCGCTCCCCACCGAAAGCAGTGCGTGGCAAAGAAGGAACCATAACATATCGGCGCTGATACTGCGTACCGCGCAAGAGGGAGACAATTTCTCGGAGATTCCTGCCGGTCGGTCGATGCCGCTCGCGGGCCATCCGAGCGAACTACTGCTTCGCCGCCTTCACCGCTTCTGTCAGCGCGGGAACCACCTCGAACAAATCGCCGACGATTCCATAGTCGGCCACTTCGAAGATAGGCGCATCTGGATCCTTGTTGATGGCGACGATGCACTGCGAGCCTTTCATGCCGACGAGGTGCTGGATCGCGCCGGAGATTCCGACGGCGAGATAAAGCCGCGGCGCAACCGTTTGCCCCGAACTGCCGACCTGCCGCTCCATGGGCAGCCAGCCGTTGTCGCAGATGGGCCGCGATGCAGCCAGTTCCGCGCCCAGCGCGGTGGCCAACTCCTGAACGATCGGCAGATTTTGCGCTTCCTTGATGCCGCGTCCCACGCTCACGATGCGCTGCGCCGAGCCAAGATCGACCGTTTGCTCGGAGGCGCGGAATGGCTCGCCGGGACGGGTGCGAATCTGTGCCGGTTCAATCGTCGGCGTAAACGTTG